>Ga0136616_10001059_pt1 | contig 14173 bp, 17 predicted proteins | sample AntDrymUQ2992106_2_FD_106648 | JGI IMG/M metagenome (GOLD analysis project Ga0136616, IMG submission 106648) | Polar desert sand microbial communities from Dry Valleys, Antarctica - metaG UQ299 (21.06) | ecosystem: Environmental > Terrestrial > Soil > Desert | place: Antarctica: Dry Valley...
GCAACCGGGGGCGCGGCTGGTGTTCTCGTCCGGGTGGCACAGCACACGCGACGGCCATGACGTGTACTCGTGAAGTTCCGGCTGTTCCTGAAAGTCGTCACTCCGCTTGCACGACTCGTTCGCTTCGCGGACCTCGACGACCAGGTGGACGCGTGCCGGCGGGTGTTTGCGAGCGACACGCGGTGGACCGTCGTGCGAGGGAACGACCTTGACGAGGGCGAGAGTCAGGGCCTGCCCGTGTGGAGCCGCCACGTGGGCGACCCGATCCTCGAGAGCAACCTCACGCGCCGCGTAGATTTCGCGCTGTTCATGGTGGACGCCCTCGAGAACGAGGATCTCGTCCGCGAGGCCCCGGCGATCGTCGGCTGCCAGACGCCCTCGGCACTCGCGCACGCTGCCTGATCCGACGGCGAGAGTCGGGCCTAGCCACCGCCGGCCGTCCGACGCGGTAGACGAAGGGACCGTCCGATCGTTGCGGCTTCTCGGAGCCACTGCTCCTCTGCGCGATATACAGCGGTGGCATGACGGCGTCCGACTGCGCGGAATCTTCTCGTTCGCGGCTCACGACGCGCCGGCGTCGTCAGCGGCCACGTCCTGGTGACGGGGATCGGCTGCATTGGATCCCGCTCGCGGACCAAAGCGCCTCGAGTCCGTGATCATGCGCACCCGGGCCTTCCATCGTGACCCGTGCCATGGCCGACCAGGATCCTGTGGTCGCCTCTCTCCGTATCCGGTTCAGGCAGCTACGTCTCGGCCCGGCCACGCTCCTGTGCGGACGCGCTCGTAAAGCGTGTCGGGCGCCAGGTCCGCGCCGCCTGGCCAGGTGACGGTGCCGGTCTCGTGGTCGACCTCGACGCGCGCGAAGCCTTCCGCGGTTCGTGCGTGCTCGAAGACCGGTCCGCGCATTCGATCGAGGACGTCGACATCGCCGGTCAAGCCATCGGCGAACGTAAGACGTAGGACGCCATGGCTGACGACGGAAACGGTCGTGATGTCGGGGGTCAGTTCGATCATCGGAGCGGTTCGATCGGCGCCAGTGTCTCACCCAAGCGGGCGCGGCGCCAATTCTCCGCCAGCTCGTGCTGATGCAGTTCGGCCCAGGCGAGGACGAGCCGGAGCTGTCGACGTCCCAGGCTGCTGTCGATCACCTCGAGCGTGTCGATCCGAACCTTGCCGCCGCCGCTCGCGTGACGGGCGTGGAAATGGGCTGGCTCATGATCGTCGAAGTACATCGTGATCGTGATTCCGAAGAAGCGGCTGATCGTCGGCACAGCCTCGGGGATCATGCCGGTCGCTGCGGTCACGACCGGGTTCCCAAGTTGGTTCCCTAATCGCCCGCTGGAACCCGCGCCCGCCTCGGCGCCCGCGCCATCGAAGCCGACGTCTTCGAGCAGGCCTCCCTGAGGCGCGCGTTCGCCGGTGCGGACGTCGTCATCAACCTCCTGACGCACATCCCGGCCGCCAACCGCATGGCAACTCCCGCTGCCTGGGACGAGAACGACCGGCTGCGCCGCGACGTGTCCGCCGCGGTCGCCGGGGCGGCGCAGGCCGTCGGCGCCGGGCGCCTCGTTCAAGAGTCGCTCGCCTTCGTGTACGCCGACGGCGGCGACGCCTGGCTCGACGAGCACGCACCCGTTTCTGTCGGCGGCCCGACCTCGACGGCCCTCGCCGCCGAGGCCAACGCCACGGAGCTCTTCGCCGGCGACACCGTCGTCCTGCGCTTCGGCGTGTTCATCGGGCCCGACAGCGCCCTCACACAGGCGGACGTCGAGGGCGCGCGCGCGGGAATCTCGCCAAGCCTCGGCCGGCGCAATGGGTACCGGCCGACCGTCTGGCTCGATGACGCCGCCACGGCGGTCGCCGCCGCGCTCGGCGCGCCGGCGGGAACCTACAACGTGGCCGACGACGATCCGTCGACGCGCGCGGAGATCGACGCGGCGCTCGCCGCCGCGGTTGGACGCGACGCCCTGCGGCCGGCGATGGATGAGGTCCCGCCATGTCTCGAGCCGGTGGCGCGCTCGCAGCGCGTCTCGAGTTCGAGGCTGCGCGAAGCGAGCGGCTGGACGCCGCGCGTGCGCGTGGGCATCGACGGGTGGCGCCTGATCGCGGAACGGCTGCTGGCGGCATGACCGCTGCGCGCCGCTTCGCGCGGGCGCGCCCGCGACTGCTCCGCCTCGCCTACAGCCAGCTCGGCGACTTGGGCGAGGCGGAGGACGTCGTGCAGGAGGCCTGGTTGCGGCTCGAGCGCACGGGCGCGGAGTCGATCGACGACCTCGACGCCTGGCTGACCACCGTCGTCGGCCGGCTCGCGCTCGACACGCTGCGCTCTGCCCGCGCGCGGCGCGAGGAGTACGTCGGCCCGTGGCTGCCCGAGCCGGTGGTCTCCACCGGCGCCGAGGACCCGGCCGATCGCGTCACACTCGACGAGTCGGTCAGCTACGCGCTGCTCGTGCTGCTCGAGCAGCTCTCGCCCGCGGAGCGAACGGCGTTCGTGCTGCATGACGTCTTCGACGGGCCGTTCGGCGAGGTTGGCGAGGTCGTCGGCCGCACGCCCGAAGCCGTGCGTCAGCTCGCCTCGCGCGCGCGTCGCCACGTCGCGCATCAGCGCCCGCGCTTCGAGGCCTCGCCCGACGAGCACGATCGCGCGGTGCGCGCATTCGCACAGGCGATCGCCGAGGGCGACCTCGACGGCCTCGTCGCCGTGCTCGACCCCGACGTCGTCTGGACCGCCGACGGCGGCGGCCGCGCGATCGCCTCGCGCAAGCCGCTGCACGGTGCCTATCGGGTCGCCCGCGCATGGGTCGCCCTGCGGCGCAAGGCGATCGAGCCGACGGCGACGCCGATCGAGCTCAACGGCCGGCTCGGCCTGATGCTCGCGGGCGCCGACGGGAACCGCTCGGTCCTCTCCTTCATGGTCGACGAGGGCCGCATCACGCGCATCGACGTGGTGCGCAACCCGGCCAAGCTACGCCGCATCCAGACGGGCCCCTGACTTCGGCGACGCGGCCGGCCTTGCCGCCGCAGGCTGGCACGCGACCCCGGCAGGCCAGCACCCGGCGGTCGATCCCAGTAGCCGGCAGGGCGACTGAGGCCCAGCACGGGGTCCTGACGCTCATCCACTCGCTCTGACGGCGAACGCGTCCGCGCCTCGCGTCTAGCATGCGCTCATGCCCTTCAGGCCCCGGCCGCTGCTCGCCGGCGTCGACCGCGAGCAGGCCGGCCAGGTGGACGAGACGATTACGCGACATGCCGGTGAAGGCGCCACGGTGCAGGTCGTGCTCGTGCGCGCCGACCGCCGGCTCATGGACGCCGCGGTGGCGGGCGACGACGCGCTCACACAGGCTCTCGGGCACGCCGTCGCTCCCGGATGGGCGACGTTCCGCGGGGCGCTGCGCAACACGCGCGACGCGCTGCCCGCCACCGAGCAGACGCCCGTCTGGGGCGCGCGCCTGTTCGTCTGCGGCACGCCGCCTGAGCTCGTCGGCTGGGGCGGCTTCAAGGGCGCGCCCACGGACGGGACCGTCGAGATCGGCTACGAGATCGCCGAGGGCCTGCGCGGCCGCGGCCTGGCGACCGCCGCCGCCCGCGCGATGCTCGCCGAGGCACTGGCCGACGTGCACGTCACGCGCGTCATCGCCCACACACTGGCTGAGCCCAATGCCTCCAATCACATCCTCGAGTCGCTGGGCTTCGCGTTCGTCGAGACGGTCGAGCAGGACGGCAAGCCCGTCTGGCGCTACGCGCTCAGGCGCCCAGGTAGCGCTTCCTCGATCTGACTCCGGCTACTGCTCCGCAAGCGGATCCCTCTGCGGAGGGCCGCCGGTCGAGAGCCGTTCGAGGATCTGGAGGGCGTCGGCCGCGCGGTGGTGCGGCACGAACAGGTGGTCATGCTCGTAGCCCGCGATGACGTTGCAGCTGATGTCGGCGGCTGCGAGTCGCGTGCTGACGGCGGCGGTACCTGGAGATCCTGCACCGGGCCGGCGAAATCGCCCTACCCAGGACCGCCGAGGAGGTCCAGCTCGCGGTGGGTCGCTCAGCGGACCTCCGTACGACCGGCTGCATGGCCTACGCGACCCTCGCTGCTGGTTGACCTCAGCCGGCCGGATCGTGCCGCTGCGCGAGGCGCTTCGGGGCCCGCAGGCGCCAGGACTCCGCGAGCAGCTCGGCCAGCTCGTCGCGGTCGACGGCCGGGAGGCGGACGAGGAACATGGCGTGGCCGTCGTAGTGCGCGGTGGTGAAGAACTTGGCCGGCTCGGCGCCGAGCAGGAACTCCTTCTCGTCGAGCGACTCGCACCAGAGGACCAGCGCGTCGGGGTCCTCGCGGAGGCGGGCGAAGAGGCGGTCCTTGACGCGGAAGCCGGGCGTGCCGTAGGAGGGCTTCTCGGTCGTCTCCGGCAGCGCGAGCGCCAGCTCGCGGACGTCTGACTCGTCGGCCACCGCAGCATCCTCTCAGGTAGCGTTGGCGCCCGTGTCCGACGTCCGCGACCTGCCGATCCGCCGCAACACGCTGCTGCTCTCCGCGGCGCTGGCGGCCAACTCGGGGATGCTGCAGCTGTCGGCGGCGGTGGCGTCGCTGACACTCGTGCTGGTCCTGGGCGTCGACCAGCTGCTCGGCCTCGGGCCGGCGATCGTGCTCGCCTCGGGTGCGTTGGCGGCGCTGCCCGCCGGGCGGTTGATGGACCGGATCGGCCGGGTGCCGGTGATCGCCGGCGGGTTCGTGGTCGGGGCGGTCGGCGGCGGGCTGGCGGCGCTGGGCTCCGCGACCGGCTCGGCGCCGGCCGTGCTGGCCGGGCTCGTCGGCGTGGGGGCGGCGAGCGGGACGTCGCTGCTCGCGCGCACCGCGGCGGGCGACATGTACCCGCCGGAGCGCCGCGCGCGTGGGATCGCGCTCGTGCTCTTCGGCGCGGTGTTCGGAGCGATCCTCGGCCCGCTCGTGTTCAGCCCGCTGCTCGCCGGCCGCGAGCTGGACGGCGACTCGCTGGCCCTGCTGTGGCTCGCTGCCGTCGGGTTCATGGTCGTCGCGCTCGTGCTGGTGCTCGGCGTGCGGCCGGACCCGCGCCGGATCGCCCAGCTCCTGTACGCGGACACGAACGCGGACGCGGAGCCAACCCCGGCCGCGCCGCTGAGCGAGATCGTCCGCCGGCCCGGCGTGATCCCCGCGCTGCTGGCCGGCCAGGCCAGCTTCGCGGTGATGGTGGGGATCATGACCCTGACGGGCGCGGTCGTCGTCGACCACCAGGGCCACGCGGGGCACAACGTGTTCCCGATCATCGGCGCTCACGTGCTCGGCATGTACGCGCTGGTGCTCGTGATCGGCGAGCTGATCGACCGCATCGGCCGCACGCCCGCGCTGGCCGGCGGCCTGCTGGTGATGGGCGCCTCGGCGATCAGCCTGCTGTGGGTCGACACGGTGTGGGCGACGGCGGCGGTGCTGTTCGGGCTCGGGATCGGCTGGAACCTGTCCTTCGTCGCCGCCACCGCCCAGCTCGCCGACTGCGCCATGCCGTGGGAGCGCGGCAAGCTGCTCGGCTTCAACGACCTGCTCGCCGGGCTCACCGGCGCGACGCTCGCCCTCGCCGGCGGCGTCGCGCTGTCGGCGATCGGCGTCGCCGCGCTGGCGATCGGCGGAGCCACGCTGGTCCTCGGCCCCGCCGTCTGGATCCTCCGGGGACACCGGTGGCCGCCGAAGGGACCCGACCCCTCGACCGCCGCGCCGGATCCGGCCGCCGCCGTTCGCTAGGACCGCAGGAAGCCGCCCTCGGAGCCGATCACCTGGCCGGTCACCCAGCCGGCCTCCGCCGAGCACAGCCAGGCGACGAGCCGCGCCACGTCCTCGGGCTCGCCGAGGCGCCCTGCCGGCATCCGCTCGAGCAGCCGCGGGCGGAGGTCGTCGCCGATCCAGCCCGTGTCGGTGACCCCGGGGTTGACCGCGTTGACGGTGATCCCCAGCGGCATGACGGCCGGCGCCAGCTGGCGCACGAACGTCTCGAGCGCCCCCTTGGTGGTCGCGTACGGCAGCTCCTCGGGCATCGGGCCGAGCGACTGGCCGCTCACGAGGCACACGATCCGCCCCGGGGAACCGGCCGGATGGCGGCGCGCCAGCTCGCAGCTGAGCAGCACGGGCGTGCGCACGTTGACGGCGTAGTGCTCGTCGAGCGAGGCCGCGTCGAGCTCGGCGAACCCCGCGTTCACGGAGTGGGCGGCGTTGTTGACCAGCACGGCGGGCGCGCGGCCGAGCTGCGCCGCCACCACGTCGAGCACGGCCGCCGGCGCCGCCGCGTCCGCCAGCTCGGCCTCGATCGCGGCGGCCACGGCCCCCGCCGCCTCCAGGTGCTCCACCAGCTGCGGCGCCGCGCCGCCCGGTGCGACCGTGAACGCGATGTCGTGCCCGCCCGCGGCGAGCGCCCGGCAGATGGCGCTGCCGATCTCACGGTCGCGGCCGGCGCCGGTGACGACGGCGAGCGGCTTCATCGCCACTCAGCTCCGGCGCGCGCTCACGAACTGCGCGAACCCGGAGACGCGCTGGCGCACGTCCGTCAGGCCGCGGAGCCGCAGCGCGCCCGTCAGCTCGTCGCGCCCGAAGACCCGGACCCCGCTGACGCCGCGTATCACCGTGTCGGCGGCCTCGGCCGGCAGCGGCCCTCGGCTGACGCTCGAGAGCAGCGCCAGGCGACCGCCGGGCGCGAGCACCCGGACCATCTCGTCGACTGCCCGCAGCGGCTCCTCGATCAGGTACAGCGCGGCGAAGCAGCACACCGCGTCGAACGCGCCGTCGCGGAAGGGGAGGTCGCCGGCGTCGCCGCGCACGTAGACCACCTCGCCGGCCGCGCCGTCGCGCGTCCCCTGCTCGAGCATGGTCGCCGAGGCGTCGAGCCCGACCACGAGGCCGTCGCCCGCCGCGCGCGCGAACGCGCGGCTGAAGTTGCCGGGCCCGCAGGCCACGTCGAGCACGGTCTCGCCCGCTGCGATGTCCAGCATCTCGAGCGCCATCCGGCGCTCGCCGTCCATGCTCGGTCCGAGCGCGCCCATCAGCACCCGACCGGCGAACGGACGCCACAGCCGCTCGTAGATCAGCGGCAGGGCCCGGCTGACCATCAGCCGCTGCCCGGGTCCCGCGCCGGTCGGGTCGTCCTCGCCGAGCAGGTCGAGATAGCCGTCGCGGACCGCGGGCTCCACCGGCCGGCGGGCGGGCTCGAACAGCTCCAGTACGCGCTCGAGCGGCGGCGAGGGGGCCATCCGCGCAGCATGTCACGCGCAAGCGCGCTCAACACGCGGGCGCCAGGCGCCGATGATCTGCGAGAGATGGATCGCACCTCGCTCCGTGCCCTCGCGGTGCTCGCCGCCGTCGTGGTGGCGGGCGCCGCCGGGCTGCTCGGCCGGGCCCCGATGACGGTCGCCGGGCCGCCGGACACGGCCGCCGTCACCGCGGCCGAGCGGGCCGCCGGGCCGCGCTTCGCCGCCGAGGTGGCCGCCGGCGACCGCGCCTGGATGCTGGCCTCGCTCGCCTCCGCCCGGCCGGAGGCGCAGCGGCTGATCGCCGAGATCGACGGCCTGATCGAGTTCCGCACCCATCGCGGCGACCCGCTGGGCTCCACGCGCTCGCTCATCGGCGCGGAGACGGCCAGCTTCGTGATCGACGTCGACGTCGCCTCGTTGAACGGGCTGCGCACCGAGGACCGGGACATCACGATGCTGCACGAGCTGGGGCACGCCATCGACCGGGCGCTGGTCCCGGCCGCGACCAACGCCGACCTCGACGCTGGCATCCCGCGCGGCTCGTGCGACCAGGCGGCGACCGAGCTCGTGGGCGCGTGCGCCGAGACGCCGGAGCGCTTCGCGGACACCTTCGCCAAGTGGGCGCTGCGCGGCAACGTGTCGGCCGTCGGCGCGGGCTACGGCGTGACCTCGCCGCCGTCGCTGGAGGAGTGGGGCGCCCCGCTCGCCGCGCTCGCCGCCGAGCTGCCCGCTGGCTGAGCGCCACATTGGGGCGATCGGCCGAGCGGCCGGCAGGCTGAGCGCCACAATGGGGCGATCGGCCGCGTCCTCGCCATCGCGCTCCTCGCCGTCCTGGCGGCCGCCCCGGCGGCGCCCGCGCGCGTGCGCGTCCCCACCGGCGTGGAGCTCGAGCGCTATGCGTCCGGGATCCCGAACCCGACCAACCTGGCCTTCGACCCGGGCGGGCGGCTGTGGGCGACCTCGGCGGGCGTCTCCACCGCCGCGAGCGACGGCGTGTGGATGGTCCCGCGCCGCGGGGCGCGTCCGCGCCAGGTGTTGCGCGGCCTCTTCAGCGCGCTCGGGCTGACATGGCACCGGGGCGAGCTGTACGTCAGTCACGTGGTCCCGTACGCGACCTTGGCGCCGGAGCACACCGGCCGGGTCGTCGCGTACTCCGGGTTCGACGGGCGGCGCTTCGCCCGGCAGCGGGTCGTGGTGGAGGGCCTGCCGACCGGGCTGCACCGCGTCGACTCGATCGTCGCGGGACCCGGCGGGCGGATGTACCTGGGCGTCGGGAGCGACTCCGACGACGAGCGCTCCGCGCGGCCGCTGTCGGGCACCGTGGTGTCCTTCCGGCCCGGCGGTGGCGGGCTGCGCGTGGAGGCGCGAGGCCTGCGCAATCCCTACGGCCTCGCGGTCGCCCCGGGCGGCCGGCGGCTGCTGGTCTCCGAGCATGGCCGCGACGACCTCGGCCTGCGCCGCCCGCCCGAGGAGGTCAACCTGCTCGAGCCGCGCGGTCCGGTGCGCTGGTACGGCTTCCCGGAGTGCTGGGACCAGGGCGGGGCTCCCTGTCGCGGGGCCGAGGCGCCGCTCGTGCGCCTCGCGGCGCACTCGGCGCCCGGCGCGATCGCGGTGGCCGAGCGCTTCGGTCGCTGGGGCCCGAGCGCGTTCGTGACCCGCTTCGGCTCCACGTTCGACGAGAACCCGACCGGCGGCGACGTCGTGCGGGTCTCGCTCGCGCGCCTGGGCCGGCGGCGCCCCGCGCCGGTGGAGCGCTTCGCGACCGGCTTCGGGCGCCAGGAGCCGCTCGGAGCGGCGCTCGGGCCCGACGGCAGCCTCTACGTCGGCCTGTGGACCTCGGGACGGATCGTGCGGCTCGTCCCACGGCCGGTCGTCCCCGCCGCCCAGGAGGAAGCACCGGTGAGGCTGCTCCGCGTGCTCGCGGGCCTCTGCCGTGCGCTCGGCCTCTGCTCCTGACGGCCGCAGGACCCGACGACGTCCCAGGTCAGTGGCCTGACGGCAGGCCCTTCCGGCTGGCCCGCCTGGTTTCCTGTAGGCGATGAAACGATTCGAGCTCGGCCCACTGATCGTGGCCCTCGGCAGCCTGGTGCTGCTGGTGAGCCTGTTCCTCGACTGGTACGGCGACCAGACGGCGTGGCAGGCCTTCGAGGTCACCGACGTGCTGATCGCCGCGCTGGCGGTGCTGGCGCTGGCCGCCGCCGTCGGCCTGGTCGCGCCGGAGCTGGCGTACGTCGACCGGCGCTGGCTGCCGGGCGCCGTGCTCGCGGTCGCGGTGCTCGTGATCGCGCAGATCCTCAGCCCGCCGCCGTCCGTCGGCGGTGCGGACCCGCAGCCCGGCGCGTGGATCGGCTTCGCCGCCGCCCTGGTGATGCTCGCCGGCGCGGTGGTGAGCCTCGGCCGCGTGTCGTTCTCGGTGGCGATCGAGGGCCGCGAGCCCCAGCGCGTCGCGGCCGTCGACCACCGTCCGCCGACGACGGAGACCGGATCGGCCGTCAAGCCCGCGCGAGACACCGGCGCCACCGAGCCGCTGAAGGGGGAGACGGGCGCCGGGTCGGGACCGGCGCCGCGAGCGAGGCCCGAGCAGGACCGCTGATGGCGGAGGCCGGCGAGCTGACGTTCGAGCTCGAGCGGTTCGAGTGGGCGACCGCCGACCGGCTGGAGATCGTCGGCCGCTGGCAGGGCCTCACCGGCCGCCGCCTCGGCCGCGTGCTGCTCCACGTGGACGCCGGCGGCCATCGCCGCAAGCTGACCGCAATGCCGGGCGGCCAGGTGCCGGTGAACGGCGAGCGATGGCGGGCCGCCTTCGCCTGGCCGCACGACGCGGTCGATGTCGAAGGCGCCGAGCTGGAGATCGGCCGCAGCCTGGTCGTCGACCTGCCCGTGCCGCGGCGGCGGCGCCGCTCCCGCTCTGATGCCGACCGCGCCTTACGCGAGGACGCCGAGCGGCGACTGGCCGAGGAGCGCGCGGCCACGGCCGCGGTGCGCGAGACGCTCGCCACCGCGCGCGAGGAGGCCAGGAGCGCGATGGCCGCCGAGGCCGAGGAGACCGAGCGGCTGCGCGCGGAGCTGGTCAGCGCCCGCAACGAGGCCGGACGCGTCCTCGCAGCGGAGCGCGCCGAGACGGCACGGCTGCGCACCGAGCTTTCGGCCCGCCCCGCGGCGGACCGGCGTGGCGAGGAGACCGACGAGGCGGGCCGGCGGATGTACGAGCGCATCTCGCGCGAGCTGGAGCGCGAGCGGGCGACCGTTCGCGACCTGCGCCGCGAGCTGGACGCCGAGCAGTCCCAGACGGCCGAGCACCGCCGCTCGGTGGCCAACGGCGCGCCGGTCGCGCACGACACGCCGGTGGCGGCGACGCCCGCGGGCGCCGCGGCGCGCCGCCGTGCCGGAGCGCTGGTCGCCGCGCGTGCCGAGCTGGACCCGCGCGCGCCCTACCGCCGCGCGGACGCGGCCCGCGCCGCGGCGGCGCGGCGCGTGCCCGAGCCGGCGCACGCGGCGATCCGCGTGTGGGCGACACGCATCGCCGCGGTCGCGCTCGTCACGGCGCTGCTGCTCGCCCTCGTGATCATCGTCACCACGGTGGCCTGAGTCTGGATCCACCGATTCCCGCGGTGTCTCGCCACCGCGGCCGTTCGCCAGAGCCGATTGACCGCGACCCAAGTGGTCCACCACGAGGATGCGCGGTCAATCGACTCTGACTTGGCCCGCGGCGCCGAGTCATCCACGGATGATCGGTGGATCCCGCCTGAGCGCCGTCAGACCTGCGGCGCGCGGAACGCGATCGTGATCCGCTCGAAGCCGAGGCCCCGGAGCAGGCCGCCGAGCATCGCCCGGGTGTTGCGCTCGGCCGTTCGCAGCAGCTCGGGGTCCGCCGCGGCGGCGGCCGCGAGCTTCTCGTCGGCCAGCTGGTAGAGCGGCTGCTCGTCGCCCGGGCGGTCGGACACGGCGTCCTCGACGCGGTCGAGCACGCCGCGGTCGCGGTCGTAGACGCGCGTGCGGTCGGGGTCCAGGCGTGGCTCGGTGAGGCGCGGAGCGGGCAGCGTCAGGGTCACCGCCGTGCGGTCGTCGGACACCTCGACCGCCTGCGGGTCGCGCGAGAGGCCCGAGAAGTCCACGGCGGCGTCGACGGTCCCGGCGGCCACGAACAGCGTCCGCTCTCCCTTGATGAACGAGGGCAGCAGCTTCGCGGCCTGCTCGACGTCGACGACCACCTGCATGTTGGCCGTGGCCGCGTGGTAGTCGCTGAGGTTCTCCAGCGACTTGATCAGCACGGGCTGGCTGCGGTCCTTCGTCTCCTCGGCGAACGGGTTGAGGCCGTCGACCAGCGCCGGGAGCGCGATGACGGCCGCCAGCACGACGATCGCCGCCACCAGCAGCGGGGACCAGGAACGACGTCGGCTCGCCATGCCGGCCAGGGTAGCCCGGCGCGGACTATCGTCCCGCGCCATGAGCGACGTCGCCATCGTCGTCCACGGGGGCGCCGGACGCCTGCCGGGCTCGGCCGAGCGCATCGAGCGCATGCACGCCGGCGCGGCGGCCGGGGTGGAGGCGGGCCACGCCGTGCTGGCGGCCGGCGGCAGCGCGCTGGAGGCCGTCGAGACGGCGGTCGCCACGCTCGAGGACGACCCGGAGTTCAACGCGGGCCGGGGCGCCGCGCTGACCGAGGACGGCGGCGTGGAGCTGGACGCCGCCGTCATGGAGGGCACCCGCCGCGCGGCGGGCGCGGTCGCGTGCGTCGGCGGCGTGCGCAACCCGATCCGGCTGGCGCGCGCCGTGCTCGACGACGGGCGGCACGTCCTGATCGTGGGCGGGGCGGCGCGCACGTTCGCCGCGGAGGCCGGCGTCGCGCTGTGCGACGACGGCTGGCTCGTGACCGCGGGCCAGCGCGACGCCCTCGTCGCCGGAGCCTCGGGCTGGGCCGAGGGCACCGTGGGTGCGGTGGCGCGCGACGTGCACGGACGGCTGGCGGCCGGGACCTCGACGGGCGGCACGATGGGCCAGCGCCGCGGCCGGGTGGGCGACTCCCCGCTGATCGGCGCGGGCACGTGGGCGCAGGACGACAGCGTCGCCGTCTCCTGCACCGGCGACGGCGAGGCGATCATCCGCATCGCGATGGCCCACGAGGTCGACGCGCTGGTGCGCCACGCCGGCCACTCGCTCGAGCAGGCCTGCGCCGAGGCCCTGGCGGCGCTCGAGCGCTGCGCCGGCCACGGCGGGCTGATCGCGGTCAGCGCCGCGGGAGAGGTCACGGCGCGCTTCAGCTCGCCGAGCATGACCCGCGGCTGGCGCGTCGGCGACGGCCGCGTCCACACGGAGGTCGGTGGCCGCTGACCCCGTGGACGAGGCGGCGGACCGCCTCTACGGCCTCCCGTTCGAGGCCTTCGTCGCCGAGCGCGACGCCGTCGCCAAGGAGCTGCGCAAGGCGGGGGAGAAGGACGCTGCCGCGGCGATCGCCAAGCTCGCGAAGCCGAGTCAGGTCGCGTGGGCGGCGAATCAGCTGGCGCGGGGTGGGGTGGAGGAGCTGCTCGCCGCCGGGGCGGCGCTGCGCGAGGCGCAGCTCGGCGGCGGCGACCGGGAGGCGCTGCGGGCGGCGACGGCGTCTGAGCGCCGCGCCGTGGAGGCGCTGGTTCGGGCGGCGCCGCAGCCCGGTGGCCGCGCGCTGTCGCGGGCGGCGCTCGACCGGCTGCGGGCGCTGCTGCACGCCGTGGCGCGTGACGAGGACGTGCGCGCGGCGTTCGTGGCCGGGCGGTTGGTGGAGGAGCCGGAGGGTGGTGGGGCGTGGCCTTCGGGCGGTGTCGTGGCTCCGGCGTCTACCCCTGCATCGAGGGGAGGGACGAAGGGGGGTCGTGGTTCGTCGAAGGCGCGGGGCGCGGCCCGGCCCGACCGCGAGGCCGAGGCGCGGCGCGAGGCGGCCGAGCGGCTCGAGCGCGAGGCCGCCCGCAAGCGCGAGGAGGCCGAGCGCCGCAAGCTCGAGCGGCGCTTGAGGGCCGCGCGCGGCGCCGCCGATGACGCGCGAAACCGCCTCGAAGCCGCACGAGACGCCTACGAGTCAGCCACGCACGAGGTCGCCCGGATCGAAGAACAGCTCTCGTGAGAGGGGGGTGGGACGAGTTGACCACCGTATAGGGGGCAAAGTCGTCCCACCCCCCGGAATCACACCCCTTCAAAAGCGGGTGTCGACGCTCGGCAGCCGCGCCGGGTCGAAGCCGTCCAGCAACTCTCGAGCTGCCCCGACCCGCGGCAACCCCAGCGACGAAGCCATCCACGCCAGCGCCGCCGCCGCGCCCACCTCCCGCAGCGTCACCGCCCCGTGGCGCTTCGCCAGCCGCGCCCCGTCGGCGCCCAGCACCAGCGGCACGTGCGCGTACGCCAGCTCCGCCAGCCCCTGCGCGCGCGCCAGCCACAGCTGCCGTGGCGTCGAGTCCACGAGGTCCGAGCCGCGCACCACCTCGCCGACGCCCTGGGCTGCGTCGTCGACCACGACCGCGAGGTTGTACGCCGGCGCGCCGTCGTTGCGGCGCACGACGAAGTCGTCGACGGCGCCCTCGTAGCGCCCCAGCAGCCGGTCCTCGAACGCCACCCGCTCACCGCCGGCCCGCACCCGCAGCGCCGGCGGCCGTCCCGATGCGCGCCGCTCCGCCAGCTCGGCGGCCGAGAGCCGCAGGCACGTGCCCGGATACGCCCCTTCCGGAAGCGGCCCGTGGGCCGCGCTGGCCGCCTCGCGGATCTCCGCCCGCGTGCAGTAGCACTCGTACAAGCGCCCTTCGCTGCGCAGCGCCTCCAGCGTCGCGGAGTAAAACGAGAGCCGCGCCGACTGGACCACCACCTCGCCGTCCCAGTCGAGCCCCAGCGCGGCCAGGTCCGCGAGCTGCTCCTCCGCCGACCCCGGTCGCACCCGACCGGTGTCCAGGTCCTCCATCCGCACGAGGAAGCGCCC
>Ga0136616_10001061_pt1 | contig 14154 bp, 15 predicted proteins | sample AntDrymUQ2992106_2_FD_106648 | JGI IMG/M metagenome (GOLD analysis project Ga0136616, IMG submission 106648) | Polar desert sand microbial communities from Dry Valleys, Antarctica - metaG UQ299 (21.06) | ecosystem: Environmental > Terrestrial > Soil > Desert | place: Antarctica: Dry Valley...
CAGTCGTCGCGCCACTCTCGGGAAGGCACCGCCTCGGGATCGTAGTCGGTACCGAAGACGATAGCGCCCGCGCCAGCGAAGAGGTACTCTCTGTGGTGCCTGATCTCTCACTGCAACCCGAGCTCGTAGAGGTCTGCACCCGGATCCACGAGGGCGCAGCGGACCCTCTTCCGGCTGTTCTGAGGGCCGCACTCCCACCCGGCGTCGAAACGGGACGCTACCGCATAATAGAGCCTTCTCCGGGCTGGCCCTGGGAGGTCGACGCTACCGTTACGCGCGCGGCCCTCGAACGCACCCTCCAGCCCGCTGGCATGCGCGCGGCGGAGGCAGAAAAACACATAATACTCGCTCCATCAGCGCCGCAACCGGCGACAGTGGAGTGGGCTGTGATCCGTGCTGCCGCAGAACCTGACCTCGCCCGCGCCCCACGCCAGCGCGACCTGTTCATGACCTTGAAGGAACACGGGGGCGAGGTAATGACCTCCACTCTTCTCTCCGAGACCGGCGCGAGCCGGAGTTCCCTGCGCGAACTCGTCAGGAGGGGCGCAGCGAGGCTCGTGCGCCGTCAGGGGCCTGCTCCCTTGCAGGCCACCCTGGGCGACCATGTCGTCCAGGAAAGACCGGCCCCTTTCTCACGGACCGCGCGGCGCGCCGTAAAGAGCGCCGGTCCCTTCTTGTGGAGGACGAAAGGGCGAGAGGAGGATGCCGCGGTCGTCGCCATAGTAACGGCGACGCTGGAAGAAGGGAGACAGGCCCTCGTGCTGGCGCCGGAGGTAGGGTCGGTAGAGCGGCTGGTGGAGCTCCTGCGACGCGCGCTCGAGGAGGGACACACCATCGCCCCTTACCACAGCGGCCTGGGCCGTGGCAGGGCCGCCGTCCACGGGGCCGCCCGCGATGGAAGCGTCGACGTCGTCGTCGGGACCAGGACGGCGGCCCTGCTAGGGCTTGCGCGTCCGGGTTCGATCTGCGTCGTCGACGAACCGAACGGCGCGCACAGGGCCGAGCCTGGCCACGAAGGTCTTCCCGTGCACGTGCGGGACGTGGCGCTGGAACGCGCCCGCTCGCAACGGGTTGCGGTATTCTTCCTCTCGCCCTTCCCTTCGCTCAGGATATACGCACCCGAAGTTCGCCGGCGAGAGCGCATACGCGAGCTACCCGCGAGGCGTGGCGGGCCGTGGCCAGCGGTCCGGATCGTAGACATGCGCGGTTCTGGCGCGACGTTCAGCTCCACCCTGGAGAGAGCCTGCCGCAGGTGTGTAGAAGGAGGGGGGAAAACGGGCGTCGTCCTCAAGCGGCTCGGTTATGCGACCGCCGTCGCCTGCAGCCGCTGCGGGGCGATGAAGATCTGCCCGAACTGCGACCTGCCCCTCGTCTCCCACGGACGGGACGGGCCCCTGGCCTGCACCCGTTGCGGATACAGGGAGGAGCCGGGCCCGTGCGCGAAGTGCGGTTCGACCCGTGTGCGGCAGACAGGCCTCGGTGTGGAGCGGGTGCGCGCCGAGCTCTCGGACCTCCTCGGAACGCGTGTCGGCCTCATCACCGCCGAAGAACGGGACCATACCGACGCTCCCATCGTAGTCGGAACCGCTCCTCGAATCCTGGATGTCGGGTGGGACGCGGTGATCGTGCCCGACGCCGACGCGTTTCTCGCGGGAAGCGGCATTGATGTAGGGGAGAGATCTTTCAGGTTGTTCTACGGCGCGGCGGCGGCGGCCAGAAAGCTACTCCTCATCCAGACCCACGTCCCCGAGCACTACGCAATGCGTGCTGGGGTCAATGGTGACTACGAGGCCTTCGCGGCCGCGGAGCTCCCGAGGCTCCGCGAACTCGGCTACCCGCCGTTCGCCCACGCCGCCTCCCTGACCTTCGAGGGCTCCGAAGCGGCGCTCTCAGGTGCGGTAGAATCCCATCTGCGGCCTGGCCTCGAAGCCGGGGTCGAGATGTCGGGCCCGTTTCTACTCAGGCGCACCGGAGAGACCACAGCGTGGCGGGTCTTGCTCAGGGCCAAGGGAAGGCCAGCCGTGGCCCGCGCGGCGACCCTGGCCGCAAAGATATCGGCCCGCACGCGTGGGCTCGAGGTTCGAGTTGACGTGGATCCCGAGGAGGTGTAGCAAAAGGTGGCACTCGACATAAGGACGTTCGGAGACCCCGTACTCAAGACCCGCGCCGCGCCGGTCGACAGCTTCGACGAGTCGTTGGTGCGCCTCACGCAGGACATGCTGTCAACCATGCGCGATAACGAAGGTGTTGGCCTGGCAGCCAACCAGGTCGGACGTCTCAAGCGGGTGTTCGTCGCCGCCATCGAAGACGATGAGTACGTCATCGTCAACCCCGTTCTCTCCGACTGGTCGGAAACCACGGAGAGTGCCCAGGAAGGCTGCCTCTCGATCCCAGGGATACTCGTCGACGTCGAGCGTCCGACCGGCGTAACCGTCTCAGGCCAGGACCTCTCCGGCGAGCCGCTGCAAATCGAGGCCTCCGACTTGCTCGCAAGGGTCCTGCAGCACGAGGTCGACCATCTCGATGGAGTCCTGATCCTGGACCGCACCGATAGGCCCTCACGCAGGGCCGCCATGCGCGAGTGGCGGGAGCGAATGCTCGCCCAGCAGGGCTGAGGACCACCTTGAAGATAGCCTTCGCTGGTACCCCTGACTTCGCGGCGACCGTGCTTGGAGGGTTGATCTCCTCTCCCCACGATGTGGGGCTCGTGATTTCGCAGCCGGATCCCAGGAAAGGCAGGGGACGCAAGAGGACAAGAACCCCGGTCGCCGATCTCGCTTACTCACACGACCTTCCTCTTCGCCAACCGGCCAGGATCTTCGAAGTCAACGACGAACTGCGCCAGTACTATGCCCTGGTCGTCGCCGCCTATGGCCAGATACTTCGCCCCGACACCCTCTACGCCGCTACTGAGGGCTCCTGGAACGTCCACGCCTCACTCCTGCCAAAATACCGCGGTGCAGCCCCAGTCGAACGCGCCATCATGAACGGGGAGTCACAGACCGGCGTAACCATCATCCGTATGGACGAAGGCCTGGATACAGGCCCGATAGCACTCGAGCACCCCGTCGCCATACCACCCGAAATGAACGCCGGCGAGCTTAAGGATCTTCTAGCCCATACTGGAGCTAAAGCTATAGTTGAAGGTTTGGATCTTCTCCAGACGAATTCCCTGACCCTTGTCGACCAAGATAGTTGTCATGCTACTTATGCTTCTAAGATTTCGGAACAGGATAGGACCATAGAGTGGGGAAGGGGAGTTCGCGAGGTGAAGGATCTGATCCGGGCCCTTTCTCCCCACGTAGGGGCGAGGACGTTCCATCCCGACGTCGACGGGCCGGTCAAGATCTGGCGATCCGCGATACTGGACAGAGAAGATGCGTCCGCCGAGATCGGACAAGTCGAAGCCGAAAACGGGCGGATTGCGGTGAATTGCGGGAGAGGACGCCTTGAGGTGCTGGAGCTCCAGGTACCCGGCGGAAGACGCCTCACGGCTCGTGATTTCCTTCGCGGCAACTCCCTCGAAGGCGCATTTCGCTAGCCGGCTACCCCTACACACAGGATAGTCGCGGCGGCTGAGCGCATGATGTGGGTATAAGGGCAACATGCCAGCAATGGTGCTAAACTTCCTGCGGCGTCTGGAGCGATCTCCGTTGGGAGGAGAAGGAGATAAGAGAGCCCGAAATCACCACAGGCGTGCCTGAACCCGAAGTCGAGGTGCAGCGTATGGCACTCGATGAAGAGATGAGAGTCGCCATAGTCGGGGCAGGCGGCTACGGGCGGGTCGCGCTGGACATTCTGTTAGCTGGCGGGTTGGGGGATCGCGTGCTGGGGTTCTATGACGACGCCCACGCCGTGATTTCGGAGAGGTTGAGGGGGTATCCGGTCCTTGGGGACGTCGAGATGCTCAAGAGCATGCTATCGGTCGAGCCCGTGCACGTCGTGGTCGCGATAACGGACAACACGGCCAGGCTCAGGGTTGCCAATTCATTGAGGGGCCTTGGGGGACAGTTCTTCACCGCCGTACATCCACTCGCTTACCTCTCCGGCGTCGCCACGATCGAGGGCGGTTGCGTAGTCGGAGCTGGCGTGGCCGTCCATCCCGATTCGGCTGTGGGGAGCCACTGTTTTCTGGGATCGGGATCCGTGGTGGATAGAGACGCAGAAGTGGGGGCTGGCTCTTGGATCTCCGCGGGCGCCGTGGTAGGTTCGGGGGCGCGCGTGGGGGCGAGAGTCGTCCTGGGTCCCAACTCCAGCGTCGGACGCAAGGCCTCTGTGGAAGCAGAAGTAGAAGTGGGCGCGCTTCAGCACGTAGCCAGGGAGGGTGTTTGATCGCACCGGCGATCCATAGGGAGTCCCATCCGCGGTTAGGAGCACAGACCTGGGCCGGGTCTAGATCCGGTCGGCGGTTAGCGTAGTGGCCGGCTTGCGGAGTATTGGGAGGGGGTCGCGGGTCGTCGGCCTCGACATAGACCGCGGGTCGATCAAGGCCGTCCAGGTGTCAGGCGCCGGCGGAGGGTACACCCTCCAGCATGTTGGCTATCATAGGCTTGCTCCAGGCACGATCCTCGACGGAGAGGTCGCCGACCATGACCTGTTGGCTGCCGAGATCAAGGAGTTCTGGGAATCGCATTCGTTCAATGGCAAGACGGTCATCATCGGTGTCTCGAACCAGAAGGTAGTCGTCAGGCTGCTGGACTTCCCGCGCATGAGGCCCGAGGATCTGCAGGGCGCCATAAGCTTCGAGGCGCAGGACCACATCCCGATGCCGCTCGATGAGGCCGTCCTCGACTACGTCGTGCTCGGACCCAGGGAGGAGCGTTCCGATCTCGACCGCGTTCTCGTGGTCGCCGCTCAGAGGGAGATGATCTCACGTTACACCTCGGCGGTTCGGACCGGTGGCCTGCGCCCCGCCGGCGTCGACGTTAAGGCGCTCTCGCTGACGCGCTCCACCCTCCCCGATCCCTTCTTCGGGGAAGAAGGAGCCGTACTCCTTCTGGATGTAGGGGCTGAGATCACCAACCTGGTCGTGGCGGATCGGGGCAATCCGGTACTCACCCGCTTCGTGCCTGTCGGCCTAGGCGACTTCGTAGCCGCTGTGGTTGACCTCGCCGACCTACCCGAAGATGAAGCAGAGAGACAGGCGCTCGACCCGCGGGTCAGGTTGGGTTCCGAGCAGGACGGGGCCGAGGAAACTGAGGCGGAAGCCGAGGATGATAGTTTCGACCCGGCGCTCGTCTACGACGTCAGGCGAGGGCTCGAAGGCGCCGCGCAGGCCCTGGCCGACGAAGTGCAGCGTTCCATCGAACACCACCGTTCCCAGGAGGCGGCCCGCGAGGTCACCAGGGTGCTGCTCTCGGGAGAGGCGGCTCTAATCCCCAACCTGGATGGCTATCTCGGAGAGCTGCTCGACGTCCCGACGGGCCGCGGAAGCCCCGTAGAGAAACTCTCGGCCAACCGCTCCAATATCTCCGACGACCAGCTGAGGGCGATGGAGCCCGTGCTCGCGGTCGCGTTCGGCCTTGCGATGGAGGAAGAATGAGGCGCATAAACCTCCTTCCAGCCGAAGAGCGCGGTCGCCCCGCAGATAGGTTACGCCGCGGGGTTCTCGGTATCGTGCTTATCGTGGGCGCCTTCGTGGTGATCGTGATGGTCGGCATCTACCTGGTGCTCCTGCTGAGGCTGAACGACCTCGAAGACCAGGTCGCGGAGCTCGACAATGATATCGCGCGGCAAAACGCGTATCTTGCCGAGTTGAGTCCGTACAGGGATCTCAAGGCGCGCCTCGAAGTCAAGAAGCCGGTCGCCGACGGCATCTTCCGCAGCCGTTTCGCCTGGGATCAGTTCTTCCAGGGCCTCGCCTTCGTCGTGCCCGAGACCACGGCCCTCGACACCCTTACCGCCCAGGCCGCCCCGGTCGACATCGACGCGCCTGTAGAGGAGGCTCTGGATCCACCAGGGACGGTCACGTTTACGGGCATCGCGTTGCCCCGCTACGAAAACGTGGCAGACTTTGTCGTGCGCATGGACAACCTCCAGTATCTAGCGAACGCGGACCTCGACAGGGCCGCGCGGAGGACGTTCGAAAAACCGGCCGTGGCCCAGGCTGTGAGCTTCGAAGTCGCCTCGGAGCTGGTCACGATCGTCGGTGATAATGGCACGGAGGTAAGGCTCGAGGGTGGATCGCAGGATGAGCTCGCGGGCAATAGGGGTTCGCTTCACACGCGCGAGGTCGCCAACACGGAAAGCCGCTACTGGGCGGCCAACGAACAGTCCACCAGGCGTAAGGGAGACGGGCGCCGATGAGTCGCAACGACCGTAACATACTCATCCTCGGGTTGCTGGGAATACTGATTATCGTCATCGGCTTCTATTTCCTCCTTCTGAGTCCGCTTCTGGGAACGCTCAACGATCGGGCCAAGGAGCGCGAGGACAAACAGGTCCAGCTCGATCAGTTGCAGCAACAGGTGAACGAGCTCGAGGAAGTCAGGCGCAACTCCCCGGAGATCGAGCGCCAGCTCCTCGAGCTCAGCAAGCGAGTACCGACTCAGCCGCAGATTCCTACGTTCGTCGTCCAGATCGAGGAGATCGCAGGCGCCTCAGGCGTGACCCAGCTCGTGGTCGAACCAGGAGATGCTGCCCCGCCGGCCGGAGGTGGCGACTACCAAACCATACCGGTTACAATGCAATTCAATGGGACCTACGATGAGATGCAGGATTTTCTGTTGAGAACGCGTAACCTCGCCAGGCTGGTGACGGTAACCGACGTCAGTTACTGTCGCGAGCCCGAACCCATCGATGATGAGCACTCGTGTCCCGTCCAGCCGCCCGAGGAACCGGAGGAGAGCACGACGGCAGACACATCTGTGGAGTCGCCCCTGTTGGTGGAGATACAGGCCGAGGTCTACTTCCAGCCGCAGGGTGTGCCTTCCGGTGCTGAGACCACCGCCCCGACTCCATCGGAGTCGACTACTCCGGCAGAGGAGGCTACCGGTGGCTAGCGTGCGGTGGGTGGGACGTCGCGCGGCCGATCTGGGAAGATCTCTGGCGGACACGTTCGTGCGTGACAACAGGTTATTGCCGCCGATTCTGGCCCTGCTCGCATTGTTCGTCTTCGCCTGGGTCCTGGCAGGCGTGTTTATCGGTGGTACCGACGAGCAGAAGCCGGTCGCGCATAGGTCCGAGTTCGCCCAGGCGGACGGCGCCGCGGGTTCCGACCCCGCCGCCCCCGAGGTAGATAACCCCAATGTCGATTCCTACGCTGCCTTCCGCAGCAAGGATCCGTTCAGACAGGTCCTCGTCTTCGCTCGGACGACCCCTGAAGGGACGTCCTCGGCACCCGGTGGACGGGCAAATGGCGGTCGTCCCGCCGGGGCTGGTAACAGACGGGCCGCAGATGCGGACCGAGACGGCCTGCCCGACCGCATGGAGGCGAAGTTCGGCCAAGAGCCTGGCATCCCCGACACGGACGGCGACAGTATCCCTGACGGCCTCGACGACTCCGACGGCGACGGAATACCAGACGGGGTCGAGGGTGGCGCCGCAGCGGGCGGCGGAAACAACAGGGCAGGCGGGAGCGGTGGAGGCCGCGGCGAAGGTGGCCGGTCGGGACGGGGCGATGGTCTGCTCGACAGCGGCGGGACGCTCTCCCCACCTTAGCGGCGTGGCAGATCAACGAGCTGATGTGCTAATGGCCTTCATGCCTGCTCGTGGTCTATATTAGCGACAGGCACTTGTCGATCTCGAAGGCTCGGAGGCGTTTGTGAGGTTCGGTTTTTCGACGGCGGGCGAGTCGCACGGTCCCGCCGAGGTCGCCCTGGTGCACGGGGTCCCTGCGGGTCTCGGGCTCCTCGCCGATGACGTGAACAGGGACCTCTCTCGTAGACAGAAGGGTTACGGACGGGGCGGGCGTCAGAAGATAGAGAAAGACGAGGTAGAGTTCCTCGGAGGTGTGCGCCACGGGTACACCCTGGGCTCGCCCGTGGCCATGCTCATCCGTAACAGGGACTACGCCAACTGGGAACATCGCATGACCCCAGAGCCGGTCGAGGACCCTCCGCAGAAGATCACACTCCCAAGGCCAGGTCACGCCGACCTCGCAGGGATGCAGAAGTACGACTTCGACGACCTCAGAAACGTCCTGGAACGCTCCAGCGCCCGCGAGACGACGGCCCGCGTGGCGGCAGGCGGCGTGGCAAGAAAGCTTCTGTCGGAGTTCGGGGTCGAGATCAGCAGCTCGGTCTACAGGATCGGCGCGGTCGCCTATCCCAAGGAAAACGCCGCTCTGGACGCCGCCATCTCAGACGAATCCGAGGTACGCTGTCCCGACCCCGAAGTCTCCGAGAGGATGAAGGCCGAGATCGACGCCGCCCGCTACGCCCGCGATGCCCTCGGGGGCGAGTTCGTCGTCGTCGCCAGGGGATGCCCGCCAGGCCTCGGCTCCTACGTCGACTGGCGCGACAAACTCGACGCGAGACTCGCCGCAGCGATGATGTCGATCAACGCGATCAAAGGCGTCGAGTTCGGGATGGGCTTCGAACTCGCGGCCCGCAGATCCAGCGAGGTGCAGGACGAGATACTCTCGGAAAACGGACGCCTCGCCCGCAACAGCAATCGCCTCGGGGGACTCGAAGGCGGGATGACGAACGGGGAGCCGGTCGTCGTCTCAGCGGCCATGAAGCCGATCTCCACGATAGCCAAAGCCCTCCGCACGGTCGACCTCGCCACGGGAGAACCCACGCGGGCCTTCAAAGAGCGGGCCGACTCCTGCGCCGTGCCGGCGGCGGCCGTGATAGGGGAGTCTATGGCCGCGATCGTGCTCGCAGAAGCGTTCCTCGAGAAGTTCGGTATGGACAACATGACCGACATTCGCGCCGCTTACGACACCTACACCGAACGCGTCACGAGCACGGGGAAGAGTCGCTGAAGCTTGGAAGGGTCTTTGGCGATCGTCGGGTACATGGGCAGCGGTAAGACCACCCTCGGACGCCTGCTTGCGAGTGCCCTCAGCCTCGAGTTCGTTGACCTCGACCGTACTGTCGTAAAGAAGGCAGGTCAGGGGATACCCGAGATCTTCGCCGAGACCGGAGAGAAGCACTTCAGGGACCTGGAACACGAGGCGTTGCTCGAAGCCATCGACCGCGGCACGCCGAGCGTCGTCGCCTGCGGCGGCGGTATCGTGGTCCGCCCTGATAACAGGGCCCTCCTTCGGGACGTGAAGACGATCTTCTTGAGGGAAGGGATGGACGTTCTCTTCCGCAGGACCCGTGGTCCTGGCCGCCCCCTGCGGGCGGCGAGCCGCGAGGAGTTCGAGCGGCGATACGCAGAACGCCTCCCCTTCTACAGGGAGGTCGCCGACATCGAGGTCGGGGTCGACGGACGCCCGCCGGCAATGGTGGCTGAGGAGGTGCTGGGGTGCCTGTCGAGACCGTAGATGTCCCCGTCGCCAGCCCTTACCCCGTCGTAGTCGGCGCGGGCCTCGATCTCGGTAGGATCGTTTCTGAGACCATCGAACCTGCCCTCTGTGCGATCTTCACCGACGCCACGGTGGGACCGCTACATGCGGCACGGGTGCAAGGTGCCTTGGAAGGAGCCGGCTGGCGCGTCGCGGGGACGATCGAAGTTCCATCAGGCGAATCCTCCAAGAGCATGGAAGCTTACGCGGGTGCGCTCGGGCGCCTGGCCCGCATGGGACTGACCCGCGACGCAACCATCTTCGCCTTAGGTGGTGGGGTGGTCGGGGACCTTGGTGGCTTCGTCGCTGGGACCTACATGCGGGGCGTAGATCTCGTCATGCTGCCCACATCCCTTCTCGCGATGGTGGACAGCTCCGTCGGAGGCAAGGTCGGGGTCGACCTTCCCGAAGGCAAGAACCTGGTCGGCGCTTTCGTCAGGCCCCGCCTGGTCGCGGCAGACCTTGACTGGCTCGCCACGCTGCCGGAGCGTGAGATCTCCAACGGCCTCGCCGAGACGATCAAGATGGGTCTCCTCTCGGGCGCAGACTTCTTCGAGGACCTCGGCTTGATCGGGGCCTCCCGAAAGGGCGACCTCGACGCGCTGCAGACGCTCGTCCTCGATTCCGTGCGCTTCAAGGCAAGCGTGGTCGTCGAAGACGAGCTCGAAGGCGGGCTGCGTGCCATCCTGAACTACGGTCATACCGTGGGCCACGCCTTGGAAGCCGCCGCAGACTACGATTTGCCCCACGGCCAGGCTGTCGCGGCCGGGATGGTCGCCTCTGCCAGCCTCTCCTGCAAGCGCTTCGGCAAGGACCTGACCGGTGTGCACGAAGCCCTGCTCCGGGCCGCCGGCTTGCCCCGCCGCGCGCCAGGAGTCCCGCTCGAGCGGGCGCTCCAGGCGATGGGCAGGGACAAGAAACGCTCCGCTGCAGACGGCCCCGCCGGGCACAGGTTCGTGCTACTCGAAGATATCGGCAGACCCGTGCGGAACGTGCCTGTTAGTGAGGAAGAAATCAGCGAGGCGATAGGAGCGATAGTTGAGTAAGGTCTTCGTCCTCAACGGCGTCAACCTAAGCACTCTCGGCACCCGGCGTCCCGAAGTCTACGGAACGATGACCCTCGACGACATAGAGAAACTCGTCAAGGACGAGTTTCCGGGACTGGACCTGGAGTTCAGGCAGACGGACTTCGAGGGCGAGATGGTCGCTTTCACCAGGGAAGCGGCAGGTTCTGACGGGCTCGTCATAAACGCCGGTGCCTGGACCCACTACTCTTACGCTCTGCACGACGCTCTGGAAGCTCTGGATGTACCGAAAGTGGAGGTTCATCTGTCTAACGTGCACACTCGGGAGCAGTGGCGTCGGCATTCGGTGATCTCTCCCGCTGTAGACGCGGTGATCGCCGGCATGGGCGCCCACGGGTATGTCGCGGCGGTCATGTATGTAGACAAGAGGCTCAGCCGTCCGACATGAGCATCGTCCCTGTCAGCCCGTGAGAAACTGAACTTTTCGGGTTGGTCGGACCATCGAGGTGGAACACGCATCGCCTTCAGGTCCAGCTCTCACTGAGGAAAGCCTGATGCCGCCGTTTGCGGCTGACATGCAATGAAACTGTGCGATAATAGCGCGGTGTCTGTGCCGGGTTTACGCCGCGCAGGATCGCTGCGAAGATCGGACGCCGTGAAGGGGAGCTTTCGAGCATGATATCCACCAATCAGTTCAGAAACGGGTCCGCCATTAGGGTCGACGGCAAGCGGTTCACGATCCTGTTTTTCCAGCACGTCAAGCCTGGCAAGGGCGGAGCTTTCGTCAGGACGCGACTCAGGAACATAGACAGCGGGGCCGTGGTCGAGAAGACGTTCAGGGCGGGGGAGAAGCTCGAGAACGTGAGGACCGAGTCGCAGCCGATGACGTACCTCTACAGGGATGGAGACCTGCTCTACCTTATGGACTCGGATACCTACGATCAGGTGCCCGTGCCAGCCGAAGTCGTCGGCGAGGCGGCAGGGTACATAGTCGAGGGTGGGACCGTCACCGTGCTTTCGGCCGACGGTGAAGTCGTCAGCGTAGAAGCGCCGGCGCACGTCGACCTCGCGGTCTCGCAGACGGACCCTGGCCTCAAGGGCGATACCGCGACGGGGGGGACCAAGCCGGCCACCCTCGAGACGGGGGTCGTAGTACAGGTGCCGCTCTTTATCAACGGCGGCGACCGGGTAAGGGTGGACACGCGCTCCAACGAGTACCTGACGAGGGTTTGAGGGAGGGTCTTTGAGCCGCCGGACGGCCCGAAAGCAGGCGTTCCTGAACCTCTACCAGAGCGACGTAAACGATAGTCCCCTCGGGCCGACCATGGAGCGCTGGCGGGAATACAGGGGGGATCTCCAGGAGTATGCGGTCAGGCTCGCTCGTGGTGTCGAGGGGGAGCAGGAACAGCTCGACGCGGTCCTCTCCGAAGTCTCGGTAGGGTGGCCCGTGCACCGCATGAGCGCGGTGGACCGTTCGATCCTGCGCCTCGCGCTTTACGAGATGCTCTACGTCGACGACGTCCCCCCCGAAGTCGCGGTAAACGAGGCAGTCGAGCTCGCCACAGGGTTCTCCGGCGACGAAGCGCCGGCTTTCGTTGGGGGAGTTTTGCGGGGCGCAGAACTGAGGGCGCAGGGCAAGGTGGGCCATGGCGGGCGGGGCTAGCAGCACGCACAGCCAGGTCAGGTGGGAGGCGCACAGGCGCGCCTTCGAGGAGTACCTGCAAGGCCTCAGGTTCACAGAGGAGGCCCGGCTCAGAGGGCTCGAAGAGGCCATGAGGTACTCTATGCTTGCCGGCGGCAAGCGCGTGCGGCCAGCGCTGTGCATGGAGGTGGCCTGGATCTTCGGGGCTGAACCCTCCCTGGTGCTCCCTTCCGCGGCGGCCATCGAGCTCATCCACACCTACTCGCTCATCCACGACGACCTCCCCGCCATGGACGATGACGACTACAGGAGGGGAAGGCCGACGGCCCACAAGGAATTCGGCGAGGCGATGGCCATACTCGCAGGCGACGCGTTCTTCGGCGAGGCCCTGATCCTGATCACCGTCCACCAGAAGGGTAGCTGCGAGGAGATCATCGAGGTCGTGCGCGAGCTCGCCGGCTCGACGGGGGTCAACGGGATGGTCGGTGGCCAGGTCATGGACATGAACCAGACGGGCCGCGCCGGGACGACCGATCCCGAGACTCTGTACATGATCCACAAGTACAAGACGGGCGCCCTGATCAAATCCTCAGCCCGTATCGGGGCGATTCTGGCCGGCGCAACCGTCGAGGAACAGGCCGCAGTCTCGGAGTATGCCTCGGAACTCGGCCTCTGCTTCCAGATAGTCGACGACGTACTCAACGCCACTTCGACCCGGGAGGAACTCGGCAAGAGCGCCGGTTCCGACGCCGAGCAGGGCAAAGCCACATTCGTCGGCGTCTTTGGCCTCGAAGGCGCCACGAGGGAGGCCGACGGGGCCGCGGAAAGGGCCTTCGCAGCCCTCTCGAAGGTCGACGGAGATACTTCGGGCCTGCAGGAGTTGGTGTATTTCGTGCGTCACAGGGAGAGCTAGCCCCCAGGCATGGAGAGTAGCCCGAAAGGGAGCCGGCAGCGGTTGGACGCCTTGCTCGTCGAGCGAGGCTTCGCCGCAAGTAGGGGGAGGGCGCAGGGTCTTATCCTCGCCGGCAGCGTGCGTGTGGGGGACAGGGTGGTGACCAAGGCAGGCTCGCGCATCTCCACCGAAGAACCTCTCTACGTGGATCAGAACGAACGCTTCGTCTCGCGTGCCGGTGAGAAACTCGACGCTGCCATCGACGAGTTCGGCGTGCGGGTGGAAGGACGCTCCTGCCTCGATGCCGGAGCATCGACGGGTGGATTCACCGACGCGCTCCTGCAACGAGGAGCCGAAAGGGTGATCGCGGTCGACGTCGGCTACGGCCAGTTCGACTGGGGGCTGCGCAACGATTCTCGCGTCACCGTCCTCGAGCGGACCAACGTGCGCCGGTTGACCGGAGGAGACCTGCCGTTCGAGTGCGACCTTCTGGTGGCCGACCTCTCGTTCATCTCCCTCACCGTCGCGCTAGAAGGTCTATTTGCGACTACACCGGCGCTGCTGGAGGCGATCGTGCTCGTCAAACCTCAGTTCGAAGCGGGGCCTGACGCCGTAGGGCGCGGAGGCCTCGTAAGGGACAGGGAGGTACGAGCCGACGTGATCCTGGCTGTCGCCGAGTATTTCGGTTCCCTCGGATTCGGTGCTGTCGGTGCGGCACGGGGGGCCGTCGCAGGAAGGAAATCGGGGAACGTCGAGTACCCGGTACACCTGCTCAGGGGAGCTGAGTCGACCCTTGATGAGGCACATATAAGGGAGGTCGTCGGTCGTGGGTGACACCATGAACGCCGCCCAGATTCGACGCGTAGGCATCGTCGCCAACCCCAAAGTGAGCGACGGTTATGTCGACAGGCTCGTGGCCGTCCTCCAGAAGAACGGGGTCGAGATCTCGGAGGTCAGAGAGGACGACCAGCCTGACGGAGCCACGGACATAGACCTAGTCTTCGTGCTCGGTGGCGACGGGACCATGCTTAGGGCCTCGAGGATGTACCAGGGTCGGGTGCTGCTCGGGGTGAACCTCGGCAAGGTCGGTTTCATGTCGGGGATGATCCCAGAAGAGCTCGAGACCGGGGTCGAGAAGGTC
>Ga0136616_10001062_pt1 | contig 14154 bp, 13 predicted proteins | sample AntDrymUQ2992106_2_FD_106648 | JGI IMG/M metagenome (GOLD analysis project Ga0136616, IMG submission 106648) | Polar desert sand microbial communities from Dry Valleys, Antarctica - metaG UQ299 (21.06) | ecosystem: Environmental > Terrestrial > Soil > Desert | place: Antarctica: Dry Valley...
AGGGACAGCTCACCCTCACTCTGTCAGCCAATCAAGCGGTCCAGGAGGAACTGTTGCATTACCTGGCGGCTTTGAAAGCTGCGTGAGATCGCCATCAACCGAGATTTATGCAACGCTAGGGAATACATAGCGGCACGGTCCCCGAATCGTTCATCGGCCGGCCGGCTAGGTGCAGCGGCGCGCCCGCCGCCGCGAGTCACCATCCGTGATGGAACCCGAAGTGGAAGCGATGCCAATAAGGATAATAGGGATAGTAAGGGTAATAGAATGGATCGTAATGATAAGGCCGATTACGCCAATGTTCCCGGTAGTCCGGCCACAGATACAGCTTTCGGGCGAGGACCATCGGGTAGGTGTACGGACGTTCGCCGATAGCGCGGTTCACGGGAGGCTCTAGCACGCCGTAGGCCGTAACCTGGCGCCCGGCGCGGTAGACCGCCGGATCGAGAAAACTGCCCGCGCGCGCCAGGAATCGCCCAAACGCGTGATCGGTCCGCTGCGGACGGCCCTCCTCATCCAATTCCTGATTCAGGATCTCGATCCAGGTATCATTGGATTTATTCTCGATGGCGACAATCGATCCGCCCCATCGAATAGGCTTGCCCGCGAAGGCCTTGGGATTGGCCTGCACCTCGACGGCGCTCAAGGGCGGGAAAGCCGGCTCGCGGATCTCGATCGGCACACTGCTCTGACACGCGCTCAGCAGCGGCGTAAGTAGAGCATACAGAGGTATCATTCGCATGGGCAGCACCTAACAAGATCTGGAGGCTAGCCGATTTTTCGACCGGCTTGGTAGAATTTAGTTCTACATGCCGAAAAATGCTTCCGAACAATCATCGAAACACCGGGACCGTCAATGAAAAAATGGCAATGCATTGTTTGTGGCTTTATCTACGATGAGGCGAAAGGTTTACCCGAGGGCAGCATCGCGCCGGGCACGCGTTGGCAGGACATACCCGATACCTGGGTTTGCCCGGATTGCGGCGCCGCCAAGTCGGACTTTGAAATGGTAGAAGCCGCCTGAAAGTACTCCATGAAACCGCTGGTGATCATCGGAACCGGTCTCGGCGGCTATTCGCTCGCCCGTGAGGTTCGCAAGCTGGATCCCGATCGAGCACTGGTCCTCATCAGCGCCGATGACGGCCGGTATTATTCCAAACCCATGTTATCGAACGCCTACACCAGCGGCAAAACCCCCGAGGCTATCGCCAACGCCGACGCGGCGGCGATGGCCAAGCAATTGAACGCTGAGGTGCGCCCATGGACGACTGTAACAGCAGTCGATCCGGCTGCCCACACTGTCAGCACCGGCGCCCAAGCTCTTAAATACCACAAGCTCGTTTTCGCCCTAGGCGCCGATCCGATTCGGCTCGCCGTCCCGGGAACCGCCCAAGGCCGAATCATGTCCGTCAACGATCTTATCGACTACACCAAGTTTCGTACTGCGGTTCAAGGTGTGCGACGGGTTGCGATCATGGGCGCGGGACTGATCGGGTGCGAGTTCGCCAATGATCTTCACGAGGGCGGAATCACGGCCGAGGTGATCGATCCCGCGCCCTATCCGTTAAGCCGGTTTCTACCCGAAGCCGCGGGCCGCGCGCTACAAAAAGCGCTTACGGATGCCTTGGGCGTTGCTTGGCATATGGGTCAGGTCGTTACCTCAGTTGATTACGCCGCGGGAAGTCTCGCGGTGACGCTATCCGATCATCGAGTCTTCAGTGTCGATGCGATTCTGTCATCGGTCGGCTTGCGGCCGCGTACCGGCCTGGCCGAACGCGCCGGGATCGCGGTCATGCGAGGCATCGTCGTCGATCGCTACCTGGCCACCAACGCCGCGGACGCTTACGCCCTCGGTGATTGCGCCGAAGTCGAGGGATTAGTCCTGCCCTTCGTGATGCCCATCATGCATGCCGCGCGCGCATTGGCCAAGACGCTCTGCGGTGAACCCACACGGCTCACCTATCCGGCAATGCCAATTGTCGTTAAAACCACGGCCTATCCGGTGGTGGTCGCGCCCCCCGCCGCGGAAGTAGACGGCGCTTGGCAGGTTGACGATCTGGGAAGCGGTCTGCGCGCCCTATTTCATGGACCGGATAAATCCTTGGCCGGCTTCGCCCTCACCGGAACCGCCGTCTCCGAGAAAAATAGCTTGGCCAAGGAACTGCCGCCTGTGCTTGGTGATATCCCTGAGAGATTGTGAATAAATCGTAACGAGCAGCACCGAGCGCCAAAAGCCGCGGAGCGAGCAACGAGACGAATCAACTAGTTATCCCCCCAATCCCATGGGCGAGACATTTCACATTTCGAAGCTTGAGGCTGCGGTGTGCCGTGGCTGGGGGCGGTACCGGAGCATTGGGCGATCGAGCGACTCAAGTCGTCGATGAGCAATGTCATTCAGCAAACTGCCGAACGGCAAGGCAGCGACCTCTATATCGCCCTCGAACACGTCGAGAGCTGGACGGGTCGCCTCAGGCGAGCAGGTTCTGATGTGTCGTTCGACAGCCAGGTCAAACGCTTTTGGTCCGGAGATGTACTGTTCGGGAAACTGCGTCCATATCTCGCGAAGGTCACTCGGCCGACGAGTGACGGCGTCTGCGTCGGTGAGTTCTTGGTTCTTCGCCCTCGCGTTTCCAACGCCACCGCTCCCTACGTGGAGCAACTGCTTCGATTGAAGCCGATTATTGATGCAATCAACAGCTCTACCTTCGGGGCGAAGATGCCTCGCGCTGATTGGCAGTTCGTGGGCGGAATGGCGGTTACGCTCCCACCCCTCCCTGAACAAGCCGCCATCGTGCGCTTCCTCGACCACGCGGACCGGCGCATCCGGCGCTATATCCGCGCCAAGCAGAAGCTGATCAAGCTGCTGAACGAGCAGAAGCAAGCCATCATTCACCGCGCCGTCACCCGCGGTGTAGACCCGAACGTCCGCCTTAAGCCCTCGGGCGTGGAGTGGCTGCGGGACGTGCCGGAGCATTGGCAGGTGCGCAAGCTACGCCAATGCGGGTCCAGCGCGGGGGGCATGACCCCGAGCATGGAAATTCGGCGTTTCTGGGATGGTGCGATTCCTTGGGTCACACCGAAGGACATGAAGCGAGCGGCCATCGGTGATTCAAGCGTGAAGGTCACAGACGCGGCAATTCAAGAGACATCGCTTCGGCTGATTGATCCGCCAGCGATCCTGATGGTCGTCCGCGGGATGATTCTGGCTCGGAGAGTCCCTATCGCTTGGACAACTGCTCCAGTGACGATCAACCAAGACATGAAAGCGTTGAAACCCGCGCAAGGAGTCAACGCAGAGTTTTTGGCGCGGTCGTTGGACTCTGCGCAAGAGGCCTTCGTACCGCTCATTGACGAGGCAGGCCACGCTCGTGCGGTTCCTCCATGAAGCGACGCAAACGATCGTTGCCGCTATTGACCGCGCCGAGCACGAAATTGCCCTCCTACGCGAGTACCGCACTCGCCTGATCGCCGACGTGGTCACCGGCAAGCTCGACGTGCGCGAGGCAGCGGCGCGACTGGCTGAGGAAAAAGAGGAACCGGAGCCGTTCGACGAGATTGAAGACGCTACCGACGCCGAGGAAGACGCCGGCGACGACATCGGCGCCGTTCCGCAGGAGGCCGATGCGTGAAGACGGACACCAGCGAACGCGGCCTCGAACGGCTGATCTGCACGGCGCTAACCGGCTCGCCCTGCGATCCGGCTGCGGGACCAGCGAAGTCGGTGCGCGAGCGACCGGCGATCTACGGCGCCGGCTGGATCGGCGGCTCACCCGACGATTACGACCGCGAATACTGCGTGGACTTGGCGCAGCTCTCCGCCTTCCTGCAGGAGACGCAACCGCAGGCGGCCGAGGGGCTGGACCTCGGCCAGGACGGACCGACGCGGCGTAAGTTCCTGGCGCGGCTGCAGGGCGAGATCACCAGGCGCGGAACGACGTGCTGCGGCACGGGATCAAGCACGGGCCACATCACCTCGACCTCTTCTACGGTACGCCCTCGCCGGACAACGACCGGGCGCAGGTGCTATACGCGGCCAACCGTTTCAGCGTCACCCGCCAGCTTCGCTACAGCCGCGACGAGACGCAGCTCGCCCTCGACCTGGGCCTCTTCATCAACGGCCTGCCGGTCGCCACCTTTGAGCTGAAGAACAGCCTCACCAAACAGACGGTCGAGGACGCCGTCCAGCAGTACAAGCGCGACCGCGACCCGCGCGAGAAGCTCTTCGAGTTCGGCCGCTGCGTGGTGCACTTCGCCGTGGACGACCACGAGGTGCGCTTCTGCACGCACCGGCAAGGCTTCGTGGTTCCTGCCCTTCAACCTCGGCTGGAACGACGGCGCGGGCAATCCGCCCAACCCGAACGGCCTCAAGACCGACTACCTCTGGAAGCGCATCCTCACCCGCGACGGCCTGACCGACATCCTCGAGAACTACGCCCAGGTCGTCGAGACCAAGGACGAGAAGACCGGCCGGAAGAAAGCGGTGCAGATCTGGCCGCGTTTCCACCAGCTCGACGTGGTGCGGAAGCTCCTGGCCGACACGGGCCGGCACGGCGCGGGGAAGCGGTATCTGATCCAGCACTCGGCGGGGGAGCGGCAAGTCGAACTCGATTGCCTGGCTCGCGCACCAGTTGATCGGCCTTGCCAGAAGGGCAAACCACAAGGGTTGCCCCTACCAGTGCCCCATCCGATGCGGCGCCGTCTTCCGTAGGGGCACCCCTTGTGGGTGCCCATCCCGACGACACGGCGGTGTTCGACTCGATCATCGTCGTCACCGACCGGCGCATCCTCGATCAGCAGATCAAGGGCACCATCAAGCAGTTCGCGCAGGTGGGCGCGACCGTGGGTCACGCCGAGCACTCGGGCGACCTGCGCAAGTTCATCGCCGAGAGGAAGAAGATCATCATTTCCACGGTGCAGAAGTTCCCGTTCATCCTCGACGAGATCGGCAGCGATCACCGTGGTCGGCGCTTCGCCATCATCATCGACGAGGCGCACTCGAGCCAGGGCGGACGCACCTCCGCCGCGGTCTCGATAGCGCTCGGCGCGGGTGGCGCCGAGGAGGACGACGAGACCACAGAGGATAGGATCAATCGGCTGATGGAGGCCAAGAAGCTCTTGCCCAACGCGAGCTACTTCGCCTTCACCGCTACGCCCAAGAACAAGACGCTCGAGATCTTCGGCGAGCCCGAGCCGCAGCCGGACAGCGCGGTGCGGCACCGGCCCTTCCACAGCTACACCATGAAGCAGGCGATCCAGGAAGGTTTCATCCTGGACGTGCTCAAGCATTACACGCCAGTCGAAAGCTACTACAAGCTTGTCAAAAAAGTCGAAGGCGACCCAGAGTTCGATACCAAGCGGGCGAAGAAGAAGCTGCGCCGCTACGTCGAAAGCCACGACCACGCTATCCGGCTCAAGGCCGAGATCGCGGTCGATCACTTCCACGAGCAGGTGCTGGCGCTGAAGAAGATCGGCGGCCAGGCACGGGCTATGGTGGTAACGAGCGGCATCGAGCGGGCCATCCAGTACTACCATGCCATCCGCGACTATCTGATGGAGCGCAAAAGCCCGTACAAGGCCATCGTGGCCTTTTCCAGCGAGCACGAGTTCGGTGGCACGAAGGTGACCGAGACGTCGCTCAACGGCTTCCCGTCGAGCCAGATTGCCGACAAGATTCAGGAGGATCCTTATCGCTTCCTGGTCTGCGCCGACAAGTTCCAGACCGGCTACGACGAGCCGCTCCTGCACACGATGTACGTGGACAAGATCTTGTCGGGCATCAAGGCGGTGCAGACGCTCTCGCGCCTCAACCGCGCGCACCCCCAGAAGCACGACGTGTTCGTGCTCGACTTCATGAACGAGGCGGACACGATCCAGGAGTCGTTCGCCGACTACTACCGGACGACCATCCTGAGCGAGGGGACAGATCCAAACAAGTTGCACGACCTGAAGGCCGCGCTCGACGGCTACCAGGTTTACGCCACGGCCCAGATCGATGCGTTGGTGGAACTTTATCTGGGCGGCGCTGATCGCGATAAGCTGGACCCGATCCTGGACGCCTGTGTCGCCGTCTACAAGGAGCAGCTCGACGAGGACCGGCAGGTTGGACTTCAGGCAAGTCTAAGGCGTTCACGCGCACCTATGGATTCCTCGCCTCGATCCTGCCCTACACCAATGCCGAGTGGGAGAAGCTCTCGATCTTCCTGAACTTCCTCGTCCCCAAGCTACCGGCCCCCGTCGAGGAGGACCTGGCGAAGGGCATCCTCGAATCGATCGACATGGACAGCTACCGGGTCGAGAAGCAGGCCGCGGTGAAGATCCAGCTTCCGGATGCGGACGCGGAGATCGAGCCGGTGCCAGCTGCCGGCGGCGGTCGCAAGCCCGAGCCGGAGCTCGATCGACTCTCGAACATCCTCAAGACCTTCAACGACCAGTTCGGCAACATCCAATGGACTGACACCGACCGAGTGCAGCAGCTGATCAGTGAGGAGATCCCGGCCAGGGTCGCGGCCGACACGGCCTATCAGAACGCGAAGAAGAACTCGGACAAGCAGAACGCTCGCATCGAACATGACAAGGCGCTCGCGCGCGTGATGACGGCGCTGCTGAAGGACGATACGGAGCTCTTCAAGCAGTTCATGGACAACGAGTCGTTCCGACAGTGGATGACCGACACGGTCTTCGGGCTCACCTACGAACCATCGGGAGCGGGAGACCTCCTGGGCGATTAGAAAAAGCGCCGTGAGACTCCGCTATCTTGCTCCGCCAGCCAGGTGTTACCTTGCCGATGTCACTTCAAGCGCGGATTTTTGACCACTCGATCCTGTTGACGCGGCGAGTTTACTTGCTAGAATGATGCGTTTGTGCACTGCGGCAATTATTGACCCGAATGCGACCTGCTATACGCCCAACGCGACCGTTTTTCTCTTCGGGGCCTTGCGCTAAACGGCCAGGCTGGAGCCCGGAGGTGTTGGCGGGCGCCGCTACCGGCCGTTCACACCGATCCCGCGCGGGCAAGGCTAAGCTTACGGAACTCTTGGAGCGCACACGTTTGCTGCTGCGATTGCCGGACAGTTACCGCATCGGCCTCGTCCCGGCTTCGGATACGGGGGCCGTGGAAGCGGCGTTGTGGTCGCTGCTTGGGGGTCGAGGCGTGGATTGTCTCGCCTGGGATGGTTTCGGACGAAGCTGGCAGCGGGATATAGTGGATGAGTTGCGGATCTCGGACGTTCGCTGCCTGAGCGCCGATTACGGTGCGCTGCCCGATCTCACCGAGGTCGACTTCGACCGCGACGTCGTGTTCGTCTGGAACGGCACGACCTCGGGAGTCAAGCTGCCCGATGGCGATTGGATCGCCGATGCACGCACTGGGCTCACCGTCTGCGACGCTACCTCGGCCGTATACTCGGTCGATCTCCCCTGGCCCAAGCTCGATGTGACCACATTCTCGTGGCAGAAGGTGCTCGGCGGCGAGGCTCAGCACGGCATGATCGTGCTGAGCCCACGGGCGGTCCGCAGGCTGGAGGAATACACACCTCCGTGGCCCATCCCGAAGGTGTTGCGCCTCAAGAGCAAAGGCCGGGTCAATGAGGATATTTTTAGCGGCGGCGCGACCAACACGCCCTCGCTGCTCTGCGTGGAAGACTATCTCGACGCGTTGCGCTGGGCTGAAATGGCCGGGGGCCAGCCCGCGTTGATGCAACGTTGCGCCCAAAACTTCGCCGCGCTCGCCGCGTGGGTGGAACGGACCTCGTGGATTGACTTTCTCGCCACGCTACCCGCCACGCGCTCGACAACTTCCGTATGCCTGAAGATCACGGCCCCGTGGTTCACCGAGCAGCCGGCCCCGAAGCGCTGGGAGCTTGTACATAATCTTTGCAGCTTACTGGAGGCCGAGGGTGTCGCCTTCGACATCGCCGCCTACCGGGACGCGCCTCCGGGTCTTCGCATCTGGTGTGGGGCCACGGTGGAACGCACGGACCTCGTGGCCATGCTCCCGTGGTTGGAATGGGGGTATCGAGTGCTGCAGACGACCGCAATCGAGATCAAGAAATGACGCGGGTGCTCATCGCCGAAACGATCGCGCCGGACGGCATCGCTTACCTTAGGTCGCGTCCCGGGATCGAAGTGGATGCTCGCAGCGGATCGGATCTTGCCGATCTCTCCGCACGGCTCCAAAGTTGCGATGCCTTGATTGTGCGCAGCGCGACGCGCGTGAACGAGTCGCTCTTGGCCGGAGCGCCGCGGCTCAAGGTGATCGGCCGGGCGGGGATCGGGGTAGACAATATCGATGTCGGCGCGGCCACCGAGCGCGGGATTGTGGTGTTGAACACTCCCGATGCCAACGCCACGACCACGGCCGAGTTGACGGTCGCGCATCTCTTGTCGCTCAGCCGCCATCTTCCGCAAGCCGATCGATCCGTGCGCGCCACGGAGTGGAAACGAACCCAATTCATGGGCACCGAGGTCGCCGGTAAGATCATCGGGATCATCGGCTTCGGCGCCATCGGGCGGGTGGTGGCCTCACGCTGTCTCGGGCTCAAGATGCGCGTCATAGCTTACGATCCCTTGGTGACGCGCGAGGTGATGCTGCACGAAGGCGTCGCAGCGGTCGCGCTCCAGGAACTGCTCGAACAGTCCGACTATGTGAGTCTCCATTGTCCCCTCAACGACAAGACCCGCGGTCTAATCAACGCCGAGCGCTTGGCGCGCATGCGGATCGGGGCGCGGCTCATCAATTGCGCCCGCGGCGGCCTGGTTGACGAGGCGGCGCTGCTCGAGGCCTTGGACAAAGGGAAGCTCGCCGGCGCCGCGTTGGACGTCTTTGAACGAGAACCCCCGCTCGGATCGCCTCTCATCGAACACCCAAAAATCGTGCTGACACCACATCTCGGCGCCTCCACGGCCGAGGCTCAAATCGCCGCGGGTCTCGCCATCGCCAAGCAAGTCGCGCAATTTCTGGAAACCGGAGAGGCGATCAATGCGGTCAACTTGCCCCGGATCCCAGCCGAGGATCTCAAGCGCTTGCACCCTTATCTCGCGCTGGCGCGCCGCCTCGGGCGCGTGCTGGCGGCCTTAACCTCGCAGCCCTTGACCCGGGTCGAGGTAACATTAAGGGGGCGCGCGGCCGAACTCGATTCGCGGCCGCTGTCAAGCGAGCTCCTGGTCGGTCTACTGGAAAGCGAGCTCTCGATCCCGGTGAATCGCGTAAACGCGTGTCATCTCGCGCACCGCCAAGGGATCTCACTAGTCGAAAGCCGCTCCGAGGAGACCGAGGAATATGTGTCGCTAATCACCGCGGCGGGAAACTACGACGGCGGATCAACCTCGGTCGCGGGCACGCTGATCGGTGACAGACCCCCTCGTCTGGTCCGCATCGACGACTACGAAGTGGAAACCGTGCTCGAGGGGACCTTATTGATCACACGCCACGAGGATCGTCCAGGCGTGATCGGGGCCTTGGGTACCTTGCTCGGTCAGGATAATGTCAACATCTCACGCATGCAGGTCGGCATCGCCCAGCGTCCCGAGGCGATCGCGGTGATCGGGATCTCGCGACCGTTACCGCAAGCGACGCGCGACCGAATCGCGCAACTCCTGGCCATCCAGCGGGTATATCAAGTGAGCTTGTGATCCGCCCGGCGGTATGGCGCGCGCCGGGTTCGAGGTCATTTTTTTCGATTGCGACAGCACCTTGAGCACGATCGAGGGCATTGATGCGCTCGCGGCGCGCGCGGGCTGCGAGCATGAGATCAGCGCGCTCACGCGCGCGGCCATGGGCGGGGAACAACCCCTCGAGTCGATCTACGGCCAGCGCCTTGAGACGCTCCGGCCGAACCGCCAGGCGATCGCCTGGTTAGGAAATCAGTATGTGGCCGCGGAAGTGCCGGGCGCGAGGGCGGTGGTAGCCGCATTGATCTCGCTCGGCAAAGAGGTGCATATCGTCAGCGGCGGGATCCGCCAGGCGGTCGTGCCGCTCGCCGCCGTCCTCTCCATCCCTCTCGCGCGCGTGCATGCCGTGGAGATGTTTCATGATGCGTCCGGCAACTACACAGGTTATGACGCCTCCTCGCCCCTGACGCGCTCCGGGGGTAAGGGCGCCGTGTGCCACCGCGTGGCAAAAAACCGCCGCGCGGCGATCGTCGGGGATGGGATCACGGATCTCGACCCCGCCGCCTACGGTATTTTCACCGTCGGTTTCGGGGGAGTAGTCCGGCGCGAAGCGGTGCAGCGCCGCGCCGATGCTTACGTCGCCGATCGCGCCTTGACCGGGGTGCTGGAGTTTCTCCTCACCCGCGAAGAATTTCGGCGACTGCCGCCAGCGTGACTAAAAATGATAGCTCAATCGCACTAAGTGGAAATTGATGCCGGGATTAGAATCGCCGATCCCGAGATTCGATAGATGCTGATACCGGTACCCGATCTCGTATTGGCCCTCGTGCCCGAAGCGGATGCCGGCCCCCCCATGTGATCCGAAGGCGATTTCCGTATCGAAGTTCTTGTCCTCAAGCTCCGTATCGGTCATACCATGGATACCAACGCCCGCTTCTAGATAGGGCATTACCAGATCGGCACGCTCGAGCCCTGCGCGGACTCCCTTGAGGGTTTCATCGAGCGGATCCTGCATCAGGCGGAAGAGTTCAACTTCTGGCATTCGCCGCACTCGCCGCCCCTCGACGCCTCGCGTGAGGAGCGCCGCCGGCTCATGTGTGACCATGTTGCGAAAACAGTGAAGGCCAATCTTTCTTGATCCACGGGACGGCAGTCCGCCGACTTTGCGCCGGCCAAAAGGACGGTAATGTCCCGAGTAGATGCACTCGGCGGTGGGGCGCCTGATCTAGGCGCCGGCCACCATCTCGAATGGCGCAAGACCGCGAGCTTAGCCGGGTTCGAAGGCCAAAACTGCGATCTCTTGCTCGTTGACGGCGCCTCCCTATGGCGTGACGAGGCTCAGCGATTACGAACCTGCCTGGCGATGCAGGCGGGGCCCGGGGGCGGCGCCGCCTTTTATTTTGATCCTGCCGTCGATCCGCGAGCGAAGATAAGCACGCCGGTGCACCTGCCGGCGTGAATGCGGGGTGTATCGGACGGCGGCGGGGCATTGGTCGATGCGCTGCCGGCTCCAGGAACAGGCTTTACAAGAGTACCGCGCCCGCGGGCTCGATTAACGCTCGCGGCCGATAGGTCGCGCGGGGGTTTTCGAATATCAAGGAGAAGCCGGCTAAGGCTCTACGCTTTTCGGAGACTACGCTCCGAAAAGTGGCCCTGTCGGGGCAGTTGAAAGTAAAGGGTTGAGCGGCTATTGTCACGATCATGACTTCCGATGAACTCAGCAACTATTATTCTGATCTGCTTGATGGAAGCTACGACTGTGATTGATTGACCGGACGCGGGCGCGTTTGAATGTCAAACGGCTAAAACCCTCTTCGGCATGAAAACCCGTCCTTACCGAAAGCGTAAGGGCAAGGCCCCTCGATGTGAAGTCGTGGTCGAGACACCTAGCTATGACCTGACGATCTCCAAGCTGCACTTCGGCAAGCTGACGCTGAAGATGTACACCAAAGGCGAGCGCGTGCTTCGTATCGAGGTCTTTGTCCACAACACCCAAACCCTTCGCTGCGGGAGGCGTCTGGAGCGCTTCCCTCAGAAAAGTCCTCCGCCCGATCCTGGCCGGTGTGGGCAAACCTCGGATGGGTCGCAAGCCAAAAACCTGGGGTCCTATCGACGAACACTACGAAGCCATCCGCCAAAACATGTTCACTCTCATGGATGACCTGCGGATCGCCGCATAGCAATCAACAAAATTTTGTCGGTGTTGTTTTTGTAAGCGCCTAACCCGGATGTCGGGGGAGATTCCTGATAACCTCATTGAGTGAAAATTGTGAAAAAAGTCACGGAACCGTCCGATTGGTTGTGGTATGTTAAGCGGGTCCGTGTTCCGGCACCTTCGCCAAAGGGGGGTTAGTAAGATTTATGAAGGGCGGCCGCGTTGCCCCGGCCAGCGGTTCGGCGGGCTTCCCAGGGAAGCCAGTGCGCATCCTGTATCTAGAAGACAATCTCGATGACGCCGAGTTGGTCGAGGGCGAGATCCGCGGTGCGGGGATCGCCGGCCCACTGCAACGGGTCGAGACGGGCGAGGCGTTTCTGCAAGCGCTCAAAGGCGAGGGCTGGAATCTGATCTTGAGCGATTTCAGTGTGCCGGCCTTCGACGGCCTTTCTGCGCTTCGGCTCGCGCGCGATCAACGTCCCGAGGTGCCGTTCATCTTCGTCTCCAGCACCATCGGCGAGGAGGCCGCGATCGAGGCCCTGAAAGAGGGGGCGACCGATTATGTGCTGAAAGGCCGCCTCTCCAAGCTCGTGCCCGCGGTGGTGCGGGCCCTGTCCGAGGCTGAGGAAAGAGCCGCGCGCGAGCGGGCGCTGCGCACGGAGGAGGCGCGCGTCTATCAACTCGCCTTCTTCGACGCCCTCACCGGCCTCCCCAACCGGGCGCTCTTCGAGGACCGGCTGGCGGTCTCCCTAAGCCAGGCGCGGCGCGCCGGCCGCGGGGTGGCGCTCCTCTTTCTCGATCTCGACAAGTTCAAGATAATCAATGACACCTTGGGCCATCCTGCCGGTGACCGGGTGCTCAAGGGTGTGGCCGACCGGCTTTTGGCCTGCTTGCGCGAGAGCGACACCGCGGCCCACTGGTCGGGCGATGAGTTCACGATTCTCTTGACCGACTTGGGCGCCGAGCAAGCGGAGGTCGCCCAAGGCGCCTTGATGGTCGCCGAGAAGATTCGCCATGCCCTGGCCGAACCCCTCGCGCTCGATCCGCACGCGGTCCGGGTGACCGGTAGCCTCGGCATCGCCTTGTGCCCCTGGGACGCCGCGACCGGCACGGATCTCATCCGCCATGCCGACACCGCCATGTACCATGTCAAGGGCCAGGGGCGCGACGCGTGCGAGTTCTTCACCGCCGAAATGACCCTCGCCATGCGCCAGCGCCTGTCCCTCGAGACCGGATTACGCTATGCCATCGAACGCGGCGAGTTGGCTCTCGACTACCAACCCCAAGCGGATGCCGCGACCGGACGCTGGGTGGGGGTCGAAGCCCTGCTGCGCTGGGAGCATCCCGATCAGGGATGGCTCCTGCCCTCTACTTTCATCTCCCTAGCCGAGGAGAACCGCCAGATCCTCACCATCGGCGACTGGGTCCTCAGAGAGGTGGTCCGCCAAGTGGGCGCGTGGCGGGCCGAGGGCTTGAGCGTTCCGCGGCTGGCCGTGAATGTCTCTCCCGTCGAGATCCGGCAGCCGGACTTCGTCGAGCGCATCCAAGCGGCCCTCAAAGAGATCGGCCCGCCGGGCCTCTGTCTAGAGATCGAGATCACCGAGAGCGTGCTCATGGAGGATAGCGAGACCATGCATGCCCAGCTGGGGGCGATTCGGGATCTCGGGGTGAAGCTGTGTATCGATGACTTCGGGACCGGTTACTCCTCGTTGCGCTATCTCAAGCACTGGCCGATTGATATAGTTAAACTTGATCAGTCGTTCATACGCGATCTTAGCGAGAACGCGGTGGACCGGGCGATCGTGAGGGCGATCCTGACGCTCGCCGAGGCGCTCGGCATGGACGTGATCGCGGAGGGGGTGGAAACGAGTGAGCAGCTTGCCGTCTTGCGGGAGTCTGGCTGCGAGGTTTGCCAGGGCTATTATTTCGGCCACCCGATGCCGGCCGCGCGCATTGCCGAGACGCTGCGGCGCGCGACGATTTGATCGGCGCCGCCGCACGTAGCGCATCTTCTCACGCTCTCCGTGCGCGTGTGTGCCGGGGCCATGGTTGCGCTCGGAACCGCAAGCCCTTGCGGGGTGCGCCTGGGACATCGCCGTGCTCAAAGGCGCTCGCTCAGATGAAGGCCAACACCGCCCTCTGGGCCGAAGGCGCGGTGGTGCTTATACTGAATCTTACTCGTCAAGCTTACCGCGTTGGAAGCGCTGGCCGGGCAACAGGTACCACTGGTGCTTGCACCCATGCTCGGCCGGGCCGCGTTGCTGGCTTTGTTTCTTACCACGCCCTACGTCCGGCCCGGCGGATTGGGGGAGGTTCACGCCCGAGCGCTTCCACGCCGACCGGCGGTCATCATCGTGCTCGTTATCGTGGCCGCCATCCCGATAACGATG
>Ga0136616_10001063_pt1 | contig 14152 bp, 11 predicted proteins | sample AntDrymUQ2992106_2_FD_106648 | JGI IMG/M metagenome (GOLD analysis project Ga0136616, IMG submission 106648) | Polar desert sand microbial communities from Dry Valleys, Antarctica - metaG UQ299 (21.06) | ecosystem: Environmental > Terrestrial > Soil > Desert | place: Antarctica: Dry Valley...
CGCTCGGCCTCGCCCTGCTGGTCTCCTCGCTGAACCTGCTCGCCTTCGGCGACCGGCCGCACACCTACCCGACCATCTTCGAGCGGGCGTGGAACATCGGCGGCGTCTTCGTGCAGCCGCAGTACGCGATCCTCGTCGGCGTCACGCTCGTCGCGGCGTTCGGGCTCACGGTCGGCCTGCAACGGACGATCGCGGGCCAGGCGCTCGTCGCCTGCGCCGACTCGCGCCGGGCGGCCGAGCTCGTCGGCATCAACGTGCGCGCCGTGGCGGTGATCGCGTTCGCCGTCTCGGCCGGCCTCTCCGCGCTCGGCTGGGTCCTACTGACTCCCGTCGATCCGGTCAACTACGACTCCGACGTGCGGATCGCGGTCAACGGGTTCGCCGCCGCCGCGTTCGGCGGCCTCGTCAGCATCCGCCTCGCCCTCGTCGGTGGGCTCGCACTCGGGATCCTCCAGCAGCTCGTCGTCGGCTACGCGCCGGGCCAGGCGCGGCAGTACGAGCTCGCGGCCGCGCTCGTAGTCCTGCTGGTGCTGATCGGCTACCGCTCGCGGCACGAGGCCCACGAGTGAGCGCCGCGCGGCGGCTCTCGCTGATCCGCCTCGCGTTGACGCTCGCGTTCGGTGCGTTCGCGATCTGGCTGCCGTTCCGACTCGACGCGGGCGACCGCTCGCTCTACACGCTCATGGGCCTCTACGCGATCGTCGCCGTCGGGCTCTCGCTGCTCATGGGCTTCGCAGGGCAGATCTCGCTCGGCCAGGGAGCGTTCTTCGCGCTCGGCGCGTACACGACAGGCATCCTCATCGTCGGGCTCGATCCCGACGAGCGCCTGATCGACCCGGGCGCGGGCATCTCCCCGCTGCTCGCCGTCGTCCTCGCACCCTTCTTCACCGCGGGGGTCGCCGCCGTCATCGGCGTGCCCCTGCTGCGCCTCCGAGGCCACTACCTCGCCTTCGCGACGCTCGCCCTGCACCTGATCCTGCTTGCCGTGCTGTTCGCCGAGGACCGCTTCACCGGAGGACAGGATCCCGGCCTGCTCGTGATCGAGCGACTCGAGGTCTTCGGGAGGACGGTCACGGGCGCCACGCTGACGGCGGTCGTCTGGGGCGTGCTCCTCGTCACGCTCTTGCTGGCGCTCAATCTCGTCGGCTCCCGGGCGGGCCGCGCGCTGCGGGCGATCGCGACGAGCGAGCGCACCGCGGCGGCTGCCGGGGTCAACGTGGCGACCTACAAGCTGCGGCTGTTCGTGCTCGCGGCGGGCCTGGCCGGGCTCTCGGGCGCGTTCTACGTCTTCCTGCTGCAGTTCCTCTCGCCCGACGCGTTTCCGCTCTTCCTCAGCATCCAGTTCGTCGTCATGGTGGCGGTCGGCGGCCTCGGGAGCATCTACGGCGCCGTGCTCGGCGCGGTCGCGATCACGTGGCTCGAGAACCGGCTGCGCGACCTCGGCGCACAGCCCGAGCTGCTCGGCTTCGAGCTGCCCGACCAGGCGCCGCAGGTGTTCTCGATCGGCGTCTTCGCGGTCATCCTGATCGTCGTGATCCTCTTCTTCCCGCGCGGCCTGCTGCCCGGGATCGGGGAGCTGTGGCGCCGCGTGCAGGCGCGCAGGCCCGGCTCCGCGTCGGTGGGGTCAGACCCGGGAAGGGGTCTGACCCCGTAAACGAACTGTGAAGCGCTACTTCTTCTTGCCGGTGACGACCGTCTGCCCGGCGACCGGCTGGAACTTGCAGTCGCGGATCGTCGAGACGACCATGCTGCTCGTTCCGAGCCCGGAGTGGTTCACGGGCGAGTAGTAGTAGCGACCGCCAGGCCCCACGAAGCCGGCCATGCGACGCTCGAGGGCGGTGTTGATGCCCTCGCGACTGAAGCCGCCGAGCTGGATCGCCCGCTGGAACATCTGCACCGCGGTATAGCCGTCGTAGGTGAAGGTGCTGCCTTGCCGGCCGACCAGGCGATTGACGCGAAGCGCGATGGGCTTCGACCTGTTCGACGCCGGCAGGAACTGCGCCACCGGCCCGAGGTAGGTGTTGATCAGCGCCCCGTTGGCCTCCGGGCAGGCCGGCCCCAGGTACTGAGTCGAGCCGTTGCCGCCCGTCAGCACGAGCCGCTGCTCGAGGCCGAGCTGCTTCGCCTCCTTCGTGATCGTGACGGCCAGGGACGTCGCGTTCCAGAGCCAGAGCGCCTGGGCATTGGAGTTCTTCACGCGCGTGAGCTCGGCGGTGAAGCTCGTGCCGGTCAGCGGGAAGGTGATGTCCTCGACGATCTGGAAGCCGAAGCGGCTCGCGAGCTCCTTCACGTTCCGCGAGCCCTCACGGCCGAAGCCGCCGTTGTCGGTCATGAGCGCGATGCGCGTGATCTTCGCCTTCCGCAGCTGCGCCGCCATCGAATACGCGAAGAGACGGCTCGTGGCCGTGGTCATGTAGTAGTACGGCTTCGCCGGAGTCACCTGCGCGGCAGAAGACGCCATGCTGATGTACGGGATCTTGGCCTCGCCGACGATGGGCTGCACGGCGAGCCCGACCGAGCTGAAGCCGGACCCGATCACGCCGAGATACTTCGTGTCGGAGACGATCTTCTGCATGTGGACGATGCCCTGCGACGGATTGGAGCCGTCGTCGAAGGTCTCGATCCGAATCTGCCGGCCCCGCACGCCGCCCGTGCGGTTGACCTCGCGCACGGCTGCCTCCACGCCCGCGCGGTTGTCCTGTCCGACGAACGAGAGCGGACCCGTGAGCGGCGAGATCATGGCAATCACGATCTCTCCGCCTCCCTGACCCGCAGCCTGGCCGTTCGCGCCGGTGAACGCGCCCGCGACGAGCATCAGGCTCGTGACGACGAGCGCGGCGACCCCCCGTCGTAGTGTCCGCCGATTCATCTACCCCTCCCTCTGTCTTTGGTGATCCTCCACTCGCTGAGACGTTCCGAAGCGTGCGCAGTTGGCGCCGGAGGAGGGCCGAGCCTAGCGCCTTCCCATCGAAGTTCATAGGATCGGCGCAGAGGTGATCTTCGAGCCCCTGTGCGAGGCGATGCCGCGCGAGCGCCTTCGCGACCTCCAGACCGAGCGGCTGCGGGCGCTCGTCGCCTACCTCCGGGAACGCGTGCCCCTCTATCGCGAGCGCCTCTCCGGCGTGGGCGAGATCCGGTCGCTGGACGATCTCGCGGGGCTTCCCTTCACCCGCAAGAGCGACCTCCGCGACACCTACCCCTTCGGCATGTTCGCCGTTCCGCCGGGGGAGGTCGTTCGCATCCACGCCTCCTCCGGCACGACGGGGAAGCCGATCGTCGTCGGCTACACGCGCGCGGACGTCGAGCTCTTCGCCCGCGTCAACGCCAGGACGCTCGCGATGGCGGGGGCCGAGCCGGGGATGATGCTCCACAACGCCTACGGCTACGGGCTCTTCACCGGCGGGCTCGGCCTGCACGGGGGCGGCGAGCTGCTCGGACTCCAGACCGTCCCCGTCTCGGGTGGAATGACGGAGCGGCAGGTGATGCTGATCACCGATTTCCGCCCCGACGTCATCTCCTGCACGCCGAGCTACGCGCTCACGCTCGCACAGGCCTTCGCGGAGCGCGGAGTGAGCCCGGAGGAGATCAGCCTCCGCTTCGCACTCGTCGGCGCCGAGCCCTGGACGCCCGGCATGCGGGAGCAGATCGACGCCGGCCTCGGCGTGCGGGCCACGAACATCTACGGCCTCACCGAGGTGATCGGCCCGGGCGTCTCGAACGAGTGCGTCGAGGCCCGGGACGGCTCGCACGTGAACGAGGATCACTTCCTGCCCGAGGTCGTCGACCCCGAGAGCGGCGAGCCCTTGCCCGAGGGGGAGGACGGCGTGCTCGTCTTCACCACGCTGACGAAGCAGGCGCTGCCCGTCCTGCGCTTCTGGACGGGCGACATCACGAGCCTGCGCTCAGGGCCGTGCGCGTGCGGGCGGACGCTCGTGCGGATGGGCCTGATCAAGGGCCGGACCGACGACATGCTCATCATCCGCGGCGTCAACGTGTATCCGACGCAGGTGGAGGCGGTGCTCGTGCGCGTGGCCGAGCTGACCCCGCACTACCGGCTCGTGGTCGGCAGGCAGGGCACGCTCGACACGCTCGAGGTTCAGGCGGAGGTGCACGAGGAGCGGCTCGTGGGAGACGGGGCGCTGCGAGAACGCGTGGCCGCGCTGCTCCACGAGAACATCGGCGTCTCCATGGCTGTGGCACTGAAGCCGCCGGGCGCCGTGCCTCGCTCGGAAGGCGGCAAGCTCGCGCGCGTGCTCGACACGCGGTAAGCACTCGGCGCTGCGCTCACAGGCGAGGCACTTGCTGCCGATGCAACGAGGACCGCAGCATCACACTTCCTCATGCAGCCCGAGAAGATCTCCGAGACCTCCGCGAGCACCTCAGCCAACCGCACGCGGCAGCAAGCCCTCGCTCGCGACGGAAGCGAAGCGCGGTTGGCGGCGATGTTCGCGCACGCGCCCATCGGTATGGCGAGGGTCGATCCCGCCGGCCACTGCCTCGAGGCGAACACCGCCTTCTGCGGCCTGCTCGGCTACACGGGCGCGGAGCTTCGTCGCACCACTCTCGTTGAGCTCACGCATCCCGACGACCGGGCGACCACGCTCGAGCTCGTCCGACAACTGCTGGCAGGGGAGCGGCCCTCCTACGAGCTCGAGAAGCGCTACCTCCACGCCGACGGTCGGGCGGTCTGGACGCACGTCGCGAGTTCCCCGGTTCGGAGCCCGACCGGCGAGCACCTGTACACGATCGTGCAGATCCACGACATCAGCGAGAAGAAGCGGACGGAGGCCGCGCTCGTCGAGAGCGAAGGGCGAAACCGGCAAGTCGTCATGAGCGCCCTCGACGCCGTCGTGGCGATGGACGCCGCCGGTCACATCACCGGGTGGAACCGGCAGGCCGAGTGCGTCTTCGGCTGGTCGGAGGAAGAGGCGCTCGGCAGCTGCCTCGTCGACATGATCGTTCCGGCAGGCCTGCGAGAGGGGCACCGCCGGGGAGTCGCCCGCTACCTCGAGACGCGGGAGGCCCGCCTGCTCAACCGGCGCATCGAGATCACCGCCCTCACGCGCGCGGGACTCGAGATTCCCGTCGAGCTGTCGATCACGCCGATCAGGGTGGGAGAGGAGCTGCACTTCAGCGCCTTCCTGCGTGACATCAGCGACAGCAAGCGTGCCCGTGAGCAACTGCGGGAGACCACCGAGCAGCTCGAGGCGCTGATCGAAGCCCTGCCCCTCGGCGTGATCGCGACGGACGCCGAGGGCAACGTCCGAACGTGGAATCCCGCAGCCGAGCGGATCTTCGGCTGGACAGCCGCGGAGGTCGTGGGCAAGCCGCCGCCTCATCTCCCCCCGTCCGACAAGAGCAACATCCAGCAGAGCGTCGAGCTGGGCGAGACGGTGCGCGGCCGCGAGGAGCGGCGCCGGCGCAGGGACGGCTCGCTGGTCGAGGTCCACGTCTCGCGGGCGGGGCTCGCGGGCGCTGCCTCGACGCGGGCGGCCGTCGGGATCTTCGAGGACGTCACCGAGCGCAAGGGGATCGAACGGGAGTTGGCACGCGCCCGGGAAGCCGAGTTGGAGCGCCTCGCGCTGGCCGCGCTCACCGATCACCTCACGGGCCTCCGCAACCACCGCGCCTTCCACGAAGAGCTCGAGCGCGAGCTCGCCCGGCGTGAGCGCAACCAGGCGGCGCTGAGCCTGGTGATGCTCGACCTCGCCGGACTGAAGCGGGTCAACGATACGCTCGGTCACGCCGCCGGCGACGAGCGGCTGAAGGCGCTTGCGGTCTGCCTGCGTGCGACGCTGCGCGCGGGCGATGCTGCTTACCGCATCGGCGGCGACGAGTTCGCTCTCGTCTTTCCTGGGGAGCACGCCTGGGGCGCCCTGCGCCTCGTGCAGCGACTCGGTGAGAGACTCAGGGAAGAGAACGGGCCGAGGCTGGCGGTCGCGGCCGGTATCGCGGAGGCGACCGGTCAGGTGCCGCGGGACACACTCGTTCGCCAGGCCGATCTGGCTCTGATCGCGGCGAAGCGGTCGAAACGCGGCGCGCTCATCTACTCCATCGACCAGGAGCCCGCCGTCGGCCAGCTCGATCCGGGCAGCGACCGGCATTACCTGCAGACGCTCACGACGGCGCTCGCCCGCGCGGTCGATGCGAAGGACTCGTACACCCGCAGTCACTGCGAGACGGTGGCGGAGCTGTGCGCCCTGATCGCCGGGGAGCTCGGGCTCGCGCCCGAGCGGATCGGCAAGCTGCGCCTCGCCGGTCTCCTGCACGACGTCGGCAAGATCGGGATCCCTGACGCGGTCCTCCAGAAGCCGGAACCCCTCACGAGGGAGGAGTTCGAGATCATGAAGACCCACGCGGCGCTCGGCTGCAGGATCGTCTCGGGAGCGAGCCTCGACGAGCAGGCGGGCTGGATCCTCCACCACCACGAGCGGCCGGATGGGCGGGGCTATCCTGACGGGCTCGTCGGGGAGGAGGTTCCGCTCGAGTCGCAGATCATGCTCGTTGCCGATGCGTTCGAGGCCATCACGTCGGATCGGCCCTATCGCGAGGGCCGTTCGGACGCGGCGGCCTTCGAGGAGCTCGAGCGCCACGCCGGAACCCAGTTCGACCCGGGGTGCGTCGCCGCCCTCCGACGCGCCCTCGAGCCCTCACCGCTTCGGCTCGTCGAGAACGCCCTGGATTAGCTCTAGAGGTTGCGTCGCCAGAGCAGGTAGCCGAGCGGGACGAAGGCCAGGCCGAACGCCCACGCCCCCAGCGCCTGCGCCGAGACCTGCGAGCCGGCCCGCACCGGCTTCCCCCGTCCCAGCAGCCGGGCGACCTCGGCCGACGCTTCCCCCGCCTCGGATTCGGAGTAGAGCCGGGTGCCCGTTGTGCGAACGAAGTCGCGCAGGACGTCGGTGCTCCCTGGGTCGGTCCGGTAGCTCCGGTCGGCCGCGATCCTCGGTCGGAAGATGCGCTCGCGCTCGCGCCACACCCGCACCAGCACGAGGTCGAGCACGGGCCGGCGGCGCAGCGCCGCAATCGTGCTCAGCGCGACGGGTCGGGTCTCTCCGTCGGTCACGATCACCGCAACGCGCCGTTCGGAGCCCGGAGCGAAGAAGTTGTGGGTCTGGAGAGGAGCGAGGGCGTCGAACGCCGTCAGAACGGCGCCCTCCGCGCGATCCGGGGGCGGCGATTCCACCTCGATCGAGCGACGCAGGCCGGAGCTGAACACCGCAGCGTCGTCGGTGGGAAACACGTGCGGCACCACCCGGTTCGTGAACGAGGCGAGGCCGACCGGGACGCCCGGGACGGCGCCGCGAATGCGCTCGGCGACCCGGACGGCGCGCTCGAGCCGCGTGTCGCCGCTCCGCGATTCCGCTGCGAGCATCGACCGTGTGATGTCGATCACGACGTACGCCTCGGCGTCGGCCCGCACGAACACGGGCTCTTGCCGGAGCAGGACCGGCTGTGCGCTCGCGGCTGCAACGAGGGTCGTCAGGACAGCGAGCGCGCCGGCCGCGAGGCGGCTTCCTCGCCTCGACGGTGGAGCAAGGCCGAGGGTGTTGCGGACCCGGGCCTTCCGCCGCTCGAGCAGCCAGAGCGCGCTCAGGGGAACCAGAACGGCGAGGCCGACGAGCGCCGCCTCGGGATGGACGAAGACCACGTTCACGCTGCTTGCTGCCCTTGCCTTCTCCGGCGGAGCCGGGCTTGCCCGGCGCAGCCACCCGCGGCCCCGTCGCGTCTGTCTCCGAAGGAGGGGGCCCGTGGGGGAACCATGGGTTCCCCCACGTTAAAAGCCGCTGCCGCCCTGGTTCGACCCCGCCCCAGCGGTTGAGCCCTCGCCTCCTTCCTCGAAGGCGAACGCCCCGCGACCCTCCTGGCGGAGGGTCAGGATCAGCTCGAGGTTGTGCCGGGCGGCGGCATTCTCCGGGTCGAGGCTGATGGCCTCGACGAACTTGCGCGTCGCGCGCCCGGCATGCTCCCGGGCCTGCGCGGGATCGCTCTCGAGCTCGGCGAACGCAAGCGCACCCAGCTCGTTCGCAGCGATCGAGCGAACGCGGGCGGGCGCGTCGGAATCCTGGATCGCCGCGAAGTCGACCTGCGCGGACGTGGCGACGGAGAACATCTGCGGGGTTCGCGCGGTGCCGGCTCTCGGGCGGCTCCGGCGGAAGAGCTGAGCGGCTTCCCGCAGCCGAAGGTCGTCCCCGAAGCCGATGAGGGCGGGGGCGACCCCGCCGCCGATGCGCCGCGCATCCGGCTCCCACAGCCCGGGAGGGCCGGGAGAGAGCTGGAAGCGCCGGTCGCCGACCGTCATGCTCTCGTCCCAGAGCCGGATCTCCCGTGCGCTGAGCGCGAGCAGCAGCGCCAGCAGGAGCGCAGCGCATGCGAGCGCGAGCGGCACGCGGTTGCTCCTCACCGCCACGCCACCTGCCCTCGGCGCCAGTCGAGCCTGCCGCAGGCGGCCTCGTTGACGGCGAGGAGACAGAGGAGAGCGAGCGCGAGTACGGAGACCGCGAGGGGGAACTCGGCCTGGAGCGAGCGGCGCTCGGTCGAGCGCGCGTTTCGCAGCAGTTCGGAGTGCGAGACGAATGCCGTGGGGCCGAGCGCCTGGCGGAAGTAGGCGCGGTCCTGGTCGGACGGAAAGAGCGGTACGACGCGGAGGTTCAGTCCGGCGCGCCTGTAGAGGGCAAGCTCCTCTGCGAGCGCCGCGAAGTCGAACGGCGAATCGTCCAGGTCGCTGATCAGGAGGACGGTGCCCGTGCTCGTGGCACCCTCTCGCCCGATCGCCTGCCGGGCGGCTGCGAGCCCGGTGGAGATGCGCGTCCCGCTCCGAAAGGCGGCCGACCACGGCGTCCTGCGCTCCTGGAGCTGCGCCTGCTGCGCGCGCTGGAGCTCCCGCGCGGTCGGGAAGCGCCCGAGTGGCGGGGGCGTGCGCAGGAACCGTAGGAACGAGCGCAGCTCCCGCCCCGGTGTCCCCGGGGGCAGGGCGACGTACGCGACGTCGGAGAAGAAGACGACTCCGATCGGCTGGTTGGCGTTGACGACCGGTCTCAGGACGTTCGAGATTCGCCGGTACCCGGGCTCGGCGATGCTCGTCGAGAAGTCGATCACGACGACGCCGCTCTGGCCGGCCGGGAAGAAGCTCGAGTGATGAACCGGTGTCCGCGTCGCTGCGAGTAGCGCCCCGCCGAGCGCGACGAGGAGGCCGATGCCGAGCGCGAGCTGGCGCAGGCGCGTGCGCCGCACCTCGGGGCGCAGCAGCTCCGCGTCGGCGAGCGGGATGCCGGCGGCGCTCACGCAGTGCTTCCGTCGACCGTCGCCCGTACCGACACGGCGAGCTCCGCGACTGCCTCGCTCTGCGGGACACGCTCGGCCCACGCAAGCCGTTGGGCGTCGTCTGCGAGTGCGAACCGATCGGCGCGGCGGAGCTCAGAGGCGAGCGTCTCGAGCGCGATCCTGCTGCGGTCGCCGTGACCGTCCGCCGTCTCCACGAGGCGAAGTGCCTGCTCGAGCGGCGGGGGCGCCGTGTCGGCGGTAACGAGTGCGTCCTCGCGCCGGCGAAGCTCCCGCCGTACGACGGTCCCGAGCAGAGCCGCAGCCGCGAGGACGAGGGCACCGGCTCCGCTGAGCAGGCCGGCTTCGAGTCGCCGGGGAGAGATGCGGGCGGAGGGTGTCGGAAGCGTTGCGAGCGCCGATCGCCAGCCCGACCCCTCGATCTCCTCGTCCGCTACCCCGGCCACAACGGTGAGCGCGGGCCACGAGCCACCGGCGCGCCGCTCGTCGAGCAGCCGATCCGCAAAGCGCCGGCCCGGCGGAGCCTCGGTCGACCAGATGAACCCCGGTGCGGGGAAGGCGAACTCCTTCGACTCTCCGTCCGGGAGACACTCCGCGCTCAGGCAGCGGACCCGAAGCGTGTAGAGCACGACGGTCAGCCCTCCGATCCGCTCGACCGTTCGTGTCGGCGTGTCGACGATCTCGTACGGGTCGAACGCGCCCACGGGACCCGAGTCGCCCCGTCTCAGGCCGGAGCCGCGGCCGCCGGTCGCGCTGATCGAGGTGGGCTCGAGCTTCTCGCTCGAGACGACGAGCTCCAGGGTCGCCTTCACGGTCTCGCCGAAGCGGTGCGTGCGAGGCTGCAGGTCGGCGCGGACGGTCGGCCGCACCGACTGCTCGCGGGCGCTCGGAGCGACGCCACCGCTCTTCGCCAGCGCCACGAGGAGCACGACGCAGAGGATCGCGCCGGCGGTCGCTGCGGCCGCGAGTGCCTGTCTTCGCCTCACCACGCGCGGCCTCGTGCGAGGTTGCGCCGCTCGTGCCAGTCGAGGAATGCACCGAGCACGTCCTCGCGCTCGGCCGCGGAGATGCGCACGGGCGCCAGGTCGCGGGACTCGAGCTCCGCGAGCAGGTGCTCCAGCCGCTCGTGGTTCGTCGCCCGTCGGGCTGCGACCTCCGAGCGCGAGAGGCGCACGTACCGGACTCGAGCGTGTCCCGGGGTCGACACCGGCACGACGACCGAGTGGACGTCCGGGAAGCTCTGCTCCCACGTGGGATCCTGAACGACCACAGGGACGAGCTCCCAGCGGCGGATCTGCGCCTGCGACCACACCTCCCGGGAGGGCGGGCTCAGGAAGTCCGAGACGAGGAAGACGAAGCTGCCGGCCGGGAGATCGCGCCGCAGCTCGCCGAGCCGGCCGAGCGAGTCCGCGAGCGAGCCGGCAGGGGCGTCGAACGGCGCCGCTCGCAGCCGCTCGAGGAGGTCGTCGCCGTCTGTCTGGCCGCGCGGCGGCCGCCAGAAGCCGTCTCCCCCCTCGGCACTGGCCCCATCGATGTAGCCGAGGAGGCCGTGCGCCGCCCGCGCGCTGTCGGAGACGACCCGGACGACCGCCTCCACCGCCGCGGGCTTGCAGAGCCACGGCGACTCGGGCGGATAGAGCGCCATCTCGGGGCGGCGATCGACGACGAGGATTACCCGCGGCGCCTCCTCGGCGCTCCGCTCGAGCACGACGAACTCGTCGGCGTCGCGCGCGGTCGCCAGGCGGGCCGACATCTTCCAGTCGATCGACTGCACCGGGTCACCGGGCTGGTACGGCCGCGAGCCTGCGACGTCGAAGCCACGCCCGCGGCGAGAGCTCTCGACCGCTCCGAACGCCAGCCCGATCAGCCGCTGGCGGGGTACGAGCGGGAAGACACCTCCCTCGGCCATCAGTGCTCACCGCCGGAAATACGGTCACGGCCGTCCGAGTCGAGCGTATTTCTGGCGGGGGGCACTTAGTCTCCTTCGGGAGCGCGAGCCAGCTTGACCCGGGGCGGCGGCACCCGTTCGAGCAATTCTTCGAAGAAGCGGGCGATTGCCACCTTCGGTCCCAGGCGCCGCGCCTCCGCCAGGAAGGACGGCGCGAAGACGATCCGATGCCCCAGGACGGGCAGGAGGAGGGCCTCGACGTCCGAGGGGATGACGAACGAGCGGCCGGCGAGGAGCGCGCGCCCGCGGACCCCCCGCTCCAGTGCGAGGGTGCCCCGGACGGAGGCGCCGACGAGCACGCCCGCTGCGTCACGGGTCGCGTCGACGAAATCGACGATCCAGCGCTGGATCAGGGCGTCGCTGTAGACGTCCTTGACCGCGCGCTGCAGCCGGCGCACGTCCTCCACGTCGATCACCGGGCGCAGGCTGTCGAGCGGGTGCTCGTAGCGCTGGTCGCGGAGGATCCGGAGCTCGTTCTCGGCGCCCGGGTACCCGAGTGAGGCCTTGAGGAAGAAGCGGTCGACCTGCGCCTCGGGGAGCGGAAAGGTGCCCTCGTGCTCGATGGGGTTCTCCGTCGCGAGCAGCAGGAACGGGTCGGGCAGCGGGCGAGTCACCCCGTCGACGGTCACCTGGCGCTCCGCCATCGCCTCGAGCAGGGCGGATTGCGTCTTGGGCATGGCGCGGTTGATCTCGTCGACGAGCACGACGTTCGCAAAGATCGGACCGGGCCGGAACTCGAAGTCGCGCGCCTTCTGATCGAAGATGGCGAGGCCGGTCACGTCCGTCGGCATGAGGTCGGGCGTGCACTGCACCCGTGCCAGTTCCGTGTCCTCCACGCTCGCCGCGATCGCGCGCGCGAGAACGGTCTTCGCCGTTCCGGGGACGTCCTCGAGCAGCACGTGGCCCTCGCAGGCGAGCGCCGTCAGCACGAGCGTGAGCTCGGGTCGCTTGCCGTGGATCACCGTCTCGACGTTGTCGAGGAAGCGCTTTGCCAGCCCGGTCGCCTCTGCCCGTAGCCGCCCGTGCCCGTCCGGTTCGGGTTGGAGCGGGATCTCCCGCAACGTCTCGGTCAGCTCGATTCCCCCTGCACGCACCCCAATGCTAGTGGGCTCGAGTCCGTGGCCCCTATGTTTGTGAGGAGCCCTTCAGCCGCCGTCGACGCCGGCGGCCACCCCGATGCCCTCGCGGTCCTCCCGCAGCGCCATCTTCACGTCGCGTTCGTCGTCCATGAGGGACTCCGTGGCCGCGGACAGCAGCTCGAGCTGGTGGTCGAGAATCGGGACGCGATCCGGCAGCGCGACCGTCTTCAAATCGGTCAGCGCGGCCTTCAGGCGGCGCGCCACCTGCGGAGAACCGGCCCCTGCCATACGGACCTCGTCGAAGGCCAGGTGCACGTAGGCCTCCCAGTTCATCGTCCGCGTGATCAACCGCACCTCTCCCGCGTCGTCGCGGTGACGGCCGTCGGGGAACGGTCGGCGCGCGAGCTGACGCAGGCAGTCGTGCAGTCGATCGATCGCTTGCACCGCGGTGGTGGGGTCCTGGAACGGCGAGTCGGACAGCGAGCGCTCCGCGATGTCGACGAGCATGCGGATGCCGTACGCCACGTCCTCATCGAGGGTTGGCTCCAGCTGCAGGGCGAGACCGCCTACGACCTTCTTCTCGTCGAGGCTCGAGCAGTCGCCGTCAACGAGGAACAGCGGCGCGCCGGCGGGGACGAACTCGCCCAGCGCCGGAACCAGCTCCAGCACGCATCCCGCCCGCTGCGCTTCCTCGACGAGGGTGTCGTTTCCGATGGTCGTGATCACTCCGGACTCGCGAGCCGTGATCACATGGTCGGAGCCCAGCTCGAGATCGGGCTCGTCGCCCTTGTCCGGGTAGATCCGGTCGACCAGCTTGCGGGTGTCCTTCCCGACGAGCTCGATGAGCGCCGACACCCGCAGCGCCTGCCCGATGTGGTGGACGTACATGACCAGCACGGCGATGCTGACGAGGACGAGGACGAAGGCCGTGATCACAGCGACCCCGGGCACGGTGCCCTCGCCGTCGCCGTTCGGCGTCACCTCCCGGATGGCCAGGATGGCGTGGACGAAGGTCGCCACGAAGAGGCCGATGGCGATCTGGCTCGGCTTGTCGCGCAGGATCCGCTGGACGATGCGGGGCGAGAATTGCCCCATCGCGAGCTGCACCACCACCATGGTGATCGTGAGCACGAGCGCGGCGAGGCTCACCATCGACGCGGCCACCGTCGCCAGGATCGTCATCGCGGCATCCGGACCACCGACGAGCTGCTCCGGGACGAGCTCGTAGTCGAAGTAGCGGTCGAGCGCGATCGTCCCGAAGGAGAGAGCCGCCCCGAGGAGCACGCACAGGACCGGGACGAACCACAGGCTCGTGCGGATGTTGTTCATCAGCTTGAAGGCCTTCACAGGCCTGCACCGCCTCGGGCTGGACGACGGCGACCGTGCGAAGGAGCGTGACTCATGGCGGAGGCGGGCACGAGGTTTCGAAACAGGGGTACACCGGCCGTCCGGGATCCAAACCCGCGGCCCGGGGAGTGGCCTTGCTTCAGCCTCCCGCCAGCTTCACGTGGTGCCCCTTCGACCGCAGGCGGTCAGCAACCTTCTCGCGGTGGTCGCCCTGGATCTCGACGGCGCCGGCCTTGACCGCGCCGCCCGACCCGCAGTGCCGCTTGAGATCGCTTGAGACCGCGTTCAGATCGCCGGCGTCCAGGCCGCGTACCACCGTCACAGTCTTGCCGCTACGGCCGCCCTTCTCTTGGAACACACGCACGACTCCGTCGCTCGGAAGTTGCGGGCCACGGCCTTGCCCGACAGGCCGCTTGCTTTTCCCGGTGCGGTGGTCACCCACATCGGTCGAGTAGACGAGCCGGCTGTTCGACACGGGATCGATCCTATCGACGAGCGA
>Ga0136616_10001064_pt1 | contig 14144 bp, 13 predicted proteins | sample AntDrymUQ2992106_2_FD_106648 | JGI IMG/M metagenome (GOLD analysis project Ga0136616, IMG submission 106648) | Polar desert sand microbial communities from Dry Valleys, Antarctica - metaG UQ299 (21.06) | ecosystem: Environmental > Terrestrial > Soil > Desert | place: Antarctica: Dry Valley...
ATCGGCCTCCAGGAAGCGGAGGAAGAGCCACTGCGTCCAGCGGTAGTACTCGGGGAGGTGCGCTGCGATCTCGCGCTCCCAGTCGATTGCCCAGCCGATCTTCTTCATCGACGACTTGATCGAGACGATGTTCCGCTCGGTGATCTCGCGTGGGTGACCGCCCTCGGAGATCGCGGCGTTCTCCGCCGGCAGCCCGAAGGAGTCCCAGCCCATCGGGCGGAGCACCTGCATTCCGTTGCGACGGCGGAAGTGGCTGATCACGTCGCCCAGCGTGTACACGAGCACATGGCCCATGTGGAGCGTCCCCGAGGGGTACGGCCACATCTCGAGGACGTATGTCGTCGTCTCCGAGCGGGGCGAGCCCGGCGAGGGACTCGCGGCGGAGAAGGCCCGCTCGTCCTCCCAGACACGCTGCCACTTCGGCTCGATCAGCCGGGGTTCGTACCGCTCCATCATCGTCTCGGGATCCATACCGTCTCCATCTCCACCCGTTTCCGGGTACAAAAAAGCCTCTCGCTTGGAGAGGCTCGTGGGAAGCCGCCGCGGCCTCCGCCGCGGTGCTTCCTGCGCTACAGAAGAAGCTGCTTCACTCCCTCAATGCTAGCACTCTTCCCATCCACCGCCCGGATCGAAGCAGGGGAGCTCGTCGTCGGCGGCGTGCGCGCGACGGAGCTCGCCGAGCGGTTCGACACACCGCTCGTCGTGTACTGCGAGCAGACGTTGCGCCAGCGGGCGCAGCTCTTTCGGCGAGCGGCGGGCGACGCTCTCGTCGTCTACGGAACGAAGGCGTTCGCGAGCGTCGCGCTGCTGCGTTTGCTGGCAGCAGAGGGGCTCGGAGCGGACGTGTCCACGCTCGGCGAGCTCGGGTTCGCACGTGCGGCCGGCCTGGCGGGCGAGTCACTCGTCGTGCATGGGAACAACAAGTCGGACGAGGAGTTACGGGCGGCGGCGGAGCTGGGTGCGCTCGTCGTGCTCGACGCGCCCGACGAGCCCGAGCGCGCGGCTGCCGTGGGCGTGCGGCGCGTGCTCGTTCGGGTGAACCCGGGCGTTGACGCCGAGACCCACGCGGCCATCCGCACCGGCCACCTCGGCTCGAAGTTCGGCCTCGACGCGACGATGGCGTTGGAGGCAGTCCGCGCCGCGCTCGCAGTCGGCCTCGACGTAGAAGGTCTCCACGTCCACGTCGGGTCTCAGCTGGTCGATGTCGCGGCGCACCTGCTGGCGGTCGAGCGACTCGCCGATCTGGCCGTCGCGTGCCGGGACGAGCTCGGCTGGACGCCGCGCGTGGTCGATGTCGGCGGTGGCTTCGGCGTCCGTCACGTGCCCGACGAACCGGAGCTGCCCGTTGAGGCGCTCGTCCGCGACGTCCTCGGGGCGGTCGGACGAGAGTGGGCGGCGCGCGACCTCCCCACTCCCCGGCTGATCGTCGAGCCCGGCCGGGCACTCGTGGGGCCTGCAGCGTTCACCCTCTATCGCGTCGGCACGGTCAAAGAGGTAGGCATTCGGAGCTGGGTCGCGATCGACGGCGGCATGTCGGACAACCCGCGCCCGCAGCTCTACGGGGCACGCTACTCGGCCCTACTGGCGAACCGCGCGGACGAAGCGGCCGTGGACGACTTCGCAATCGCCGGCAAGCACTGCGAGTCCGGCGATGTCCTGATCGAGCGAGCACGACTGCCCCAGCCGAGGCGGGGTGACATCTTGGCCGTACCCGCGACGGGCGCGTACACGCTCGCGATGAGTTCGAATTACAACAGCGTGCCGCGACCGGCGGCCGTCTTCGTCCGTGACGGCAACGCGCGGTTGATCTTGCGACGCGAGACCGTGGCCGACCTACTCGCGCGCGAGTCTGAACGCTGAAAACTCGCGCAGGACGGTCTCGCTACGGGCGCTCGTCGGCGCTGGCGCGTCGGCGCAGCTCGTCTTCGACCTGCGCCGGATCGAGCCCGCGGGCGGCGAGTAGCGCGTACAGGTGAAACCAGAGGTCGGCGGCCTCCTCGACGAGACGCTCGTCCGACTCTGCGACGCCCGCCAGCGCAACCTCGACACCCTCCTCCCCCACCTTCCGCGCCGCCCGGCTCGGGTCGTCCAGGAGCGAGACCACGTAGGAGCCGTGGGGGCGCTCCTGCGCCCGCTCCTTGATTCGGCGCCAGAGCCAGGGTGCGAAACACGAGCTCGAGCCCGTGTGACAGGTCGGGCCGGCCGGGCGCACGCGGAGCAGGATGGCGTCGCCGTCACAGTCCTCGCGCAGCTCCTCGACGGCGAGCGTGTTGCCCGACGTCTCGCCCTTGCGCCAGAGCCGCTCGCGAGACCGGCTCCAGAACCACGCCTCGCCGCTCTCGCGCGTGCGACGGAGCGCCTCGTCGTCCATCCAGGCGAGCATCAGCACGCGTCCTGTCGATGCGTCCTGCACGATCGCGGGCGTCAGATCCGGACGTTCCACCCTGCCGCCCTCAGCTCGGCCTTCAGCTCCCCGAGGCGCTCGGGGCGCTCGTGCACGATCGACGCCACGAGCGCCGCTTCCGCTCCGGCCTCGAACGCCTCCGCGAGGTGTCGCGCCTCGCCTGCACCACCGGAGGCGATCACCGGCACCTCGACGGCCGCCGCGATTCGGCTCGTCAGCTCGAGGTCGTAACCACTTCGCGTGCCGTCGGCGTCGATCGAGGTGACGAGCAGCTCGCCGGCACCCAGCTCGGCGGCGCGGCAGGCCCACACGGTTGAGTCGATCCCGCGCGAGCGGCGGCCGCCGTGGGTCACGAGCTCGCCTCCCCGGCTGTCGACCGCGCACACGACGGCCTGCGCGCCGAACTCGGCCGCGAGCTCGCCGAGCAGCGACGGCTCCTCGACCGCGGCCCGGTTGACCGCGACCTTGTCGGCTCCGGCGCGGAGCAGCGACCTCGCGTCTTCGAGACCGGCGATGCCGCCGCCCACCGTCAGCGGAACGGTCAGGGACTCGGCCGCGCGCTCCACGAGCTCGAGTGTCGGGCCGCGGCCCTCGACCGTCGCGACGATGTCGAGGAAGACGATCTCGTCGGCGCCGAGCTCCGAGTAGCGCTGCGCGAGCTCGACCGGGTCGCCGACGTCACGCAAGGACTCGAACCGCACGCCCTTGACGACGCGGCCACCGGCGACGTCGAGACATGGAATCAGGCGTTTCTTGACCACCGCAGCACGTTCTCGAGCACGCGGGCGCCGGCGGAGCCGCTCCGTTCGGGGTGGAACTGCACGCCTGCTAGCGCATGCTGCTCGACGGCAGCGACGATCCTGCCGTCGTGCTCGACCTCGGCGACGGCGAGGCCGTTCGTCGGCTCCGCTGCGTAGCTATGGGCGAAGTAGACGTCTGCTTCGTCGAGCCCCTCGAGGAGAACCGACTCGCGCCGGAGCTCCAGCGAGTTCCACCCCATGTGCGGCACGCGACGGGCGCGCAGCCGGCGAACCGGGCCGCGTAGCAGGCCCAGGCCGCGGCCGCCCTCCTCGCTCTCGTCGAACAGGAGCTGCATGCCGACACAGATGCCGAGCGTCGGGCGCTCCCTGGCGGCGCGCTCGCGGAGCGCTGCGGCCACCTGCTGAAGGCCGCGGGCGGCGCTCTCGACGTGACCGACTCCGGCGATCACGGCAAGCGGCGCCTCGAGCACCTCGGCCGGATCCGTCGAGACGACGGTGGTCGCACCCGCCCGAGCGAAGGCGGCCGACACGCTGCGCAGGTTTCCCGCCCCGTAGTCGCACAGCACCACGTCTGGGCGATTCACGCGCGCCCCTCGCCGAGGAACGCGCGGGCGTAGGGCTTTGACGCAGGACGCTTCACGAGAGGCCTTTCGTCGAGCGGACGCCTGCGGTTCCCGCTGCGCACGCTTGGCGCAGCGCTTGCCCGAGCGCCTTGAAGGCCGCTTCCGCGACGTGGTGATCGTCGGCGCCCGAGGACTCGACGTGCAGGGTGAAGCCGCCCTGCATCGCTAGACGTTCGAGTGCGTGGGGGAGCAGGGTGAGAGCGAGCCCACCGACCCGATCGCCGCCGAGGCGCAGATCGACCTCGGCGTGCGGCCGCCGGACGAGGTCGACGGCCGCCATCGCGCGCGCCTCGTCCATCGGGACCGTCGCAGACCCATAGCGTGCGAGCCCCTCTCGCGTGCCGAGAGCCTGCGAGAGGGCATCGCCGAACGCCGACAGGACGTCCTCGACAGTGTGATGCTCGTCGACTTCCAGGTCGCCTCCGGCGAGGAGCTCGAGATCGACTTCGGCGTGGAACGCGCACAGCGTCAGGAGGTGGTCGAGGAACCCGATTCCGGTCTGCACGCGCACCCGGCCACGGCCGTCGAGGTCGAGAGACACGCGGACGGCAGTCTCGGACGTGGTGCGGGAGACGAAGCCCGACCGAGGCGTCGCGGGCGCGGAAGTAGCGCCGATCGCCGCGAGCAGCACGTCGTTCTCGTGCGGGCGGCGGAGGGTGATCCGGATGCCGTCCGAAAAAATGCGTACGACGAGTCCGAGCTCCTCCAGCCCCGCGCCCAGAGGCTCATCCGTCCGAACGTAGACGAAGTTCGTCGCCGTCTCCGGGCAGTCGTAGCCGGCCGAGACGAGCGCCGCCCGCACACGCACGCGCTCCGCGACCGTCTCCTCGACGTCGAGCCGAGGCTCTCTGAGCGCGGCCGCGGCGATCCTCGCGGAGGGACCGGTGACGTTTGCCGGCGCGCGCCGTCTCTCCAGCTCGCCCGCGACCTCGAGAGACGCAACCGCGTAGCCGATCCTGAGCGACGCGAGCCCGAACGCCTTCGACAGCGTCCGGAGCACGATCAGGTTCGGCTGGTCGGCCACCAGCGGGACGCAGGTCCGGCCGCAGTATTCGAAGTACGCCTCGTCGACCACGACCGCCGCGTCCGGGTGAGCGCGCCCTAGCTCGGCGATGTCGGCCGGATCGAGCAGCTCGCCGGTCGGGTTGTTCGGGTTGCAGATCCAGATGAGCGCTGCCCCCTCCGGCTCGGTCGTCACCTCTGCTCCCTCGAGCTGGGTCACGAGGCCGTAGAGCGCGTAGGTCGGCGGCGAGAGGCAGGCTGCACGGCCGGGCCCGAGGTAGGTCCGCGCGCAGAGCGCGATCAGATCGTCGGCACCCGCGCCGACGACGACCTGCTCGGCCTTCACGCCGCAGTAGGAGGCGGCCGCCTCCCGCAGTTCGCGATAGGTTCCGTCCGGGTACTCGTTGAGCCGCGCCAGGCTCTCCGCGAGCGGTACCTGCGGAACGCCGGGCACCGGCGGCGTGTTCTGGTCGTAGCGAAGCACCTGCTCGGGGCGGAGGCCGTGCCGCTCCGCCACCTCGCGGGAGCTCGGCGACCACGCGTAGGGCGCGAAGCCCTCGGGGAGGGCGCGGGGGTTCATCGCGCCTCCACCGCAGCCGCATGCAGTGGAAGGCCCTCGGCACGTGCCAGCGGCCCGACGATGCGCCGCGCGCGGCGGAGCCCCTCCTGGGTCGCACGGACGATCTGCACCGGCTTGAGGAAGCTCTCGAGCCCGAGCCCGCCGGCCCCGCGTGCGAGGCCTCCGGTCGGGAGGACGTGCGTGGCTCCCGCGGCGTAGTCCCCGACGACCGCGGACGTGCGCACGAAGACCGTGCCGGCGTTGCGCACCCGCTGCGCGACCGTCTCCGCATCGGACAACCAGAGCTCGAGATGCTCCGGCGCGTACGCCTCCGCGCGGGCGAGAGCCTCGTCGAGCGTGGACATGTCCTCGACGGTTACGTTGTCATATTTGGCAACAAGCGTTCCGACGGCCTCGGACAGCGAGTGGTCGAGACTGAGCAGGATCGCCTCGCTGTCGGGACCGTGCTCGGCCTGCGCCAGCAGATCTGCAGCGCACTGCGCGGCGTCGGCGACCGAGTCGGCGACGATCATCACCTCGCTCGGTCCGGCGGGTAGATCAATCGCGACGCGGCTCGACACGAGGAGCTTCGCGGCGGTCACCCAGCGATTGCCGGGACCGACGATCTTGTCGACCGGCGCGATCGTCTCAGTGCCGAAGGCGAGCGCGGCGACCGCCTGGGCGCCGCCGACCGCGTAGACCTCCTTCAGCCCAAGCTCGCGCGCGGTGGCGAGCGTCGCCTCGGCAGGCCGCGGCGTGACCACGGCGATCCGCTCCACCCCGGCCGCCAGCGCGGGCACGGCCGCCATGACGAGCGATGACGGATACGCGGCCCGTCCGCCAGGGACGTAGATGCCGACCGAGGAGAGCGGCAGCCAGCGGCGCTCTGCGAGGATGCCCGGCACCGCCTCGACCTTCGTGTCCGGCGGGCGTTGCGAGGCGCAGAAGGCCGCCACGGCGGCGATCATCTCCCGCACGGCCACGAGCACATCGTCCTCGAGGCGTGCGACCGCGAGCGCCTCGGCCGGGACGCGCAACTCGGGCCGCTCGCCGTCGAGCCGCTCCGTCCAGTCGAGGAGAGCGGCGTCGCCGCTGGCGCGTATGTCCGCAAGGATCGCCGCCACCTCCGGCAGCACGTCGTCCAGCCCCTGCGCTCTCATGGGACGAGCCGCTCGACCGGAAGCACGAGGATGGACGAGGCGCCGGCGGCCTTGAGCGACGGCAGCAGGTTCCAGACGTCATCGGCGTCGACTGCGGCGTGAACGGCGATCTCGCCGTCGTCGGCCAGATTCAGCACCGAGGGTGCGCCCATGCTCGGCAGCACGTTCCTGATCGCTGTCAGCGCCGAGACCGGAGCGTTCATCATCAGGTAGCGCCGACGCCGTGCGGCGACGACGGCCGAGAGCATCAGCTCGAGCCTGCCGATCGCGTCGGACTGCTCCGCCAAGGCTGCGTCGCTCCCGATCAGGACGGCCTGGGAAACGAGCAGTGTCCCGATCAGGCGGAGCCCGTTGGCACTGGCCGTCGATCCGGTCGAGACCAGGTCGACGATCGCGTCCGAGAGACCGAGCCGCGGCGCGGCCTCGACGGAGCCCGAGACAGGGACGAGCTCCACCTTCACGCCGAGACGCTCCAGGTAGGACTTCGTCGAAACCGGGTACGCGGTCGCGACGCGCAGCCCGTCGAGGTCGGCGATCTCCGCCTGCGTTGCGTCCTCGGGCACCGCCGCTTGCAAGCTGCAGCGCGCGAAGCCGAGCTCGGCGAGGATCTGCACCTCGGCCGCCGCCTCCACGACGAGGTTCGCGCCCGTGATGCCCAGGTGGACTACCCCGTCCCCGACGTACTCCGGAATGTCGTGTGCGCGGACGAGCAGCAGGTCGACAGGAGCATTCGCGCACGGTACGACGAGCGCCCGCTCCGTCGCCTCGAAGGCGAGGCCCGCGTCCGCGCACAGCTTCAGGGCAGGCTCGGCCATCCGTCCCTTCGACGGCACGGCGAGCGTCAATCGGCCATCGGCGCCGGCGCGGTCAGAGCCGTTCGTGACTGGAAGCCGATTCACGAACTCCGCCGCCGCTTCGCACGGTCGAGCGCGATCCGGTAGCCCCCCGTCCCGTGCCGCAGCCATTGAGCGACCCGCGTCACGGTCGCCGTGCTGGTTGGCACGCGCTGCGCGATCTCGAGGTACGGAACGCTCTGCTCGAGCAGCTGGACTGTCTGCCAGCGGTGTGCGAGGGCCTCCAGCTCAGGCAGCGTGCAGAGGTCGCGGAGGAAGCGCCGCGCCTCGTCGCGCGTGCGGAGGCCGATCACGCAATCCGCCAGGGCGTCCAGGCCGGCAATCGGCTCGACCTCCCGACGCTGGATGCTCTCGCTAAGGTCCATGCCTCTATGTTAGCATGCTAATGTGCTAACACAGAAGTTCACCATCTTTCCCGCCATCGACGTGCTCGCGGGCCGAGTCGTGCGGCTCGCAGAGGGTGACCCGGAGCGGGTCACCGTCGAAGGCGGGGATCCTGTCGACGCGGCCGCAAGATTCGCCGACGGCGGAGCCTCCTGGCTCCATCTCGTCGACCTAGACGGCGCGCTGTCGGCCGAGCCCTCGCTCGAGCTCGTGCGGCGCGTCGTCGACGCGGCCGCAATCCCGGTTCAGGTCGGCGGGGGCTACCGCACGCTACCCAGGATCGAGGCCGCCCTCGAGGCCGGCGCGACCCGGGTAATGGTGGGGACGGCCGCGCTCGACCAGGCGTTTCTGCAAGAGGCCGTAGCGCTCTTCGAGGAGCGTCTCGTCGTCGCGGTCGACGCGCGCGACGGCCGGGTCGCCGTCGATGGCTGGACGCGCGCGGCCGACCTCGGGCCTGCCGAGCTCGCAAGGCGTTGTCGCGACGAGGGCGTCCGGCGGCTGCTCGTCACGAGCACGCAGCGCGACGGCTCGCTCGCCGGCCCAGACCTTCCGCTCCTCCGCGAGGTGCGCGATGCGTCCGACCTCCCAGTGCTCGCCGCCGGCGGAATCGCCTCGCTCGACGACCTCGGGTCGATCCGGCAGCTCGGCTGCGAGGGCGCCGTCGTCGGCAGCGCGCTCTGGCGAGACCGTTTCACGCTTGCTCAGGCGGTTAGCCTGCAGACATGACCGAGAGACACATCGAGATCTGGAGCGACTACATCTGACCCTTCTGTCGCGCGGCCCAGCCAACGGTCGCGTGGCTCCGGCGCCGGTTCGGCGCCACCGTGGTCTGGCTCCCGTTCGACCTGCACCCGGAGTACCCGGCCGACGGCCTGCCACGAGAACAGCTGCTGGCCCGCTACGGTCGGGGCATGGCCGATCGCATGCGCGAGTTCTTCGGTGAGCGCGAGCTCTCGTACAACCCGCACCCCGGCGTCGTCCCGAACACGCAGAGCCCGCTCCGCCTGACGGAGCTCGCTCGTGACCTCGGTCGACACGAGGAGACCCACGACCGGCTGATGGATGCCTACTGGAGCGAGGGACAGGACATCGGCGACGGCAACGTCCTCTGCGCGCTCGCAGCCGAGCTCGGGCTGCCGGCGGACGAGGTGGACGACGTCCTGACCGGCGACCGCTACCGAGATCGCGTCGCGGCTTCGACGCAGCAAGCGGTCTCGATCGGCGCGAACGCCGCTCCCGCCTTCCTCCTCGAGCGGCGCCTCCTCGTACTCGGGGCGCAATCCGAGGAGACGTTCGAACGCGCCTTCGAGCAGCTCGGTGCCGCCTGAGATGCGCATCGTCGACGAGTCCGACTTCGGCCTCGGGTGGCTCGAGGAGACGAGTCTGGCGCGGACTTCGCATGCGCTCGTGCACGAGGGTCGGTTGTGGCTCGTCGACCCGATCGAGCCGCGCGAGCTCGAGGAGCGCATCCTGGCCCTGGGAGAGCCCGCCGGCATCATTCAGCTGCTCGACCGCCACGAACGGGACTCCGCAGCTATTGCCGCCAGGCTCGGCGTGCCGCTCCACGTGGTGCCTCGGGAACTTCCGGGTACACCGTTCGAGTTCCGACCGGTACTTCGGAACCGGTTCTGGCGCGAGGTCGCCCTCTGGTGGCCGGAGCGCAGCGCCCTCGTCTGCGCTGACGTACTCGGCACCATTCCCTTCTTCCGGGCAGGCCGTGAACCCGCCGGCGTCCACCCGCTGCTGCGGCTCCTGCCCCCGCGGTCCCTGCTCGGCCTGAACCCGGAGCACCTCTTAGTCGGTCATGGAGGCGGGCTCGACACAGGTGCCGCTTCAGCGGTCGACGAGGCGGTGCGCCATGCACGCCGCCGCATCCCGCGCTGGCTCGTCGGCCTGCCGGCCGCCCTGCGCCGGCACGGCTAGCTCGGATTAGCGAGCCTGGGCGAGCAGACCGGGGCGCACGAGGCGCGGCGGCGCCTTCAGCTTCGAGTCCCGGATCGACGGGTTCAGCGGCTCGGACAGCGGGGGTGCACCGAACGAGGCCGCCCGGCGCTCGGGGGGAGCATCCGCGTAGAGAGTCGTCCGCTGCCGAGGCGTGCGCCCGCTCGAACGGATCAGCGCCTCCATCGACTCGGGCGGCAGCTCCTGCCCGTGGCCAGACCCGGCGGCGCGCGAGATCGATTCGTTCATCAGTGTCCCGCCGAGGTCGTTGACGCCCGCCGCGAGCGCCGCACGCACCCCCTCGGGGCCGAGCTTCACCCACGAAGCCTGGATGTTCGTGATCTCGGGGTGGAGCGCCAGGCGGGCAACCGCGTGGACGAGGAGCGTCTCCCCGAAGGTGGGGCCGGAACGCGCTCTTCCCGCGAGCCAGATCGGGGCCTCCATGTGGATGAACGGGAGCGGGACGAACTCGGTGAACCCGCCGCCCTGATGCACGGAAGATCGGCGTTGCTGCTCGACCGCTCGCAGCAGGTGGCGGGCCCAGTGACGCGGCGCCTCGACGTGCCCGAACATCATCGTCACGTTCGAGCGGAGGCCCACACGGTGGGCCGCGTCGTGCACCGCGAGCCACTGCGTCGTGCTCACCTTGTCCGGGCAGATCGCAGCCCGAACCTCGTCGTCGAGGACCTCGGCGGCCGTGCCGGGCAACGATCCCAGGCCGAGGGCGCGCAGGCGCTCGAGGTACTCCGCGACCGGTACGCCGAGTGTCGCCGCTCCTTGCCAGACCTCGAGCGCCGAGAAGGCGTGGATGTGCAGGCCGGGGAGCTCCGTGTGGATCGCGGCCACGACCTCGGCGTAGTAGTCGCCGGTGAACGCAGGGTGGATTCCGCCCTGGAGGCAGACCTCCGTCGCGCCGCGCTCCCACGCCTCGCGTGCACGCCGCACGATCTCCTCGAGCGGCACGAGGTACGGCGCTCCCCGAAGGTTCGCGGCCAGCTTGCCCTTCGAGAAGGCGCAGAAGCCGCAGCGGAAGTAACACACGTTCGTGTACTGGATGTTCCGCGTCACCACGTAGGACACCTCGTCGCCGCAGACGTCCCGACGGAGCCGGTCGGCCGCTGCGAAGACCCGCTGCCGCTCGTCACCCCGCGCGCGGAAGAGGCGGACGAGCTCCTCCTCGCCGAGAGCATCGGACGTGCCGAGCGGAAGTGAGTCGCGCCCGACGACAAACGGTACTGGGCCGCTCTCGCCCGGATGCCAGCGATCCTCGCGGGCGAGCCCGAGCGCGTCGGACGCGCGCAGCGCAGCCGGAAGCACGCGAGCGTCGAGCCAGCGCCGGTCGAGGTAGCGGGGGTAGACCGGGAGCCGCGGCGCGAGCTCGAGGCCGCGCGAGCGCGTCGCCTCCGCTAGGCGGTCGCGATCCGGCCAGGGCGCTTCGGGATTGACATGGTCGATCGTGACGGGCGAGACGCCGCCCCAGTCGTCGATGCCGGCGTCGAGGAGGCGCGGGAACTCGCCGTAGGCGAGATTCGGCGGCGCCTGCACCGAAACGTCCTCGGGAAGCAGCAGCCGCGCCGCGGCGATCGTCCAGAGCTGATCCTCGAGCTCGGGCTCGGGCTCGTCCGCCATCCTCGTCCCGGCCTTGGCGCGAAAGTTCTGGACGATCACCTCCTGGAGGTGACCGTGACGCTCGTGGGAGCCGGAGAGCGCAGCGAGCGCGTCGAGCCGCTCCGTGCGCGTCTCGCCGATTCCGATCAGGATCCCGCTCGTGAAGGGGATGCGCAGCTCCCCTGCAAGCTCGATCGTCTCCAGGCGTCGCGCGGGCACCTTGTCGGGCGAGGCCCAGTGCGGCCCTCCCCTGGCGCCGAGCCGGTCGGCCGTCGTCTCGAGCATGATCCCCATCGACGCCGACACGGGCCGCAACAGCTCGAGCTCTTCACGCGTCATCACGCCGGGATTCAGGTGCGGCAGCAGGCCGGTCTCGTCGAGCACGAGCTCCGCGACGCGAGCGAGGTACTCGATCGTCGTCGCGCAGCCGAACGCCTGTAGCTCGTCCCGGGCCGACCGGTAGCGCAGCTCCGGCTTGTCGCCGAGGGTGAAAAGCGCTTCCGTGCAGCCGGCAGCAGCGCCCGCGCGCGCGATCGCGAGCACCTCCTCCTCGCTCAGATACGCACGCTCGCCGCGCCGTGGTGGCCGGGCGAAGGTGCAGTAGCCGCACACATCGCGGCAGAGAGTGGTCAGCGGGATGAAGACCTTCGGCGAGTACGTGACGAGCCCGTCGCCACGCCGGCGCGCGCGTGCCTCACCCAGCAGCTCGTCGAGCGGCGCCGTCAACAGATCCATCCAGGCATGCTCGCAGAGAGTCCGATCGTCCGTTCGGCGCGTGAGCAAGCTGGGCGATCTCCTCGAGCCAGTGCCGCCACCGATCGTAGACCCTGGTTCAGGGGACGTTGGTTCAACAGGTCAGGTTCAATAGGCGGGGGGCCGGCCTCGCCGCCGGCCCCCGAGCTCAGGTCAGGTCGAAACGCCCAGAGGCCTCAGCGACGCACGAGCGCGGTGAGGCGGCGGACGAGGCCGGCCGCTCCGCCCGGCAGGGCGAGCATGACGAGGATCAGGATCACCCCGAAAGCGACGGACGGTGCTCCGGGAACGTTCGTGTTGACGTCGCCCAGAACCGGCAGCCAGTCCGGGATCGCACTGTCGGCGTTCTGCGCCCACTCGATCTGCATGAAGTGGATGAAGATCGCTCCCGCGACCAGGGGCCAGAGCGAGCCGAGTCCACCCACGACGACGCCCACGAGCAGGAAGATCGAGAGCGTGACGGCGAAGACGTCGGGATTGACGAAGGTGGTCGCGATCCCGAGGAGCGCTCCGGCGACGCCCGCGTAGAAGGCGCTGATCCCGAACGCGAGTGTCTTGTACCGCGCGAGGTTGATTCCCGCCGAGGCGGCGGCGACCTCGCTGTCGCGGATCGCCCGGAGCGTACGACCGACGCGTCCGCGCAGAATCAGCCAGGCAACCGCGAACAGGGCGAGCGCGACCGTCCAGCTGAGGTAGTAGAGCCACTCGTTGAAGGTCGGGATGTGGAAACCCAGGATGTCCACGCCCTCGGTGGTCTCGAAGGTGATCGGATCGGTCGTCGACACGCCCGTCAGTCGCGGTGACTCGAAGAGGTTGATGCCCGCGCCGCCCCCCGTGAAGCTCTCGAACTTCCGCATCACCGCAGGCGTCGCGACGGCGACGGCAAACGTGGCGAGCGCGAGGTACAGGCCGGTCAGTCGCAGGGCGGGGAACCCGAACAGGAAGCCGGCGAGTCCGGCGACGAGCCCGGCGATCGGGAGCGTCCAGATGTCCCTCAGGTCGCCGGCGAACACGTGCCCACCGATCTCGAGCCCCTGGTTCGAGATGAGGATCGCGGTTGTGTAGCCGCCGATCGCCATGAACGCTCCGTGGCCGAGGGAGATCTGGCCGGTGTAGCCGGTGAGGACGTTGAGCCCGATCAGGGCGATGAAGTAGATGCCGACGTAGGCAAACTGCTGCGCGCGGAAGTCGCTGATGAAGCGCGGCAGGAAGAGGACGACCACCGTAGCGAGCGCGAAGAGCCCGACACCCACGGCGTCCCGCGGTCTGAGTCCGAGCCGGCTCACACGCGCCCCAGGACTTGCTTGCCGAAGAGACCGGCAGGACGCACGAGCAGGACGACGAGGATGATCAGGAGCGCGACGGGGAGTCGCAGGTCGGCGCCGACGAAGTCGACGTAGTTCCCGATCAGGTTGAGGCCGACGCCGAGCAGCAGCCCACCGACGACCGCTCCCAAGGGGGAATCGATACCGCCGAGCACGGCAGCGGCGAAGGCGTAGATCAGGATCGCCTGCATCATCGTCGGGTCGAGTGTGGTCGTGGGCGCCGTGAGGATCCCGGCGACGGCGCCGAGCATCGCCGCGAGCCCCCAGCCGATCGCGAGCATCCACCCCACCCGGACGCCGACGAGGCGGCTCGCGTCGGGGTTGAGAGCCGAGGCGCGGAGAGCGAGCCCGATCTTCGTGAACCGGAAGAACGCCCAGAGCAGGACGACGAGGACGGACACGACGGCGATCGTGCCGAGGTCGATCACGGAGATCGCCACGTCCCCGATCGAGACGGTCTCGTTCGGGAAGGGGCTCGGGAAGAACTGGACCTCGGCTGTCCAGATCCAGGCGGCGGCGCCGTTAAAGACCAGCACGAGCCCGATCGTGACGATCACGATCGTCAAGATCGAGGCGCGCTCGACGGGCCGGATCACGATTCGCTGGATCCCAACGCCCCCGATGAACGCGAGCGCGAGCGTCGCTGCGTACGCAAGCCAGTCGTTCCAGCCGTGGTTCGTCGTCAGCGTCCAGGCGATGTAGGTCGTAAACATCGCCATCTCACCCTGTGCGAAGTTGATCACGCCCGTCGCGCGATGGATGAGGACGAG
>Ga0136616_10001065_pt1 | contig 14138 bp, 11 predicted proteins | sample AntDrymUQ2992106_2_FD_106648 | JGI IMG/M metagenome (GOLD analysis project Ga0136616, IMG submission 106648) | Polar desert sand microbial communities from Dry Valleys, Antarctica - metaG UQ299 (21.06) | ecosystem: Environmental > Terrestrial > Soil > Desert | place: Antarctica: Dry Valley...
CCCAGCGGACGGGTTTGCGGAAGTCGTGTGGCGGCGTCATGGCGGGCAGTGCCTCCGGTAGGTGGTAGGTCGCCACGTGTTCCCAGCGGCGCGTGTCGGCGGCGTACAGCGTTGCCAGGTGATCTCGGACCGCGCGCTCGAGACCAGGGGTGTCGCGGCCGTCGTCGCCGACCACCGAGGACGACACGAGCGCACGTCCGTCGGCGGAGTACGTCGGCGCAGCGGCGGTGAGTACGACGGTATTGGTGACCGGTCCGCCGCGCTCACCGTCGAGAACCAGGATCGGCTCCGCCAGCGGCGGTTCCGCTGCCGCGTGATAGATCGTGGTCACCCGCCGCATCTCCGGTACCGGCAGCCCGGGCAGCAGGCGACCGGCGGCGGCCGGGTCGGTGGCGACGATGACCGCGCGAGCCTGCACGGCGCCGTACGGCGTCTCCACCCGGTCTGGGCGCAGCGCGGTCACCGGGGTCGACAAACACACGCTGCCGGGCGGCAGGCCGGCGGCGAGCTGATCCGGGATGGCTGCCATGCCGGCGGCCGGGACCGCGATGGCGCCGCGGACGAAGGTGCGTACCACCAGGTCGGCGAACCGGGCCGAAGTCTCCAGCCGGTCCTCGAGGAACACGCCGGCCAGAAAGGGTCGCAGCACCCGGTCGGTGAGTTCGGGGGAGATGCCCCGCTCGCGCAGGGCCTGCCACGTGTGCCGGTCGGGAGCGGTGGTGAGCTTGTCCGCCGGGACGGCGGCGTTGCGTAGCGCCAGTACGGCAAATCGGGCCTTGTCCGCGATGGAGGCGACCGGAGCGCGCAGCGTTGCCGGGAGGCCGAGCGGGTGGCGCCGCGGGTCGACGAGGCGGTGCCGACTCCCACCCAGGTGAACCGCTACTCCCTGGGTGAAGGTGCGCAGCTCCAGCGCGGCCAGGTCGAGCAGGCTCCGGGCCTCCGGATAGGAGGTGTTGAACACCTGGAACCCACGGTCGCAGCGGAACCCGTCGACCATGTCGGTGCGCACCCGGCCGCCGACACCGTCCTGCGCCTCGAGCACGACGGTCTCGAGGCCGGCTCGGGCGAGCATTCGGGCGGCGTGCAGTCCGGCCAGGCCGGCGCCCACCACGACGACGTCGGCATTCCGCGGCGGCGACTGTGCCGGCTCCGGCACGCGCACCCCCTCCCGACCCTGGTGATGGCAGCGTGAAGCTACCCGCCGGGCATCGACTCGGCAGCCCGACCGGCGCCACAGCCTGACGCACCTGTGGACAACCGCGGCACGATGTCGTTGCTTCGCGCCACCCTTGCACTCATGAGAACCGGTCACGACGACCCCGCGGCGCTGCTGCCGGGTTACGAGCTACGCGAGCGGCTGGGTGCAGGTCGCCGGGGTGAGGTGTGGTGGGCGGTCGAGCTCGCGACCGGAGACGACGTGGCTCTGCGGTGGCTGCCGCAGCCTGCTGACATCGACGACCGCGGCCGCCTGCTGGCCGCCGCCGAGGCGCTGACCGGCTTCAGCCATCCGCACCAGCTGCGGGTGCGTGCCGTGGTCAGCGCGGTGAGGGACCTGGTGCTGGTGTGCGACCTCGCTCGGGGCGGCAGCCTTGCCGACCTCCTGGACCGCCGGGGACCGCTCGAACCAGGGGAGGCGGTCACCGTGCTGGTTCCCCTCGCCCAGGCGTTGGCTGCGCTCCATGCGGACGGCGTGGCCGTCGGTGCGGTGGGGGAGCAGGATGTGCTGCTCACCGAGGATGGCCGGCCGCTGCTCGGCGACGTAGGTCTGGACACACTGCAGGCCGCGGCGACCGGTGCCGCACCGTCATCCCCGGACGCCGCCGACGATGTGCGCGGCCTGGCCGCGCTGGCCGAGCGCCTGCTGCTTTCGCGGTCAGCCGTAGCTCCGCCCGATCCCGAGCGTGATTCTGCCGGCGCTGCCGAGGATGGTGCCGCGTCGGGGACGCTGGACCGGGCCGCCCGCCAGGCAGTGATTGCGGTGACCCGCCCAGCCCTTGACTCGCGGCCGGAGCACCGGCCGTCGGCGGCAGAGCTCGGGGACGCGCTGCTTGCCGCCTGCTCACCCATCCCACTTCGCGGGGTCACCCGCCGGCAGCTGCGGCCTCCGTCGTCCGGCGAGGCCACACCCGTGCGGCCGGTGCTTGCGGGACCACAACCTGTGGTGTCCGCGCCGCCCCGCCGGTCGAGCGACAGATCCTCAGCGGTGCGCCGTCTTCTTGTCGGCACGGCCGCCGCGGCCCTGGTGGGCGCGGCGGTGGTGACCGGGGTCTCCTGGGCGGGGCACGGCAGCCCGCCGGCTGCCGCACCGCTCCAGCCGCTGCCCTCCGTGGCGTCGCCCGCGCCCTCCGCCACTACATCGCCCACCGCGGACGCCCACAGCACCCCGCGCGCTCTCGGCACGCCGCGCGCGGATCCGCCTGCTGCGTCGGACCGCAGGCCGGCAACCCGGCACTGGACCCGGGTGCTCGCCGCGCTCGACGTCACCCGGGCGCAAGCCTTCGCACTGGGTGACCGCGCCGCGCTGCGCACCGTCTATGTCAAGGGATCGCCCGCGCACCGCCGCGACGCCCAGGGGCTGCGCCGGCTGGTGCGTGCTGGGCTACGTATACGCGGCCTGCGGCTCACTGGCATCCGGGTGTCCGACCCGCGGCGACGATCCGACGACGAGGTGGTGATGCGGGTCAGCGACCGCCTGGAGCCGTACGACGTGGTGACCTCGTCAGGCGAACTACGCCGCCACGGGGCCGGGCGCGGGCGAGCCGATTGGCGGGTCACCCTTGCTCGGGGTGGTCCGGCGGCGGCATGGCGGATCCGCGATGTCCAGCGGTCATCGTCCGGCCGGCTCAGCGGCCGACGGCAGCCCCCATGATGCTGGCGGCGTCCGGGTGGTCGAAGACGAAACCGCCTGCGAGCAGCCGACTCGGCAGGATCCGCTGACTGACCAGCACTTCCGCGGAAAACCCGCCGAGTGCCAGCCGCAGCGCGAAGCCGGGCACCGGCAGCACCGCAGGGCGGTGCACGGCGCGCGCCAGGGCGGCCGTCGCCACAGCGTTCGTCACCGGCTCGGGCCCGGTCAGGTTGACCGGACCCGAGACGTCATCCGAATCCAGCAGGAAACGCAGCGCCCGAAGCTCATCGTGCAGCGAGATAAGGCTCCAGTACTGCTGGCCGCTTCCCAGCCGCCCGCCGACGCCGAGCCGGAACAACGGCACCATCCGGCCCGCCATACCACCGCCAGGCCCGACGACGAGACCCGTCCGCGCGTGCACAACGCGTAGGCCGGCGTCCTCCGCCGGTCGGGTAGCCGCTTCCCACGCCTGCACCACGTCGGCCATGAAACTGTCGGCCGCGGGCGCCGATTCATCGACCGCGCGCTCGCCGGTGTCGCCGTACCACCCGATGGCGGAGCCCGACACCAGCACGCGTGGGCGGGGCTCCAGGGATCCGAGGGCACGGGCCAATGTGGCGGTTGCCCCGACCCGGCTGTCCCGGATGGCCCGCTTGTAGGACGGCGTCCACCGGTGCGTACCCGCATTGGCACCGGCCAGGTTGACCGCCGCGTCGACGCCGGTGAGCGCGGCGGAGTCCAACTCGCCGCGCTGCGGGTCGTAGGCCACCTCGTCGGCGGCTTTCGGCGGCCGGCGTACCAGGCGCACCACGTGGTGCCCGTCCGACCGCAGTCCGTCGACCAGCGGCTTCCCGATGAAACCGGACGAACCGCTGACGACCACCTTCATGCGCTCATCCTGGTCGCAGGGCCGGCGCGCTGCACGCCGGCCCTGCGAGGAGAGCTACAGGCCGAGGTCGGCGGCGAAGCGACCCTCCTCGAGACGGGTCTTCACCGAGACGAGGAACCGGGCGGCATCAGCGCCGTCGACCAGCCGGTGGTCGTAGCTGAGCGCCAGATAGGCCATCGAACGCACGCCGATGACCTCGCCCAGGTCGGGGTTGTCGACGACAACCGGGCGCTTGACGACGGCCCCGGTCCCGAGGATGCCGACCTGCGGCTGGTTGATGATCGGCGTGTCGAACAGCGCACCCCGGCTGCCGGTGTTGGTCAGCGTGAACGTTCCGCCGCCGAGCTCGTCGGGGGTGATCCGGTTCCCCCTCGTGCGCTCGGCCAGGTCGGCGATCTTGCGGGCCATACCCCCGAGGTTGAGGTCACCTGCGTTCTTGATGACCGGCACGAGCAGTCCGCGCTCGGTGTCGACGGCGACGCCGAGGTGCTCGGCGTCGTGGTAGGTGACCTCTCCCTTGTCCGTGTCGATGCTGGCGTTGACGTTGGGGTGCGCCTTGAGCGCCTCGCATGCGGCGAGGGCGAAGAAAGGCAGAAAGGAGAGCTTGACGCCCTCGCGGGCCGCGAAGTCATCCTTGGCCCGTTGCCGCAGCTGCGCGATCGGTGTGATGTCCACCTCGACGACCGTGGTGAGCTGGGCCGAGACCTGCAGCGACTCCACCATGCGCTGCGCGATGACAGTGCGCAGCCGGCTCATCTTCTCGGTCTTGCCGCGCAGCGGTGATGGTGCCGGCGTGTTGGCGGCGGGTCCAGCCGCAGCGGCCGCCGGGTTGACCGGAGCTCCGCGCGGGTCGGCCTGCGGGGTCTCCGCGGGCCCGCTGGTGCCGCCCTGCCGCCCGTCGGACTTCGCCGCTGGTTTGGACCTGGCCGCCTCCAAGACATCCTGCTTGCGGATGCGGCCGCCGACGCCCGTGCCGCTCACCGTGCTCAGGTCCACGTCGTGCTCGGCGGCGAGCTTGCGGACCAGCGGCGTGACGTAGGCACCGCCGTCCCCGCCGGTGTCCCCGCCGGTGTCCCCGCCGGTGTCCCCGCTGGGCGCGTGCTGCCCTGACGTCCCCTCGGCGGCTTGGGCCTGCTGCTGCTCGACGTCGGCCACGGGATCCTGCGACCCGCCGGCGGGCGCGCCCTCGGCTTGCCTGGCCTGCTGGCGCGCCGGGGCGCTTGGTTGCGGCGCCGGGGCGGCGGTGGGGGATTCGACCAACGGTCGGCTCTGCTCGTCCTGCTGGTCCCGCGGTGGTTCGGGCTTCTTCTCCTGCTCCTGCTCGCCCTGGGTCGCGGGCTCCTCTGTGTCGTCCTGCCGAGTGGCCGGCTGCTCCGGCTCCTTCGGCTCTTTCGGCTGCTCCGGCTCCTTCGGCTGCTCCGACTTCTCGTCCTCGGACTCAGCGGATTCGTCCTTCGCCGACCTGTCGTCCGCCGGCTGGTCAGCGCCGTCGGCGTCACCGCTCTCACCGATGATCGCGAGCTCGGCGCCCACCTCCACGGTCTCGTCCTCGGACACCTTGATCGACTGCAGCACCCCGGAAGCGGGTGCGGGGATCTCCGTGTCGACCTTGTCGGTGGACACTTCGAGCAGCGGCTCGTCCGCCTCGACCTGCTCGCCCTCCTGCTTGAGCCAGCGGGTGACTGTGCCCTCGGAGACGCTCTCCCCGAGGCGGGGCATGGTAACGGAGACCGGCATGGTCGCGACTCCTTTGGCTGGCTGGCTGGCTGGCTGGCTGGCTGGCTGGGTTGGCTGGCTGGCGGCTCGTCGACAGGGGGTTCTGCGTGGATCAGCCGTGAGTGTGCAGCGGTTTGCCGGCCAGCGCGAGATGGGCCTCGCCGACCGCCTCCGACTGCGTCGGATGGGCGTGGATGAGTTGGGCGACCTCCGCGGGCAGCGCCTCCCAGTTGTAGATGAGCTGCGCCTCCGCGGTGTGCTCACCCATCCGGCTGCCCACCATGTGGACACCCAGCACCGGCCCGTCCTTTTGCGCGACGAGCTTGACCGCGCCCGGTGTCTTGAGGATCTGGCTCTTGCCGTTGCCACCGAGGTCGTAGTTCATCTCCACGATGTCGTAGCCGCGTTCGCGGGCGACCGCCGAGGTGAGCCCGACCGAGGCGACCTCGGGGTCGGAGTAGGTGACCCGCGGTACGCCGTCGTAGTCGATGGGCGCCGGGTTCAGGCCGGCGAGGCGCTCGGCGACGAGGATGCCCTCACCGAAGCCGACGTGGGCGAGCTGCAGCGTTGGGATCAGGTCACCAATGGCCGAAATCGACGGCACGCTGGTCTGGCAGTACGCATCGACCTTGACGAAGCCGCGTTCCATCTCCACCCCGGCGTCGTCGTACCCGAGTCCTTCGGACACCGGGCCGCGACCGACGGCGACCAGCAGCAGCTCGGCCTCCATCGTCTTGCCGCCCTCGAGGGACACTGTCACCCCGCCGTCGGATGTCTCGACACCGGAGAACCGGGCGCCGAGCTCGAAGCCGATGCCCCGGCGTCGGAAGGACCGCTCGAGCAGCTTGGAGCTGCTCTCCTCCTCCGCCGGCACGAGATGGGGGAGCGCCTCGACGATCGTCACGTCGGCTCCGAAGGAGCGCCACACGCTGGCGAACTCGACGCCGATCACGCCGCCGCCGAGGACGACGACGGAGGAGGGGACGCGGTCGAGCAGCAGCGCGTGATCGGAGTTGATGACGCGCTCGCCGTCGAGGTCGAGACCGGGCAGCGACTTGGGTACCGAACCGGTGGCCAGCACCACGTGCTCCGCTTCGTACGTCGTGTCGCCCACGCGTACCGCCGTCGGCCCAGCGAGCCGCCCCTCGCCATCGACGTAGGTGATCTTGCGGCTCTTGATGAGCCCCTGCAAACCCTTGTACAGCTTGCCGACCACGCCGTCCTTGTATGCGTTGACGGCGGTCATGTCGATGCCGTCGAACGTCGCCTTGACGCCGAAGCTCTCGCTGTCCCGCGCGGAGTCGGCGACCTCGCCGGCGTGCAGCAACGCCTTGGTCGGGATGCAGCCGCGGTGCAGGCAGGTGCCGCCGACCTTGTCCTTTTCCACCAGAGCGACCGACATGCCGAGCTCGGCAGCACGTAGGGCGCAGGCGTAGCCGCCGCTGCCGCCCCCGAGGATGACGAGGTCAAACTTGTTGCCAGAACCGGAATCCGCGTCCGCCACCGAAGGCTCCCCATTCGAGCGATGATCCTGCGGGTACCCCGCCATCCTGTCACTCCACCGCTGCAGCGGGCCAACCTCGGAACCGACCTCCCTCGGCGGGCGTTCCAGCAGCCGGTGGCCAACCCGGGTTTCGTCCGCTGGTCTACCGTGCCCGGGCGACACGCCACCTCCGGAGTTCAGTGGGAGAGGTCATTCGGTGAAGTGGTTCGGCAAGGGTCACGCCGGCACTACCCGGCAGGCTGACCGGGGCGACACGCGCCACCTCGAGCGGTTCGCGCGCGAGCACCGCGGCGTCGAGGCCTACGTCGAGCCGCGTACGGCGGTGACGGAGACCACCGTGCTGCTGGTTGCCGCCTCCGGAGAATGGACGCGCCGGCGGGTGTCCGGCCCCAAGGCGGCGCACGACCTCGCCCATCGGCTCGGCATCCCCGCCTACGACGCGGGCGTGGTCGGCTACCCCCAGCGGATGCGTGAGTGGAACCGCCGTCGTGCGCAGGGAGATGGCGACTAGCGAACGGAGAGCCGGCGGACGAACGAGCCGCGCGCCGCGCATGCGGCCTACAGTCAGCCCGTGACGCGCAACCGGGCTCTGCTGGTCGTCACCGTACTGGTCGGTGCGCTCGTTGTCGGGGCGCTCGGCGTGGTCGGGCTCGGCGGGATTGCCGGCGTACGCGGGGTGGGTTCTGCGCGGCCGGACGCCGTTGACCCGGTCGATCCGGTGGGTGCCACGGCTGCCGGAACACCCGTTCCGGCGCCGGCGGCGGACTTCCGCATCACCGCCGGACTGACCGACTCGCGCCGCTACCAGCAGGACCGCGTGCTGCTGGTCTCCTTGCGCAACCGCGGCGCGGCGCCGGTGCGCGTGGAGCGCCTGCAGCTGCGCACTGTCCTTTTCGGGACCGTGCCGCCCGCCACGCAGGACACTGTGCTGCCGCCCACCGGCCGGCGGCTGGACCTGCCGGTGGCCTACGGGCCGCCCCGCTGCGGCGGAGGGTCGGCGGCGCGGCCCAGCGCACCGGTGGCGGTGGTGAACGTGCGGGACGCGGTGGACGCCAGCGGCGCCACCACCGAGTTGCAGGTGACGCTGCGCGGCGGCAACCGACTGCTCCAGCTCCGGCACGTCCTCGAGTGTCGGCAGCAGGCGGTGCAGCGGGCCGCGGACATCCGCTTCGGCTCCTCCTGGACGCAGGTCGGCAGCGGCAGGCAGGCGCGGGTGCGCGGCGAGCTGGTCGTACGCCGCCGCTCTTCTCCACAACCGGTGACGGTCACCGAGGTGGGGGGCGGCATCATCTTCGGGGTCCGCCTGCTGGACGAACGGAGCGGACCGCCGGTGCGGCTCCCCGCGGGTCGGCGGCGCGCGGCGGCCCCACTCGAGATCAGTGCGTCACGCTGCGACCCGCACGCCCTGATCGAGAGCAAGCGGACGTTCACGTTCACGGTCTATGTCCGGCTCGGCGGCGCGTCCGAGGTGTTCCTGCCGCTCGAGGCCACCGGCGAGGGTCGCCGGTTGCTGGAGGAGTCACTGGCGCGCTGCGCCCCACGCTGAGCCGGGGCGCAGGCGCGGGGCTCAGATGCGGCCGTCGGCGACGTCCTCGACGATCTGCACCAGGGTCCGTACGCCGGCACCCGTCCCGCCCTTGGGGGTGTAGCCCCAGGGCTTGCCCTCGTTGAACGACGGACCGGCGATGTCCAGGTGCGCCCAGCGCAGCCCGTCGGCGACGAACTCCTCGAGGAACAGCCCGGCGACGAGCATGCCGCCGTAGCGCTCGCCCATATTGGCGATGTCGGCGACCTCGGAGTCCATGCTCTTGCGCAGCTCCGGCGGCAGCGGCATCGGCCACATCTGCTCGCCGGCCCGGTCGGCGGCGTCGTGGACGGCGGTACGCACCGCGTCGTCGTTGGACATGACCGCCGCGGTGCGGGAGCCCAGCGCGATCATCTGGGCACCGGTGAGGGTAGCGATATCGATGATGAGATCCGGCTTGTCCTCACTCGCTCGCGCCAGTGCGTCGGCGAGGATGAGCCGCCCCTCGGCGTCGGTGTTGAGCACCTCGACGGTCTTGCCGCCGTAGATGGTGAGTACGTCGGAGGGACGTTGCGCGGTGCCGGACGGCATGTTCTCCGCCATCGGGGCCCACCCGACGACGTTGACCGTCGGCTTGAGCCGGGCGATGGCCGTCATCGCCGCGATGACAGCGGCCGCACCGCCCATGTCGGCCTTCATCCACTCCATCGCCGCCGCCGGCTTGAGCGACAGTCCGCCGGAGTCGAAGGTGATGCCCTTGCCGACGAGCGCGACGCTGCGCTTGGCGCGCGGGTGCCTGTAGGTCAGCCGAACCAGCCGCGGTGGGTGGATCGAGCCCTGGCCGACACCGAGGATGCCGCCGTACCCGCCTTTGAGGAGTGCCTTCTCATCGAGCACCTCCGTCTTCAGGCCGAGCCCCTTGGCCGCCTCGAGCGCGGCGTCGGCGAAGGTCGGCGGGTGCAGGTCACCCGGCGGGGTGTTGACGAGGTCGCGGGTCAGCGCGACGGCCGCGGCCATCGTCTCGGCCCGGGTTCCCGCCGCCTTGACCGCCTTGTCGCCTGCGTTCGCCACTGCGACCTGCAGCTCCTCGACGCCAGGCTTGTGGTCCTCGCGGGACGCGTGCCGGTAGCGGTGGAACGTGTAGGCGCCGAGCAGGCCGCCCTCGGCGACGGCACCGACGGTCTGCGCGTCCGGCGTCGGCAGGACGAGAGCAACCTTGCGGCATCCGGCGAGGGCGCGGGTGGCTGCGCCGGCAGCGCGCCGCAGGGTCTCCGCGTCATGGGCCGCGCCCTTGTCGGTGCGCTGCTTACCGACACCGACGGCGGCCACGACGCTGGCCGCGAGCTTGCCACCGCCGGGCACTTTGGTGACCTCATCGACTCCGCCGGTGGCGCCGAGCGCAGCGAGCGTGGCGGCGAGGTTGCCGCCGAGTGCCTTGTCGATGTCGTCGGCGCCAGGTAGCAGCACCGGTCCCTTGTCACCCTTCGCCACAGCGACGACCAGTGCGTCGACCTTCAGCTTGGCGGGGGAGGTGTCGGTCAGGCTCAGTGTGGTCACGGTCGTCCTCTTCATCGTCGTCCGGCGTCGTCAGGGCGGGATCCCGCGCGATGCTAGCGTCCCGGCGCATGTCCCGCCCCGCGCCGCAGGACCCGACCGGCGCCACGCCAACCGCCGCGCGCCGCTCGCCACTGCACGCCCGGCACGCCGCGCTGGGCGCCAAGATGGCGGACTTCGGCGGCTGGACGATGCCGCTGGAGTACCAGGGCTTCGGCGTACTCAAGGAGCACACCGCGGTCCGTACGGCGGTCGGCGTCTTCGACGTCAGCCATCTCGGCAAGGTGGCGGTCCGCGGCAGCGGCGCGGCTGACTTCGTCAACGCCACGCTCAGCAACGACCTGGGTCGCATCGAGCCCGGCACGGCGCAGTACACGCTGTGCTGCGACAACTCCACGGGCGGCGTGGTCGACGACCTCATCGCCTACCTGCGTGCGGCCGACGACCTTTTCCTGGTGCCCAACGCGGCCAACAGCGCCGAGGTCGTTCGCCGGCTCACCGCTGAGGCCCCAGCCGGTGTGGAGGTGATCGATCAGCATCTGGACTTCGCCGTGCTCGCGGTGCAGGGACCACGCTCGGCCGAGCTGCTCGACGCCGTCGGCCTGCCGAGCGACCACGGCTACCTGAGCTTCACCGACGCGCAGCGCAACGGCACCGAGGTCACCGTCTGCCGCACCGGCTACACGGGGGAGCGCGGCTACGAGCTGGTGCTTGCCGCCGACCGGGCGGGGGAGGTGTGGGACACGCTGCTGGAGCGCGGTAACGCGATCGGCGTCGTGCCCTGCGGCCTCGGCGCGCGCGACACCCTGCGTACGGAGATGGGGTATCCCCTGCACGGGCAGGACCTCTCGGCGGACATCACCCCGGTGCAGGCGCGGCTGGGTTGGGCGGTGGGGTGGACCAAGGAGGCGTTCTGGGGGCGTGAGGTGCTCACCGCCGAGCGCGAGGCCGGCGCGGCGCGGCTGCTGTGGGGGCTGGAGTCGACCGGCCGGGCCATCCCGCGGCCGCACATGACCGTCACCAACACCGCGGGGGATGCGGTCGGCGAGGTGACCAGCGGCACCTTTTCCCCGATCCGGCGCGTGGGTATCGGGCTCGCGCTGCTCGACCGCACTGTCGCCGAGGGCGATGAGGTGAGCGTGGACGTACGGGGTCGGCCGGCTCCGGTGCGGGTGGTCAAGCCACCGTTCGTCGAGGCCTCGACCCGCTGACAGGTCGCGGGGCCAGCTGGGCCGGAGTGCTGGTGGTGGCAGCCTCACGCGGCGGCGGCGACGAGCAGCGCGGCGGTCTGGCCCAGCTCGACGCAGGCACCCAGCACGTCGCCGGTGACCCCGCCGAAGCGGCGTACGCAGCGGCGCAGCAGCAGTCCGGCGACGGCGAGCGCGGCGAGCACGGCGCCCGCGGCGAAGACCGCACCCCGCCAGGCCCCGCTCTCATCGACCCAGCCGGCGGTGGCGGCTCCGGCGAGCACCAGCGCGGTGAGTACGACGGCGGCCGGGGTCGGCACCGTGCCCGACACCAGGGCCCCCAGGCCGTCTCGGCGGGCGGCGGGCACGCCGCGGCGGCAAGCCCACACGATGGTGAGCCGCCCAGCGACCACCGCTGTCACCAGCGCCGAGCTAATGCGGTGCTCGGCCACGACGTGCCCGAGGGCCGCGGCCTGCAGCAGCAGGGTGAGTACGAGCGCGACCACTCCGAAGGGGCCGCTGGCCGAGCGGCGCGTGACCTCCAGCACCGGGCCGGCCGGGCGGGCGCTGCCCAGCCCGTCGACGGTGCCGGCCAGCCCGTCCAGGTGGGTGGCGCGAGTGGCCACCGCCAGCAGGGTGACGGCGACCACTCCCTGAAAGATGGGCGCCGGTCCGATCAGCACCCGCAGCCCGTACAACCCCGTGGCGACCGCCAACCCCAGCGCCAGGCCGACGACCGGCGTCCACAGTACGGCGGCCCGCGCGCTCACCCGGTCGGTCCCCGGTGATCCCACCGGGACGATGGTCAGCAGACCGAGCGCCAAGCGGGGGCCGGACCAGCCGGTCACCGTCCGCCGTCCCCGACAGAAGTGGGATCTAGGTCGGCCAGCGTCGCCGTCTCCGCCAGCGCGGCCGCGGCGCCGGCCAGCACCGGTACGGCGAGCAACGCGCCGGTGCCCTCGCCGAGCCGCATTCCCAAGTCGAGCACCGGCTCGAGCCCCAGCCGGTGCAGCGCCGCCACGTGCGCCGGCTCGGGGGAGCGGTGCCCGGCCAGCCACCACCGCGGCGCCCGGTAGGCAACCCGCGCTGCCACGAGCGCCGCCGCCCCTGAGGCGACGCCGTCGAGCACCACCGGAGTGCGGCGTACGGCGGCCTGCACGAGAAAGCCGGCCATCGCGGCGAGGTCGGCCCCGCCGACGGCGGCCAGCAGGTCGACCGGGTCACCGAGGCGCGGGCGGGCCCGCCGCAGCGCGTCGCGGGCGACCGCGGTCTTGCGCATCCAGCCGGCGTCGTCGATGCCCGTACCCCGGCCGACCATCGCGGCGACGTCCTCGCCGGTGAGCGCTGCGGTGAGCACGGCCGCCGGCGTGGTGTTGGCGATGCCCATGTCACCCGGCACCAGCAGGTCCGCCCCCGCGTCGACCTCCTCATCGGCCACGGCCATCCCCGCGGTGAACGCCTGCGCCGCCTCCGCGGAGGTGAGCGCGTCCTCGCGGTCGATGCGGCCGGACCCGCGGCGCACCTTGTGCCTGGTCACGTCGACCGGGAAGGTCTTCGGCTCAGCGTCGACAGCGAGGTCGAGCACGCGTACGCCGGCACCCACCCGACGGGCCAGCGCGTTGATCGTTGCTCCGCCCTCGAGCATCGTGCGCACCATTGCGGCGGTGAGGTGCGCCGGGTACGCCGACACCCCGGCCGCCGCTACCCCGTGGTCGCCGGCGAAGACGACCACCCGCACCCGGTGCGGTGGCACCGGCGGGCAGCGGCCCTGCACCCCGGCCAGCCAGCAGGCCAGCTCCTCGAGTCGACCGAGCGCCCCGGCGGGCTTGGCCAGCTGCTGCTGTCGGGTTCGGGCGGCGGCGGCGGCGTGCTCGTCGGGCAGCTCGACGAGCGACGCCAGCGCCGCGAGCTCCACTGCTGCCACGAGCCGGGAGGCTAGCGGCGCCCGCTCATACCGGGAGCGGCGAAGTGCACGGGAGCGGCGAACGCCGCCCGGCGGGCCGCCCGGCGCAGCGCAAGCAGCACCGGCCGCCCGGTGACCAGCACCAGCGTCGCGGTGAGCAGCGCCCGCGGGACGTCGAAGCCGAGTGAGGTGGCCAGCGAAAAGGCGAGGAACCGACCCAGGTTGTCGGCCAGCGGGGCACCGGCCACGAACGCCACGGACGTGCCCGGCCCGGTGAGAAATGGCCAGATCGACAGGTTGAGCGCCAGGCCGTAACCCAGCCCGGCGAGGGCGCCGTACCCGGCCAGCATCCCTAGCTCCGCACGCCCCCGGGCACGCGGCAGGCCGCCGGCCAGCAGGCCGACCCAGGCGGCGCCCAGCATCTGGAACGGCAGCCACGGCCCTACCCCGCCGGTGAGCAGCGCGCTGGCGAAGAGCGTGAGCGCCCCGAGGACGAACCCGAACCCGGCGCCGAGCGCCCGCCCGGCGAGGACGAGCAGGAAGAACGTCGGCTCCAGGCCTGCGATGCCGGCGCCGAGCGGGCGCAGCGCCGCCCCGACCGCGGCCAGCACGCCGAGCAGCGCCACCGCCTTGGCGTCCATCCCGCCCTCGCTGACCTCGGCGAGGACGACCGCGAGCAGCAGCGGCAGCAGGACGACGAAGAGGAACGGAGCGTCGGCAGCGTGCGCCAGCCCGCTGCCCGGCTGGGCCAGCAGCGGCCAGCCGAAGCCGGCCAGCCCGACGACCGATGCGAGTGCGATCGCCGCGGCGGACCGCGGTCGCACCGGGACGGCCACCCCGGCCAGCCGGGTCTCCGCGGTGGTGGTCGCCGTCATCCCGCCTCGCTGAGCGCGTGTTCGACCTGGGCGGCGGTGAGCCACGGCAAGGGGGCCAGCACCTTGGCGACCTGCGGGGCGAAAGCGGGCGAGGCGACGACGACGTCGGCGGTCGGTCCGTCCGTGACGATCTCCCC
>Ga0136616_10001068_pt1 | contig 14113 bp, 7 predicted proteins | sample AntDrymUQ2992106_2_FD_106648 | JGI IMG/M metagenome (GOLD analysis project Ga0136616, IMG submission 106648) | Polar desert sand microbial communities from Dry Valleys, Antarctica - metaG UQ299 (21.06) | ecosystem: Environmental > Terrestrial > Soil > Desert | place: Antarctica: Dry Valley...
CGGGAAGTACACCCCGGACACGGCGAACACGAGCGGGAACACGTACAGCAGGATCTTCTGCTGCTGGGCCATCGGGTTGTCCCCGCCGCCGGGCATGTTCTTCATCATGATCTGGCGCTGGGTCAGGAACTGCGACGCGGACATGAGCACGATCATCACGGCGGTGACGTACGGCGTGATCGAGCCTGCGGCGGCGTCGAGGAACGAGTCCGACAGAGGCGCGCCGAAGATCAGCGCGTTCCGGCCGCTCTCGATCAGCTCGGGGGTCAGCACACCGCGCTCGTGGTCGTTCGCGATGCCGTCGAGGACGCGGTAGAGGCCGAAGAAGAACGGTGACTGGGCCAGGATCGGCAGGCAGCTGGAGAACGGGTTGGTCCCGGTCTCCTTGTACAGCTTCATGAGCTCTTCGCTCATCCGCTGCCGGTCGCTGCCGTACTTCTTGCGCAGCTCCTGCATCTTCGGCTGGAGCAGCTGCAGCCCGCGCTGGGCCTTGATCTGCTTGACGAACAGCGGGATCAGCAGGATCCGGACGATGATGACGAGCACGATGATCGACGGTCCCCACGACAGCCCGGAGTCTCCGGGCACGCCGAGGTCCTCGAGGAGGTCGTGGATCGTGATGAGGATCCAGGACACCGCGTACTCCAGCGGCGCCATGATGTTGTTGAACAGCTCACCCATGGATCAGGTCCTCGCTGGCTTGGTCGGTCGGTGGTCTCTGGCGGTGTGCGGGGCTGGCACGTGGTCGACCCCGCCGCTGCTCCATGGGTTGCAGCGTACGAGGCGCCACCCGGCCATCCGGATGCCTCGCAGGGCGCCATGCGTACGGACGGCTTCCAGCGCGTACGCCGAGCACGACGGGTAGTACTTGCAGCTCACGCTCACCCATGGGCTCACCACGAGCTGGTAGGTCCGGACCAGGCCGGCGAGAACCCGAGCCATCGGGCTCACCGCGACCGCCGGCTTCCCGGCACCGGCCGGCCGGCCCGAGCCAGTGCGGCGTCGAGATCGGCTGCCAGCTCGTCGTACGAGGCGGCGCGCGCGGGCGGAAGTGCCCGGACGACCACGCGCGACCCGGGCGCCAGCCCGGGCAGGTGCGGGGCTACGGCGTGACGCAGCCGGCGGCGAACCAGGTTGCGGGTGGCGGCCCCACCGACGGCCCGGCTCACGATGAAACCCACGACTGGCACAGCTGTGGTCCGGGCAGCCCCGGCGACCGGCGGCGAAGGCTGGTCGACGGCAACGGCGACGCACCGCGAGCCTCCACGCCGGCCGCGAAGGGCAGCGGAGAAGTCCGCGGACCGCCGCATGCGGTGGCTGGCGGCAAGCATCGGTGCTCGGGATCCCCCGCCACGCGACCGCTCGTCAGGCAGACAGCCGCGTGCGGCCCTTGGACCGGCGGGCAGCGAGAATGCCGCGACCAGCGCGGGTGCGCATGCGCAGCCGGAACCCGTGCGTCTTGGCCCGGCGCCGGTTGTTCGGCTGGAACGTCCGCTTGCTCACTGGTCTCGCTCTCGAAAGGCTGGTGGGTGGCGAACGCGTGGTTGCGTCCTCGACCGGTGGTCGGATCGGGCCGGCAGATCAGTGCCGGCGAGTGGCGGTGGCCTTCCAGCGCGGTGCTCGAGCGCGGCCGGCACCACCAGGGCCCAGCCGGATCACGGTACGCGGCCGGTGGGAGACCGGTCAAACCGTCGTGCGTGCCCAGGTCACGGCCGGTCGCCGCCCGGCGTTCGCGAGTCGGTGACGACACGCCGCACCGCACCGCTGCACCGACAATCGCTTGTGGACAACACCTTGTTCGTTCGGGGGTCCGTTGTTAGCGTCGCCGCGGACCAGTCTTCTCCGGCCGGCCACCTCCGGGTGCGCCGGACTAGCCCGCTCGCAGCTCTCTAGATCGTCATCGTCGCAGGTCAGCGCGGTGCCGCCGCGCCGAAACCAGCCTGGTGGCAACGCGAAGCTCCAGTCTTGGCACGCGTGCACAGGCTGTGGATAACTGTGTGGATTGCTGTCGCCAGCAGTCGCAGGGGACCGCCCCACCGGCGGACCTCGTGCTCAGCCTACGAGAGGACTGCTCCACCGTGTCCGACGTCAGCACCTTCGTCACCATCTGGCCCAGCGTGCTCGCCACGATCGAGCGGGAGGAAGGCGCCACCGCCGGTCAGCGAGCGTTCCTGCTGGCGCTCCGACCGATCGGCCTGCTCGAAGGAACCGCCGTGCTCGCGGCGCCCGACGACTTCACCCGGAGCCAGATCGAGGGCCGTGTCCGCGCCGTGCTGGTCGCGACCCTGTGCGAGGCACTCGGTGAGGAGATCCAGCTCGCCGTCACCGTCGACCCGGACGCCGCGCGCCAGCTCGAGACCACGGACCCGAGCTCGCGTGGTTTCCGGGACGGCCGCGACGAGCGGACCGACGTCGGGGCGGACGCGACCGACGCGGCCGCCGGCGAGCCCAAGCGCTCGTACCGGAGCCTCGACGACCTCGGCGCCGAGGACGACCCCTTCGTGCCGACCCGGCCAGGGTTCCGGACCGACGGCTCGGCCCGCCGCACCCAACCACGTCCGGACGCGGAACCGGCCCGGCTCAACCCGAAATACACCTTCGACACGTTCGTGATCGGTTCGAGCAACCGGTTCGCACACGCCGCGGCCGTCGCGGTGGCCGAGGCGCCGGCGAAGGCGTACAACCCGCTGTTCATCTATGGCGAGTCCGGCCTCGGCAAGACCCACCTGCTGCACGCGATCGGCCACTACGCCCGGAGCCTGTACGCCGGCGCTCGGGTGAAGTACGTGTCGAGCGAGGAGTTCACGAACGAGTTCATCAACTCGATCCGCGACGACAAGGCCGCCACCTTCCAGCGGCGCTACCGCGAGATCGACGTCCTGCTCGTCGACGACATCCAGTTCTTGCAGGGGAAGGTGCAGACGCAGGAGGAGTTCTTCCACACATTCAACACGCTGCACAACTCCGACAAGCAGCTCGTGATCACCTCCGACCTCCCGCCGAAGCTGCTCCAGGCGTTCGAGGACCGGATGCGGAGCCGGTTCGAGTGGGGACTCATCACCGACGTCCAGCCGCCCGACCTCGAGACTCGGATCGCGATCTTGCGGAAGAAGGCGGCCCAGGAACGGCTCACCGCACCCGACGACGTGCTGGAGTACATCGCGAGCAAGATCGCCTCGAACATCCGCGAGCTCGAAGGCGCCCTCATCCGGGTCACCGCATTCGGCAGCCTCAACAAGCAGCCGGTGGATCTCGGCCTGGCCGAGCTCGTCCTCAAGGACCTGATCACCGAGTCCGGGATCCCCGAGGTCACCGCGTCGTTGATCATGGCCCAGACCGCGCAGTACTTCGACGTGACGATCGATGATCTCTGCGGGACCAGTCGCAGCCGGGTTCTCGTCACGGCCCGCCAGATCTCGATGTATCTCTGCCGCGAGCTCACCGACTTGTCCCTGCCCAAGATCGGCCAGCAGTTCGGTGGTCGTGATCACACCACGGTCATGCACGCCGAGCGCAAGATCCGCTCGCTCATGGCCGAGCGGCGCGCAATCTTCAATCAGGTCAGCGAGCTGACGAACCGGATCAAGCACCAAGCCCGCCTTTCGTGACGCGGTGTGAGAGCCCGATCTCGGTCAGTCACCACTTCCGGGTCGCCGGGCGGTCGTCGCTCGATCATGACCTGGGGACAACCCTGTGGATCTGTGGACGGTCGCTGTGGACGTCTGGTGCAGAGCGAGCGCAGCTCGGGAACCGGATGCCAGGACGGTGGACGACCGGGACCGACGTGCACAGCGCGCCCACAGGCCGCGATGCGCTCCGAGCAGCGGCGATGCTGGTTCCCCACAACATCCACAGGTGCTACGAACATGACGAGAGACAGATACTGAAATTGGACGAGCACCTCTCCGAGGCCCCGACCTGTGCAGATCGGCCAACCCGGCCGACCCCGTCGACCGAGCATCCCCGACAGATGAGGTGTCGTCGGTCACCGGTGCGGCGCATGCAAGGCTGTGCGCCACTGCCGCCGGTCGGGACATCGCCCGGCGGCGCATCTGAACGGCAGGACACGAGCGAGCAGGCGGCGGGAACCCGGTGCCACCGGGTGGGCGCCGCAGGTCGGAAGAGGAGTGACCGGTGAAGTTCCGGATCGATCGGGACGTGCTGGCCGACGCAGTGTCGTGGGCCGCCCGTGGGTTGCCCACACGGCCGTCGATGCCGGTGCTCGCCGGTCTCGTGCTCGATGTCGGCGAGGGCAACGCCAGCACCGGCGACGGGGTCACCATCTCGGCGTTCGACTACGAGGTGAGCTCACGGGTCGAGGTGAACGCCGACGTCCGCGAGGCCGGCCGCGCGCTGGTGTCCGGTCGGCTGCTCGCTGAGATCGCCCGCAGCCTGCCGAACCGCCCGGTCGACGTGGAGAGCGACGGGTCGAAGGTGGTGCTCACCTGCGGCAGCGCGCGGTTCACCTTGCTCACGATGCCGGTCGAGGACTACCCGCGCCTGCCCGAGCTGCCGACACTCTCGGGCCGCGTCCGCAGCGATGTGTTCGCCAGCGCGGTGAGCCAGGTCGTCATCGCGGCCGGTCGCGACGACACCCTCCCGGTGCTCACCGGTGTGCTCATGGAGATCGAGGGATCGACGATCACCCTGCTCACGACCGACCGATATCGTGCCGCCGTCCGCGAGCTGACCTGGGTCCCGGAGTCGGCGTCGATGTCGACCACGTCGCTGGTCTCCGCCCGGACGCTCGCCGACGCCGCGAAGTCGCTCACGTCCGGGGCGGAAGTGGCGGTCGCGCTCGCCAGCGGGGGTACGGGCGAGGGCCTGCTCGGCTTCGAGGGTGGCGGAAGCGCCGCCGGCGAGCCAGGTGCGCGCCGGACGACGACCAGGCTGCTCGACGGGCAGTTCCCCAAGGTGCGGTCACTGTTCCCGACCGACGCGCCGATCCACGCCCGAGTGGACACGGCGGCATTCATCGAGTCGCTGAAGCGGGTCGCGCTGGTCGCCGAGCGGAACACGCCGGTCCGCCTAAGCTTCGAGGACGGCACGCTGGTGCTCGAGGCCGGGGCGAGCGACGAGGCCCAGGCGTCCGAGGCCATCGACGCGCAGACCCACGGCGAGCCGATCAGCATCGCGTTCAACCCGGGCTACCTGCTCGACGGCCTCAACTCGCTGGGTACGCCGGTCGTGGTGATGAGCTTCACGCAGGCGACCAAACCGGCCGCGATCACCGGTGCGGCGAGCATGGATGCCGAGCCGGACGCCGCATACCGGTACCTCCTGATGCCGATCCGGCTCTCCGGCTGATCCCACCGGTCAGGTGTGCCGCGCCACTCGCGTGGCTCCGGAGCGCGACCAGGTGGAGAAGGGAACAGCCGTGCAGATCGGACTCGTCGGCCTGGGCAAGATGGGCGGCAACATGCGCGGCCGCCTGCGCACGGCCGGGCACGACGTCATCGGGTACGACACCAACCCGGAGATCAGTGACACCCCCGACCTGCCTGGTCTCCTCGAAGCGCTCGAGGCCCCCCGAGTCGTATGGGTCATGGTGCCGGCGGGGCCGATCACAGACGCCGTGATCACTGAGCTCGGCGCCTCGCTGGAGCCCGGGGACACCGTCATCGACGGTGGGAACTCCCGCTGGACCGACGACCAGGCGCACGCGGCGGCGCTGGCCGAGCGCAAGATCAACTTTCTCGACTGCGGCGTGTCCGGCGGCGTGTGGGGCCGGGCCCTCGGGTACGGCCTGATGGTCGGCGGCTCCGACGAGGACGTGGCACGGACCCAGCCGATCTTCGACGCGCTCAAGCCGGAGGGCGAGAACGGGTTCGCGCACGCCGGTCCGGTCGGTGCCGGCCACTTCGCCAAGATGGTGCACAACGGGATCGAGTACGCGCTCATGCAGGCCTACGCCGAGGGCTGGGAGCTCCTCGAGAAGGTCGATCTGGTCGAGGACGTGCCTGCGGTGCTCCGCTCCTGGCGCTCGGGCACGGTGATCCGGTCCTGGCTGCTCGACCTGCTGGTTGACGCCCTGGACGAGGACCCCGGCCTGACCAGGATCCGCGGGTACGCCGACGACTCCGGCGAGGGCAGGTGGACCGTCCAGGCCGCGATCGACCACGCGGTGCCGTTGCCGGCGATCGCTGCCTCGCTGTTCGCGCGGTTCTCCAGCCGCCAGGACGACTCGCCCACCATGAAGGCGGTCGCCGCGATGCGCCACCAGTTCGGCGGGCATGCGGTCCAGGAAGCCGCGGCCGCTGGCATGCCGCACCCGGAGAAGGCCATGGACGACCTGCCCGCTGTCCCTGAGTAGCGCGTCGCATGCTGGTCCGCTGGCAACCACCGCTCCGGGGTGCTCCCTCCACCCGTTCGACCGATCTGAGCCCCTGCCGGGCGTCCCCCCGGCCGCGTACCGTCGTGGCCGTGGGCGCCGATGGAACTGCGTGACCTCGAGCTGAGCGACTTCCGCTCGTACGAGCAGGTCGCGGTCGCCCTCGAGCCGGGTGTCTCGGTGTTCGTCGGGCCGAACGGCCAGGGCAAGACGAACCTGGTCGAGGCGGTGGGCTACGTCGCGAACCACGCGAGCCACCGGGTGGCCGGCGACGCCCCACTGGTCCGGTCCGGCACCGATCGGGCGGTGGTTCGCGCGCGCGTCGTACGAGACGAACGCAGCACGCTCGTGGAGCTCGAGATCGTGCCCGGACGCTCGAACCGGGCCCGGCTGAACCGCTCACCGCTCCCGCGCGCCCGGGACGCGCTCGGCGTGCTCACCGCTGTCGTGTTCGCACCGGAGGACCTTGCGCTGGTGAAGGGCGACCCCGGCGAGCGGCGCCGCTTCCTCGACGAGCTCCTGGTCGCCCGGGCGCCGCGGATGGCCGGTGTCCGGCAGGACTACGACCGCGTGCTCAAGCAGCGCAACGCGCTGCTGCGATCCGCCGGCGCCGCGATCCGCTCCCGGGCGGCGCAGGGCCAGGCGCCGCCGACCCTCGACGTCTGGGATGCCCACCTCGCCGAGGCCGGGAGCCTGCTCCTGGCCGCGCGGCTGGACCTCGTGGCTGACCTCGCCCCGCTCGTCGCCAAGGCCTACGCCGAGCTGGCGCCGGAGTCCGGTCCGGTGACGCTGGCGTACCGGTCGTCCGTGGAGGCCACGCAGGGCGAGACCTCGGACGGCATCACCGCGCTCGAGGGTGGGCCGAGCGATGCTAAGGCCTTGGCGCTGGGCCTGCGCGAGGCGATGACCCGGCTGCGCCGGTCGGAGCTCGAGCGGGGAGTCTCGCTGGTCGGCCCGCACCGGGACGAGCTCGTGCTCGAGCTCGGCGGGCTCCCGGCGAAGGGGTACGCGAGCCACGGCGAGTCCTGGTCGTACGCGCTCGCGCTACGACTGGCCGCGCACGACCTGCTCGCCGGCGACGGGACCGAGCCGGTGCTGGTCCTGGACGACGTCTTTGCCGAGCTCGACACCGAGCGCCGGGCCCAGCTGGCGGCGCGGGCCGCACGGGCCGACCAGGTCCTGGTCACCGCCGCGGTGACCGATGACGTCCCGTCGGTGCTCAGCGGCGCCAGGTTCGCCGTGTCGTTCGGGCGGGTCGACCGGGTGCCATGAGCCGGAAGCAGACGCGTCCCGGTCGAGGTGACGACCGCGAGGCTGACCCGACGCAGGACGCAGTCCAGGACGCAGCCCGTGACGCAGCCCGTGACGCAGCCCCGGCTGAGCCGCCGGGCTCCGGCCCCGAAGCGGGATCGCAGCAGGGCGCAGCGCGAGCGAATGCCGGCCCGCCGGACAGCGGCGCGGACCCGGCCCGGGCAGTCCTGGCCCGGTCCCGCGCGGCCGCGCGTACACCGCCCCGCCCGGGGGCCCGCCGGCGCCGCCGCCCCGGGGACCTCGGTTCGCGCAGCGGCTCCGGCCCGGACGAGCGCGACCCGCAACCGTTCGCCACCGCCCTGGGCCGGCTCAGCGAGGAGCACGGGTGGGAGCTCGATCTCTCGGTGCACGCGGTGCTGGCCCGCTGGCCCGAGCTCGTCGGCGCCGAGCTGGCGGCGCACTGCCAGCCGGAGGGCTTCACCGCCGGCGTGCTCACCATCCGGGCGGAGTCCAGCGCCTGGGCCACCCAGCTGCGCCTGCTCGCACCCCAGCTCGCCGCCCGGCTCAACACCCAGGTCGGCGCCGGCACCGTCGCCCAGATCAACGTACGCGGGCCCGATGCCCCGCACTGGTCGCACGGCTCGCGGTCCGTACGCGGTCGAGGCCCGCGCGACACCTACGGTTGACGCGATCGGCCGAGGCCGGTCACGCTCGGTGCACGCTGTCCACAGCAAGATCAACAGCCTGTGTACGAGGGGCTGGCGCTGCGCCTGTCTGCCCGTCTGACCGCGTTCCGGGTAGGGGGACCCACGACCAGGCCCGAAATCGGCCCTGCTTCGTGCACAGGTGGGCTGGCGATGCCCGTCTCAAGCCCTCCAGGCGGTAGGATCGGAGCAGTTCCCAACAGGTCCCCACGCCGCCCGAGCGCGCGGTTCGTCCCAGCGCTCATGCGCGGTGCGGGTCGTCCTGTGCCCGGGGCGACCTGTTGGCCGAGCTCGCGGCGCCCGGCCGGCTCGCCGAGCCCCACCGGGCCGACCGCGACCCGGTCCGGCCCTGTACCGCGAACCGCAGAGCGAGGAGACGCGCCCCCTTGTCCTACGACGCCACGTCGATCACCGTCCTGGAAGGCCTCGACGCCGTCCGCAAACGGCCCGGGATGTACATCGGCTCCACCGGGGAGCGCGGGCTGCACCACCTCGTCACCGAGGTCATCGACAACGCGGTCGACGAGGCGCTGGCCGGGTACTGCGACCGGATCGAGATCGACCTCCTCGCCGACGGTGCGGTGAGAGTCGTGGACAACGGTCGGGGCATCCCCGTCGACGACGTCGCGAGCGAGGGGCGCCCGGCGCTCGAGGTCGTCCTGACCACCCTGCACGCCGGTGGCAAGTTCGGTGGCGACGGCTACAAGGTGTCCGGTGGTCTGCACGGCGTCGGAATCTCGGTGGTGAACGCACTGTCCGCCCGGCTCGCGGTCGAGGTCCGCCGCGACGGCACGCGCTACTTCCAGGAGTACGCGGTCGGTCGCCCGGTCGCACCGCTGCGCCACGAGGGCACCAGCACCGAAACCGGAACAACCGTGACGTTCTGGCCAAGCGCGGAGATCTTCGAAACCACCCACTTCGACTTCGAGACGCTGTCCAACCGCATCCGTGAGATGGCCTTTCTGAACAAGGGGCTGACCCTGGTGCTGCGCGACGAGCGGCCGGAGGTGAGCGACGCCGAGATCGAGGGCGATCTCGACATCGCCGACAGCGACCCTGTCGTCGTCGACGGCGGCGTCCGCTCGGTGACGTACCGGTTCGACAACGGACTGGTCGACTACGTGACCCACCTCAACCGCGGCAAGACCGCGATCCACCGGACGATCATCGGGTTCGAGGCCGAGTCCATCGACGGCGTCGGCCAGGCGATGAGCCTGGAGATGGCCTTGCAGTGGAACGCGCAGTTCAGCGAGTCCGTGCACACGTTCGCCAACACGATCAACACGCACGAGGGCGGGACGCACGAAGAGGGCTTCCGGGCCGCGCTCACCACGCTCGTGAACCGGTTCGCCCGCGAGTGGAACGTGCTGAAGGAAAAGGACGTCAACCTCTCCGGCGACGACGTACGCGAGGGCCTCACGGCCATCGTCAGCCTCAAGATGGCCGAGCCCCAGTTCGAGGGCCAGACGAAGACCAAGCTCGGCAACACCGAGGCGAAGTCGTTCGTGCAGAAGCTCGTGAACGAGCAGCTCGGTGCCTGGTTCGAGCAGAACCCGACCGAGGGCCGCGAGATCGCTCGCAAGGCGCAGAGCGCGTCGGTCGCCCGGCTCGCCGCCCGCAAGGCCCGCGACGCCGCCCGCTCCCGCAAGGGCCTGATGGGCGGTGGCGGCCTACCCGGCAAGCTGGCCGACTGCCAGTCCACCGAGCCGAGCGAGTGCGAGCTCTTCATCGTCGAGGGTGACTCCGCTGGTGGTCCGGCGAAGCAGGGGCGAGACGCCCGCGTGCAGGCGATCCTGCCGATCCGCGGCAAGATCCTCAACGTCGAGAAGGCCCGGATCGACCGCATCCTGCAGAACCAGGAAGTGCAGGCGATCATCTCTGCGCTGGGGACGGGCATCCACGAGGACTTCGAGATCGAGCGGCTGCGCTACCACAAGGTCGTGCTGATGGCCGACGCCGATGTCGACGGCCAGCACATCCGTACGCTCCTGCTCACTCTGCTGTTCCGCTTCATGCGCCCGGTGATCGAGCAGGGCTTCGTCTTCCTCGCCCAGCCGCCGCTGTTCCAGCTCAAGTGGTCCGGCCGCGGTGTGGCCGCGGAGTACGCGTTCTCCGAGCGGGAGAAGGACGTGGTGATCGCCGCCGGCGAGGCCGCCGGGAAGCGGCTGCCGAAGGACGGCGTCCAGCGCTACAAGGGGCTCGGCGAGATGAACACCGACCAGCTCTGGGAGACCACGATGGATCCCGAGCAGCGCGTCCTGCTCCAAGTCACGCTCGACGACGCCGCCCAGGCCGACGAGATGTTCACGACGCTCATGGGCGAGGACGTCCTCTCGCGCCGGCAGTTCATCCAGCGCAACGCTCGAGACGTCCGCTTCCTCGACATCTAGCCGCGCACATGCGCGCCCGCTGCCCGTACGGACTAACGAAGGAAACCCTGCGTGCCTGACGACATCGACATCGACATCGACACCGAGCCGACCGCCGTGCCGCCTGGTGGGCGGATCGAACCGGTCGACCTCCAGAAAGAGATGGAGCGCTCGTACCTCGACTACGCGATGAGCGTGATCGTGAGCCGGGCGCTGCCCGACGTACGGGATGGTCTCAAGCCCGTGCACCGGCGCGTGCTCTACGCGATGTACGACGGCGGCTACCGGCCCGACCGTGGGTTCTCCAAGAGCTCGCGCGTGGTCGGTGACGTCATGGGCCAGTACCACCCGCACAGCGACACCGCGATCTACGACACCCTCGTCCGCCTCGGCCAGCCCTGGGCGCTGCGCTACCCACTGGTCCAGTCCCAGGGCAACTTCGGCTCCCCCGGTGACGACCGGCAGGCCGCGATGAGGTACTGCCTGGCCGGCGACACCCGGATCAGGACGGTCGGCCACGGGTCGGTCCGCATCGCCGACCTCGTCGGCGATGCGCGTCCCAACAGCGACAACGACCTCGACCTCAAGGTCGTCGACCGCAACGGCATCCCGGTGCACGCGTCCAAGCTCTTCCACTCGGGGCTGCACCCGACCCGGCGGATCCGTACCCGCGAGGGCTTCGAGCTGGTAGGCACGCACAACCACCCGGTGCTGTGCCTGGTTCAGGTCGACGGCCAGCCGGTTCTGGACTGGCGGCTGCTCGAAGAGATCGAACCCGGCACGTTCGTGGCACTGCAACGCACCCCCGCCGCCGAACTCGGCGACGACCGCCTCGTGCCGGCAGCTACTCGTGCCGGCGAGTCGTTGCGCGCCGAGGCCGAACGATCAGACGCGCACGTGCCGGAGTTCGTGTGGCGCGGTTCGGCGGCGACCAAGGCCGCATTCCTGCGCGCGACCCTGGCGCAAAGATCCGACTGGCACGGGGCTCTAGCCCCTCCAGCGTCGGATCTTGCCGCGGACGAGCCGGTGGTGTGGGTGACGGGTAGCCGCCGATTGGCGGCCGAGATCCAGCAACTGCTGCTCGAGCGCGGGGTTGTGTCGGCGGTCTCGCCCGGGGACTCGCTCAAGTTGCAGAACCTGTCGACGGCGAGCGCAGATCATCGACAGCTTGTGCCGGTTGAACCGACGTACGAGCTGCGGCTGCTCGAACCGACAAGAGCAGTCGAGGCATCGACCGACGGGCGGTTCTACTTCGCCCCAGTGGTCGCGGTCGAGGACGCCGGGGTCCAGCCGGTCTTCAGCATCCGGGTCGACACAGACACGCACGACTTCGTCTCGGACGGCTTCGTCAGCCACAACACCGAGTGCCGGCTCGCGCCGCTCGCGATGGAGATGGTGCGGGACATCGACGAGGACACCGTCAACTTCTCACCCAACTACGACGGGCGGCAGACGCAGCCGGACGTGCTCCCGGCCCGGTTCCCGAACCTGCTGGTGAACGGCTCGGGTGGCATCGCCGTCGGCATGGCGACGAACATCCCGCCGCACAACCTGCGCGAGGTGGCCACCGGTGTGCAGTGGCTCCTGGACCACCCGGAGGCGACCAACGAGGAGCTGCTCGCGGCTCTGATCGAGCGGATCCACGGGCCCGACTTCCCGACCAAGGGACTGATCGTCGGGCGTACGGGCATCGAGGAGGCGTACCGCACCGGGCGCGGGTCAGTCACGATGCGGGCCGTCGTCGAGGTCGAGGAGGACGCCAAGGGCCGTACGTGCCTGGTGATCTCCGAGCTGCCCTACCAGGTCAACCCGGACGCGCTGGCCCGCAAGATCGCCGAGCTCGCCGACCGGGGCAAGGTCGCGGGCATCGCCGACCTGCGTGACGACTCGTCGAGCCGCACCGGTATGCGCATCGTCGTCGTGCTCAAGCGCGACGCAGTGGCCAGCGTGGTCCGCAACAACCTCTACAAGCACACCCAGCTGCAGGACACGTTCGGCTGCAACATGCTCGCCCTCGTCGACGGCATCCCGCGGACGCTCCCGCTCGACGCGTTCGTGCGCAACTGGGTGAACCACCAGATCGAGGTCATCCAGCGCCGGACCAGCTACCGGCTGCGCAAGGCCGAGGAGCGGGCCCACATCCTTCGAGGGCTCGTGCGGGCGCTGGACGCGCTGGACGAGGTGATCGCGCTGATCCGCCGCAGCCCCGCCGTCGAGGACGCGCGGGTCGGGCTGATCGAGCTGCTCGACGTCGACGAGCTGCAGGCCAACGCGATCCTCGACATGCAGCTGCGGCGGCTGGCGGCGCTGGAGCGCCAGAAGATCGTCGACGAGCTCGCCCTGATCGAGCAGGAGATCGCCGGGTACGAGGCGATCCTCGCCAGCGAGCCGCGTCAGCGCGAGATCGTCAGCGAGGAGCTTGCCGAGATCGTCGGACGGTTCGGTGACGAGCGCCGTACGCGCCTGATCGCCGCCGACGGTGATCTCACCGCCGAGGACTTCATCCCGCGGGAGGACGTGGTCGTCACGATCACGACCGGCGGGTACGCGAAGCGCACCCGGGCCGACCTGTACCGCGCGCAGCGGCGTGGGGGCAAGGGCGTCCGCGGTGCCCAGCTGCGCCAGGACGACATCGTCGGGCACTTCTTCGTCACGTCGACGCATGACTGGCTGCTGTTCTTCACCAACCAGGGCCGGGTCTACCGCGCCAAGGCCTACGAGCTGCCCGAGCTGGCCCGAGACTCCCGCGGTCAGCACGTGGCCAACCTGCTCGAGTTCGCCGCGGACGAGAAGATCGCGCAGGTCCTCGCGATCCCGAACTACGACGCGGCGCCGTACCTCGTCCTGGCCACCAAGTTCGGCCGGGTGAAGAAGACCCGCCTGCCGGAGTACGACTCGCCCCGCAGCCGTGGCCTGATCGCGGTCGTGCTGAACGATGGGGACGAGCTGATCGCGGCGGAGCTCGCGTCGTCGGACGACGACCTGCTGCTCGTGTCCCGCAAGGCCCGGTCCGTGCGTTTCACCGCCGGCGACGAGGCGCTTCGCCCGATGGGCCGGTCGACCGCGGGTGTGCTCGGCATGCGGTTCGTCGGCGCCGACGAGCTGCTCTCGATGAGCGTCGTCAACGGCGACCTGTCGGCCGATCTCGACGTGTTCGTGGTGACCGACGGCGGCTGGGGCAAGCGCACACCGGTGGTCGACCACCGGGTCCAAGGACGCGGTGGTCTGGGCATCCTGGCAGCGAAAGTCGTCGACCAACGTGGATCGCTGGTCGGTGCCCTGGTCGTCCACGCGAACGACGAGATCCTCGCCATCACGTCGAGCGGTGGGGTGATCCGGACCCGCGTCGATGACGTCAGGCGGACCGGAAGGGCCACAATGGGCGTACGGCTCATCAACGTGCCCGACGGCGGCGCGGTCGTCGCGATCGCCCGCAACGCCGAGCAGGCCAGCGAGGC
>Ga0136616_10001069_pt1 | contig 14111 bp, 17 predicted proteins | sample AntDrymUQ2992106_2_FD_106648 | JGI IMG/M metagenome (GOLD analysis project Ga0136616, IMG submission 106648) | Polar desert sand microbial communities from Dry Valleys, Antarctica - metaG UQ299 (21.06) | ecosystem: Environmental > Terrestrial > Soil > Desert | place: Antarctica: Dry Valley...
ACGGCGACGATCCCGCTGCGCCGCTGGGGCACCCCCGACGAGGTCGCGGACGTGATCGTCTTCCTCGCCTCCGGTGCCGCCCGCTACGTCACCGCCCAGACCCTCAGCGTCGACGGCGGTCAGACCCACACCCTCGACCTGTACGGCGGCGCGGTCTGAACTCGACCATGGCGGCCGCGATGACCCTCAGCCGTGGATGACCAGTTCCACACGGTCTGGAGCGGGTACGACCCGGAGCAGGCGAAGTCTACTCGACGAGCTCGCACAGAAGCGCCACGACAAGTGACGGCAGCGCTACTTCAGGAACTTCGAGGCCTGAGCCTAGCGGGGTCGGTAGACGTCGCCGCGGTGCTCCATCCGCTGGACCGCCACCAGGTGGCGCTGCCCGTCGATGCGGTACAGGACCCGGAACGTGCCGCGCCGGGCCGAGTGCAGCCCCGACAGGTCGCCGCGCAGCTCGCGGCCCAGGCGTTGAGGATCGTCCAGGAGCGGCCCGGTGATGAAGTCGATCACCGCCGCCGCCACAGCCTCCGGCAGGCGCTCGCTGATCGCGCGAGCGGCGGCCGGCGCCACCAAGATGTCGTAGCGGTCTGAGAACGCCGTCACCTCGGGCGGAGCGCACGCACGGCCTCGACGCCATGGACGCCGACGTCGGCCTGGAGATCATGATCGGCCTGCGCCAGTTCCTGCATGGCCTCCGGATCGGACAGCAGCGCCAGCGTCTCCTCCAACGCCTCCAGGTCATCGGGGCTCACCAGGACCGCCGCGGGACGCCCGTTCCGGGTCACCACGACGCGCTCGTGATGACGCTCCACCCGGTCCACGTACTCCGAGAACCGGTCCCTGACGACCCGCAGCGCCTCTGTGCTCATGGCCACAATTGTGCCCCGGCCGTCCCGGCCCTGCAACGGCTCGCTGCGGTCGAGTTCCGCAACGGCCCGCGGGGAACAGGAGCGGCCCTCCGCAGACGCCTGGCCGTTCGACAGCGCCCCGACCCCGAGGACGCTCAGCGGCGCCTGGCGCGGGGCGGGGCGTCATGGATACCGAACTTGCTGAGCGTGTTGTCGGCGAGGATCTTGCCGCCCGTCTGGCAGGTGGGGCAGTAGTTGACGGTGTAGCTGGTGTACTCGACGGCGCGGATGGGGGTGGCGTCGCGGGGGCAGGGCTCGCCGGTGCGGCGGTGGACGGCGCCGGGGCGATCCTTGGAGGCCGACATGTCGTCGCGGGCGCGCTCGTGGGCGAGGCCGTCGGCGACCGTGGCGGTGATCGCCTCGACCACCGCGGCGGCGCCCTCGGCGCCGAGCTGGCGGGTCTGGGCGAACGGGGACAGCCGCGCGCTCCAGCAGACCTCGTTGGCCAGGCGCCGGCCCAGGCCCGCGAGGATGCGCTGGTCGCGCAGGAACGTGTGCACGCGCATGGAGTGCGCGGCGAACAGCACGGCCATCTGCTCGGCCGGGATGGTGTCCGCCTCCGGCCCCAGCTCGTCCAGCGGCGGCCGCGGCAGCGGATCGCCGGCCACCACCCAGACCCCCGCCTTGCGCTCGGTCCCCTGCTCGGTCAGCAGCAGCGCGCGGCCGTCGGCGAAGCGCCAGCGGGCGATGCCGAAGCGCGGCCTGCGCGCCTGCTTCTCGTCGAAGCGCAGGCGCCCGCCCTGCATGAGGTGCACCACAAAGGTCAGCTCGCCGTGAGTCAGCAACAGGTGCTTGCCCCGGCGCCCCACGCCGTCCAGCGGCACCCCTACCGCCTTGTCCGGCCGGGGTTCGAAGGTCTTCAGCGCGGTGAAGGTGATCGGCTCGAAGCCCTGCAGGGCCGTGCCGCCGAGCGCGGCGGACAGCCGCTCGGCGTGGGCCTGCACCTCTGGCAGCTCGGGCATGACCGCCAGATTAAGACCTGCGACGGGCGGCCACCCGCCGGAGGTGGTGTCACGGCCGATCGCTACACTTCCGCGCGGCGTGGCGCCCACCGACGCCCCAGCTGCCACCGCCGCCGATGTGAAGGAGTGTGCCGTGTCCGACACCGTCTGGCTCTCCCAGGCCGCCTACGACCGCCTGCGGACCGAGCTCGAGGACCTCAAGGGCGACGGCCGCGAGCGCGCCTCCAAGGCGATCGCCGTGGCCCGGGCGCACGGCGACCTGAAGGAGAACGCCGAGTACGACTCCGCTAAGGAGGAGCAGGGCAAGATGGAGGCCCGCATCCGCCAGCTGGAGGAGATGCTGCGCGGGGCGCAGGTCGGCGAGGCGCCCAGCGGCGACACCGCGGCGGCCGGCATGGTGCTGACCACCGTGGACGGGGACGGCGACACCGAGACGTTCCTGCTGGGCAGCCGCGAGGACCGTGCGGGCGGACTGGCGGTGGTGAGCGCGGCGTCGCCGCTGGGCCGCGCGCTGAACGGGCACAAGGTCGGCGACACCGTCTCCTACGCGGCGCCCGCCGGTACCTTCTCCGTAACCATCACCGAGGTCCGCCCACTGGAGAGTTGACTCGACCCCTTTCCACGATGCCGTGAGCGCCAGATGGGCATCCGAGGAAAGGGGGTCGAACGCGCCGAGGAGGCCGCCGATGTGCCGACTGGCCGGGCTGGTGGCCGCCCCCGGCAGGGTCCCGCCGCCCCTGTCCAGCCTGCTGAGTGACCCGCCGCACTCGCTGTCCCATCAGGCCCGCTCACCCCGGCAGCAGCGCCCGGGTGTGGTGAATGTGGACGGCACCGGCGTCACCTGGTGGGCGCCGGACGCGCCGGAGCCGCTGCGCTACGTCAGCGACGGCCCGCCCTGGAGCGACGCGAACCTGCCGTGGCTCGCGCCGCGGCTGCGCAGCGACGTGCAGCTCGCGCTGGTGCGCTCGGCGACCAGCGGCATCCCCTACGGCGCCAACTTCGTGTCTCCGTTCATCCACGGACCGCTGGCCTGCGCGCACAACGGCTGGGTGGGGCGCTTCCGGGAGGCCACCGCCCGCCCGCTGCTCGCCCGGCTCCCCGACCGCCTGTTCGCGGCCTACCACGGCGCCAGCGACTCGCTCGCGGTCTTCCTGACCGTCTTGGCCGAGGCCGAGCGGCGCCCCTCCGCCGACCTCGCCACCGCGCTGCACCACGCCCTGGATGTGGTGCGCCTGGTGTGCGAGGAGCACCACGCTCATGCCCGGCTCAACGTGGTGGTGGCGGACGGCACGCGTGTCGTGGCGGCCCGCTACGCGGTGGGTGAGCCGACCGACTCGCTGTGGACCCTCCAGGGCGGTCGGCGGTGGGACGGCGCCAGCCTCGTGGCCTCCGAGCCGCTCGACGACGACCCCGCCTGGACGCGGGTACCCGATGGCGGGATCGTGGAGCTCACCGCAGACGGTGTCCGCGGCGCGGCGGTCGAGCAGGGTGAGGCGTGCACGAGGTAGCGCGCAGGTGCTGGGCGACCACAGGCTCGGCCATCCGCTACAGCGGGTCGCGCACGATCGGGCAGGACATGCAGCGCGGGCCGCCGCGGCCGCGGGGAAGCTCGTAGGAGGTGATGGTGCGCACCGTGATGCCCGCCTCCTCGAGGCGGCGGTTCGTGTCGACGTTGCGCTCGTAGGCCACCACGACGCCGGGGCGCAGGGCCAGGGTGTTGTTGCCGTCGTCCCACTGCTCGCGGTCCGACAGCACCTCGTCGGGGCTCGTGCCGATCAGCCGCAGCCTGTCGACGCCGAGGCCGTCGGCGAGCGAGCGGGCGAGGTCCGGCTCGTCGCGCACCCGCATCCGCCCGCCTGGGCCGGGCGCGATGCGGTGGGCGGTGACGAGGTCGGGGACGCGCGGCCACAGCACCACGGCGTCGGCGTCGACCACGGTGAGCACGGTGTCGAGGTGCATCGTCCCGCGCGCCTTGGGAAGATCCACCGCGAGCACCCACTCGCACACGCCAGCGGCGAACAGCCGGGCGGCGAGGTTCTCCGCGGCGACGGGGTGGCTGCGCTCGGACAGCCCCACGGCCACGCAGTGCTCGGACAACACCAGCACGTCACCCCCCTCCAGGTTCGCGGGGAAGTAGTCGCGCTCGCCCTCGCCGTACCAGACCGGTGGCGCGGCCGCGGCGAAGTCGGGGTGCTGGCGGTAGACGCAGTTCCACAGGCGCCGCTCGGCCTGGCGCGCCGGCTTCGACAGTGGTGACAGCACCACGCCCCCCGCGATCCACGCCGAGGGGTCGCGGGTGAACACGGTGTTGGGCAGGGGCGGCAGGAGGAACGCCACCGGCCCGAGGACGCCGCCGACGAAGCCCTCGGACGCGCCGGGCACCTCGGCGACGGTGAGCCCGCCGATCAGGTGGGTGGCGAGCGCGGCCGGGTCGAGGTCGCCGAGGAACCCGCGCACCCGGTCCACCAACTCGATACCGCACACGTCGGCGGTGGCGACGCGCGCCACAAGGTCCGCGCGCACCGCATCGTCGGCGAGCGCCGCGGCCAGCAGGTCGGCGAAGAGCCGAACGCGGACGCCCTCGGCCTCCAGCAAGCCGCGGAAGCCATCGTGCTCGTCCTGCGCCTTGCGCACCCAGACCAGCTCGTCGAACAGGAACGCCTCGCGGTTGGCCGGGGTCAGGCGGCGCAGCTCCAGACCGGGACGGTGCAGTATCACCTCGCGCAGGCGGCCGACCTCGCTGGTGACGGACGGGCTGAGCGGCATGGGCACGCAGCGTAGTCAATCTGTCCACTCCGGTCCGCGGCTGCGCCGCAGCCCGAACGACTGCATGACCCGTCTGCGGCGGGGACTCCATTAGCATGGCCGGAAGGGGGTGCGTGGTTGGACGTCTTCGTCCTGGTGGGGATCGTCGGCGCGGTGCTCGTGGTGGCCTCGCTCGTGCTGGGCGACGCCCTGGACGGGCTGTTGGACGCCGTGGACCTCGGCGGCGGGCTGGTGACCACGCCGGTCGTCGGCGGCTTCCTCGCCGCGTTCGGGTTCGGCGCGGCGCTCACGCGCGACGCGCTGGGCACACCGTTCGCCGCGCTGGTCGGCGCGTTGGCGGGCGTCGCGTTCGGCGGTGCCGCGGGCCTGCTGACCCGCGCGCTGCTGCGCATGCGCACCGACCCCACCCCGCGCGCCGCGGACCTCGTCGGCCGGATCGGGGTCGTCCTCACGCCGGTGCCGGTCAACGGCTACGGCCAGGTGCGGGTCCAGGCCCACGGGCAGCGCCTCCAGTTGTCCGCCCGCGCGGACGAAGCCCTTCCCGTCGGCGCCCAGGTAGTGGTGGTCGAGGTCGCAAGCCCCACCGCCGTGGTCGTCACCCCGAGCGGACTCACGAAAGGGATCGCGAGTTGAACACTTTGGTCGTGCTCGGCGGCGCGCTGGTGCTGCTCGTCGCCATCGCCCTCGCCATCGTCACGCGGATCAAGGTGGGCGGGCCGAACGACGCCTTCATCGTCACCGGCCGCAGAGGCGGCCAGGAGGTCCGCAACCCGGAGACGGGCGAGATCTCCAGCGACATGAGCGGCCAGAAGGTCGTCATGGGCGCCAGCGTGTTCGTGCTGCCGTTCGTCCAGCGCCTGCAGGTCATGGACCTGTCGTCGCGGCGGATCTCGGTGGGGATCCGCGGCGCGCTGTCGTCCAACGGCATCAAGTGCGACCTCGAGGGCGTCGCGATCGTCAAGGTGGGCGGCAACGAGGACGCGATCCGCGCCGCGTCTCAGCGCTTCCTGGACCAGCAGGAGGGCATCACGCAGTTCACCCAGGAGGTGCTCGCCGGGTCGCTGCGCGCGATCGTCGGGCGCCTGACGGTGGACGAGATCATCAAGGACCGCGCGGCGTTCGCCTCGGCGGTGGCCGAGGAGGCGGAGACCTCCCTGACGAATCAGGGCCTCGCCCTGGACACCTTCCAGCTCCAGGACATCCAGGCCGAGGGCAACTACCTCGCCGACCTTGGCCGTCCGGAGGCCGCACGGGTGGAGAAGGAGGCGGCGATCGCCGAGGCCCGCTCCCGCCAGGCCGCCGAGCAGGAGCGCCTGCTGGCCGAGGAGGCCATCGCTGTCTCCGAGCGCACCCTGGCCCTGAAGCGCGCCGAGATCCGAGCGGAGACCGACGCCGCCCAGGCGCGCGCGGCCGCAGCGGGCCCGCTGGCCCAGGCCGCCCGTGACCAGGAGGTGCTCGCCGAGCAGGAGAAGGTCGCGATGCGCAACGCGGCGCTCAAGGACCGCGAGCTCGACACCCAGGTGCGCAAGCCCGCCGACGCCGAGCGCTACCGCGTGGAGCAGCAGGCCCAGTCGGCGCGGAACTCGGCGATCTACGAGGCCGAGGCGGAGAAGGCGCGCGTCATCGCCCAAGCGGAGGCGGTCGCCGAGCAGACCCGGCTGTCCGGCGAGGCGGAGAAGGCCAAGCGGTCCGCGCTGGCCGAGGCCGAGCAGATCGAGGGCGAGCGCCGCGGCGCCGCCGAGCGGGCACAGCGCGAGTCGGTCGCCTTCGCGGTAGAGCGCGAGGGCGCCGCCGAGGCCGCCGCGATCCTGGCCCGCGGCCAGGCCGAGGCGAAGGCCCGCGAGCAGAACGCCCAGGCCTTTCGAAGCTACGGGGAGGCGGCGGTGCTGGAGATGATCTCGGCGGTGCTGCCCGAGATCGTGCGGGCGGCGTCGGAGCCCATCGCCAGCGTCGACCGGCTCACCGTGATCTCCACCGACGGCGCGTCGCAGCTCACCCGCAACGTGGCGACCAACGTGGAGCAAGGCCTCGCGATCGGCTCGGACCTCACCGGTCTGGACCTGCGCAGCCTGTTCAAGCGCCTGGGGTCCGGCGCCGGCACGGACGGGGAGGACGCCGTCGCCAAGACCAACGGCGGCGGCGCGTCATCCGCGCCCGCGGTCAGCCAGCCGGCCACGCCGCCTCCTGGGCCTCCTGGGCCCGGGCCAATGCGTCGCGGACCTGCTGGGTGAAGTCCGTGGGCTAGAACTCGTGGCCCGCGCCGCCCGCCGCTACGGCACGCGGGCCCGGTTCTTCCGCGGGATGGGCCACGACCTCATGCTCGAGCGCGGCTGGCGCGCGCCGCTCGACGTGCTGCTGCGCTGGCTGGAGGTCACCCTCGCCGGGTGACCACGAACAGCTGGAGCGCGCCGCGCGCCCCATCGCCGGACGGGCGCACGGAGCGGCGGGCTTGGCCGCGCCGCGCGGCCGCCCCGCGCACCACGGTGGCCAGCAGGGCGCCCGTCGCACCGCTGAGCACGGGAACCGCGGCACGGCGCGCAAGCGCCAGCGCCGGCCGCTCGACCGCGACCGGCAGGCGCCGCTCCTGTGCCCAGGTCCACACCCGCTGCTCCACCAGCGCGGGATGCGCGGCCACCGTCGCCGGCGCGTGCACCGCCTCGCTCTCCGCGGACTCCGCGGCGGACGCGGACTCGCCCTCGGTGGCCTCCTCGGGGGCCGCCTCGTCGGTGGCGGGCGCGGCTTCGGGCTGGTCGCTGAGGAGCAGCTCAAGCGCGCGGCGCAGGGCGGCGGCCCGGCTGGGGAAGCGCCCACTGGCCACCGCGTCGTCGAGCGCGGAGAACTGCAGATCCGAGACGCGAACGTTGAGCTGTTTCGGCATCAGTCCATCATGCTCCCCGCTGGCACATCTGCGCGAGTGACCGGCCCTCCCGCGCGGGCGCGGCGCTCGCCCGCCCGCCGCTCTCTTGCAAGGGCAAGAAGGTAGTCATCAAAATCGACCTGGATGGTGTGCCGCTTGGAGGCCACGTAGCGGCGGGCCATCCGCTCGCGATCAGCGCGGATCGCTTGGCGCATCGCCGCCTCCGAGGGCAGCGCGTAGTCCCCGAGCAGGAATGCGGCGAACCAGCGCGCCTGCGCCTCGGCGATCGGCATGACCGCGCCGAGCGGCTGCACCAGCCCGATCACCGCCAGGTCGGGCAGGCCGGGCGCGAAGACCCGGTGGTACAGCCCGATCTCGTTGTCCGGTGCGGACAGCACCTCGGGATCGAGGAACGGGAAGCTAATGCGGTAGCCGGTGGCGAAGATTAGGAGGTCGGCGGGGACCGACGTCCCGTCGACGAACTCGACGCGCTGCCCGGCCAGCCGCGCGATGTTCGGCTTCGGCGTGATCCGCCCGTGCACCACGCGGTTCAGCAGGTCGGAGGAGATGGTGGGATGTGCTTGGCCCAGACCGTGGTCGGGCTTGGGCAGCCCGTAGCGCTCGACCGGCCCCACCGCGAGGCGCATCGCCCCGGTGAACAGCAACCGGCGCAGCCACACCGGGACGCGCGGGGAGCCGGACAGGGTGTCGGTCGGACGCCCGAACAGGTACTTCGGGACGATGTGAGCGCCCCTACGGGAGGCGAGCGTCACACTGCTGGCGCAGTGGCTGGCCTCCACCGCGATGTCGACGGCGCTGTTGCCCATCCCGAGCACCACCACGTCGCGGCCCTCGAGCTGGCTGCGGTCGCGGTAGTCGTGGGCGTGGAGGAGCTCGCCGTCGAAGGCGCCGGGAAAGGCGGGCTCGGGCCAGCGCGCGTCCCAGTGGTGCCCGTTGGCCACCGCGAGGGCGTCGTAGTTGCGGACCTCGCCGCCGTCGAGGGTGACCTCCCACCCGCCACCGTCCCGCCGCGCGGCGTGCGCGACGCCGGTGCCGAAGGTGATGCGGTCGCGGACGCCGAAGTGGTCGACGTAGGCGTCGAAGTAGGCGGCCATCTGGGTGTGGTGCGGGAAGTCGGGGTAGGGGGCGGGCATCGGGAAGTCCGAGTACGCCATGCGCCGCTTCGACGTGTTGATGTGCAGCGACGCGTAGGCCGCCGCCGTGCCGGTGCGGTTGCGGAACACCCAGTTGCCGCCCACCCGGTCGCCGCGCTCGAAGCACTCGAAGGGGATCCCGCGCTCCGCGAACTCCTTGGCGACCGCGATCCCGGACGAGCCAGCGCCGATCACGCAGACACTGGGCAGCTCGGGCACGCGGCGTCTCCTCTCGCAGGGTCCCCCGAACATGCCAGCCCCGCCTCCCCGGTGCAAGGCCGCGCGAGCGGGAAGGCTCAGGGACGTCACGCGCGTTGCAGCGCGCACCACCACCCGATCGCCATTCCAAGGAGCTGCGCATCATGGCCAAGGCTGTCTGGAACAGCACCGTCCTCGCGGAGTCCGACGACACCGTCGTCGTCGAGGGCAACCACTACTTCCCGCCGGACTCCGTGCGCCGCGAGTACTTCACCGAGAGCGCCACCTCCAGCGTCTGCCCCTGGAAGGGCACCGCGAGCTACTACAGCGTGGCTGTGGACGGCGAGGAGAACGCCGACGCCGCCTGGTACTACCCGCAGCCGAAGGACGCCGCCGCGGAGATCAAGGACCACGTCGCCTTCTGGAATGGCGTCGAGGTCAGCGCCTGACCGGTGGCTGAGGGGCCCGGCGAGAGATGGTCGTCACCGAGCTGGCCGACGCCGCGGAGCGCTGTGGGTGCTGGACGTGGTCGCCGTCGAGGGCACCCAGTATCACGGCGGTCCGCGGCGGACCCGGGCTAGACGGTCGCCACCGCCCGCCCCGCGGATTGCCAGCACCCGTGCTTTGCGCTATAAAGTGCTCTGCATCCGCAAGGGGGGGCCGTGGTCGAAGACGATGCCAGCGCGCTGCTCAGCGTGGTCCGCCGCACACGTGGCCGGACACGCTCGCGGCTGGCCGAACTCTCGTGGCTGCCGTGGGTGCTCTACGGTGTTCTGTCGCTGATCGCCGCCCCTCTGACCTGGTGGCTCGGTGAGCAGGTCAACGCGTTCTACTGGACGCTCGCGGTTCCGCTCGCGGTGGCACTCACGTCGTGGTACTACCGTCGCCTCGAGGTTCGTATCGGGGCGGAGAGCCGCATCGCGACCACGCTGGTCGGGGCGAGCGTCATCGCTGTCGGCGCCTTCGGTACCGGAGCCGTTGGCGGTGCGTTCGGATGGCCGATGCTGGCTGCCACCGGCCCGGCGTTCTCGGTCGCCGCCGGGCTGTCGATCTTCGCCGTCGACCAGCGGAGCCTCGGATCGGCGCTCGCCGCGGGCGTGATCGCGGCGCTGGCCGGTGCAGCGCTGGTCGTGGGCGCCGACGCCCGGGTGGCGTCGACGGCCATGCTGGTGGTCTGCGGCCTGGTCGGGATCGCGGTCGGCATCAACTGCCGGCGCTCGTCGCGGTGGCCCCAGTGACGCACCCTGCCTCCCAGCTCTATGACGTCGTCCACCAGCGGACACGGCTCGGCATCCTTGCGGTCCTCGCGGAGACTCGGCGCGCCGACTTCAGCTTTCTCCGCGACACCCTCGAGCTCACCGACGGGAACCTCTCGCGGCACCTGCAGGTGCTCGCGGATGCCGGCCTCGTCGCCATCGAGAAGGTCTTCGAGGGCCGACGACCACGGACCTGGATCTGTGCGACCGACGAGGGCCGTGTGGCGTTCGACAGCGAGATCGCCGCGTTGCAGGCGCTGGTCAACCGCGTCAGTGCCGTCAAGCACCCGATCGGGCGAGCGCAATGGGAGGAAGCCAAATGATCGTCGTCGACAGATTGCGGAAGCGGTACGGCAGCGTTCAGGCTGTCGATGACCTGTCGTTCGAGGTCCGGCAGGGCAAGGTGACTGCGCTGCTGGGTCCCAACGGAGCGGGCAAGACCACCTCACTGCGGATTCTTCTCGGACTGTCTCGTCCAGACGCCGGATCGGCGACCTTTGACGGCCAGGCCTACTCCCGTCTCGCCCAGCCGATTCGTCAGGTGGGAGCGCTGATCGAACAGTCGACGTTCCATCCGGGGAGGACCGCTCGTACCCATCTCGGTGCGCTGGCCAGGGCCAGTGGCTTGTCGGCTCGGCGAGCCGAGGAGGTGCTGGACCTGGTGGATCTTCACGACGCCGGGGAGCGCCGCGTCGGGGGTTACTCGACCGGCATGCGGCAGCGTCTCGGGCTGGCGTGCGCACTCCTGGGTGACCCAGCGACGCTCGTGCTCGACGAGCCGCAGAACGGGTTGGACCCGCAAGGCACGAGGTGGCTGAGGGCGTTCCTGCGCAGGCTGGCCGACGAGGGCCGCACCGTGCTGGTGTCCAGTCACCTGCTGTCCGAGATGGAGCAGCTCGCCGACGACGTTGTCATCGTGGACAACGGCAGGGTGGTCCACTCCTCGTCGTTGACACAGCTCCGTCTCGACGCCGGCGGCGGGCCGGTCCGGCGCCTCGAGGACGTGTTCCTCGAGCTGACCGGCCACGGCGCCGGGCACGATGTCGTGTCGCAGGCGGCGTCATGACCACCGCCACCGCAACCGGCGAGCGCAGGAGTCTGTCGCCCGCACAGGGAACGGGCCGAGCGGTAGTCGCCGAGCTGATCAAGCTCCGTGGCACGCCGAGCGTCTGGTTGCTCGCGGCCCTCGCGCTGATCGCGGTCCTGCTGGGTCTCGTGCTCACCATCGTCCTTGGGCAGATCCGGACGGTCGACGACGTGCGGTCCCTGCTGTCGTTCTCCGGGACGGGCGGCTTCATGGTCATCCTGCTCGGCCTCGTCGTCGCTGCGGGTGAGTACCGGTACCGCACGATCGTGCCGACCGCGCTCGGGGAACCGGGGCGCGCCAGGTCGTTCTGGGGTCAGATCCTGGCGCTCGGCCTTGTGGGACTGCTGCTCGGTCTGGTGGCGTCCGCGTCGGCCACCGTCATCACTCTCGCCGCGTTGTCCGTGGCGACCGACCCACCGCCGGTGGCCGCACTCGACGTCCTCGCCGCCGTCGTCGGCGGCACGGTGTACACCACGATCGCAGCGATGCTGGGTGGGGCCATCGGGGCGCTAGCCCGCAATCAGGTGGCCGGCGCGATCGCGATGTTCGTCTACCTGTCGATGGTGGACCCGTTGGTGGGCATGGCGTTCCCGAACTACGGCCAGTTCGGACCGATCGCGCTCGGCATCGCCCTCGGTGGCGCCAGCCCCGACCCCAGCGGCGGCCCCGGGGCACTGCTGCTGGCACCCGTCGTCGCCGGCGCGGTGTGGTTCGGCTACGCGGCGGTGCTCAGCCTGGCCGCGTTCGCGAGCACGCTGCGTCGCGAACTCCCGTGACGGGTGGCGGGGCGGAACCTAGAAGGCGCCGCCTCGAACCTCCACCGCGTCGGTGGCGGGAGGCTTGGCGCTGAGGGCGGCGTCGACCTCGGTGATCAGGGGGCGGCCGAACAGCCTGTCGCTCACGCCGGTCTGGTCCAGGTACTTGCAGATGCCGCCGTTGAAGAACGGCCAGCCGGCGCCGAGCAGCATGCAGGTATCGATGTCGCGGGCGTCGGCGACCACGCCCTCGTCGAGAAGGTGGCGGGCCTCGTCGGCGATCGCCTCCAGCGCCAGGGTGCGGATCTGCTCGTCGCCGAGGCGTTCGCCGCCCGCGCGCTGCCAGTCCCGGGCGACCTGGGAGTAGGGCACCCGTCCGCGCTGCCAGTCGTAGATCCCCGGCAGGCCGGACTCCCCCAGCATCGCGAAGTTCTCGTCGAGCGCGAAGCGGTCGGGGTAGGCGTCGTGCAGGGTCTGTCCGACGTGCGCCGCGACCCTGGGGCCCACCAGGCCGAGCAGCTCGAAGGGTCCCATCGGCAGTCCGAGGGCCTTGATCGCGTCGTCCACGTCGGCGAAGTCGCTGCCCCGCGACACCGCCTCGCCGCACGCGCCCATGAAGCGTGTGAGCAGCCGGTTCACCACGAACGCGGGATGGTCCGCGCAGGCGACCGCGGACTTGCCCAGCCGCTTGGCGACCGCGAACACGGTGGACAGCGCCTCGTCGGAGGTCGCGTCCCCGCGCACCACCTCCACCAGCGGCAGGACGGACACGGGGTTGAAGAAGTGCAGCCCAGCGACCCGCTCGGGGTGGGCGAGGCCCTCGCCCATGGCGCTGACGGACAGCGCGGAGGTGTTGGTCGCCAGCACGCACCCGGGGTCCACGTGGCGCTCGACCTCGGCGAGGATGCGCCGCTTCACGTCGAGGACCTCGACCACCGCCTCCAGCACCAGATCCGCCCCGGCCAGGTCGGCGTAGTCGGTGGTGTAGGTGACGATCGACTTGAGGAATGCGGCGCGGCCGGCACCGAGGCGGCCGCGCTGGACGCGCTTGTCGAGCTCGCCCTCGATCGCCTCGCGGGCGCGGCCGAGGACACCGGCGTCGATGTCCGTCATGACCAGCGGGACCTCGTAGCGCTGGAGGAACAGCGCGCCGAGCTGGGCGCCCATGAGACCGGCGCCGATGACGGCGAGCTTGCGGATGTCGCGCGGCGCGGCGTTCGGCTTGCCCGGCTGGCGCTTCACCCGCTGCTGCGTGAGCCCGAAGGCGTAGACCGCGGCCTGAGCCTGGCGGGCGGGCAGCAGCTCGGCCAGGGCGTCCTCCTCGCGGCGCAGGCCCTCGCCCAGGTCACCACCGCGGGCGGCGAACTCGATCAGGTCGATGGCCGCCGCCGGCGCCCGGGTGGCGCCGTGAGTGCGCGCCTGCGCCGCCGCCCGCGCGGACGCGAGCGCCTCGTCCAGCCCCTCGGTGGCAGGGGTGGGACGGTCGAGGGTGACCTCGTCGGTGACGAGGTCTTCGAGAAAGGCAAGCGAGGACTCGTGGAAGTCCACCGCGGGCATGAGCCGGTCCGCGAGACCCGCCTCGAAGGCCTGCCGCGGCTTCATGGTGCGGTTGTTGTCCAGCGGCAGCTCCACGATCGCCTTGAGGGCGCCGGCCGCGCCGATCAGCCGGGTGGTCAGCTGGGTGCCGCCCCAGGCCGGGAAAATCGACAGGAACACCTCGGGGAACGCGACGGCGGCGGCCGCGGTGGACAGCGTGCGGGCGTCGCAGTGCAGGGCGATCTCCAGCCCGCCGCCCATGCACGCGCCGTTGACGGCCGCGACCGTGGGGAACGGAAGCGCGGCGAGGCGGCCGAAGGCGTGGTGGCCCCGGCGCCCGCCTTCTCGGGCGGCCTCGGAATCGGCGCCCTCAAAGGCGGTCAGGTCCGCGCCGACGGCGAAGATGAACGGCTTGCCGGTGAGCAGCAGACCCTTCACGTCGGACTGGCCGGCCAGCGCGTCCAGGGCGGCCTCCAGCGACGCGAGCCCGCCGGCGCCGAACGTGTTGGGTTTGCGGTGGTCCTCGCCGTTGTCCATGGTGAGCAGTGCCAGGCGCCCCGCGCGCGGCGAGTCGACGTAGCTGAGCTTGAAGTGCGTGACGAGCTCGGACATCAGACGCGCTCCCACAG
>Ga0136616_10001071_pt1 | contig 14094 bp, 12 predicted proteins | sample AntDrymUQ2992106_2_FD_106648 | JGI IMG/M metagenome (GOLD analysis project Ga0136616, IMG submission 106648) | Polar desert sand microbial communities from Dry Valleys, Antarctica - metaG UQ299 (21.06) | ecosystem: Environmental > Terrestrial > Soil > Desert | place: Antarctica: Dry Valley...
GATCCGACTCAGTAGAGACGAACACTTCTCGGGACGAGGGCGCAGCAACACTGCGCCGCCTACAGCCGCCCCGCGCGGATGATGCGATCGAGGAACTGGCGCGTCCGCGCTTCCTGGGGGTCGCTGAAGATACGAGCAGGCGGGCCTTCCTCGGCGACCACGCCGCCATCCAGGAAGCAGACGCGGTCGGCGATGTCGCGTGCGAAGCCCATCTCGTGCGTGGCGATGACCATGGTCATGCCTGATGCGGCCAGCTCGCGGATGACATCCAGCACTTCCGCCACCAGCTCCGGGTCCAGCGCGCTGGTGATCTCGTCCAGCAGCAGGAGATCGGGCCGCATGGCCAGCGCACGCACGATGGCCACGCGCTGCTGCTGGCCGCCCGAAAGTCGATCCGGGAAGTCATCGCGCTTATCGGCCAGCCCGAAGCGCTCCAGCAGTTCGTCGGCCTCCGCCTCGGCGGCCCTGCGCGAGCGACCCAGGACCTTGATAGGCGCCAGCGTCACGTTGCGCACCACGCTCATGTGCGGGAACAGGTTGAAGGCCTGGAAGACGATGCCGATGCCGCGCCGGATGCGGTCAGCGTCGGCACCGCGGCGGGTGATCTCCTGTCCCGCCACGGTGATGCGACCGGCATCTACCGGCTCCAGCAGATTGATGCAGCGCAGCAGCGTGGACTTGCCGGAGCCCGAGGCACCGATGAGGCACACCACCTCGTGCTGCGCCACGACCATGTCGATGCCTTTCAGCACCTCCAGCTTGCCGAAGGACTTGTGCAGGCCCTCGATGCGCAGCGCGTCAGTGACGGACGACGTGGACTCGACCGCCGCGACTTGGCTCACCGTGCACCGACCTGGGCGTACCGCTTGCGCCGGTCGCGCTCCACCAGCCAGTCGGTCAACCGCGCCAGGGGCACGGTCAGGACCAGGAAGAACAAGGCCGTGATGAGGTAGGGCGTGAAGTCGAAGGCTGCCGAAGCTGCGATCTGGGCACGCCGGAAAGCTTCCACGATGCCCAGCAGGGAAAGGAGGGCGGTGTCCTTCTGGAGGCCGATGAAGTCGTTGAGCAGCGGCGGGATCACGCGGCGCACAGCTTGCGGCAGGACGACGAAGCGCAGCGACTGCAAGCGCGACAGACCCAGCGACCTGGCGGCCGCCTCCTGGCTGGGATGGATGGAATCGATGCCCGAGCGGTAGACCTCGGCCACGTAGGCCGACCAGACGAGGACCAGCCCGACCAGACCCCAGAAGAGCACATCATTGGTCACGCCGGGTAACCGCAGGGCGGGGATGCCCAGCCCCAGCAGGTAGATGACCAACAGGCCGGGCACCCCGCGGAAGAAGTCGATGTAGATGACGGCCATCAGGCGGAACGGGAAGAAGACCGGGCCCGGCAGGCTGCGCATCACGGCCAGTAGTAGCGCCACCACCAGGATGAGGGCCTCGGCCGTGAGGAAGATGCGCACGTTGACCAGGAACGCCTGGGCCACCTCCGGGAACGCGTCGGCGAAGATCTCCGCGTCGAAGAAGGACTCCTGGACGCGCGCCCAACCGGGTGCGTTGACCAGGACGTAGCCCAGCCCCGCGAAGACCACGATCGTGCTGACGGCCGCGATGAGGATCCCTCCGCCGCGCGGGCGACGGAGGGATCGGGAGCGGCGCGGCGGGAGCGGCTCGTTCGCCGACGAATCGGCGATGCCGCTCATGGGAGCGTGACCGAGCGGCCGATCACTCGAAGAAGGGGATCTCCTGGCCCGCGCTGATCCACTCCTCGTAGATGGCGTCCAGCGTTCCGTTCGCCTTGATGACGTCCAGCGCCTCGTTGACGCACTCGGTCAGCGGGCTGTCCAGCTCCAGCACGATACCCACCTCATCGACCTGGTCCGAGTCGTCGAACTGACCCACCACCGTGGCCTCTGGCTCCGGCGTGCCGAAGTCTTCGAGGATCGCGTCGCGCATGAAGATAGCGGTGTTGGAATCCACCACCAGGCCGTCGATCTGGCCGTTCTGGAGTGCCTGGAGGGCGGCTGTGTTGTCGTTGTACACGGACGGCTGGGTGTTCGGCGCGATGACGCCCTCGATGAGCTCGAAGCTGGTGGTCCCGGTCTGGGCGCCCAGCCGGAAGTCCTTGAGTCCCTCGATGGTGGTGGTGCCCACGATGGGATTGGGAGTCAGGGCAAGGATGGCCTGGTTGGCGTCCAGATAGGTCTGGCTGAAGTCCACCGCCTCCGCCCGCCGGGGCCGGATGGAGATCTGGGCGAGGTGGAAGTCGAAGGGCTTCTCGCCGGGCGCGAAGGCCAGCGCGAAGTCGACGTTCTGGACCCAGTCGACCATGTCCGGCGTGAAACCTAGCGCCTCGGCCACGGCGTAGGCCACGGCTCCCTCATAGCCTTCCTGGGAGTATGGGTCGCCGCCCTCCCAGCCGGAGCCACCCTCCGGCTCATTGGGATATTGCGTGTCCGGATCGCCACCCCACCAGGGCGGGAAGGCCGGGGTATCGGTGCTCAGGGTGAGCCGCCCGGGGTTCTTGAGGCCGGTCAGGTTCGCGGCCTGGCACTGCTCACTGACGCCCGCGGCCGTCGGTGAGGGCGCGAGCGTGGGCGCCTGTGTCGCCGCCTCGCTGGGTGATGGCTCAGGCTCATCGCTGGGCTCGTCCGTGGGCTCAGGCACCTCGCTGGGTTCCTCGCTGGGCGAGGGCTCCTCGGACGAAGCATCCGTCGGTGATGGTGCCTGAGTGGCCGCGGCTGTGGGAGACCCGATGGACGGCAGTGGCGTGGGACCGGGGGCACCGGACGAGCAACTGGCGAGCAGTGCCATGGCCAGGATCACCACGGTGACGGGGCGTCGCGTGAACATCCTCGCGGTTCCTCCTCTGGGGCGTTCCGATCCGTTTGGACCGACGGGCGACTCGGGCGGTATCTGGTGGCTCATTCTGCGATACCCGCGGCATCGGCGCCGGCCGGACTTCCTCCTTCGTCGTCGACGACCGTGACCAGTGCCTCCGCCTGTTGACCGAACGGCTGTCCGCCGATGGTCACGTCCGCTGCGACGCGTGCCCGCCGCACGGTCAGGCCGCTCGGCGGCGTGAGGCGGAACCCCACCGTACCCGCCTCGGAGGCGCCGAGGGACAGACGTGCCTCGGCCTCGCCCGAGACGGTCCTCACGGTCCACCCCGGCGGGACCACCATGTTCACCAGCGCCTGCTGCGGACGGTCGAACGGGTTCTGCACGTCGACCTCCATCGTCACGTCAGCGCCGGCCGCTACTTCCGGACGGTATGGCCGGATCCGGGCGGCGAAGTCGTTCGTGCCCACGTCCACTTCGTCCCGAGCGAGCAGCGCCTGGTGGAGTCGCTCCAGTTCACGGCCGCGTTCGGCTAGTTCGGCGAAGTGGGCATCGTCCACGTGCGCTGGCGACCAGTGGCCGTAGACCATGATGTCCGGCTTGACGCGCCGGTAGAGGTCGGCCGTCTCGCGGTAGTCCGAATGGCCGAAGCGGTTGCGGTACACGTAGTTCTGGATGACCGCCGGCGGCAAGGGCTCGGGCTCCTCGGTGATGGGCAGCTGGTCTGCGAGGAGGTAGTTCCAGGGATAGTCCACGAACTGGTCGCCCACGGCTAGGATGCACTTTCCGTCGACCTCCACCTGGATGGCCACGGCGTAGAGGGTGTGACCAGGCAGTGGGTGGAGCGTCAGCTCGTACTCCTCCCATGCGACGGCCTGCTCGAGCGGTAGCGACCGATCTACGGGGATGGGCTCGTACCACAGGCAGGGCAGATCCTGAGCCTCCGGGCGCTCCAGCACGTCGACCATGTTCTGGCCGGCCCAGACCTCTGTTCCCTCGACCTTGCGCAGCAGGTTGAAGGCGGCCACGTGGTCGTCGTGGTAGTGGGTGGGGATGATCACATCCACGGATGTGACGCCGAACTGTTCCTTGAGCCGGGGCAGGGAATAGAGCCACGGCCGGCGTGCGGAACGGTCCGTGGATGAGGCAAGACCCGGATTGAAGTCGTAGCCGTAGTCGATCATCAAACACTTGCCGGTCTTGGACAACAGGACGAAGGAGTAGGAGTGCGCCGTCCGGTTGTGAAGGAAGTGCCGCGTCACTGGCAGGAACGGATCGGCCATGTAGTTGCGCAGGGCGGCATGCTCGCCGCGCAGCTCCAGCAGCTCCAGGAGGTTCCGGCGCAGCAGTTGGATGGCTCCGGGAGGATCCTCCATCGGAGCGCCGTGTGACGGCAGAAGGACGTCTGGCCGGCGCGTCAGCAGGTCGCGGGCGGAGAGCAGCGTGGCCACCACACCCTCCGCGCCGTTGTAGGTCCATTGGGTGGCCGCCAGGGACCAGACCTTGCCGGGCGCGGCGATGAGGTCGCCCGTGAAACAGAGCCGCCGGCCGTCCATGTCGATCAGGATGGAGACGGAGCCGACGGTGTGGCCAGGCGTAGGGATGACGGTCAACGTCCGCCCCTCGAACTCCTGGGGCAGATACTCCTGCAGGACACCTGTCACCGGCACTGGTTCCAGGAGCGAAAAGCGGTCCTGGCGATTGTCATAGTCGTTCACCAGCCTGCGACTTTGCCAGTGGTGCTCGATGTCCTCGAAGAGGCCGCGCTCCGGTTCCGGCACCCAGATGCGGATCCCCGCCGCTACCGCGCGAGGGAGCCCCTGGGCCTGATCGCGGTGGTGGTGGGTCATCAGGATGTCCGTGACCCGCTCGACACCGATCCCAGCCAGGTGATCGAGGATGGCGCCGGTCCCGAAGTCGACCAGGACGGCCTCGGCCCCATTGCGGATGACGTAGACGTTGCAGCTGTCACGGAAGCGAAAGACGTCGGCTGAGATGGGCTCCATGAAGGGGTGATGGTAGTCGCCGGTTCGAGCGAAGAGAGTCACTCCTCGGCAGGGCGGAGCCGGCGCGGATAATCAGGGGATGAGCACTGACACCGTGGATGTCATCTGCATCGGGCTGGCTACCCGAGACACCATCGCGCAGGTGCCGGAGCATCCCCCCGCCGATGGGCGTGTGGTGGCCATGGACCTGCAGCGGGCCGGCGGGGGACCCGCCGCGACAGCTGCCGTCGCTTTGGCGCGGCTGGGTCACCGCGTGGCGTTCGTGGGCGCGGTCGGTGACGATGCGGCCGGCGACGAGATCCGTGCCTCACTGACGGAGGAGGGCGTGAGTGTCACGGACATCACGGTCGTGACCGGGGCGCGCTCGCCGGAGAGTCTCATCCTGGTGGCGAGCGTGGCGGCGACGCGCTCCATCACGGCCTACCCGGGCACGGCCGGCCCCCCGCGCCTCTCAGTCTCCTCCATCGCTCGCTGTGCAGCCGCCCGCTGGGTGCATGTCGACCACGTCGGCTACGGCGTGATGAAAGTGCTGGTGCCCTCGATCATGGGCACTGGGGTTCGGCTCTCGGTGGACGGAGGGAATCCGATTCACGACCTGGAACTGCGCGGCGTGACCCTGTACGCCCCGACCGAGCATGCGCTTCGAGCGCGCTACGAAGGGGCATCGCTGGACGCTGCCATCAAAGCCGCGCTGGCGGAGGGCGCCTCGACCGTGGTGGCAACGCTGGGCGGGCATGGGTCTTGTGCGGCCACCCGCGACCGAGGGGCCTTCAGGGTGCCGGCGTACGAAACAGCCTTGACCAGTACGCTCGGAGCCGGCGATGTGTACCACGGAGCGCTGCTGGCTGGGTTGTTGGAGGATCGGAGCCTGGAGGAGGCGATGGAACGGGCCAATGTTGCCGCAGCGCTGTCATGCCGCAACTTGGACGGGCGCTCGGCGATCCCTGCGCGCGCGGAGCTGGACGAAGCCTGCGAGTCCCTGGCATGAGTGGGGCTGAGCCAAACGCGGCCGAGATGGGACTGGGTCGCATCGCGCGGCCGTCGGGCGCATTCGCGATGGTCGCCACAGACCAGCGTGAGTCGCTGCGCACCATCTACCAGGAAGCCACTGGCGCGCTAGTGGGAGACGAGGTCCTGCGAGCCTTCAAGGTCTCGGCGGCACGGATCTTGACACCTCACGCCTCGGCCATCCTGGTCGACCGCGACCACGGCCTCGAGCCGATCCTGGCAGCAGGTGCCCTGGACGCCTCGTGTGGTCTCATCGTGGCGGCCGATGCGCTGGTCCAGGAGGCGGGCGGCCCCGTGACCGATTCGGCCCTTGACACCCGCGTGGTCCCCGAGGCGGTCCGTGCGCAGGGCGCAGTGGCGCTGAAGCTGCTCGTCATCTGGCGCGACGATGATCACCGCGAGCGCCGCCACCGGCTGGCGGGGTCATTCATCTCTATGTGCCGGGGCGCCGGGCTGCTGTCCGTGGTGGAGGTCATCGTTCGGGCACCCGTCGGCCGCGACGCCGGCTGGGACCGGGAGACGGATGCGCTCGAGGCAGCGCGCGAGATAGGCGCTCTTCGGCCAGACCTGTACAAGGCGGAGATGCCTTGTCTCGGTCAGACAGAGCCGGCGCGGATGGAGGAAGGCAGCCGTGCCCTGACCGAGGCGGCGGCCCGGCCCTGGGTGGTCCTCTCAGCCGGCGTGCCGTTGGAGCGCTTCGAGCCTGCCGTCGAAGCTGCCTGTCGGGGTGGCGCGTCCGGGTTCCTGGCGGGGCGAGCCATCTGGTCGGACGCCATCGCGCTCGACGGGCTGGAGGCAAACCTTCAGCGGATCTCGGCGCCGCGCCTCCAGGGCCTGGGCGAGCTCGTGGATGAAGTGGCACGTCCTTGGTGGGACGCTTCCGGCTGATCGAACCGGCGCGTCGCGCTTGTAAGCACTTCGGCAGGGAAGGCGACGGTGCCGCGCACGGGGCGCAATGGCCGTCGGCCTTTCATCGCTGCATGGCACAGTCCTCACTCATCGCGGCCCCCGGCCAGGGCTTGGGCACGCCGGAGTGGCTGGACGTCCACTTCGAGGCTTGCCGGCCAGAGTACGAAGCCATGCTGCGCATGGTGGGCGTGCAGTCCGGCTGGCGCGTCTTGGACGCGGGCTGCGGCAGCGGAAGCTTCCTGCCACTTCTCGCTGAGCTCGTCGGGCCGAACGGCGGTCTCGTGGCCTTGGACACAGCCCCCGCCAACATCGCTGCGCTCGAGCGACGCCTGGAGGTCTCGCCGCTGGGGTGCTCCGTCGCTCTCGAGGTGGGATCGCTGGAGGGGATGCCGTTCGCGGACGCTACCTTCGATGCCGTCTGGTGTGCCAACGTCGTGCAGTACTTTCCTGACGCGGCCGTGCCCTCCCTCCTCGGCGAGCTGCGTCGTGTGGTGCGTCCGGGTGGCTTGGTGGCCGTCAAGGACGTCGATATGACGCTCTTCCGCGTCGAGCCCACGCCCCCTTTCCTCATCGACCATCTCTCCGAGGCGAGCCTCGGAGACGAAGAGTTCGGGGCGTGGTCCCAAGGCTCACTTCGTGGTCGGACTCTGCGGCGGCACCTCGAGGTGGCCGGCCTGAGGGGGGTGTGGCAGAGCACGCTCCTCATCGAGCGCTGGGCGCCGTTGCTCCCCGTGGAGGAGCGGCTCTGGACAGACTGGCTGCGCTTCCTGGCGCAGGCGGCTCTGCAGCGCGACATCCCGGCGGATGAGCACGAGGTGTGGCGTCCGATGCTCGATGCCGACGACCCACGCAACCCCATCAACGACCCGACCTTCTACGCCTCTGAGGGTCAGTGCGTGGCGGTCGGGCGCGTGCCCTCGGCAACGACGTGAGTGCCCCCGTGGCGCGCCTCGAGGCGACGTACATCCTGCCCCTGCGCGTGGACGGAGAGAGCTCACCGGAGTGGCTGGACGACCTGAGCGAGTACCTGACCTGGCTCGCAGACCGACTCGAGGTCCTGGTCGTGGACGGCTCTCCGGCGGGTGCTTTCGCGCAGCATCACGCACGGTGGGCAGGTCGCGTCGGGCACGTGCCGCCCGATGCTGATCAGCTGACGCTGAACGGCAAGGTCGGCGGCGTCCTCACGGGCGTGCGGCTGGCCCACAGCGAACGGCTGGTCATCGCTGATGAAGACGTCCGCTACGACGATGGCTCGCTGCGCCGCCTGATAGGGCGGTTGGCCGAGGCGGAAGTGGTGCGGCCACAGAACCACTTCGTGCCGATGCCCTGGCACGCCCGCTGGGACACGCCCCGGATCCTCATCAACCGCATGACGGGCGGCGACTGGCCGGGCACGCTGGGGGTCCGCCGCTCCTTGTTGGTGGCCGCCGGCGGCTATGACGGGGCGGTCCTCTTCGAGAACCTGGAGCTGGTCAGGACCATCAGGGCGCTGGGTGGACGAGAGCTCGTGGCCTTCGACCTGTACGTCAGCCGCCGTCCCCCGGAGGCGGGGCACTTCTGGAGCCAGCGGGTCCGGCAGGCCTATGACGAGTTCGCCCGACCACTCCGCCTGGCGGCCTGGCTCGCACTCCTGCCCGGCGGCATCCTCCTCACAGCGCGGCGATGGTGGGCGGCAGCCCTGGCCGTCTTGTTCGCGGCCACGGCCCTCGCCGAAGCGGGTCGTCGCCGCGCTGGAGGCCGCGCGGTATTCTCGGTCAGCGCCTCCCTGATGACGCCGCTCTGGCTCATTGAACGGAGCATCGCCGCGTGGCTGGCGGTGGGCGCGCGTCTTTTCCTGGGAGGCATGCCGTATCGCGGCGGGATCCTTTCCCGGGCAGCGACGCCGAGTCGGGTCCTGGAACTTCGACACGCGGCCATGCGTGCGGAGGCACGGTGGACCAGCGCATGATCGCCGAACCGATCGTCGGCGATACTGGCCCGGCGAGTGCCTTTGCTTCCCCGCCGACGGTGCTGGCGCGTTCCATCCACGACGCCTTCCGGAGGCGGGTGCTGGAGCCGCACTTCTCCTGCCTGGGGGCGCGTTCCGCGGTGAGCGGTGGCGGCTACCGGTTCGGGCTCTATGGAGCGCTGGGCGAGGAGGACGGCACGCACCGGCTCGCTCGCGATCTGGCGCGATTCGCGGCTCGACGGCAGTCCGCCGACACGGCGCACTTCGGCACCTTCGTGGCTGCCTTCACGGGGCCTCTCCTCATCCCTGAAGCACGTTTCGAGACGCTTCTGTGGCAGCAGCTCCAGGACCTGCACGAGATCGATGCGCGGGACCACGCTTGGGACACGAGCGTGAGCGGCGATCCCGGCGAACCCACGTTTGCCCTGAGCTTCGGCGGTAGGGCGTTCTTCGTGGTGGGCCTACACGGACGAGCCTCCCGCTTGACGCGCCGATTCGAGTGGCCCACGCTGGTCTTCAACCCGCATGACCAGTTCAGGCGGTTGCGCGCGACAGGCCACTTCCTGCGCATGCAGGACATGATCCGCCAGCGCGAGGTCGCGCTCCAGGGGTCGATCAATCCCATGCTGAGCGACTTCGGCACCCGATCAGAAGCCCGACAGTACGCCGGCCGCGAAGTCGACGAGGAGTGGCGTTGTCCCTTCACCAAACGCGAGCACGGATGACCGAGATCCTGGAGCGCCACCATCTGGAACCCCAGACCGGCCTGGGCCTGGAGCTGCGTCGCGGTCAGATCCTGCGCGTCATCGACCCGCAGGGCGAACAAGTCGCGGATCTGCTCGCATTCAACGCCGCCGACCGGCGCGAGTGGCTGTCATCGGGCCGCTCGATCGACTACAACGACACGATCTACCTGACGGCGGGCCACGTGCTTTACTCCAATCGCAGCAGCCCCATGCTGACCATCGTCGAAGATCGCGTCGGCCGCCACGATTTCCTGCTCACCCCGTGCAGCCCCGAGATGTTCCGGATCCTGTACCGGCATGTGGGCCACCATCCCAGTTGCTTCGAGAACCTGGCCACGAGTCTGGCTCCCTACGGCATCTCGTCTGACGCCCTGCCCACGACCTTCAACATCTTCATGGATGTCGCCGTGGCGGCCGACGGTGCAGTCAGCATCGGACCGCCGCGTTCGCGCGCGGGCGACTTCATCGACTTGCGGGCCGAGATGGACCTCGTGGTGGGCGTCACGGCGTGCTCGGCGGAGAAGTCGAACAACGGCAGCTTCAAGCCCATCGACCTGGAGGTCCGGGCGGCGCCCATCAGATCTTGATGATCGCCCCTTCGTCGGCACCGAGTTCGAAAGCCGCCAGATCCACCTCGCCATGGTGCTGCCGCTCGGGCGCCGTGAAAAGCTGGAGCGTCCCCTGACGGGGGAGCCGGCCGCGTGCCGCGGCGAAAAGGTCGTGGCGTCCAGCCCGGCCGCTGCACTCGATGGCCACCAACAGGCGTTCAACAGCTGACTCGCGCACGAAGGCAAAGACGCCGCTGTCTGGGAGCGTGTCCAGCCCGCGGTAGCTGCCACCGGCCAGTGCCGGACTGGCGGCCCGCTCTGCGATGAGGCGCCGGTAGAGGGAGAAGAGCGAAGCCGGATCGTCTGCCTGGTCCGTGACGTTGACGCGCGAGTAGTCCCCGAGGCGCAACCAGGGCTCTCCGGTCGTGAAGCCGGCACCCGGCTCGTCCCGCCACTGCATGGGCGTTCGTGCCGCATCGCGCCCCGCACGGTCCAGCGCCTGAGACTGGGGGGCCGGCACGTCCTCCATGCCGATCTCCTCGCCCATGTAGAGGACCGGTGTACCGCGCAGGGTGAGAGACAGCATGGCCGCCGCCCGCAGGGACCGTTGCCCAAAGCGCGTGGCGTGGCGCGGGTTGTCGTGATTGGACAGTGCCCGACAGGGCCAGCCCGACGGCGGGAAATGCGCCTCAGCGGCCTCCACGGCGTTGCGCAGCGCTCCCGCCTCCCACTCCGAGCTCAGGAAGGGGAAGTCGAAGACGAGATCGAAGGCGTCGCCGGGGTGGTCTCCCAGGTAGCGCGCCAGCCGCTCGATGGGGATGTAGCTCTCGCCCAGCAGCAGACTGCCCGGCTTTGCTCGCTCCGCCGCGCGCCGGATGGAGCGCACCACGTCCAGCGCCTCCGGTCGATCCTTGTTCCAGAGGTGGTACTGGCCGCGGAAGAAGTCGAAGCGGCGAGGCGTGGCTGTGGCCGGCGGGTTCTCTCGCAGCAGCGGATCCTTCATGGAGCGATCGATGGCATCGACCCGGAACCCATCCACGCCGCGCTGGAGCCAGAAGCCGATGACCTCGCCCATCCGCTCGTGGACCGCCGGCTCATGCCAGTCCAGGTCGGGCTGCTCCGGGTAGAACGAGTGCAGGTAGTACTGACCCGAGCCCTCGTCCCACTCCCAGGCGGACCCACCGAACGCCGAGGTCCAGCCGTTCGGGGCACCACCGTCGGGCGCCGGATCGGCCCAGATGTAGAGCCGACGGTGGGGATCGCTCCGGGACGACCGAGCCGCCTGGAACCAGGGGTGCTCGACCGAGGTGTGGCCGGGGATGAGGTCGAGCAGCACCCGCAGGCCGCGCTCATGCGCTGCCGTCAGGAGTCGGTCGAAGGCGGCCAGGTCGCCGTAGACGGGGTCGATATCGGTGTAGCTGGAGACGTCGTAACCGAAGTCGGCGCCCGGCGAGCGAAAGAAGGGCGAGATCCACACGGCGTCCACCCCCAGCGATCCGGGCTTCCCGCGCAGGTGATCCAGATGAGCGGTGATCCCGTCCAGGTCGCCGACGCCGTCGCCGTTCGAGTCGGCGAACGAGCGCGGGTAGATCTGATAGAGGACGCCCGGCTGCCACCAGGTCACGAAGGCGGGCCGGCATCGCGCGACTGCCAGCCCGTCCCGGCCAGCGCATCGGGGTCGGGTGGCAGGCAGAACAGGACCTCCAGCGCCTCGTCCGCCTGAAGGTTGGCGTCCGTGGCTGCCGCAGCAGGCAACGCGAACGACTCGCCGGCGCGGAGGCGAAGCGTTCCGCCCGTAGAGGTCACGCTTCCTGAGCCGCTGGTCACGATGCCCACCACGAACGTGTCCGGCCAGGGGAGGGGCCGCGTAGTCCCGTGGCCGCTCAGCGTCATGCGCTCGGCGCGGAAGTATGGATCCGCGTCCGCGCCAAGCAGGCGAACGTGCTCGACCTCGGCCGCGCTCGGGACCGCTTCCGGGTTCTGGCGCAGCGCCTCCAGCTCGTCGTCCGACAGGCCACCACGGTGGAAGGCATCGATCATCACGTCCCAGCCCATGCCCAGATGGGCAGCATCGGCGGCTATGGGGAAGCCCGCCGTCTCGGCCACGATGGAGAAGTCGGTCGGCTCGGAGAGCTTCGCCAGGAAGACGCCAGCGCCAACGGTGTGGGGCACGCCCGCCGGAGCCAGCCAGGCATCACCTGGCACCACCGTACGGTGGTGCATCGCCTCCAGGAGGGCGCCTACCTCCTGGTCCTCTATCCAGCGGCGCAGCTCCTGTCGTTCCACGTCGCGACGGAAGCCGAGGTGGATGGAAGGTGGCTCTTCTCCAGCGATCTGACGCGTGCCGAGGACCAGCCACGCTTCGGTCTTGCCCCAGCGACTGCCCAGGAAGCGCTCTGCGAATGGCCGCGTGGGGTGGCAATGGACCGGTAGCCGCTGAGCCGTGTCAAGGAGCTTGACGACGAAGCCGGTGGTCGGACCAGCGACCCGGACCAGCGCGTTGCCGCCCACGGCGACCGGGTCGCGTCGCTGGACAAGGTCGCGCAGGGTCAGCTCCTCGTCACTGACGGTCACCACGCTCAGCCCCTCGTCGCTGAGGGCCTTGCCGACGGGTGTCCAGGCACGCAGCATGGATGCCACCCAGTCCTCTGGGCGGTCACCGTCCGCTGCCGTGTCGGCAACGCGATCCGTCGCTTCGTCCGTCAGGCCGCTCGTCCCGCTGGCGCGGAAGCGATCCAGCAGCGCGCCACCGCGGTAGGAGCGCGCAACGCGGTTCGGAGGCAGCGCCAGGGGAGCGGTCAGCGCGGGCCGGGTTCGAGCATCGAAAGTCACCGTCGGGAGTCTACTTGGGAGGCCGTCGAACCCGGCGCGGCCGCCAGGCGGCGTCGGACGAAAGCCTCGAACGGGCCATCGGAGACGCGATGCGGCGTGGCCAGGGCCCTCTCCAGGAGCGCCATGGTGTCTGATGCGTCCGAAGCGCCAAGCGCGCTGCGCGCGGTCTCGACCCACGCATCCAGCTTGCGGGCCCACGGTTCCATCTCTCGGGGAAGCGGCCGCTCAGCCGAGGCGGCGATGAGGTGAGCGGCGGCTTGGCCAGTCCGTCGGAGGCGCGGCTCCAGCTCAGTGATCGCAATACACGCTTCCAGCCAGGGCACGGGCGGTTCACCACCGGGCTCGATGGGCGAGCGACGGGTCAGCTCGCCCAGGACTCGCAGCGCGACGGCGTCGGCAGCGTGGCCTGCTACGGCCTCCAGGGCCGGTCCCCAAGCCGCTTCCGGGTCATAGCCCACAGGGTCGCGCCAGTACGCGGCGAGCGTGTGCAGGGCGATCTTCGTCGCTTCTGGTTCGATGGCGCCGTTGGCCACGATGCCGCTGCAGGCCGCCGGCAGGTCCGGGGCACGGCCGCGAAGGGGGCGGATGTGCGGGTCCCAGCGCATCTCGCCGTCGTTGACCGGGTAGTTGTCCCAGATGAGCGGCAGACGGCGCAGATCCCTGGCGATGGGCGCCAGATCATCCCGCGTGATGGTCGCGGAGCAGACCTGTCGTCCGGTCCAGAAGACTTCGATGCTCGCCTCCAGCGTCTCGCCGAGAGTGCGGCGATAGGGCGTCTCCCCGTGTCCGCAGTACTCCGTGGGGCAGAACAGGAACCGGCCTCGGGACCCCGCCGTGCGGACGGCATCCAGCATCGCGTTGGCCACTGTGGCCTGCCAGCGAGCGGCCTCCGTGCGCTCCGCCCGCCCCGGCGGCAGGTCCTCCGGCAGGTCATCGAAGAGCAGGCAGAAGGAGTCGATACCCCTCGCCTGGAGCTGGAGGGTCTTGCCCATCAACGCCTCGACGGCGCTCTGGTCACCTTGTGCCATGTCGATGGGACTCAGGCCGTAGCTGAGCTCCACGCCTGCGCGGGCCGCGTGCTGAGCCAGTCGCTCGAATCGAGCCAGCACCGCTTCCGGCAATGGGTCACGCCAGCGCGCTCGATGCAGGGGATCGTCCTTGGGTGCGTAGACGTACAGGTCGAAGCCGTGGGCCGCCAGGAAGTCGATCATCCGGTCGCGTGCGTCCCAGCTCCAGGGCGGGCCGTAGAACCCC
>Ga0136616_10001072_pt1 | contig 14089 bp, 12 predicted proteins | sample AntDrymUQ2992106_2_FD_106648 | JGI IMG/M metagenome (GOLD analysis project Ga0136616, IMG submission 106648) | Polar desert sand microbial communities from Dry Valleys, Antarctica - metaG UQ299 (21.06) | ecosystem: Environmental > Terrestrial > Soil > Desert | place: Antarctica: Dry Valley...
GGGCTGGCCGCGGCGTTGCCGGACACCTCCCGAGGGGTGGCCCTCGCCGCCGGCCACAGCATCGGCGTGATCGTGGCGGGCATCGCTCTGATCTTCGTGACGGTTCACTCAGCCGGAAGGGAATCGCTCGGGGGAGTGGCCAGAGTTGGGGCCGCAGCACTGGTCGCCGCGACTGTCGCCACCATGGCCGGGAGGCTGCTGGCCGAGGTGTGGGACGGCGGTGCCGCCATTGCGGCCGTCACGCAGGTGCTGGGCATAGGCGCCGTCGTGGTCCTGGTGTCGGGCGCGACCATGATGGTCTTAGCCCGGGCAGCCACAGGTGCGGTCCTGCGTGGTCTGCGCCGCCCGGGCCCGGTCCAGGAGGAGGTGCAGAGCACGTCATGACCCGAAGCGATCAACGCAGTGAGGCGCTATCCAGCGCGCCCGCCCTCGCCGGACGGCGGATCGTCCAGGTGCTGGCCACGAGCACCGGGGGAGTTGGCACGCACCTCCACGCGATCGTGCCTGGTCTCGTGTCTGCCGGAGCCACCGTGGGGGTCTGTGGCCCGCCGGCCACCGATGCGTTGTTCGGGTTCGCCGCAGCTGGAGCTCAGTTCCAGCCAGTGCGTATCGCCTCCGGCCTTCGTCCGGTCCAGGATGTACGCGCGTTGATCAGTCTTCGGCGAGGGCTGAGTGGAGCGGATCTGGTGCATGCGCACGGGCTGCGCGCCGGCCTGCTGTCGGTGCTGGCGCAACCCGCTGCGCCCGTCGTGGTGACACTGCACAACGCCCTGCTCGACACTGCCGGCCCCAGAGGGTCGCTCAACAAGGCCCTGGAGCGCCTTGTCATCCGCGGCGCCGATGTGGTACTGGCGGCCTCGCTGGATCTGGCCGAGCATGCGCGGTCCGTCGGCGGGCGTGATGTCCGATCCGCGCCGGTCACCGCACCGACGCTTCCCGAGGCCAACCGCACCCGAGCCCAGGTGCGGGCCGAACTCGGCGTCCCGGACACGGTGCCGCTGCTGCTGGCGGTGGGCCGACTGCACCCGCAGAAGGGGTACGACACGCTGCTGTGCGCAGCAGGGCTCTGGCGGGATCGGCCCGACGGTCCGCTCACCGTCATCGCCGGGGAAGGGCCCCTGCACGCGGAGATGTCCGAGCAGATCACCCGAGAGCATCTTCCCGTTGTGCTGCTCGGGAGGCGCAACGACATTGCGAACCTCCTGAGTGCCTGCGACCTGGTCGTGCTGACCTCTCAGTGGGAGGCGCGGGCACTGGTCGCCCAGGAGGCACTACGCGCCGGTCGCCCCCTGGTGGCTACCGCGGTCGGCGGCATCCCGGAGTTGGCCGGCCAAGGAGCCGGGGTCCTCATCCCGCCGAAGGACTGCGCGGCCCTGGACGCTGCGGTCACCGGCGTACTCGGAGATCCGGCCCGCGCGGCAGCCCTCGTCGAGGCCGGGCGCTCCGCTGCAGCCACCTGGCCGACCATGGACGACACAGTCGCCCAACTCAGCGCGCTGTACGCGGAACTGCTGGGCGCGTCCTGACCATGTGCTCGTTCGGCTCGCCGTGATCACGCACCCCGGTAGGCGCCTGGCTGCCTGGCTGCTGACCGCGGCGCTGGGCGCCGGTCTCGGGACCGGGCTGACAGCGCCGGTGAGCGCTGCTGTGGACGCAACGCCGGTCTCGGCTGACCGGGTGGTGATCGTCGGCGTTCCAGGGTTGCTCTGGGGGGACGTGGCTTCGGGCCTGGCGCCTGCACTCGACCGACTCGCCGCCGATGCCGCGCTGGGGAACATGACGGTACGAGCGGCTCGGTCGCGCACCTGCATCCTCGACGGCTGGGCCACCCTGGGTGCAGGGAACCGGGCTCGCTACCCAGCACCCATCGAAGATGCCGAGGAAAATCTGCCGCCACTGACCGCAGAAGAGGCGCAGCGGATGGCCGTTCTGGCCGGATGCGGGCAGCAGGAGCAGGTCGCGTTGGCCGGCCTCACCGACGTCTCCCAGACCGTCGCCCGGATTGCCGAGGACGACGGCACCCGCTCGTTCGGCGCTGAGCCCGGGGCCTTGGGAGCGGCGGTCAGCTGCTCGACTGCGATCGGTCGCCCCTCAGCGGTGGCGGTATCCGCTGAAGGTAGCCGAGTGACCGTTCTGGACGACCTACCCGAAGAAGCCGAGCAGCGGGCGGCAGCTCTGAGCCGATGTCCGCTAACTGTCATCACCGTGCCCGACCTGATCGGCTCGGTCCCAACAGTGTCACTGTCCGGACAGGGAGCCCCGAGCGGGGCCGGCCCCGGACCCCTGGCTGAGTTGGTGGGGCGCCCTCGATCGGCCGCGTTGGCCGCTATGGACACGACCATCGCGCTGGTACGTGCCACCGTCGCTGACCTTCCCGGCGACACCCTGCTACTGATCGCGGGACTGTCGGAGAAGGGGGTCAGCAGGGCACAGTTGCATCCGCTGCTCGCCGTACATCCGGAGCTGCCTCCCGGGTACCTGACGTCCTCGAGTACCGGCCGGGCGCCCTATGTACAGCTGATCGATGTCGCGCCAACAGCGCTACGTGCGCTCGGCCTCGAGAACCCGGACACCATGGTCGGCTCGGTGATGCGCTGGCACGCACCCACGACCGGGCTGGACGACGCGCTGAGCGACCTGCGAGATCTGAATCGGGCGGCCGTAGCGCACTCCGGCCTGACCAGGCCCTTCTTCTGGACGCTGGTAGGACTTGCCGCAGCGCTGGTGGCCGGGTTCGTACGGGCCCGGCTCTGGCGGCCGGCCCGGCCCGAGCGCGCGATGCGGCTCGAGCGGGCGGTATCCGTCGCGGCGCTGGTGTTCGCGGCGGTTCCGGCCGCGACTCATCTGGCCAATCTCACTCCCTGGTGGCGCTCCCCGAACCGAGAAGTGGCACTCGGACTCGCGGTGCTCGGATTCGTCGGGCTGCTCAGCTTCCTGGCCTTTGCAGTCGGTGGTCGCCGCTGGCCGTTTTCCCGTTCGGCGAACTCGGCGTCGCCCTGGGCCGGCCCAGCCCTCGTGTTGCTGGTGGCAACCGCGATCATCCTCGGCCTGGACGTGGTGCTCGGCTCGCCGATGGAGCTCAACAGCCTGCTCGGATACAACGCGATCGTGGCCGGGCGGTTCGTGGGTCTGGGCAACCTGAGTTTCGGGCTGTTTGCGGTGTGCGGGTTGCTGTCGACCGCTGTGCTGGTGCGGGGATCCAGGCGGCGAGTGCTCATCGGCATCGCGGCTGTGGGACTCGTGGCAGTCGTCGTCGTCGGCGCTGCGGAGCTGGGCCGGGATTTCGGTGGCGTACTGGCGCTGGTCCCCGCCTTGTTCGTTCTCGGCTTCCTCGCCACCGGAATCCGGCTGTCGGTACGCCGGGTGGTCTCGATCACGGCCGTGACCGCCCTTGCCGTGGCCACGTTTGCGCTGCTCGACTTCCAGCGCAATGCCGACGATCGAACACACCTCGGCCGCTTCGTCGCACAAATCATCGACGGTCAGGCCTGGGCAGTGATCGCCCGGAAAGCCCAGGCCAACCTGGACGTTCTGACCGGCAGTCCCGTGACCTGGCTGATCCCGATCTTCGCCGTCGCCGGGTGGCTGATGCTTCGGGATAGCGGCCGGCTGCGGGAGTTCCTGGCCGCCGAGCCGCGCTGGCGTGCCGGATTGCTCGCCGCCGTGATCTCGGTCGCTATCGGTGCGGCCATCAACGACTCCGGTGTCGCGGTGCCGGCGATCGCGGCCTGCGTCGTCGTACCCGTCCTGATCTGGATCAGCCTGCGCTGGCGCCCATCCGAGGACGTGTTCACGGCCGAGTCGGTCCGCGACACCCCGAGTCTGACCGCCGAGGCGGCGCGGCCCCGTGTTAGCGTGAACTCCCGTGAACCGACCGGGTGATCGTCGCTCATTCCACACCACCAACTATCTGTTCGTGACCGGCGGTGTCGCCTCGTCACTGGGCAAGGGCTTGACTGCCAGCTCGCTCGGCTCCCTGCTCTCGGCTCGGGGTCTGCGGGTGACCATGCAGAAGCTCGACCCGTACCTCAACGTCGATCCCGGAACGATGAACCCGTTCCAGCACGGTGAGGTCTTCGTCACCGAGGATGGGGCCGAGACCGACCTCGACGTCGGTCACTACGAACGCTTTCTCGATATCAACCTCGCCGGCTCGGCGAATGTGACGACCGGCCAGGTCTACGCCGAGGTGATTGCCAAGGAACGGCGTGGGGAGTACCTCGGCGACACCGTTCAGGTGATCCCGCACATCACCAACGAGATCAAGGACCGCATTCTCGGCATCGCCGGTGACCAGGACGGCCATCCGGGTATCGACGTCGTCATCACCGAGATCGGCGGGACCGTCGGAGACATCGAGTCACTGCCCTTCCTGGAAGCGGCCCGCCAGATCCGGCACGACGTCGGTCGAGACAACGTGTTCTTCCTGCATGTCTCCCTTGTCCCGTACCTCGCGCCCAGCGGAGAACTCAAGACCAAGCCGACCCAGCACTCGGTTGCCGCCCTGCGCAGCATCGGCATCCAGCCCGATGCGATCGTCTGCCGCAGCGACCGGGAGATCCCGGATGCGCTCAAGCGCAAGATCAGCCTGATGTGCGACGTGGACTCCGAAGCGGTCGTCTCGGCCTCGGATGCGCCATCCATCTATGACATCCCGAAGGTGCTGCACGCCGAGGGACTCGACGCCTACGTCGTACGCCGCCTCGGGCTGCCCTTCCGCGACGTCGACTGGACGCAATGGTCCGATCTGCTCGACCGGGTGCACAGGCCCCGTCAGTCGCTGACGATTGCATTGGTCGGCAAGTACGTTGGCCTCCCCGATGCCTACCTTTCGGTGACCGAGGCGATGCGAGCCGGTGGGTTCGCCCATCACACCCACATCGAGACCCGTTGGGTGACCTCGGACGACTGCGAGACGAGCAGCGGTGTCGCGCAACAACTCTCCGATGTCGACGGTGTCGTTGTGCCCGGTGGGTTCGGAGTACGCGGAATCGAGGGCAAGGTACGCGCCATCTCGTACGCCCGTGCCAACGGCATCCCGACGCTCGGGCTGTGCCTCGGCCTGCAGTGCATGGTGATCGAAGTGGCCCGCAATCTGGCCGGGTTGACCGGTGCCAACTCCGTGGAGTTCGATCCGATGACAGAGCATCCGGTGATTGCCACGATGGCCGACCAGGTCGACGTGGTAGCCGGCGAACGAGACATGGGCGGCACCATGAGACTTGGCAGCTACGCAGCCGAGCTGACTGCGGATTCCCTTGTCGCCCAGGCCTATGGCGAGACCAAGGTGCATGAGCGGCACCGACACCGCTACGAGGTCAACAACTCCTACCGGGAGCGGCTGGAGGCCGCCGGCATGCGATTTACGGGGCTGTCCCCGGACGGCCGGCTGGTGGAGTTCGCCGAACTCGACCGCGACCTACACCCCTTTTTCGTTGGTACGCAGGCCCATCCGGAGTTCATGTCCCGGCCCACCCGACCACATCCGCTGTTCGCCGGGCTGGTGCGCGCAGCCCTTGACCGATCCGAGTCGCTGCGAATCCCGGTCGACGTCGAACCCGCCCTACCGTGAGTGAACCGCACGGATCGCTTTCCGACGGGGTCGTCACCGACCCGAGGACGCATCCCACTACGTCCACCCGAACCGCCTTCGAGGGGAAGGTGGTTTCGGTGCGCCAGGACGAGGTCCAGATGTCCGACGGCGCCTGCGAGCACCGTGACGTCGTGGTGCATCCCGGTGCTGTCGGCGTTATCGCGATCGACAACGAGGACCGGATCGTCATGATCCGGCAGTACCGCCATCCCGTACGCCGGTACCTCTGGGAGGTCCCGGCGGGGATTAAGGACGTCACCGATGAGCCGCCCCTGGAGACCGCTCGTCGAGAACTCGCCGAAGAGGCTGGGCTACAAGCCGGCCGGTGGGACCGGTTGCTGGACTTCTTCGCCTCACCGGGCGGCTCGAACGAAGAAATCACAGTGTTCCTGGCTCGCGAGCTGAGCGAGACGGACCGGCCCGAAGACTTCGTCGCCTCCGCCGAGGAGCTCGACCTCGAGGTTCGCCGAGTCCCGCTGGACGACGCGCTGGTCGCGGTTCAGGCCGGCCGGATCCGTAACTCCATCGCAGTGGCCGGCATTCTTGCCGCCGCTCTCGCCAGGGCCTCGGAGTGGCGAGCACTGCGACCAGCCGACTGAGGCCGCACGTGTCCGATCCGGAGCTGCGGGCGAGCTTCGACGAGCACGCAGAGCTCTACGACCGCATCAGGCCAACGTATCCGAGCGAGTTTGTTTCACAGCCTCGTCGACTGACCGACCTCGGTCCGGGCTGTCGAGTCGCCGAAATCGGACGGGCACCGGCCAGGCTCGACGAAGCCACTCGGGCGCGAAAAGGCTGCGGCCGCTCTGGGCCCGGGCGGCGCACTGGCCACCGTCACGACCTTTCACGTTTCCAACGGCAGCCAGGACTTCTTCACCCGGGCACAGGACTGCTACCAGAGATTGCTCGCCTGCATCGCGGCACTCATCGACGAGGACTACGTCGGGAGCATCTCCAAGCGCTACCTCTGCGAGCTCCGCGTCGCGCGACGGGCTGCGGGCTGACCAACCTCGGTCAGTTCGGTGACCGGCCGGTGCATAACGGCACAAGATCGGGGAACCCCAGGAGCTAGTCACTTTCCCCTCGACGTGCCTGGAGTCGTCATGCCCGCAGCCGCAAAGGCCACCGCTCGTAAATCCTCTGCCGGGAAGGCCGCTGCTGGAAGGTCCGCTTCCGGCCAGGCGGCTGCGTCCAAAGCTCCGGCGCGTCAGCCGGATCAGAGCGCGCCATACCCGATCAGTCCGACCGGTGTCCCCACCGGAGGACCGGACTCGGTCGACGTACGCAGCCAGGCGGGGGCCTACCTGACCACTGCGCAGGGACTTCGGCTGCCAGACACCGACCACTCGCTCAAAGTCGGGGATCGAGGTCCGACACTGCTGGAGGACTTCCATCTGCGGGAGAAGATCACCCACTTCGATCACGAGCGGATCCCGGAGCGTGTGGTACATGCGCGTGGCGCCGCGGCGCACGGAGTATTCGAGTCCTATGGCACCGCCAAGTCGGTGACCAAGGCTGCGTTCCTGGCGGAGAAGGGTCGTCGGACTCCGGTCTTCACCCGCTTTTCGACCGTGTTGGGCTCGCGGGGATCGGCCGACACAGTCCGGGACACCCGCGGATTCGCGGTTAAGTTCTACACCGACGAAGGCACCTTCGACCTCGTGGGCAACAACATTCCGGTCTTCTTCATCCAGGACGGCATCAAGTTCCCGGACATCATCCACGCGGCGAAACCCCACCCTGACCGGGAGATTCCCCAGGCGCAGTCGGCTCATGACACGTTCTGGGACTTCGTGTCGTTGCACACCGAGGCCACGCATCACGTGATGTGGAACATGAGCGACCGAGGGATCCCGCGGTCCTTCCGAACCATGGAGGGGTTCGGCGTCCACACGTTCCGGCTGGTGAACGCCGCTGGGGACACGAGCCTGGTGAAGTTCCACTGGAAGCCGGTGGCAGGGATCCACTCGCTGGTCTGGGAGGAAGCCCAGATCGCCGCCGGAGTCGACCCCGACTTCCACAGACGGGACATGTACGACGGGATCGAGGCGGGAGCCTTCCTGGATTACGAGCTCGGCATCCAGGTCATGCCTGACGGCGGGAGCGACAGTTTCGAGGGCATCGACCTACTCGATCCCACCAAGCTCGTTCCGGAGGAACTCGCGCCGGTTCAGCTGATCGGGAAGTTGACGCTGAACGGCAATCCGACGAACTTCTTCGCCGAGGTCGAGCAGGTGGCCTTCCACACCGGGCATCTGGTGCCGGGCATCGAGGTAACCAACGACCCGTTGATGCAGGCGCGACTGTTCTCCTACCTGGACACGCAGCTGACCCGGCTCGGCGGACCGAACTTCGCCCAGCTGCCGATCAACCGACCGCACGCGCCGGTGAACGACATGCTCCGGGACGGCATGCACCAAACGGCCATCCACACCGGGCTGGCCCCTTACCGGCCGAACAGCATCGACGGCGGCGCACCTGCGGTAGCCACGGAGCAGGAGGGCGGCTACGTACAGGTCCCGCGGCCCATCGAAGGCGTACCCGTGCGCACGCATGCCGCCTCGTTCGACGATCACTTCTCTCAGCCCACGATGTTCTACCGAAGCCTTACCTCGGTGGAGCAGGGGCACATCGTCGAGGCGTTCACCTTCGAGTTGGGCAAGTGCTACGAGCAGTCCATCAAGGAGCGTCAGCTCGAGGTGCTGGCAAACATCGACGCGGACCTGTGTGCCCAGGTCGCCGCCGGGCTGGGTCTACCCGCTCCGAAGGGCGCACCGGCGCAGGACGTCGTCATGTCTGCGGCCCTGTCCCAGGTCGTCACCGAGCCTGGACCGATCACCGGGCGCAAGATCGGGGTGATCGCGGATGCCGGATCCGATCTAGCCGGGATCGGCAAACTGCGTACGGCGCTGGAGAAGCTCGATGCCGAGTTGCTCGTTGTCGCGCCGGTCGGTGGAGTCCTGGGCCGCGGCGCCCGAAAGATCACCGTGGACCGGACGTTGCTCACCACCCGCTCCGTCGAGTTCGACGCTGTGGTGGTCGCCGGGGGTACCACACCGACCAACGACATCAAGCTGGTCCTGCTGCTGCAAGAGGCGTTCCGGCACTGCAAGGCGATGGCGGCCTGGGGCGACGGTTCCGCAGTGCTGCAGGGTGCCGGGATCGCCCTGGACGGCGTGGGGGTCGTGGTCGGAGAGTCAGTGGCCAAGGTGTTCATCGGCGAGCTGACCGCCGCCCTCGGCGTGCATCGGGCATGGGACCGAGCACCGGAGGTCATGGCCTCGGCAGTGCCTCCGGCAACCGGCTAGCCCCGAGCCAAGCCCGCGGCAGTAGCTACATGGAAGTGATCGCTGGACCTCATTCCGAGGAGCCCCGCTGGCCTTGACTCCGCGGAGGATCGTCGCCTCGGTGCCGGCGGGCAGCTGATCGCTGTCGCACACCCACAAAGGTGCCGACCTTTTCCGCTAGGAGGTCCCTGATGTCTGTGACGACTGAACATGACTTCACCCCGCGGCCGCGGTCGCCCTGGACGGGGTCACGGTACGAAACCCGGCACCGCTGGCAGCTGGACCTGGTCAGCAGCATGGCCGAGGCCACGAAGGAGCTACGGGAGCTAGCCGCCGAACTGACCGCTGCACACACTGCGGGCTGGTGGCTGATGGAACCGATGCGGAGCGGCCACCTCCTGGCGGCTCGCGCGTCGCGACTCCGGCGAGCCGGCCAGGCACTGAGGTCGTCACCACAGATCGACGGCACGACCGCACGGTTCGAGCGCTGGTGGCTGCGAGTAGTCGACGTACCGCCCGGTCCGGGCGAGGATGTGTTGGACACCAGGGTTACCGATCGAACACCGGTCCTGGCCTGGACCGGCCGCAGGGTACATCAGGTCAGCGGTCCGATCATCGCGCTGGCCGTGCTCGGCGAAGTGGACCGACAGGTGCGACCGACCGGCCTGGCGCAGCGGCTCTGGGGCCTGGCGCCGGCGCGGGTCGAACGGAACTTTGACCTGGTCGCCGACGGCAGTGCGCTGCGGCTGCACGCCGTCCAGGATGGCGCGCTGGTCCGGATCCAGGAGACTATGCTGTTCCAGCACGCAGTGGACGGCGCAGTGGATCTGCTACAGGCTGCGGCCGCATACCGGCGCGTCGCCGCGGTTGCGGATGCGATGACCACCGCCGGTGGCCTGCTGATCAGCGCCGACGACGGGCTCCTGCAGGTCGGATTCGACCGGTCACTGCCGTAGATGCCGACCTACTCCGGTGGCGACCGAGCCCGCCTGCACTACGACGTGCTCGCGGCGCATGACGCAACGATGCTCGCCTACCACGGGCACGGAGAGAGGGCACCCCGGTGGTTTGCCTGCCGGGCGGTCTGATGCAGGACTCCGGGTACCTCGGCAACCTCGGCGGCTTGTCCCGGCGGCTGCAGCTGATCCTGCTCGACTACCGGGGTACCGGCCACTCGGAGTCACCCACCGACCCCCACTCCTATCGCTGCGACCGGCTCGTAAACGATCTCGCGCCGCGCGCGAGCACCTGGGCCTCGAACGGATCGATCTGCTTGCGCACTGCGCGGGGCGAACCTCGCCGCGCTGTATGCGGTCCGGCACCCCGAGGGCATCCGCAAGCTTGTCCTGATCACGCCGAGCACCCGCGCCGTCGGGATCACCGCCACCAGTGAGATGCGGCGTGAGATCGTGCGATTGCGGGAGGCCGAGCCGTGGTTCGTAGCGGCGTCGACAGCCTTCGAGGCGATCCAGGCCGGGCAGGCCACGGACGCCGACTGGGAGGCCATCACACCCTTCACCTATGGCCGGTGGGACGCCGCGGCGCGAGCCCATCAGGCGAACGGGGACAAGCAGCGCAACGAGCAGGTGGCCGCCGTCTTCGGCAGCGACGGCGCGTTCGACCCGACAGTCACCCGCGCCGCCCTTGCCACCTTGGGGCGCCGGTGTTGCTACTTGGCGGGGAGCTCGACGTGGCAGCGCCGGCCGAGCGTCGTGGCGAAGTTGGCCGGGTTGTTCCCGCACGCCACGCTCGTCATCCAGCCGGGAGGCGGACATTGCCCCTGGCTCGACGACCCCGTCTGGTTCACCCCGACCATCGCAGCGTTCCTGGAGTGACGACCTGGCACGAGGCCGTCGCCGCGCATTCGGGACATCGGCGGACTACAGACCTGCTCCGCTGCTACGGGGAGCGCAACACGGCGCGCATGTCGGAAAGATCGAAGAACTCAGCGATCTCGCGGGCGGACCTGGGTCCACTGTCGGGATCCGCTCCGGCCTTCAACAGCATCGTCACGATGTCCGTCGCCCTGCGGAATACGGCGGCTCCCAGGGCAGTCTGGCCGTTGTCGTTGGATCGCTCCACGTCTGCCCCGTGGTCCAAAAGCAGGCGAACCACGTCCTCGTGACAGTGGTATGCCGCAAGGATCAACAGGGTGTCTCCCCGGTCGTTGGTGAGGTTGCTCGGCGCACCCATGCTCAGCAGTGTGGCCAACTGCGTGACATCACCTGTGCGGGCCCACTCGAAGGACTGCCTGAGCAGATCCAGCTCGTCCTCGGTCAGCTCACCTGCCATCTTGTCAGCGTAGGACGCCTCGTCGGCCTGGGTCGGCAGGTGTGGGGCTGGACCGTACCGTGAACCTCGTGAACGTCGTCGTACTTGCCGACACCCACGCACCGCGACGGTGGAAGGGCGCTTCGCCTCGAGTGGCTCAACATCTGCGCGACGCCGACGTGATCCTGCACGCGGGCGACGTGTGCATCCCAGACGTGCTGGATGAACTGGCCGGTTACGCACCGGTGCTCGTGGTTCGGGGCAACAACGACGGCCCGGACATTGCGGCCTGGGGCGCGCCGGATCAACTGATCACCGACATCGACGGTCTGACCGTGGGCATGGTCCACGACAGCGGTGCTGCGACCGGTCGGCTCCCCAGGATGCGCCGGCTCTTCCCGGCCTGCGATCTCGTCGTCTTCGGACATTCACACATTCCGATGGATGTGTCCGGAGACGGCCTGCGGCTGTTCAATCCGGGGTCGCCCACCGACCGACGTCGCCAGCCGCACGGCACCGTCGGAGTGCTGGAGGTTGACGGTGGTCGCCTCCTTGACGCCAGGATCGTCCCGGTGACCTGACCGGCTGGACCCAGAAAGGGGCCAGCGGTCCTAAGCTCGGCGCTGACGCACCGACGGTGTTGCGATGAGAGGCGGATAGAAGCGGATGAGGGTCGGGGTACCCCGCGAGGTCAAGAATCACGAGTACCGCGTTGCGCTGACGCCGGCTGGGGTGACCGAGTTGCGCCGCAGTGGCCACGATGTGCTCATAGAGCACGACGCCGGTGCAGGTTCGCTGATACCGGACACTGACTTCGTGGTGGCTGGGGCGCAGATCCTGCCTGAGGCCGACGACGTCTGGGGCGCAGCGGATCTGGTGCTCAAGGTCAAGGAGCCGATCGCCGAGGAATACCACCGGATGCGCGCCGGGCAGACGCTGTTCACCTACCTGCACCTGGCCGCTTCAGTGGAGTGCACCAAGGCGCTGCTCTCCTCGGGCGTCGACGCGGTGGCCTACGAGACGGTCCAGCTCGCCGACCTCTCGCTGCCCTTGTTGGCGCCGATGTCGGAGGTGGCCGGCCGGATGGCGCCACAGTGTGGCGCGCACAACCTCGAGCGGGCCCAGGGCGGCCGCGGTGTGCTGCTGGGCGGGGTGTCCGGTGTGTACGCGGCCACGGTCGTGGTTATCGGCGCAGGGGTGTCCGGGATGAACGCTGCGGCTATCGCACTGGGCATGCAGGCCGAGGTGATCCTGCTCGACAACAACGTCGAGAAGTTGCGCGCCGCAGACCGGATCTACCAGGGCCACCTGCAGACGGTGGCATCGAACTCCTACGAGGTCGAGCGCGCCGTCCTGGGTGCTGACCTCGTCATCGGAGCGGTGCTCGTACCGGGGGCCAAGGCGCCGACGCTGGTGTCCAACGAGCTGGTCTCCCGGATGCGCCCGGGGTCGGTGCTGGTGGACATCGCCGTCGACCAGGGTGGTTGCTTCGAGGACACTCGGCCGACGACCCACGATGACCCGACCTACCGGGTGCACAACTCGGTCTTCTACTGCGTGGCGAACATGCCGGGCGCGGTGCCCAATACCTCCACCTACGCACTGACCAACGTGACGCTTCCGTACGTGATGTCGCTGGCCAACCTCGGTCTGCACGCGGCCGTGCACGCCGACCCGGCACTGGCCATGGGAGTCAACGTCATCGGAGGACAGGTCGTCTACGACCACGTCGCCACGGCGCACGGGCTGCCGTATGTGGCGCTGAAAGAGGCCCTGGCTGGCTGAGTCAGCGTCCTCCGCGGCAGTTGCAGCACCTGAGCCGGCAGCGCCCTTGACTCGCGCGCTGCGCGGGTACCTCGACCATCTCGCCATCGAGCGTGGGCTGGCCAGCAACACGGTGTCCTCCTACCGGCGGGACCTGCACCGGTACGGCGCCCATCTGACGGGTCGGGGGAGAGGCTCGCTGGCTGAGGTGACGGAGGCCGACGTCGCGGACTTCCTTGCCTGCCTTCGGCTCGGCGACGACCTGCACCCACCGTTGTCGGCCGCCTCGGCCGCCCGAGGCGTCGTCGCCGTACGAGGTCTGCATCGTTTTGCCGTACGCGAGGGCTGGGTCCTGGACGACGTTGCTGCGCGAGTTCGCCCACCCGCGCCGCCGCGCCGCCTGCCCAAGGCGATTCCGGTGGACTCGGTGGAGGCGCTGCTGGAGGCGGCCAACCTCGATGACGAACCACGTTCGCTGCGGGATCGGGCGCTGCTGGAGTTGCTCTATGGCACTGGCGCGCGGATATCGGAGGCGGTTGGCCTGGCCGTCGACGACGTGGACCGCGGCTCCGGGACGATCCGGGTGACCGGGAAGGGCAGCAAGCAGCGGGTCATACCGATCGGCTCGTACGCACTGACCGCGCTGGACAGTTACCTGATCCGAGGTCGCCCGGCACTGGCCGCCCGAGGGCACGGTGTCAGCGCCCTGTTCCTGAATGCTCGCGGTGGCCGACTGTCCCGGCAGAGCGCCTGGACGATCTTGCGGGCGGTTGCCGACCGCGCGGGGATCACCGAGGACTTGTCACCACACACGCTTCGGCATTCCTTCGCCACCCACCTGCTCGACGGTGGGGCCGACGTCCGGGTAGTGCAGGAACTGCTGGGACACGCGTCGGTGACGACCACACAGATCTACACCCTGGTCACCGTTGATCGCCTGCGGGAGGTGTATGCGGCCAGCCATCCTCGCGCACTGGCCTGAGGCCGGTCGCTGCGGCGATCAGCGCGTGATCGCCCGCCAACACCCTCGGGCGACCGTGTCCAGGGTCGCGTCGGTGGCCGAACCACCGGCGCTTGCCGCCAGCGTGACTGCGGGACCCAGGGCGAGGTCGTAGAGCACGTCGGGGGGTAGATCGACCAAGATCTCGCCAAACTCACCGATCATGGCCGACCA
>Ga0136616_10001073_pt1 | contig 14089 bp, 17 predicted proteins | sample AntDrymUQ2992106_2_FD_106648 | JGI IMG/M metagenome (GOLD analysis project Ga0136616, IMG submission 106648) | Polar desert sand microbial communities from Dry Valleys, Antarctica - metaG UQ299 (21.06) | ecosystem: Environmental > Terrestrial > Soil > Desert | place: Antarctica: Dry Valley...
AGAAGAACGTATCCGAGTTTGGGGGTAGGCGCAAGCGCCACGTATAGGTTTCCGAGAACCCCGTACACCGGAAGCCCACTTTCGGGGAACACGACTTCTAGGCAGTTCGTGAATAGAGGCAACCCGCCCCCTAGATTTCTGTAGGCGACGTTTGTTGAAATATGTGTTACAATAGCACAGCAGGCGACACTGCCCCTCTAGTAGGAGGTAAGGACCGATGCAGAGGAAGATCTACAACTAGCCGCAGGCACTGGCGTTGTGGCACGACCAGAGTTTGTTGCACGGGCTAGCGATCGCTGACTCTTCACAGGAGCGGCTTCGCTAGCCCGAATATTTTTGCTACCTAATACTACTCGCGGCATCTCAGTGAATAAGACGTCCGCCTTCTAGCTAAGCGTAAGCCCTTCTGCAAGAAACGGCTATAGACTACTCCCCCATTTCAGGATATGTTCTAATTGATACTTATATCCTGCTGGGGAAAGCGGGAGAAGGAGGACAGGCTGTGACTACGCAACCGGCAATCGACGAGAACAAACTGAACGAGTTTATTGGGAGGTTCGTAGGGGATCTTGGCGCCGTGGCCCACGCGGCGACGGTCCTCATCGGGGACAAGCTGGGACTGTACAAGGCTATGGCCGATGGCACGCCTATCACCGCACAAGAGCTAGCCGAACGCACCGGCACCGACGAGCGCTACATGCAGGAGTGGTTGAGCGCCCAGGCGGCTAGCGGCTACGTCGAGTACGACCCCACTACCAGTAGTTTCCGGCTTCCTCCCGAGCAGGCGTTCGCCTTGACCAACGAGTACAACCCCTTGTTCGTGCCAGGGGGCTATCAGTTAGCGGCGTCGACCATCAAGGACGCCGACGCTATGGCCGAAGCGATCCGCGAGGGCAAAGGCGTAGGCTGGCACGAACACCACCATGATCTGTACCAAGGCACCGAGCGGTTCTTCCGGCCCAACTACATCGGGAACCTGGTGGGCTCCTGGATCCCGGCATTAGACGGCGTGGAAGACAAGCTGCGGGCCGGGGCAAAGGTGGCCGACGTGGGCTGCGGGTACGGGGCTTCGACGATCATCATGGCCCAGGAGTACCCGAACTCGATGTTCGTTGGGTTCGATTATCACGAAAGCTCTGTTGCAGGCGCCCGCAGGGCCGCCACAGAGGCCGGAGTAGACGACCGGTGCAGCTTCGAGGTGGCCTCCGCAACAGGGTACCCGGGCACGGACTATGCTCTCGTGACGTTCTTCGATTCCCTCCACGACATGGGCGATCCCGTCGGGGTCGCCGCTCACGTGCTCGAAACCCTCAACTCCGACGGCACTTGGATGATAATCGAGCCCTATGCCAACGACCGGTTGGAGGATAACCTCAATCCGATTGGGCGAATCTACTACTCGGCCTCGACGGTACTCTGTGTACCGGCCTCAAAGAATCAGGAGGTTGGCTTGGCTTTGGGTGCTCAGGCCGGAGAGAGCCGCCTGGGTGAAGTCGTTGGAGCCGGGGGGTTTAGCCGCTTCCGGCGAGCAACTGAGACGCCCTTGAACCTTGTGCTCGAAGCGCGGCCATAGAGACAGCAAGCCATCCTAGACGAGTAAAGGAAGTTAGAGAGGGCTAGGGGCAAATAACCCTGGCCCTCTTAATATGCTCTTCCCTCCTTGAGTTTCCGAGAAGACCTCTTACCGGCAGTTCGTGCATAGACCTTGCTGATGCGATGGTTCAGGCGCCATAGCCCTACAGGGCATAGCGAGGGTATGCTGCTATACGACGAAAACGGCAAGGGAAAGGAGTAGGACATGCCTGTAGACCCCCGCAATATAACTGAGGTGGCACAACTCCTGTCGGCGAGGCTCGAAGCCACCTACAGGGAGGTCCCAGACGCACAGTTGGAGAGCGTGCTCGTCGTAGCTGCGGTCAAGCGAGAAGATTTTGGGGACCACGTTGTGCACTTCAACACCAGCGAAATGCCAGCCTACGCGGCGAGGGGACTGCTGGCGGAGGTCGACGACCTTCTAGGAGGCAACCTACCCCCGGCCCGAGACTAGCAACTCCGAGCCATCGGGTACGTCCCCAACCGGGGGCTTTGTCGTTGCATATAGCCTTAGCGCGTTTCCGAGAACACGGCTTTATTGGAAGCTCAGTTTCCGAAAAAGCTTCTTCTCGGCAGCTCATGAATAAAGAGGCACGGCGCCGCGCGCCACGGCATAGCTCCGCCAAGGGCCGCGTTCGCCGGCGAGATGTCCCCGCTTGACCAGGGCGATGACGTAGGGCAGGGACACGCCTAGTCTCGCCGCGGCGTCCGCGGTGCTCTCGAAGGGAAAGTCCGCCGCGACGGTCCGAGGGATGTACCACCCTCTAGCGAACTTTAGGGCGCCCGGGAAGCGACCCTGCCGGCACCATCGGCAGATGGTGACCCGCGAGAACCCCAACCGCTCGGCTGCTGAGGCGGTGGTCTCGAACTGTTCTTCTAATTCTAAGAAGCGTTGCACTGGTTCTCTTCCTGTTAGTTTGCTTGGGGATGCTTGAGGTGGGGAGCTCCCAGTTTCTCCCACGTTCTCCCAAAAGCTGGGAGACGGGGTTGCGAGGACGACCGTGGCCGGTGCCCCGGCGCGGACAAAGGAACAAACCGCGCCGGAGCGGTGGGGGCCGGAGTCCAAGCGCATTACTCGACCCGGCACGGACCCGGGCGAAACCACCGTCTACTATTTCCCTTCGTTCTTCTTGGCGAAGTGCGCAACGCTCTCCTCGTAGGAGTGGTCGGCTAAGAAGCTGCGCGGGACGAACTCGCCACGCTCGACGAGCGCCTCGAGGTCGTAGGCCGTAAGCGGCGCCGGATCCTGGGCGAGGATCCGTTCTACGGCACTCCTACGGTCCTTAGCACGTTCTACGGCTTGCAGTATCTCCGGCGGCTCGGGCCGCTGTGCGCTCCGGTGGTCGGCCTCGAGGCATTTAGACCCGTGGAGGAAGAGTTCGGTCCACACCTTTTCGGGTTCGTAGAAGTACCGGCTACCATCGACAAGCTCGATGTACGCGAGCTGACCGCGCATGACCCGCTCGAGGCGGCGTAGTTTGGAGAGCTTACCCATAGGCGGCACGTCCCTTCTGCTTCTCCAGCGCGGCCTCGAGCTCCTCGAGGCGGGTGTCGATCTCCTCTACCTCCTTAAGCTTGCGCTCGTACTCCAGAAGCCGAAGGCGCACTCCGACGAGCCCACCCGCCACGCTCGCCGGGTACGGCTCGAGGGTGCCGCTTACGACCTGTGCGGTGAGGTCCTCGAGCAGGTTGTGGAGGTCCCTTGAGACTTTGGAGCGGTTGCCCTTGCCCCCCTTGGAGGCGGCGCGCCTACGCTTGTCTGAGTTGGCCGGGTCGTGAAACCAACAATGGTACTTGCCTTCTGGAACGCTACCCGAACACCTATCGCCATTCCGCTTGTTTGTCGGGCATTGGCGGTTCAACTACGCACCCCCCCCCTTACTTCCCGTACTCGAAGACCCGACGTCCAACCTGCCGTCGAAGAGGCGGTAGTGCGTTGTCCAGCGGACCGTTACCACGCTCGAACCTTCGGGGGGCGGCGGGAGCGTGTGGGGTGGGGAGCGTCTCGCCGGGAGCGAAGACTTGCAGCGTCGGCGAGAGTTCCTCGCCATGTTTGTCGTATCGCATCGGGCTATCTCATCATCCCGTAAAGGTTCTGGTTATCGACCGGGTAGTTGGCGAGCAACGACTCTTTACTCGGCACTTTCGCGGCGAACATCTCGAAGCGATCGCCTGGATCTAGCTCGGGGTCCTCGGCGGCCTCTGCCAGCTCCCCGTAAAGGTCGCCCCAGCCCTCCATGACCGTCACGGCGTGGCTCACAACGTCCTCTAGGTCCCTTTCGCGAGCAATCTGAAAAGCCAGGAGAGCCTGGTCTTCGTCGCCCGAAGTGAGGGCCGAATCCAGGGCTGTTATGAGTGCCTCGGGACTAGCTGAAGCTGCTGCTAAGCGGTCCCCGAAGTTAACTTCCCCCGGGGAGAGTTCGCGCTCTATTTGCTCGACCCGTAGCTCGATGGCAGCCCGCTTTTCGAGGTCAAGACGCTCGTATTCTTCGCGCAAACGCTCTCGCTCAGCATCCCCGGCGAGCACGCTCTCGGCGATCCGGACCTTTTTAGCTTCTTCTGGACCTAAAGTTGTCTCGAGGTCCGCGCTCATGGCGGAAGACGGGCCGTTCGCCGCACCCAAAGCAAAGCTCTCGTTGATGAGCCTGGTCTGGTCTTCGCCGTAGGAAAGTTTGATTTCTTGTATCGTAGGCATGTTTTACTTCTCCTCTTTAGGGTTGGTCTGGATATATCCTGTGAATCCGGGAAACTTCTCTACATCGTCGGTGAGGTCGATACGCCCATCCTCGCCGACCGCGACGCCATGCATTCTGCCGTCGTCTAAGGCGACAAACGCCACGAGGACGACGAGCTCGTCGTCCTCGACGACGGCCCGCCAGTCGGCGGCGGGTAGGACGGAGATTATCTCCGGCGGTTCGTCCACGTACTGCAAATCTTCTTCCACGATGCGGCTCGTGTTCACTACATGTCCCGGCCTCGACCTCTCGTATTCGACCGGCCCAGCCGTGGTGTTTATCGGCACTCTTCTTCCTCCTTCTCTTTGTTTTTGACACCCTGCATGTGGCCCTGGACATCGCGCCGTTTGAGGTCTCCGAACGCACGAACAATAGAGCGAGGACTGATACCGGCACGCAGACTCCCGTCAACGAGTTTGAGGTCCCGATGACCACACACTCGACATTTCTTCGGACTGGCCCTCGTGGCCATCACGGCGCCTCCGGGTCGTCTTCGGGCACGTTGATGCCCAACATGGCGGCGAACCGGGCCCGTTCGGACCTGTGCCGATCGACAAGGACAGAGAAGGTTTCCTCGAGCGCGGCGAGCTGCCGCGAGTGAAAGGTGTACCAACCCTGAGCGTACTCGCGGTGCCGGCGCCGGTTAAATTCTCGAGTACTCTCCTTCCACACCTCCTCGGTGCGGTTCGCCGCTTCCTGGCTGCGCGACCGAGCTTCGACGAGCTGGTCGAGACTTCGCTCCGCCTTCTCCGCCTTCTCTACGGCCGCTACGTCTAAAACCAAACTAGGAACTCCTTTCCGGGTGCGCATCATCCTGCTCGTGCGGAGTGCATGGCTTCGCCCCGGTCGAGGAAGGCCGTCCCACCTCGAGGGTGGGAGGCGTCTCCGAAGTATTATAGGGAAGCGGACTATCTCCCGGTGCGCGGCGGCCTAGGCCATCGCGGGGTACGCTCACGCCGCGCCTTCTTCTCGGTCTAGCGAATCAACGTGCCGCTGAATCCTGTCCCGGTCCTTGATTTTCCACTCAAGATCGTAGGTGAGATGAGCACGGGCTCCCCGCAGCTCTGCAATTTGAGCGTCCATCCGGGCGAGCTCGTCCGCTATCTCCGCTCGAGTCTGAGGGTCTGTGCTGCTCACGAAGCGGCGACCAGCTCAAGATTCCGCGCGAGCTGTTCTCGCGTAGCGCGGATATGCTCGATCTTCTCAATATCTCTCCCCGCGGCGGCTTCCTCCCTTTCCGCGGCCCTATGCATCCCGGCAAGTGCCGTTAAGAGTGTCGTCATCACCGCTATAGTGGGAGTGCCAGGGAATCGTGCGTCTGGATACTTGGCCAGCTCCCCCCGCTCGAGCCCGATCCTATCCGTAATTTCTTGTGCCTCTTCAAGGGATGCCGCGTCATACAACGCTTCCAATTCTTGCTGGGGAAGCGTGAGATAACGCACCTGCACGCCACACTGGCTTAGAAGAGCTCCGATAGCCTCCTGGGCCTCTGGGACACCCGCGGGAGTACGATACTTTTTCGCGCCTTCCTCGAGCGGGGCCTCAGGCGACGGCCCCGGAAGAGGCCCCGCCTCACCTAAAGGGACCGGGACCGGCTCCTCCTCCACCATCGGGCCCAGAAGGTCACTAATCTCAACACCGTACCCGGCGGCGATCTTTGCGAGGGTCGGAGGATGAGGCTGCCTGCGAGCACGCTCAAGGTCGCTCAAGGTTTCTTTGGTCACGCCGATCTCTGCCGCGGCGCCCCTAAGGGAAAAGCCCCGCTCCAGGCGCGCCCTTCGCAGGCGCGTAGCTAGATGTTGCGCCTCTAGCAATCCATCCACCATGTAACATTACCTCCTCTGCAGTGACTCCCATTTTTATAGGTAGAAACTAACACAGCATCGCTCGCGTGTCTACCTTTTGGGTCTATCGTAGAGACCTTTAGGCTCGCGAGAGGCGTGATTTTGTCTTGACTGTGAGTGTCGCTTGGTTTACTATTTCCTAGTAGCGGACAAACGAAAACGGTCCGCCGCCCCGCTAGCAGGAAGAGCGACGAACCGAAAGGATGTGGAAGAATTGTACCAACATGAAGTATCCAGCGCATCGGCAGCTTGTATGTTTGCGCACGTGTTCGGCGTCCACCTCTCCCGAAAGGAGGCCAAGAAGTAATGAACGTGCCGGAATTCCTCTGGCGAGAATCCCCGAAGCTCGCACGGCTTATGTCTCGTGAGTCGTGGCAAGGGCCAGGCGTGCGATTCAGGCCATGTAAAGGACGCTGCGATAAGCGCAAGTGCGACAGGTTGAAAAACTAGAAGAGCCTTGGGTGCGGCGCCCAAGGCTCTTCTCAACAAAGCATCTGAGGGAGATTATACCCCATGCCACAGAAATCTACAGTGATGGATTCGAATCCCTGGGACTCATTAACAAAGAGGTCCGACATATCGGAAGAAGATCGAAAAGCCGGCATAGAAGAGAATTACCGGAAGCTTTTTGGAGACGCGCAAACGGTGGAGATGCGCGCCCCGTCGTCCAAAAAGGTCGTCTATTCCGGTTACTACAACGACCCCGCGAAGTTTGCCCGAGACGCCCTGAAGCTAGAGAGCCTGGGCACCAACGTCTATTGGACCCTCAACCCGCTAAAGGGGGACCTGCTGGCGAGGCGCTCGAACAAGTACGTGAAGGACTACTCGGGGGGCGCAACGTCCGACGAACACGTTACCCGCCGGGACAGGTTCGTCATCGACGTAGACCCCGAGAGGATCTCCGGTATTAGTGCTACGGACGAGGAGAAAAAGGCTTCCGAGGAGGGCGCTAAAAAGTGCGTGGCGTGGCTAAAGGAGCGCGGCTGGCCGGACGCGGAGTTCGTCGCTGACAGCGGCAACGGCTATCACGTCAGTTACCGCCTAGAGCTGCCGAACACGGAAGCCTCTCGGCTGCTCGTACAAAGGGTTCTGCAAGCTTTAGACGTTATGTTCTCCACCCAAGACACGCATATTGACGTGACCATGTTCAACGCCTCTCGAATCTGCAAGGTGTACGGGACGAAGGCACAAAAAGGCGAGGACCTAGAGGGGCGACCCCACCGTATATCCCGGATGCTCTTACACAACCCGGACGCTCAGTCGGTTAGCGAGGAACAGCTACGGAGCGTAGCCGGCATCTACGTCGAGCCGCCGCCGAAGGCCAAAAGGGGCAAGGGGACCGGTGCCTACCGCTTCGACACCGAAGCTTTTATAGAGTTCGCGGAATTGGAGGTCTCGAAGACCCGCCAGGCGAGGAACGGCGGAACCATTCACGAGTTCGAGGTTTGCCCTCTAAATCCCGAACACGACGACCGGTCGTCGATCATGATCTCCCACGACGAAGGGCCACCGTCTTTTCACTGCAATCACAATGGGTGTCGCGGGGGCGCCAACCTGTACCCCGAGGTTCGGGAGCAGTACGCGGAGTTCTTCGCCTTAGAGGCAGGCCGCCATCAAGGGGGGAACTCCAAGGAGAAGCCCGGGGCCCCAGAATGCCTCTCCGACGACGCTATGACCGAGGCGGTGAAGCTAGCCGAGGATCGACACCTCGGAACGGTGGAAGTAAAGCTGGTGGAGTGGTGCTGGAAGCACCGACTACCCAGGCGAAAGATCATTGTCTTGGAGGGCGAACCCGGACAGGGCAAGTCCCTCATCACCGTGGACTTCGCAGCCCGAGTGTCGGCGGGAAAACCTTTCCCGGGAGAAACGGTTAAGCCCGACCCGGCCTTGGTCCTGTTGTTCTCCACCGAGGATGACGCCGACGACACCATCAAGCCTCGCCTCGAGGCGGCCGGGGGAGACCCCACCAACGTGATCTGCATGGAGACCATCCCCACAAAAGACGGCGGGGAGGTGTCCCTATCTTTTCCGAGTCAAGCGAAGTTCCTTGAGAGGCTGGTGGAGAAAACGGGGGCAAAGCTGGTGGTCATCGACCCTGTTATGGGTTTTCTGGACCCGGACATCAACTCGAACAACCCCCAGAGCGTCCGTAGAGCGCTGCGTCCGCTGCGCAGAATCGCCAGCAGGACCGGCTGCATTATCATACTCGTAAACCACTTCAACAAATCCGGGTCAGCCAAACCCGTCGAGAAGGGTACCGGCAGCGTAAGCTTTCTCGGGGTGGCCCGGGTGGGTCTGCAGGTCGGGGTGCATCCCGAGCACCTGGGCTCCGAGGACCCCGACAAGCTGCGAGTGCTGGCACCGGCAAAAGCAAACCTCTCCAGGGAACCGAAAGCATACGAGTACAGGATCAAGTCCAACTCCGCCGTCCCCTCCAACCCCTACGTTGAATGGGCCGGGGAGTCTGGGGTTCGAGCCGAGGATCTGCTCGAACAGCAGCCTACCTCAGCCGAGAGGGGAGAAGCAGACGAGGCCGTAGAGTTCCTGCGGGCGCTCCTCAAGGATGGACCCGTACCCAGCGAGGCGATGTTCAAGCAGGCGAAAGTAGCCTTGAACGTTACCTCCGACAAAACCGTCCGCAGAGCTTTGAAAAAGGGGGGTTTCAAGAGCGGGAAGCTCCCAGGAGATGCCACATGGTCGTGGTGGGACCCGAAGACGTACGAACCCGAGAAGCCCGACCCGGGCGGAGGCGGGGGTGTCCAAGTTGGACAAGATGCGCCCGAGGGGGCTTCTACGGACAAGACGGGGGGTTCTGGGGAAGATCCGCCTCGACACACCCCCCTTACTTATACCAATGTCCAACATGTCCAACATCCCTTAAAAAGTAGTAATTTGCAGGGGGGACATGTTGGACATCAAGTTAGACATTCGGATGTCCAACATGACCAAAATGTCCAACATGAGGATAGTAAGAAGGGGGGCAACCCTCTACAGGCGGTTGAGGGGGAACTTGCCGGCAAGTTGGACAACTTGGACACCGTGTCCAACATGGATGTCCAACATGAAACTCCTGCAAAAAGCGAGAAAAATGGCCATGTTGGACATGTTGGACATGGTAAAGGAGGGGTAGGCAATTACACCCCGATCTTCCACGAGGATGGGCTACAAGAGGCTATAAGCACCCTCCAAGGCGCGGAGCTGCTGGGGCTGGACATCGAGACGACCGGCCTGCTGCCCCACAAGGGCGTCGTTAGGCTCGTCCAGGTGTCCGACGGGGAGCGCACCTACGTTGTGGACGCCTGGAGGGTGAACCCGAAGATGCTTCTTGAGATGGTCTATTCGGGGGACTGGGTGGCGCACAACGCCGCCTTCGAGATCTCGTGGATCTCCTACCACTTCGATCTTGAAGCCTGCGATTCTAGCCACCACGAGTGCACGATGATGATGAGCAACGCCCTCCGCGCGGGGGAGACGGAGTGGAAGAAGAAGAAAGACGGGACGATGTACCGGACCGAGGTGGAGCACGGCCTCAAAGACGTGGCGCGCCGGGAACTCGGGGTGGAGATGAGTAAGGAAATGCAGACATCCGACTGGAGCGCGGAAGAGTTGTCCGAGGAGCAGCTGAACTATGCGGCTCTGGACGCGGCGGTCTTGGTGCCTCTGCGTGACCGTCTGCGTGCCGAGTTAGAGAAGGAGGCTTAATGGTTAACGTGGCGGAGGGACAACGTCCCGTTCCGACGATCTTGGGGGTGCTGGACCTGGAGCATCAGCTAATACCCGTGGTGGCGGGGATGAACCTCGCCGGGGTTCCGGTCGACAGGGAGAAGTGGCTGGCGGCCGAGGAGGAGTGTCGGGAGGAGCTATACGCGGTGGAGGCGCGTATAGAAGCTTGCACCCCGAAGAAGCCCCAGCCCAAATCTGGGTGGAACCTGGACGGACACGCGGACCCGCTGGCCATGCTACACGCTTCCGGTCTCCCCGGGGAGGTGGCCTCCACCGCCGAGAAGACTATCGCCAAATACATCCCCGACATTCCGCTTATCGAGGACCTGATTAAGTACCGGAAGGCTAAGAGGGCAAAGGACACCGCCGAAGCCGACCGGCTGCGCAACAAGATCCTCGGGGAGGCACCCCCGCCCCCGCCTATACCCTACCAGCCTTGGAATCTCCGAAGCCCCCAGCAGGTAAAGGAACTGGCCGGGTTGCTGGGGTTCGACATGCACGACGGGACCGACGAACTAGAACTCCTCAAGCGGAAGGACACTCACGAGTTCTTCTCCCTCATGCTCGAGGCTCGAAGGCTCACGAAGCTGGTGGACACCTACGGCGTTAACTGGATAGATAAGCACTACGATCCCGATACTGGCCGGGTGTATCCCTCGTGGTGGCAGTGGGGAACGACAACCGGCAGGTTTGCATGCTCCAACCCCAACTTCCAACAACTTCCGAACGAAGGTCCGTACAGGTCCTGCATTCGAGCACCAGAGGGGCGGATGCTGGTGTCGGCGGATTATTCTCAAATAGAGCTGAGAATCGCGGCTAAGATCGCGCCGGATTCAGGAATGCTCGAAGCCTTCGAGGCTGGCAGGGACATCCACATAGAAACGGCCAAGCTGATTACATCTAACGACAGCCCGACCGGTGAACAAAGAACAAAGGCGAAGGTAATCAACTTCGGGCTGCTCTTCGGCATGCGGGCAGAGTCCTTGCCCGATTATGCTCTCAGGGAGTACAAGGTCCCGCTCGACGAAGACGAAGCCCGAAACTTCTACGACGCCTACTTCAAGGAGCGGCGAGGTATCGCCTCGTGGCACGCCAGGGAGAAGAAGGACTTCTACTCGAAGAAGAACAAAAAATGCGTAGACCGGTACACACTCAGTGGAAGGCGTAGGAAGGACATACGTAGCCTCAACGAAGCCTTGAACCATCCGGTACAGGGGACCGCCGGGGACGGCATGAAGTACGCAATGGTCCTCTTCGACCGCCGCCGGAACGAAGTACCCAGCGCCCAGCTCATCGCGACCGTGCACGACGAGCTGCTTGTGGAGTGTGACGAGGACGAAGCAAAAAAAGTAGAGGAGGTACTGAGGGGAACCATGATTGAGGCCATGGACAAGGTAGTTAATGCTGAGGGGCCGAAGGTGCCCATTGATGTGGAAAGTAAGGTAGCGAAAGCGTGGGTGAAAGAATGAGGAATACGAGTAGACCGGCACTGCGCACGAGCAGCCCTCGAAGCTTCCCGGAGATAGAAAAGGATCTGCGCCGGGCGTACAACCAGCAGAACGTGTACACGGGCCGGCAGACCATACTCGCGGTGTTGACCTTGGCGGCAAAGGCGGAGGGCCGTAAGGACGAAGGATCGAACAGGTTAGCCACCATAGACGAAATACGCGAGGTGGCCGACGCCGTGGCGGTAGCCGAAGTACTCCCCGCGTTGAACAGTGCCCCGCTCGATCCCGTAGAGCTTCGGGACTGGTTCGAGTACGCCATAACGTTAGGCCTTACCAAAACGCACATGAAAAGCGTCATCGAAGGCGTTGACTCCGGGGAGTATAAGCGGCTGTGGAAGCGGGAGGACCGCTACGACGACAAAAAAGTTAGGGATATATTCTGGCGGGGTTGATGTCTACGACTATCAACGGTCTCTCGGGTTTTGCAGTTGGTGCGAGTGGCAATGGCACAAGATGGAAAACGAGTAGAGGAGGAAGAATAATGCCGAAAACAGCCTACAGAGACCTAGTGCGGTTTCGCTCAGGTCTCCCCGAGCATGTACTCCAAGCGATGATTGATGTAGAGGCGTTGTGGATTTCCGCGCCCACGGATTTCGATGACTGCGAGTACTGCGTTGCCATTATGGACGGGGAGCGCCCCGAGATAAAGGTATGCTCGCACTACGAGCGGCTGGGAGAGGCCTCGTACACCATAAACAAGATCGAAGACTCTCTTACAAAAGAGGAGAACGATCTCCTACACCGGTCAGAGTGTCTGGAGCATGAATCTACAAGAGCCTGGGATTACGCTCAGCCAGACTGGCAGGTCCTACCAGAAGGCTTCTATGCTGTACCCGATCCACGTGAGGGTGTAGAGCAGATGACCTACTGGAGGCGCAAGGATGTAGGCAAGAGAAAGCACCCAGAATTCGAACCGTGGAAACCTCGCGGAGCCAAGGTTCGCTACGGGCCAACCCTCTTTACCAACGATCCACGGCTCAAGAAACTAAAAGGAGATGAGAAGCGTTGGTTTGTGCGGTCTTGGTACGAGACCGTAGGACACCCCTATAGAGACGCCATTATCGAAACCATCCTCGAGGACCCGGCTCTTGCGGCTAAGAGGTTCGCCGAGTGGAATATGCGTTGTTGTATGTGTGGGCGGGCTCTAACCCATGAGGATTCGAAGACTTTAGGCATCGGCCCCGAGTGTGGTAAAGGGTTTCCGAAAGAGGTGCTGGCGGAGCACTTCCAGATGCAAGTAGGCGAGCTACACGCCGCTTCTCTGTAGGCGTGTAGCTAGGGGGCCGAGACGCGCCATTGCCCCGGTCCCTCTTCTTATGCCAGCGCTTCGGGCTTCACCTTCAAGACCTTGGCGAGCTTGCGCGCGGTCGAAGAATAAGCCCGACGCTTGCCCGTCTCCAACGCCGCTATGGTGGTACGCCCCACCCCGGACGCCCGGGCAAGCTCCTCCTGGGTAAGCCTCCGTTCCTTACGCCACTCGCCAAGTCGAGTCAATGTGTGATACTTGGTTTTTTCTTCCATGTCCCTAATTTTAAACCAAAACCCCTTGACTTTCTAGGGACAAGTTGAGACAATGCGGTTGTTGATAAGAAATGGCCCCGCAGGAGTTCGCAGCTCCCCGAGGCCCGGACCACAAGGAGCAGACCTTATGGCCAGCACCAGTCTACCGGCTTCAGCTAAGGAAGCCACCACCAGAGTCGAGCGAGGCCGCGATCTCTACACCGAGCACGCGGACGAGATCCGCTTCGAGCACGGTTCCTGGTACGTCCCCAGCGGTAGCGTCGAGGGCCGGTTCTACGCCGTGCGCCTCGGTCCGGTCGAGAGGTGTGAGTGCCCCGACCACGCATACCGTGGCGCGAAGTGTCAGCACGTGACGGCGGCCATAATCGCCAGGGCCAAGAGCACGACCTGCGATTGTTGTGGTAATCGCGTACCGTGGAGGTTCGTGAGCGAGGTTACTGAGGACGACGAACTCTTGAGCTGGTTTGTTGGCGACAGGCTTTGTGCCGACTGCGTGAACGGCGGGTACTGGGCGTGACGGACAGGGAGATCGACGAGGATGGGGTCGGACACAAGGTGTCTGGCCCCGGTACGCAGGGCGGGGCGACGTTCGGCGAGTTCGAGGTGTGGGCCGTCATCGACGGCGAGGACCGGTTCGTGACGGTGGCGCGAACGGAAGCTGAAGCGCTAGACGCGGCCCGGGAAGTTTCCTGGCGGGCTCTTGGGAAGCTACAGCATATCTACATCGTCCGGGTCGTCCGATGATCCGCTCCATCGCGGCGGGACTGGCATTATCTGGGCCAGCCCTTCTCGTCGAGGTCGTGCGGGTGTTCGCGTGAGGCGGCTCGGGGTGGCGTGGGCCGCAGTCCTCGTGGTCATCCTGGCGGTCCTCGTGGCGGCGCTCTTCGCGCTGGCCACGCGCCCGCCAGCCGAGCGCTGCCAATCCATCGACGCGGAGAAGGTCTCGGTCGAGAAGCTGGAGATCCTGCGAGACGACGGTTGGTTCGGTGTCCCAAACGACTCCAAGGAGGCCTTGTATTCGCCGGGATGCCTGACTCCAGCCAGCGGGGTGTAGGATGCCGGACAGGGCGAGAGACGCCCGGGACGAAGCTCGAGCGGCCCGGGGGGCCATAGCCGAAGTGTGGATCCGAGAGGAGCTGGGGCTCCGGCTTCACTATACTGCTTA
>Ga0136616_10001075_pt1 | contig 14083 bp, 10 predicted proteins | sample AntDrymUQ2992106_2_FD_106648 | JGI IMG/M metagenome (GOLD analysis project Ga0136616, IMG submission 106648) | Polar desert sand microbial communities from Dry Valleys, Antarctica - metaG UQ299 (21.06) | ecosystem: Environmental > Terrestrial > Soil > Desert | place: Antarctica: Dry Valley...
AACGGCGCGGTCCCGGCATGCCGAGCATCACGGGTGTGCCGCCGGTAGGCCGCTCCCTGCCGGCCGCCCACGCGTCGCCCGCGCGGGTGGGTCGTACGGTGACCGCCGGCCCGTCCGCCACCAGGTGGTGCGGCGCGGCGTAGGTGAGCTCGACGGTTGCCAGGTCACCCGGCCGGACAACCGCATCGGTGGGCGGGGTGAAGTGCACCAGCCGGTTGTCCCTCGCCCGCCCGGACACCCGCCGGGTCGCGCCGTCCTTGCGCCCCTCCCCCTCAGCGACCAGCACCTCCACCTGACGGCCGACCTGCCGCCGGTTCTCGGCCCAGGAGATGTCGTCCTGCAGCGCCACGAGTCGTTCGTACCGCTCCTGCACGACCTCCTTGGACACCTGGCCCGGCATGTCGGCAGCCGGCGTACCCGGCCGGCGGGAGTACTGGAACGTGAACGCACCCGCGAAACGTGCCGCGCGGACGACGTCCAGCGTCTGCGCGAAGTCCTCCTCGGTCTCGCCGGGGAAGCCGACGATGACGTCGGTGGTTATCGCGGCGTCGGGGATGGCGGCGCGCACACCGTCGACAATCGTCAGGAAGCGCTCCTGCCGGTAGGAGCGCCGCATCGCGCGCAGCACCCGCGACGACCCGGACTGCAGCGGCATGTGCAGCTGCGGCATGACGTTGGGCGTTTCGGCCATCGCCGCGACGACGTCGTCGGTGAAGTCGCGCGGATGCGGTGAGGTGAACCGGACCCGCTCGAGCCCCTCGATGTCGCCACAGGAACGCAGCAGCTTGCCGAACGCCTCACGGTCACCGAACTCGGCGCCGTAGGAGTTGACGTTCTGCCCGAGCAGGGTCACCTCCAGCACGCCCTCCGCGACGAGCGCCCGCACCTCGGCGAGAACGTCGCCGGGTCGGCGGTCGCGCTCCCGCCCGCGCAGCGAGGGCACGATGCAGAAGGTGCAGGTGTTGTTGCAACCGACCGAGATGGCGACCCAGGCGGCGTACGCCGACTCCCGCCGGGCCGGCAGGGTCGACGGGAACACGTCGAGCGACTCCAGGATCTCGACCTGCGCTTCCTCCAGCACGCGCGCCCGCTCGAGCAGCGCCGGCAGCGACGCGATGTTGTGCGTGCCGAACACGACGTCGACCCACGGTGCGCGTCGGCGGATGTCCCCGCGGTCCTTCTGCGCCAGGCATCCCCCGACCGCGATCTGCATTCCGGCACGCGCTTTCTTGGCCGGCAGCAGCTGCCCCAGGTTGCCGTAGAGCCGGTTGTCGGCGTTCTCACGAACTGCACAGGTGTTGAAGACCACCAGATCTGGCAGGTCCTCTTCGGCGCGGACGTAGCCCGCATCCTCCAGCAGTCCGGCGAGCCGCTCGGAGTCGTGCACGTTCATCTGGCACCCGAAAGTACGGACCTCGTACGTCCGCGACCCGCTCACCCGCCCAGGGTACGCAGCCCACCGTGTCCAGAAAGTGATCGTGTCCTGGTGGCCTTCACGGGCAGCTGAGGTCTACGTTGCCTAAGCATGACGGTGACGAACGACCGGGCAGGCTCCGAGTCGCCCGCGCCCGGCCCGCCGCTGGTCGAGCTGTCGAACGTCAACAAGCACTTCGGCGAGCTGCACGTGCTCAAGGACATCGACCTCACCGTGCACAAGGGCGAGGTCGTCGTGGTCATCGGGCCCTCCGGATCCGGCAAGTCCACCCTGTGCCGGGCCATCAACCGGCTGGAGCCCATCGACGACGGACGCATCACCATCGAAGGCGAGGAGCTGCCGGCGGAGGGCAAGGGCCTGGCCCGGCTGCGCTCCGAAGTGGGCATGGTGTTCCAGTCCTTCAACCTTTTCGCGCACAAGTCCGTGCTGGACAACGTCACCCTCGGCCCGACCCGCGTACGCGGGAAGAAGAAGGATGAGGCCGAGGCGCGGGGCCGCGAGCTGCTCGACCGGGTCGGCATCGGCAACCAGGCGGAGAAGATGCCTGCCCAACTGTCCGGGGGACAGCAGCAGCGGGTGGCCATCGCCCGCGCGCTGGCCATGGACCCCAAAGTCATCCTCTTCGACGAGCCGACGTCCGCGCTCGACCCGGAGATGATCAACGAGGTCCTCGACGTCATGATCCAGCTGGCCCAGGAGGGCATGACCATGGTGGTGGTCACCCATGAGATGGGTTTCGCCCGCCGTGCGGCCAACCGCGTGGTGTTCATGGACGACGGCCAGATCCTCGAGGACACCACGCCGGAGGAGTTCTTCACCAACCCAAGCAGCGACCGCGCGAAGGACTTCCTCTCCAAGATCCTCAGTCACTGATCACCGGGCCGACACACTGTCGCGCCTCAACGGAAGGGAAATGCGATGGGACTACGTAGCAGAGGTAGGGGAACCGGTGTCGCAGCCGCGGTGGCCGCCCTGGCCCTCGTGCTGACCGCCTGCGGCGGCAGCGACGAGGAGGCCGTCACCGAGGTCGCCGAGGACGCGAAGTTCGCCGCCGGCACGACCATGGCCAAATTCAACGAAGCCGGCGAGATCACCATCGGGGTCAAGACAGACCAGCCGGGCATCGGGTTCCTGGAGCCCGGAGCGGATTCACCGACCGGCTTCGACATCGAGATCGCCAAGATCGTTGCTGCCGAGCTGGGCATCGAGCCGAGCGGCATCGAGTGGAAGGAGACGGTCTCCGCCAACCGGGAGCCGTTCCTGCAGAACGAGACCGTCAACATGGTGGCCGCGTCGTACTCCATCACCGACGAGCGGCTGGAACTCGTCGGACAGGCCGGCCCGTACTACGTCACCGGCCAGCAACTGCTGGTCAAGAAGGACGACACCAGCATCAACGGACCGGACGACCTCGGCGGCAAGAAGGTTTGCTCGGTGACCGGTTCCACGTCGATCGCAACGGTGGAAGAGGACTACGGCGCCAACCCGGTGCCGTTCTCGACCTACCAGGAGTGCGTCAACCAGCTGCTCAACGCGTCGGTCGACGCGGTGACCACCGATGGTGCGATCCTGCTCGGCTACGCCGCGCAGAACCCCGACGAGCTGAAGGTCGTCGGCGAGGCGTTCAGCGAGGAGCGCTACGGGCTCGGCTACACGAAGGATGACAGCGAGTTCTGCAACTTCCTCAACGAAACGCTGCAGAAGTCCTTCGACAACGGCAGCTGGGCCGCCGCCTTCGAGAAGACACTGGGCAAGGCGGGGGTAGAAACACCGTCACCGCCCCCGCTCGACCCCTGCCCTTGAGCACAGCACTCAGCCGCATGATCCGATGAACAACCGGGGTAGGCGGGGGCCGGTGACATGAGCGTCCTGCTCGACAACCTCGACGTTCTGCTCGCCGGCTTCCGCCTCACCGTGGCCTTGGCCGCGGTGTCCGCCGTGGGCGCGCTGCTGCTCGGCACCCTGATCGCCGCAATGCGGGTGTCGCCCGTGCCGGCGCTGCGTGCCGCCGGCGGCACCTACGTCAATCTCGCCCGCAACACGCCGCTGACCCTGATGTTCGCCATTTTCGTCTTCGGCCTGCCCGAGCTCGGCATCCAGGCGTCGTTCTTTGTCCGCGCCGTTCTCGCCCTCACGGTGTACACCGCCGCCTTTGTCGCCGAGTCCGTGCGGTCGGGCATCAACGCGGTCCAGGCCGGCCAGGTGGAGGCGGCCCGGGCGGTCGGCATGACGTTCGGCCAGACCCTGCGGCTGGTGGTGCTGCCGCAGGCCTTCCGGTCGGTGCTGCCGCCGCTGGCCAGCGTCTTCATCGCCTTGACGAAGAACACCTCCGTCGCCGCGGGATTTGGCATCACCGAGGCGGTGTTTCGGATGGGTGGGCTGAGTCGCGACTTTCCCACCGCGCTGTTTCCGGTCTTCCTCGGCGTGGCCTTCGGCTTCATCATCCTCGTCGCGGTCATCGCGCTCTTCTTCCGCTTCCTGGAGACGCGGCTGGCGGTGGTTCGATGAGCACCTCCGTCCTCTACGACGTTCCCGGACCGAAGGCCCGGCGGCGTCAGCGCACGGGATCGATCGTCGGTGGGATCGTGCTGGCTGCCCTGCTCGCGCTCGTGGTGTGGCGGCTGGCGAGCCAGGGCAACTTCAGCGCCAGCAAGTGGGAGCCGTTCACCCGCTCCACCATCATCGGCGCACTCGCCGAGGCGCTGCTGGCCACCCTGCAGGCTGCCGTCCTCGCCATCGTGTTGGCGCTGGTCTGGGGCGCACTGCTGGCGGTTGGAAGGCTCTCCGACCGGCCGTGGATCCGTATCCCGGCCATCCTGATCATCGAGTTCTTTCGGGCCACGCCGGTCCTGCTGCTCATCTTCTTCCTGTTCTTCGGCTTCTCCTCCCAATTCGACGACTTCGGGAGCATCATCGGCCTGGACAACCTGGGCACGCTAGGTCCGCTGGTGATCGCGCTAATGCTCTACAACGGGTCGGTGCTCGCCGAAATCTTTCGCGCCGGGATCAACGCGGTGCCACGGGGCCAGGCGGAGGCGGCGTACACGATCGGCTTACGCAAGTCGCAGGTCATGCGCATCGTGCTCATCCCGCAGGCGGCACGCATCATGCTGCCGGCCATCGTCAGCCAGAGCGTCGTTGCCCTCAAGGACACCGCGCTCGGCTTCATCATCGGCTACACAGAGCTGCTGCGGACAGGACGCAGCGTCTTCCTCAACTTCAACAACATCATTCCTACGGTGATCGTCGTCGCCGTCATCTACATCAGCATGTGCATGCTGTTGTCCCGACTCGCCCACTGGCTCGAGGGCAGGCAGGCGCGCGCCTACGGACGGGAAGCGGTGGAGGCCGCCGAGTCGGCGGTGGCCAACCAGTAAGGTCCGGCGCATGCCCGAACGCATGCCGAAGCCCGCTGTGGCGCCGTACGGCGCGTGGCCCTCGCCCGTCTCCGCCGCCGACGTCGCGCGGGCAGGCGTCCGGCTCGGCGACGTGGCGATCGTCGGTGACCCGGCCGCCGGCGAAACGTGGTGGACCGAGGCGCGCCCCTCCGAGGGCGGCCGGCAGGTCGTGGTGGGTCGGCGCGGAGCCGAGCAGCCCGTCGACCTGCTGCCCGCCCCGTGGAACGCGCGTACCCGCGTGCACGAGTACGGCGGCTCCTGCTGGCTGCCGGTGCCCGACGGCGTCGCCGGCCACGCGCTGGTCTTCACCCACTGGGACGACCAGCGGGTCTACCGCCTCGACGCAGCCGGTGGCGAGCCACGGCCGCTCACCCCCGCGCCGCCGGAGCCGTCGGGCTGGCGCTACGTCGACCCGGTGCCGGCGCCCGGCGGCACCCACCTGTGGTGGGTGCGCGAGGCGCACGCCGATGGGCAGATCACCCGGCACATCGTCGCCGTGCCGCTCGACGGGTCGGCTGCTGACGATCCCTCTGCCGTACGCGAGGTGGTCGGCGGGTCGCACTTCCTGGCCGGAGCGCGGCCTTCGCCCGACGGCCGGCGGCTGGCCTGGTTGGCGTGGGATCACCCGCAGATGCCCTGGGACGGCACCGAGCTGCGGGTTGCCGACCTCGGCGACGACGGCATCGCCGGGCCGCACCGGACCGTGCTCGGCGGGCCGACCGAGGCGGTGTTCCAGCCGGAGTGGGCCGACGACGACACGCTGTACGCCGTCAGCGACCGCACCGGCTGGTGGAACCTCTACCGCCTGCCGGTGGCCGGCGGCGACCCCGAGCCGCTGTGCCCGCGGGAGGAGGAGTTCGGGGTTCCGCTGTGGACTCCGGGAATGGCGACGTACGCCGTGCTCTCCGACGGCCGGGTCGCCGTGCTGCACGGACGGGGCGAGCTGCGCCTCGGACTGCTCGATCCGCGCACCGGTGAGCTGAGGGACCTGGACCTCCCCTACCGGGTGCTGGTGCCGCTGCTGCGCGGCTCCGGAAACACCGTGGCGCTGACCGCCGGCGGACCGCGTACCCCGGCCACGGTCCTGCGGGTCGACACCGGGACCGGCGAAGCCACCGAAGTCCACGTGGCCACCGATCCGGCCGAACTGCCCGACGTGGCGTACCTGCCGGAGCCGACCGACGAGACGCTGCCCGGCCCGGGTGGTCGCGACGTCCACGCACTGGTCTACCCGCCGACCAACCCAACCGCGGAGGCCCCGGAGGGCGAGCTGCCGCCGTACGTCGTCTTCGTTCACGGCGGACCCACCGCCCACACGCTGCCGTCGCTGGACCTGCAAAAGGCGTACTTCACCAGCCGCGGCATCGGAGTGGTCGACGTCAACTACGGCGGCTCCACCGGCTACGGCCGGGAGTACCGGGAGCGGCTGCGCCAACAGTGGGGCGTGGTCGACGTCGAGGACTGCGTGGCGGCCGCCCAGGCGCTCGCCGAGCAGGGCAGGGCGGACGGGCGACGGCTGGCCATCCGCGGCGGCAGCGCCGGTGGGTGGACCACGCTGGCCGCGCTCACCGGCACCGACGTGTTCGCCGCCGGCGCCTCCTACTACGGCGTCGCCGAGCTGCTGCGCTTCGCCCAGGACACCCACGACTTCGAGTCGCGCTACCTCGACGGGTTGATCGGGCCGCTACCGGAGAGCTACGGCCGCTACGTCGACCGCGCGCCGCTGTCGCACGTTGACCAGCTGTCCTGCCCGGTGCTCTTGCTACAGGGGCTGGAGGACGAGGTGGTCCCGCCCTCGCAGGCGGAGCTGTTCCGCGACGCCCTCGCCGCGAAGGGGATCCCCCACGCCTACCTCGCCTTCCCCGGGGAGCAGCACGGGTTCCGCCGGGCGGAGACGGTCATCGCGGCACTCGAGGCGGAGCTCTCCTTTTACGGACAGGTGCTCGGCTTCGACCCGCCGGGCGTACCCCAGCTGGAGCTGTCGACCGGCTGAGCACTCGCCGGCCGGCGGCGTACGCCGTCAGCGGGCGATCTCGATGGCGCGCGATTCGCGCACCACGGTGACCCGGATCTGCCCCGGGTAGGTGAGCTCCTCCTCGACCTGCTTGGCGATGTCGCGGGCGATGACCTGCGCCTGGATGTCGTCGACGGCATCGGGCAGCACCATGACCCGCACCTCCCGGCCGGCCTGCATGGCGAAGACCTTCTCCACCCCCTGCTGGCCCAGGGCGATCTGCTCCAGCCGTTCCAGCCGCTTGACGTAGGCCTCGATGGACTCGCGGCGCGCCCCCGGGCGCCCGCCGCTGATCGCGTCCGCGGCCTGGGTGAGGACGGCCTCAACGGTGCGTGCCTCCACCTCGTTGTGGTGCGCCTCGATCGCGTGGACGACGTCGTCGCTCTCGCCGTAGCGCCGGGCCATCTCCGCCCCGACGAGCGCATGACTTCCCTCGACCTCATGGGTGAGCGCCTTGCCGACGTCGTGGAGCAGAGCGCAGCGCTTCATCACCTCGCGGTCGAGGCGCAGCTCGCTGGCCATGACCCCGGCCAGGTGCGCCGACTCGACGAGGTGCTTGAGGACGTTCTGCCCGTACGACGTCCGGTACCGCAGCCGGCCCAGCAGCGTGGTCAACTCCGGATGCATGTCGGTGATCCCGAGCTCGACGAGGGCGTCCTCACCGGCGCGTACGCACAGCTGCTCCACCTGCACCTTGCTGCGCTCGTGCACCTCCTCGATGCGGTGCGGGTGAATGCGGCCATCAAGCACCAGACTCTCCAACGCCACCCGCGCGACCTCGCGGCGGACCGGGTCGAAGCTGGACAGCAGCACCGCCTCGGGCGTGTCGTCGATGATGACGTTGACGCCGGTCACCGACTCGAACGCGCGGATGTTGCGTCCCTCGCGACCGATGATGCGACCCTTCATCTCGTCGCTGGGCAGGTGCAGAACCGAGACGACGGACTCGGCCGTCTGCTCGCTGGCAACGCGCTGGATCGCCAGCGTGACGATGCGGCGCGCCCGCTCCTCCCCCTGGGCGCGGGCCTCGCTCTCGATGTCGCGGAGGAGGATCGCCGCCTCCCGCTTGCCCTGGTTCTCGATGGCGGCGACCACCTCCGTCTTGGCCTGCTCTGCGGTCAGCCCGGCGGTGCGTTCGAGGATGAGGCGCCGCTCCTCCTCTACGTCCTCCAGCTCCGCGCGCTTGCTCGCAATCCCGGCCTCGGCCTCGGCGAGCTCGCGGGAGCGATCAGCCAGCCGGCGGTCCTTGACGTCGAGCCGCTCCTCCCGCTCGCCGAGTCGGTGCTCGCGGCGCTCGACCTCCAGCCGCTGCTCGCGCAGCTCCTCCTTGAACCCGCGGGTCTCCTCCTCCACCTCATCCCGGGCCTGGGCCGCGTGCTCGGCGGCTGAACGTGCCTGCCGGCGAATGTCCTGCGCTTCCGCCTCGGCCCGGGAGCGGATCTCCGCCGCCTCCCGGCGGGCATCGTCAACCTCCTGCTGAGACGGCGACGGCCCCTGCGTGATGACTGGCTGTTGCTCCGTGCGCCCGCCATCGGGGACGGGGGTGGTTGCCGAGACCCGGCGCAGGACGACGACGAGTCCGACAACCAGGGCGACGACGGTCAGCACCAGGAGGAGCACCATCAACTCGGCGACGCGCATGACCCGTCTCCCTCCGTCGCGGCCCCGGCGGCGCCGGGACGCTGACGTGAGGGTTCACCGCGGCCACTCGCCGGCGGCGGTCGACGCCGGCCTGCCTGGCGGCCGTTCGAGCCAGCCCTTGCCGACGGTCAGTCCGTAACGCGGCACGTTGACTGTGCCACTCCGAATGCCCACCGACCGTAACCGGCTGGGGGTGCTGTCCTTGCGGTGCTGTCCTGCGGGCTGTGATGTCATATCCGGCACACGGGCCGGGTCGCGTCGATTCGGGCAATACCTATGGCTACGGCTGACCGCGTAGCGGAGTGAACCCTCACTGATGGTGAGGCTAGCGCAGAAACGCACGACGGCAAGCAACCGCTCGGCCCAACGGCCTGCGTCACCCCGAGTCGGCGCAGTCGAGCTCGCCGGCAAGCGCCTCGCGAACCACCTGAAGGGCTACCCCCGACGGATAGCCCTTGCGCTCGAGGAGACCGGCGAGCCGCCGCATCCGGGCGGGGCGGTCCAGGCCGCGCGTGCTGGGCAGCTTGCGGGCGACGAGGCCCCGTGCGGTGGCCCACTCGTCCTCCGGGTCCAGGGCGGTGAGTGCCTCATCGACGACCTGCTCGTCGACCCCCCGCTGGCGCAACTCGTGAGCCAGGGCGCGGCGGGCCATGCCGCGCACAGCCTGGCGGGAGCGGACCCACGCGGCCGCGAACGCCGCGTCGTCGACCAGCCCGACCTCCGTGAAGCGCATCAGCACGCGGTCGGCTGCCTCCCTGGGGACTCCACGCTTGTCCAGTGCCGCCGCGAGTTGGAACCGCGTACGGGGTGCCTGCGTCAGCAGCCGGAGGCAGATGGCGCGGGCGACGCTATCCGGTTCCGCAGGCGGCGGCTCTGCCGCAGCCGTGCCGGGCGTCGGACCGGTGGCGGCGCGGCCCACGGCGACTAGAAGTCGACCGGTGCGGGCCCCACCGGTCCGGGGGGTTCGGCGTCGACACGCGGACCGACACCGAGCTTCTCCTTGATCTTCTTCTCGATCTCGTCGGCGAGGTCGGGGTTGTCGCGCAAGAACGCCCGCGCGTTCTCCTTGCCCTGGCCGAGCTGGTCGCCCTCGTAGGTGTACCAAGCGCCTGCCTTGCGCACGAACCCGTGCTCGACACCCATGTCGATGAGCCCACCCTCCCGGCTGATGCCCAGGCCGTAGAGGATGTCGAACTCCGCCACCTTGAACGGCGGGCTCACCTTGTTCTTCACCACCTTGACGCGCGTCCGGTTGCCCACCGCCTCGGTGCCGTCCTTGAGGGTCTCGATGCGTCGGACGTCGAGCCGCACGGAGGAGTAGAACTTCAGCGCACGGCCACCCGTCGTCGTCTCCGGGCTGTTGTGCACGATGACGCCATCAGCCAGGTAGTTATGCGACCCCTCCACCTCGATGTCGAAACGGTGCATCGATCGGGTCGCCGGCTTCGCGTGTATATCCACGATCGGCGTAGGAACCGGGACGAGGGTCGGCTCGACGAACTCCGGTTGGACGTTGAAGTGACCTCGGAACCGTGGCAGCAGCTTGTAGTCCATCGAGGGATGGACGTACGGAGCGATGAGCCCTTGCAGCTTCTCTGTCTCCGCTGTGGAGAAGCGCATGACGGCCTTCTGCTGCGCCCCGCGCGGCATGACTCGCGCGGTGATTCCGAATGCTCCCCGAAGGTGCTCCACAAGGCGTTCCCGAGAACCTGGGCTCATCGCCTCCACGCAGATCTCCACTCGGCCGGAGCCTCCCTGGGTCCGGTCCTGGAGGCCCTTGGACCGCAGCATGAAGCACCCGTCGTCCATGTACCAGATCGCGAGCGCGAGCGGCGTCAGCGCCTTGAGATAGTCCCAGGTGAGGTGCTTCTCACCGTCCCCGAAGTAGACAACTCGACGTAGCTCGTCGAGCTCGGCCAGCGGAGTGAGGTCGATGAACCCCGCACCGCTGGAGTTTGTCGTCCTGCACTGCCGAATGTTGCCGAACATCGACGACTTCCAGTCGAGGTACGCCAGCTGCTCTTGGCCGTGTCCCATGCGGAGCCGAGCACCGAGGCTGGTGGGGGCCGACTTCGGTGACAAGTTGCTGTCGCCCATCAGACCGCCTAGCACCAGCTGCCACTGAGTCGGGCTCAGTCGCTGCGCCGTCGAGAGCATCACCCGGTCTCCGACGGCGAGTTCACCCGCCTCGCGCCACCCGCCAGGAGTTCGCACCAGGTGGTTGGCCGTGAGTCCCATCTGTGCTCTTCCGTTGCCCTCGGGCCGTGCTGCGGTGATCTGCAGGAACTGTGCGGTCGGCCCGTTGTCGAACCAGTCGGTGATGCGCTTGGGTACGACTCTTCCAATCTTGGCGTCGTAGGAGAGCACCTCGACAGGCAGTCTTTGGTTGACGATCTTGCCAATCTTCTCCTGGCTGCCATCCGCGAGAGTCACCCGGGTGCCATAGGAAAGGCACCCGAACATCACGCCGATCTTCTCCCGGAGCTGGTTGATGAAGATCGCCGTGGTCTTCGATTGGCTGAGCGCTCCAGTGATCTTGCGGAGGGCCTGGCTCATCAACCGGGCCTGCAGGCCGACGTGGCTGTCGCCCATCTCCCCCTCGATCTCCGCGCGCGGGACGAGGGCGGCGACGGAGTCGATGACGATGACGTCGAGTGCTCCGGAGCGGATGAGCATGTCCGCGATCTCCAACGCCTGCTCGCCGGTGTCGGGTTGGGACACGAGCAGCGCGTCGGTGTCGACTCCCAACTTCTGCGCGTACTCCGGGTCGAGGGCGTGCTCGGCGTCGATGAACGCGGCAATGCCGCCGGCCTTTTGCGCATTGGCCACGGCATGAAGGGCAACCGTCGTCTTGCCGCTGGACTCCGGCCCGTAGATCTCCACCACCCGGCCGCGCGGCAGGCCACCGATGCCGAGCGCCACGTCGAGCGCGATGGACCCGGTGGGGATCACCTCGACGGGGGCACGCCCCTCCTCGCCGAGCCGCATGACGGAGCCCTTACCGAACTGACGCTCGATCTGGGCCAGCGCGGTGTCGAGGGCCTTGTCGCGGTCCATCGCTGCCATGAGTCGCCCCTAGGACTGGTCGGTGGTGTGCGGTCGTGGACGACGGTAGAGGCAGCTGCCGACAATTTCTCGGTGCCGACGACCTCTGTGGACGCCCGAGCGCTGTGGACGCTACCTCGAACACCCGTTCGACATAGCGCCGACACGCCGCCATGGATCTATAGGCCAGCGGCGTACCCAACCGGACGGGCCGGGAGATCATCCGGATCGGCCAGTCGCTGCAACTATCGACGGACCGGCCAGCGGAGCCACATTCACGATGATCAGCGACCGCCATGGGCACAGCCGCGTACGGCGGTTATGGGCGGCAGCCGGGTACGGCGACTAGAGGGCCTCAGCCGCTCTTGCGACGGAACGTCCGCTTGGTCTTCGCCGGCCCGGAGGCCCCGTGGGACTTCTCCGGCGGCTCGCCAGCCTTGCCATCGGTCTTCCCACCTCCCCCGCGCTTCTGCTCGAGCGCCTCCCTGAACCGACGGCGCAGCTCGTCACCACCGGTGGTTTTTTTGGAGTCCATGGCGTTGCGCCCTTCTGGTGTTCGCACGGATGCCGGAACGCGCCCACGGTGTCACTCCGGGCGCTGGCGCACCAGCGTCTCTCGCCGGCCGGGGCGGACCATGAACAGCGTGACCGGCACGAGCAGCAGGGCGGCGGTGGCGGCCAGGGCGGCGTACCCGAGGAGGGCGACGACCACGCCGGCGAGTGCACCGCCGACCGCCGCACACAGTCCCATGACGAGGTCGGCTGTCCCCTGTACGGCGGGCCGTATCGCGTCCGGCACCGATTCGGCGAGCAGTGTGGACCCGGCGACGAGGCCGCAGGACCAGCCGAGGCCGAGCAGGAAGAGCCCGACGCCGAGCTGTAGCGAACCGCGGGAGGGGGCGGTGCCGGCGACCACCAGGGCCGCAAGCAGCACCACCTGCCCGCCGAGGACAACCGGCACCCGACCGACGTGGTCGGCCAGCCAGCCGACCACCGGGGAGAGCGCGTACATGCCGGCGACGTGCACGCTGATGACGATGCCGACGACCCGCAGCTCCGCCCCACCGGCGTGCATGTGCACCGGAGTCATGACCATCACCGAGACCATGACGGTGTGCGAGAGGGCGACGGCGGCGAGCCCGAGGGTTGCCGGTGGCGACTCGGCGACTGCACGCAACGCGGTGCGCGCGGCCCGGCGTGGCGCGGCGAACTTTCCCGGCTGGCCGGAGCGGGTGCGCGCAAGGACCAGCGGGTCAGGTCGCAGCCGCGCGAGGAGGACGGCGCCGGCAAGCAGGAAGACCGCGGCCGAGCAGAGGAACGCCCCTGTCAGATCGGGCAGACCCAGCGCTCGGGCGAAGGCTCCGGCAGGGGCGGCGAGGTTGGGTCCCGCCACTGCACCGACCGTGGTCGCCCACACCACGGTGGCCAGGGCGCGGCTGCGGTGGTGCGGGTCGGCAAGGTCGGTGGCGGCGTAGCGCGCCTGAAGGTTCGCCGCGGTCGACGCGCCGAAGAGCAGCAAGCCGGGCAGCAGCAGCCAGGGGGCTCCCACCGCCGCCGCGACGACCGCGGTCACCGCACCTACGGCACCGGTCACGTACCCGACGGCGAGGCCAGGGCGGCGCCCGCGCGCCGCCATGAGGCGGGACATCGGCAGCGCCGCAAGCGCTGCACCGAGGACGACGGAGGTCTGCGCCAACCCGGCCAGCGCAGCCGAACCGAAGACGTCCGCGGCGAGCAGGCTGCCCACCGCGACGCCGAGCGCCACGCCCACACCGCCGAGCACCTGGGTGGCGACGAGCACCCGCAGCGTGCGCCGCTGGACCGCCGCGACCGGGACGCCGCCGGTCACATCGAAGGGCACATCGAAGGGCACATCGAGGGGGACCCCGACAGGGAGGCCGCTCGAGACGCCGCCAGGGAGGTCGACGGGAGCGGTCACGAGTTTGACCCTACGGGCGCCGCACCGCAGCGGTCTCAGGTGGCGCTGACGCCCGGCATCCTGCCCTCGCGGAACGCGTCGACGAAAAGTCGGTGGTCACCGCGGGTCCGTTCGGCGTACGCCGTGGCGAAGTCGACGACGTGGCGTACGAAGCCGTCGATGTCGTCACCGATCACCTCGACGATCGCGTCCTCGACCTGGAAAGCGACCAGCGTCTGCTCGCTGTCCTCGTCGGACACGCAGTGGACCTTCGCCGCAGCCTGGCCGAGGTAGCGCAGCACCGGCTCCATCTCGGCAGGCTCGGTCAGTGATCCCCACTCCAGGTCGGTCTGGTGCGGGGAGAGTTCGCTGACGACGAAACCGATGTCGTCGATTTCGGTGTGTCCAAGAAAAGGATCGGAGTGGGCTTGCAACGCCAGCTGGCTGACCGCCGTGCGGTGCCCGTGGTGGTGGAAGTAGCGGCGGATGCGTTCGTCCCCGACGACGCGGCTGGGCGCCGCCACGTTGCCCTGCTTCATCGACAACACGATGTCGTTCTCCAGCGCCTGGCTCTGTCCCTCGATGAGCACGTTGTACGTCGGCAGCCCGGCGGAGCCGATGCCGAACCCGCT
>Ga0136616_10001077_pt1 | contig 14070 bp, 18 predicted proteins | sample AntDrymUQ2992106_2_FD_106648 | JGI IMG/M metagenome (GOLD analysis project Ga0136616, IMG submission 106648) | Polar desert sand microbial communities from Dry Valleys, Antarctica - metaG UQ299 (21.06) | ecosystem: Environmental > Terrestrial > Soil > Desert | place: Antarctica: Dry Valley...
CGCGAGTACGGCTTCACCGACCTCGACGGCTCCCAACCCGACTGCTGGCGCTATCTCGTCGAAGTCCAGGACGCAGGACGCCCGGCAGACCCGACCGGCTATCGCTGAACCAAGCCACCGACTCACGACACCGCCTCGACGGCCGCGACCGTCGGTGCCTGGCGATGCACCGCGACGCCGACCACTACCAATCCCACCCCCCCGACCTCCGCCCAGGTCGGGACCTGGGCCAGTACCACGATGCCGATCACGGTCGCGAAAGCCGGCAGCAAGGAGATCATCAGCGCATAGGTGGCCCTGGGCAGCCGGGCCATCGCGAGCTGATCCGAGACGTACGGAATGACCGACGACGAAAGCCCGACCCCGATACCCGCCGCCAGAGCCGCCGGGTCGACGAAAGCGGCTGCCGCCTCCCAGCCGCCCACCGGCGTCACCGCGATCGCCGCGACCAGCATTGCCGCAGCCAGGGCGTCGATTCCGCCGAGAGATGCGCGCTTGGCCATGCGGTCGGCGAGGACTATGTAGGCCGCGAAGCAGAGAGCATTCCCGAACGCGAACGACATTCCAACCGGCTCGCCGTCGAGCCGGACGTCGGTGAGGAGGTACACGCCGCTCACCGCAAGCGCGAGGGCCGCCCCGTTGCGTGCGCTGCGAGCCCCGATCGCCGCCAGGGCGATGACGGGCACGAACTCGATCGCCGCGACCGTCCCGAGCGGCAGCCGATCAATCGCGCTGTAGAAGCAGACGTTCATGACGGCCAGGACGGCGCCCCATGCGAGCAGCAGCCGGCGTCCCCCGCGGTCAAGGCCGCGCACTGCCCGCCATGGACGTCGCCACAGCGCGAAGAACGCTGCCGCTGAGGCGATGCGGAGCCACGCCACACCGAGCACGTCGATGCGCGCGAACAGGAGGACGGCGAAGGACGGCCCGAGCGAGTGAAAGATCGCGCTGACGAGAAAGTACAGGTGCGGCGGGGCGCCGGTCGCCAGCTCTACTGCGCGCTCGCGCGCCGGCAAGCGCCTCGGGGCGGGGCTGGCCAGGTCGTCCATCGCGACCGCATGATGTAGGTGATGGATGGTCGCAACCACCCCTGATCGCTTGTATTGTGCCGATGGTGGCTATGAATCGAAGGCGCAACGGCCGTTTCTCCGAGGCCGCCCTGGACGCGACCAATTTGCGGTTGCTCACCGAGCTCCAGACCGACGCGCGGGTGAGCCTGGCCGAACTCGGCCGGCGCGTCGGCATGTCCTCCCCCGCCGTCACCGAACGCCTTCAGCGGCTCGAGCGGGACGGCGTCATCACCGGGTACCGCGCCGAGATCGATCCGCGCGCGCTCGGCTACGAGCTGACCGCGGTGATTCGCGTCCGCCCCGCCCCCAAGCTGCTCAAGCAGGTCGCCGACATCGCGCGGGGCACGCCGGAAGTGGTCGAGTGCCGCCGGGTGACCGGCGACGACTGCTACGTCATGACCGCCCACATCCGGTCCGTCGAGCACCTGGAGGAGGTCATCGACCGCTTCGCCACGCTAGGGCAGACGACCACCTCGATCGCCCAATCGTCACCCGTGCCGCTGCGGGGGATCAGCCTCGAAGGCACCGAGCCCCGCTGACGCGTCAGCCGCCGGTCACGGCGTCCACCCGCCAGCCCGCCCCGGCGCGGCCCAGGCGGACTGTCTGGCGCACCACCCGTTCCGCCGCGCCGTGGCCCGTGGACCAGGTCACCGAAACCGTGGCGCGATCGGGATCAGCGCGCACTCGGCCCGTTGCCGAATCGCGCGGCGCCTCAGGACCGATCAGCGCGCGAAGCACACGTCGGGGACAGGGGTCGCCCACGCGCCGGGTCAGTTCCCGACTCAGCTCCCCGCAGGCCTTGTCCCCATCGCGCTTTTCCAGCGCGTCGAAGAGGCGCTTGGCGGCGGCTCGCGCCCCGGCCGTGTCGCCGGCCGGTTCGGAATCGTCGCCACCACAGCCGGCCATGAGGGCGCCGACCAGCAGCATCAGAAAGCCCTTCCCGAGGCGAACTCGTCGTGGTGGGCGACACGCCGGCGCTTCCATGTGGAGTAGGGAAGCACACCCCATATGCGGTCCCGGCACCGCCGCCGTTTTCAGTGGACTGAGCTATGTCCAGTGTATAAGTATGGACCATAGTCTCCACTGACGATTGGAGGGTAGGGATCGCCGCAAGATTGGGTGGCGCGTCCGCGCCCAGTGCGCCCGCGGGCTAGGGTTCGTGCATGCAGATTCTCGGCCTCATCATCATCGGACTGATCATCGGCGTTCTCGCTCGCCTCCTCCTTCCCGGGCGACAGCGCATAGGCGTAGGAATGACGCTCCTCCTGGGGATCGGGGGTGCTCTCGCAGGCGGAATCGTGGCCAGCGCGCTCGGAACCGGGGACGTATTCGAGCTCAACTTCCTGGGCACCGTCGTGGGCGTGATCGCCGCAGCGGGGCTCATCGGCGCAGCCGACGCTGCCGGAATCGGCGACCGCGGCCGGCGCGATGAGCTGCCGCGAGGGCGCAGCTAGCCGGCTTCGCCAACCTCTCCGGCGCGCTCCTGTGTCCGCTTGAGCCCACGGCGGGTGAGACGGAACTCCACGGCATCGTGCTGCGAAGGCGAGCGGCGGGGGGTGACCAGCCCGCGCGCGGAGGCGTCGCGGAGCCAGTCGTCGACCAGCGGCACCGCCCACGGGTCCGCGCAGCGGGCGCGTATCTGGGCCGCCGTGAGCCAGTCGCTGCCGCTGAGCACCGCGAGCAGCGGTCGATCCAGACGCTCGTAGCCGGCCACGTCCCGTCTCGTCGGGCGGCCCGCACCGGGCGCTAGCCCGGACGGCCGGACTTGAGCATGTCCTTCCAGCTCTCCGGATCGGCGTCGGCCGGGTCCGACGAATCGATGAAGTCGAGCAGCACGTCGAGGAAGCGCTGCGGGTCGTCCATGTGCGGGAAGTGTCCGGCGCCCTCGAAGACCTCGAGCCGGCTCGAGGGAACCAGGTCGTGGGCGGCTAGTCCGTGCTCCACCGGGATGATCGGGTCATCCTCTCCCCACACGAGCATGAACGGGACGTTCTCGGCCAGGTAGAGGCGGTCGGTGGCGTTCACTCGTTGCCCTCCCGGGTCCACCACCGTGCGCAGAGTGTGTACGAACGCGGCCCTGGCCTCCGGGTCGGCAAGCGAGGCATGGCCCCGGGCCAGCTCGGCCATGTCGGTCCCGGCCTGGAGCCCGACCCGGCCGAAGAGGCGTCCCACCGCCCGGCCGGCATCGAGCAGGCGAGCGCTGGCGATCACCGGCAGCACCACCTCCGACAGTGGCAGCGTCGCGGCGCGCAGGAGAAGGCTGACGTCGCGGCCCAGCCCTCCGCTGTCCACGAGGACGAGGCGCTCGCACCTCTCGGGGAACTGGTAGGCCAGCTGCATGACCACGCCGCCGCCGAGCGAATGGCCCACGAAGGTCGCGCTCTCCTGGCCCAGTGAGACCATCAGGTCGCGAACGCCGCTCGCGTAGGCACCGAGCGAGTAATCGCCCCGCGGCTTGGCCGACTCGCCATGCCCGATCAGGTCCGGGGCGATTACGGTGAAGCGGGTGGCCAGGTACGGCAGCACGCGCTCCCAGGTCGCCGAGGTGGACGTGATGCCGTGTACCAGCACGATGGCCGGGCCGCGCCCCGCGGAGCGATAGGCCACGCGGTGGCCGTGGAGCATCGTCTCCTTGAGCTCGAACTCCTCCGGAGGAAGTCGCCGAGCTGACGGGGGGGCGGTGCCGTTCTCGGTAGCTACGGTCATGCCCGGAGCCTACTTGCGAGGCAACGCGTTGCGTCCGGGACTGGCCGGGACTGGCTTACGGGTCGGTGCTCAGGAGCGTGTCGCCGGCTGGGGCGGGGTGCTCTGCCGCGGCTCGTTTCCGGGCGTCCTTCTTGGCTTTCTTCTCCAGGCGACGCTCGAGCAGCCGGCGTTCGCGGTTGAGCTTGGCCATCGTGGTCTTTCTTTTGCCACTTGAGGCGATGCCTGTCCTCCTCTTGAGTTGGAAGCGCGCAGACCCGGAGTGGGCCTAGAGCACCTGGACGTTCGCAGCCGCCGGGCCCTTGGGGCCCTGCTCGGCCTCGTAGCTCACCTTCGCGCCGTCGGTCAGCGACTTGAAGCCGCTGCCTTGGATTGCGTTGTGGTGCACGAAGAGATCCTTGCCCGGGTCATCCGGGGTGATGAATCCGAACCCCTTGTCGTCGCTGAACCACTTCACGGTTCCTGTTGCCATCTTTGTTTCCCCTCCGGGGTATGTGCACTGCGAAACGCGGAGGGTGCTGAGAGGCAACGACTGCGGAAACGCGGGCACGACTTAGGCCGGACGGACGCCCGACCACGAACACCAGTCTATCGCCCGCCCGTGATCCCGCCGATTCCCGTGATGAACGCCTATGCAATGCTTAGGCAATGGCGGAGGACGACGGCCTGCTGCTCAGCGACGCCGCCCGCGCGATCGGCGTGAGCCCGGACACCCTGCGCCGCTGGGAGCGCGCGGGCAAGCTGCGTGCAACGCGGGACTCGGCCAATCGCCGCCGGGTGCCTCGCCACGAGGTCGAGCGGCTGTCCGGCCGTCCGGCGCGCCACCGCGCGGGGGATGGGCTGTCGGCGCGCAACCGCTTCCCCGGAGTGGTCCGCTCGGTGGAGGTCGACGGGGTCATGGCCCTGGTCGAGATCGAGGCGGGCCCCCATCTGGTCACGGCCGCGGTCACGCGTGACGCCGCCGAGGAGCTGAAGCTCGCTCCTGGCGTCCGCGCCACGGCAGCGGTCAAGGCGACGTCCGTGATGATCGAGAGAAGCGACGGTTGAAGGCACTCGTGGGCGCGCTGATCGTCTGTGCGGCGGTCGCCGCCGGCTGCGGGGACGACAGCGACGACGGGGGCGGAGACGCTGATGAGCCCGTGCGGCTGGTGGTGTCCGCAGCCGCGTCGATGACCGCGGCGATCGAGTCGTGCGCCCCTCGGTTCGAGGAGGAGCAGAACGGGGAGGTGAGGCTCTCCTTCGCCGGATCGGACGAGCTGGCCGCGCAGATCCGTCAGGGCGCGAAGGTCGACGTCTACGCCGCGGCCAACACCCGGCTGCCCGACGAGCTGAGCTCCGAGAAGCTGCTCAGCGAGCCCGTCGAGTTCGCCACCAACGAGTTCGTGCTGGCCGTGCCCGGCGACTCCGACATCGACTCGGTGGAGGGAGTCGCCGAGGAGGGGACGAAGCTCGTGATCGGCTCCGAGTCCGTGCCGATCGGTGCCTACACACGGACGATGCTGGCCAGGTTGCCGGCGGGGCAGGAGAAGGCCATCCTCGCGAATGTGCGCTCCAACGAGCCCGATGTCAAGGGCGTCGTGGGCAAGCTGATCCAGGGCGCCGCCGACGCCGGCTTCGTCTACGTGACCGACGTGAACGCCACGGGTGGGAAGCTGAAGGCGATCGACCTGCCGGAGGATCTCGAGCCGCAGGTGACCTACGCCGCCGGGGTGGTCAGCAAGGCCCCGGAGCCCGAGCTCGGACGGCGATTCGTCGACGGTCTCACCCAGGGCGCGTGCGCGGACGCGCTGAAAGAGTCCGGCTTCGGGCCGGCGCCTTGACCAGGCCGGGCTGGTTTCCGATCGTCCTCGGGTTGAGTCTTGCCGTCGCCCTGACCTTCCTGACGCTGCCCGTCGTCGCGATCTTCATCGACTCCAGCCCGGCCGACCTGATCGCCAGCCTGGGTGAGCCGGGCGCGCTCGACGCGCTCAGGCTCAGCCTGCGCACCACGGCCATCTCGATCGGGATCATTCTGCTGGTGGGCACGCCGGCGGCCTACCTGATGGCCACCCGTTCCTTCCGCGGCAAGGCGCTGCTGGTCACGCTGATCGAGCTTCCGCTGGTGCTGCCGCCGGCGGTGGCGGGCATCGGCCTGCTCGCTGCCGTCGGTCCCGCGGGGATCCTGGGCGGCACGGTCGAGGCGGCGGGCATCGAGCTCTCCCTGGCGACCGCCGGCGTGGTCGTGGCGCTGACCTTCGTGGCGTCGCCGTTCTACGTCCGCCAGGCGATGACCGCCTTCGCCGCTGTCGACCGGACGCTCTTCGACGCCTCGCGCACGCTCGGCGCCTCCGAGGCGCGCGGCTTCCTGCGCGTGATGATCCCGGTGGCGCTGCCGGGTCTCGTCGCGGGCATGGCCTTGGCGCTTGGCCGCGCACTGGGAGAGTTCGGGGCGACCCTCATGTTCGCCGGGTCGTTCCAGGGCATAACCCAGACCGTCCCGCTTGCCATCTACGACCGCTTCTCCACCGAGTTCGAGTCGGCCCTGGCGCTGTCGGCGGTGCTGGTGGCCGTGTCCGCCGCCATCCTGCTCTCGGTCAAGCTCGTTCAGGGCGGCGACGCCCTGGGCGGCTGGCGGGCGGAGTGACGTCACGGTGCTGAGGGTCGAGGCCGCCACCGAGCTAGGGCCGCTCCAGCTCGACATTGACGTGGCCGTGCAGCCGGGGGAGTGCGTGGCGCTCGCCGGTCCCTCGGGGGCGGGGAAGACGAGCGTGCTGAAGGTGACCGCCGGGCTGTTGCGCCCGGACCGAGGCCGAGTGCAGGCCAACGGCGAGGTGTGGCTGGACACGGCACGCGGCGTCGACGTACCCGCCGAGCGCCGCCGCTGCGGCTACGTGTTCCAGCACTACGCGCTGTTCCCGCACCTGACCGCCTGGCAGAACGTGGCCTACCCGCTGCGCGAGATCCCTCGCCGGCAGCGACGCCCGCGCGCCGTGGAGCTGCTCGAGCGCTTCGGGCTCGCCGAGCGGTCTTCCGCTCGCCCGCACACCCTGAGCGGCGGGGAGCGGCAGCGCGTCGCGCTGGCCCGGGCGCTGGCGAGACGACCCGAGGTGCTGCTGCTGGACGAGCCGCTGTCCGCGCTCGACACCCGCACGCGCGCCGAAGCCGCGCGCGAGCTCGGGAGCGTGCTGCGAGAGACCGAGGCGCCCGCGTTGCTCGTGACCCACGACTTCGCGGAGGCGGCCCAGCTGGGTGACCGGGTGGGGATCATCGATGCGGGCCAGGTCGTGCAGCTGGGGACCCCGAGCGAGCTGGCGGCCTCACCGCATTCGGCCTTCGTCGCCGACTTCACGGGAGCGGTGGTGCTCACCGGCACGGCCCGCGCCGGGGCGGAGGGGCTCACCGATGTCGAGCTGGACGGCGGCGGGATGGTGCGCAGCACTCAGCCGGCAGAGGGCCCCGTGGCGGTGAGCCTGTATCCGTGGGAGATCGCAATCGAGGCGGCGGACGGCGAGCGGCACGGCTCGGCCCAGAACCGTCTCGTAGGCGAGGTGATCTCGCTGACCACGGTCGGCAATCGGGTGCGGCTCCGGCTGGCCGTCCCTCAGCCGCTGGCCGCCGAGATCACCCTGGCTTCCGCCGAGCGGCTGGACCTGCGTGCTGGAGCCACGGTCACGGCCACGTGGAAGGCGACCGCCACCCGTCTCCTTGCCGGCTGACCGGCGCGATGTCCGCCACGCCAGCTCGACCGCTCCTGCCGCCCCAGCATCAGCGGGACGGCCCCGGGGCGACGAAGTCCGCCAGCAGCGGCGCTACCTCCTCGGCGGCCTCCTCCTGAAGAAAGTGCCCGCAACCGGGGAGCTCGGTGACGACTGTCTGCGGCAGGTCCGCGGCGACCCGGGCCATGGTCTTGGCCACGTCGGGAAGGATGCGGTCCTGCGCACCGTAGACGACTCGCACCGGGAGGTCGAGAGACGACAGCTGCGCCCCGATCTCCTGGAAGCCCTCGAACTGGAGCCCGATGCCCGCGTCGGCGAGCGCCGTTCGCGCATCCGCGGACCCGAACGGCTCGCGTACAGCGGACAGCACCTCGTCGGTGGCCTTCGACTCGTCCGCCAGGCCCAGACGCATCACCTGCTCCAGGCCCGCCGCGCTGGTCAGCTCATCTCGGGACTCGGGGGTCGAGAGTGCCGTGACGAACTCCCCGACCGCCTCCGAGAACTCGGGGTAGAGCAGCGTGTTCAGCAGCGCGAGGCGGGTGACCCGGTCGCGATTTCGCAGAGTCCAATGAACGCCGATCGGTCCGCCGAGGTCGTGCACCGCCAGTAATCGGCTCGCGCGTTCTGCGGCTTGAGGGTACGGATGCCCTGCATCACTGAGTTCAGACGGCGGATAGTGCTCAAGGTGGCCAGCGTCGGTCGCCGCCTGCGTGCTCCGGCCGCTGCGCCCCACGATCTACCGCACCGGCCTGGAGATCGAGACGGCGTCCGGCAGGGCCACCAGTCCGTCACCGGGGCGCGCGATCGCGCGCCCGGCATACCTCCTCTCGGAGGCCGCCGACGACCCGGCCTCCAGCGGCCGGCCCGGACCGCCGGCCGAGACCTGAGCCGCTCAGCGGTCAGGTCGTCCGGACGGGCTCCGGCGCGGGCCGGGCACACGCTCTCAGGTTGAGCCGGAAGATCGTGCCGCCGCCCTCGGCGGCCTCGGCGGTGACGCGGCCGCCGTGGGCCTCGGCCACCTGGCGCACGATGGCCAGGCCAAGCCCCGAGCCGGGCACCGAGCGCGCGTCGAGCGAGCGATAGAAGCGGTCGAAGACGTGCGGCAGGTCGGCCTCCGGGATCCCGGGGCCGTGGTCGCGCACCGACAGCTCTGCGTCCCGCAGAGCCACCTCCACCGTTCCCCCCGGGGAGCTGAACTTGGACGCGTTGTCCAGCAGGTTGGCCACCGCGCGCTGGAGGCGGTCGGGCCGGCCCTCGACGGAGGTCGGCTCGAGCGAGATCGTGAAGCTCACGTGCTGTGCGTGTCGTTCGAAGCGGCGCACGGTCTCCGTGACGATGGCGTCGAGACGCACGTCCTCGGCCTCCGCGACCTGCTCGTCGTCGCGCGCGAGGTCCATCAGGTCGCCCACAAGGTCGGTGAGCTCGTCGAGCTGTGCGGTCAGGTCCTCCAGCAGCGCCCGCCGGGTCTCGACCGTCATGCCGTCGGGGTTGTGCAGCACCTCGACGTTGGTGCGCAGGCTGGTGAGAGGCGTGCGTAGCTCGTGCGACGCGTCGGCCACCAGGCGGCGCTGGGCCACGAGCGAACGCTCGAGCGCGGCCATCGCGCGCTCTAGAGCGTCCAGCATCGTGTTGAAGCTGCGGGCCAGGCGCGCGAGCTCGTCATGGCCCTCCACGTCGATGCGGCGGGTGAGGTCCCGAGTGGCGGCCACGTGCTCACTCGCCTCGGTCAGGCGCTCGACCGGGCGGATCGCGGCGCGGGCGACCAGGCGGCCGAGCAGCAGCGCAAGCGCCACCGCGAGCGCCAGGAGGACGGCGATCACCGCTCTCAGCCGTCCGAGCACCCGGTTGACCTCGGTCAGCGAGCGGGCGATCTGCACTGCCCCGCCGTTCTCGAGCGGGCTGGCGAGCACCCGCAGCTCGCGGCCCCGCACCGTCGTTTCGGTGAAGTAGTCGTCGCCGCTCGCGCGCGCGAGCGTCCGCGTGCGAGCGTCCACGGGCAGGCGCGGCCGGCCGCCGCCCGGACGAAGAACGCGGCCGCCGCCGTCCACCAGCTGGACATACGCTTCGGGCTCGCCCACTCCCGGGCGCAGCCGGGGCGGGGGCCCCAGCGAGGCGGGCGGCCCGAACCCGTCGATCTCCGGGCCGAACCTGTCGGCCAGCGCGGCCTGATCGCGGAGCGAGTCGTCGATCTCTCCCCGCAGGACGTTGCGGACCAGGGCGTAAGCGGCCAGCGACAACAGGAGCGCCACGATGCAGACCGCGGCGGTGGCCGCCAGGGTCAGGCGCCTGCGAAAGGACATCTAGGGGCCCTCACGGAGCACGTACCCGACGCCGCGCACGGTGTGCAGCAGGCGGGGCTCGTGGCCCGCCTCGAGCTTGCGGCGCAGGTAGCCCATGTAGACGCCGAGGGAGTTCGAGCCGCTCCCGAAGTCGTAGCCCCAGACCCGTTCGAAGATGAGGCTCCGGCTGAGAACCTGCCCCGGATTGCGGAGGAACAGCTCGAGCAGCATGAACTCCGTGCGTGTCAGCTCCAGCCGGCGCTCACCTCGCCACGCCTGATGGCCGGCGGGGTCGAGGCGCAGGTCGGCCAGCTCGAGCATGCCGTCGCCGCCGTCGGCCAGCTGGCGGCGCGTGATCGCCTTGAGCCGTGCACCCAGCTCCTCGAGCGCGAACGGCTTGACGAGGTAGTCGTCCGCTCCGGCGTCCAGGCCGGTCACCCGGTCGGGCACGGCGTCGCGGGCGGTCAGCATCAGGATCGGCGTCCGGTCGCCGCCGCTTCGCAGCCGGCGGCAGACCTCGAATCCGTCCATGCCCGGCATCGCCACGTCCAGCACCACAGCGTCGTAGCTCCCGCCCCGCACGAGCTCCAGCGCCGCGGCACCGTCCTCGGCGGTGGCGATCTCGTAGCCGCGCAGCTGGAGTGCCCGCGAGAGCGAGCTCCGGACAGCCGGCTCATCGTCTACGACCAGGACGCGCATGGGCTTCTGTCCTATTGTCGCTGAGTCTCCTCACGGCCCGAGCCAAACACCCTGGGCTGAAGGCCGGCGCAACGTTTCGTAAGAGGATCCGAAGAAGTGCGGTGCAGTGCCCTGCGCCCGCAACACGAAGGACTCCTCGTCCCGGTAGCACCACAACCACTCCTCGCCGCGAGCGACCTGACCTGGACGGTCGTCCGAGGCCTTACGCGCCAACCGCTGGTAGTGGCAGTGCGCACCAAGCATGGCCCTACCCTGTGATCGGGTCCGGTCTGTCGGCCAGCGGGAGGACGGGCCGGCCCACTAGCTTCGCCCAACAGAGTGCTCGGCAGGGCCTCACCTTTGACACGGGCCGCTCGGCGGTGGTAGGAAACGCCGCGCTGGTGACCGGCCGGGCAAGAGACCGCGTGAGGTGGGCGCTCGCCGCAGCGGCGCTCGCGGCCGCTCTCGCCGGTTCCGCTGCCCTGCCGGGCTCCGCCGCGGGGGCGAGCCCTGAGGCCACCGGCCGGTCTCCCGTCGTCTTCAAGTCGGGCAAGAGCACGGTCGTCGTCCGTCGCAGGCCCTACCGGCTGACAATCGAAGGCCGGGACGGCCGCGACGTCCTGAGCACTATCCCGTCGACACGGCGCCACGCCGGCGTTCCCTACGCCGGGCTCAGCTACTCGGTGGGTGAGGGCGAACCCGAGTTGGCCGTCCCCGACCTGGAGGCCGAGACTCCAAACCCGTCGTCCACGCCCGCCCCCCGGCGATACTCGGCCCGGCGCGTGCTGTCGGCCCGGCGCACCGGTCGCAGGTTGAGATTGACCCTTGCCACCGGCGATCCCGCCGGCCGGACGATCACCCTCACGATCGCGCCGGGACGGTCCGGCACGCTGCGACTCGCCGCCGCGGTGAGTGGGCCTGCCGGGGTCTCGGCCGTGGCCGCCTCCTTTGCCTCCGGACCCGACGAGGCCTTTCACGGCTTCGGGGGGCGCCGCGAGAGCACGGATCTGCGCGGGCGCTCGTTCCAGAACTGGGTGCTGGACTACCGCTTTCCCGACGCGTCCACGGGCTACTACGCCCCCCACCCGAGCTTCGTCTCCTCGCGGGGCTACGGGCTACTGCTGGAGGGCACTCAGATGGCGCGCTGGCGACTAGCCTCGGACGCGCCCGGGGCCTGGCGGATCAGCTCGGCCGGCGCTCGGATCGCGCTGACGGTCGTCCGGGGCCCGGCCCGGCGCGCGATACGCGTGCTCACGTCGCTGACCGGACGCCACCGGCTGCCACCGTCGTGGAGCGTCGGCGCGGCCCTGTCCCGCACGATCGGCGTGATCGGCGACGGGCAGGGTGGCTACGGGGACAAGGTCGCGAACGACGTGTCGCGCCTGGAGCGCCGCCGCTGGCCGGTGAAGGCGTACATGTTTGAGGGATGGGCGGGGCTTCCGCGGCCGTTCGTCAGGGACGTGGTCGCGCGGCTGCGGGCGAGGGGCATCAGGTCGCTGCTGTACCTGCGCTCATTCGTGTCCGACGACATCGCCGGGACCGAGACCCCGGGCGCCTTCGAGGAGGCTCTTTCGCGCGGATACGTCGCCCGCACCGCCTCGGGGGCTCCCTACCTCTTCCCGTCACCGTTCCTCACCTCCCAGGCCGCCGTGATCGACTTCACCAACCCGGAGGCGGTGGCGTGGTGGCGCACGCGGGTCGCCGATCTGCTGGACACCGGCGCCAGCGGCTTCATGAACGACTTCGGGGAGCAGGTGCTGCCGGACATGCACTTTCGCGACGGGTCGAGCGGCGTGACGATGCACAATCGCTATCCCGTGCTGCAGGCGCGGGTCACCCGTGAGGCGATCGACGCGTGGCGCGCCCGGAACGGAGGCAGGCCCGTCTTCTTCTTCCAGCGTGCCGGCTACGGGAGCCGGAGCGGGTCCTCCGCCTACGAGAATGCCGTCTTTCCCGGGGACGAGACGGTCGACTGGCAGCGCGGCACGGGTCTGCCCTCGATCGTCCCGGACATGCTCAACCGGGCCGTCGGCGGGGCTCCCGGCTTCACCACGGACATCGGCGGCTACTCCCAGTTCACGCCCACGGACCCGGTCATGCCCCCCACGGGCAGAGAGCTGTTCACCAGATGGGCGCAGGCGGCGGCCCTGACCCCGTTCTTCCGCGTCCACAACTCCGGCCTCTCCGGCGTGCGGATGCCGTGGGACTTCGACCGCGTCACGGAGCGCCGCTGGATCAGGATGGCCGCGCTCCACGGGCGCGCCAAGCCGCTGATCCTACGCCTGTGGCGGCGTTTTCTGCGCACCGGCATCCCGATGACCCGGCCGCTGTGGCTGGCGGATCCCGGCGGCGGCCGGGGCCCCCGCGGCGACGACCAGTGGCTCCTCGGCCCCGACGTGCTGGTCGCGCCGGTGTTGACCCGGGGGCAGCGGGCGCGCCCGGTCAGGCTGCCGCCTGGCTGCTGGCGCCGGCAGGGCCGCGGGCGGGTCCTCCGCGGAGGCCGTACGGTGCGGATCCCCGCGCCGCTCGGTCAGCTGCCGTGGTTCGTGCGCTGCGGCAAGCGCCCGCTGTAGGAATCGTCGCTATGGCTCAAGCGACGTGGCGAGAACCGCGTCCTCGCCACGCAGCAGCGCCGCCCCGCGTCAGCCGACGCCTGAGGCGCCCATCGCCCCTTCCAGTCGAGCCCGCAACGGATCGGGCAGGGAGATGGCCGTCTGTGCTTCGTAGTCGAAGCCCACGAGCCATCCGTAGCCCTCGGCGGCCAGGCGGTCCGCCACCCGCATCTCGAAGTCCATCCGAAACGCGGACCGGCGCACCTCGACGATGCTGCAGTGAACCGCCAACTCCTCGTCGAAGTGGACGGGCGAGCGGTAGTTGATGTGCCCCTCGGCGAAGATCAGGCCGTAGGACCCGCGCTCGGGGTTGGACGGGCTGTGCTCGGGCGAGAGCTCGGAGATGTAGGCGATGCGCGCGCTCTCGAAGTAGCGAAGGAAGACCACGTTGTTGAGATGGCGCATCGCGTCCAGATCTCCGAAGCGCACGCGCTCGCGATGTACGAATGCCTCGGGCACAGAAGGCCACACGCTATGCGCTCGGCCTGCTGGAGGACCACCCCGCAGCTGCGTGATCGGTGCCGAGGACGAGAGCCTGCAGGCCGACCGCACGGAGGAGCGCATGGCCGCGCTCGGGCGCTTGATGCGCCGCGGCTGAGCCGCCGCGCCGCGGCGATAATCGGCCCGGATCGATTCCCTACCCTGAGGGCATGTCCCGCGCGCGTCCCGCTGCTCTGCTCTGTGGCGCCCTGGCGTCGGCCGCGCTGTTCGCGGCCTCGGTCACCGGCCTCGCTTCCATCGATGACGAGCTGGAGACCGCCGCCGGGGGCAGCCGCGGGGTGGTGCCCGTCTCGTACGAACGCGACCGCGGCCGCGACGGCGACTGCCCGTGGCGAGGCCACGAGGGTCGCCCCGGGCGGGTTCGGTCCTAGCGACCGCCTAGCGGACTGCATGTCGACATCTATGTCGTGGGTGGTTTCCATCGATCGACGCAACATTGGGGTTGTGTTGATCGAGAGGAGATCGGGTGGCGAGGAAGGCAAGGCCTTGGAAGCTTGGCCGGCGGCTGGCTGTTGGCGAGCGGCGGGAGATC
>Ga0136616_10001079_pt1 | contig 14047 bp, 17 predicted proteins | sample AntDrymUQ2992106_2_FD_106648 | JGI IMG/M metagenome (GOLD analysis project Ga0136616, IMG submission 106648) | Polar desert sand microbial communities from Dry Valleys, Antarctica - metaG UQ299 (21.06) | ecosystem: Environmental > Terrestrial > Soil > Desert | place: Antarctica: Dry Valley...
CCACACCGACATCACGCCCTCGATCTCGCCGACCAGCACGTCGAGACCCCAGTCGCCAGGATTGGCATCCACGCGCTTGACGCTGCGGAACTGCAGCCGGACCAGCTGAGCGATCAGGCGCTCGAAGGTCTCGCGGGCTCCCTCCTTGCCGCCCGCCCCGATGAGCTGGTGGAAGCTGATCACCCGCACAGCTTGACCGACTCGCCCGACGATGTCTCAACCAGGCGCCGGCGCACGGGTTTGCGTCCGGCGCGCAGACCCGCTCGGGACGGACACGCCACGGACGTCGAGCCAGTCGCGCGCACGGCGCGCACGTCTCGGGACAAAACCTCGGGACAAAGCCGAACTTGGCGACCTGCTCTGAGAACGACAAAGGCCCTGCTGTGCAGGACCTTCATCCTATAGCGGGGGCGGGATTCGAACCCGCGACCTTCGGGTTATGAGCCCGACGAGCTACCTGACTGCTCCACCCCGCGTCGCTTGGCCAGAGAACGTTAGCACCGGTCGCGGGGTCGTCAAGCCTAGGACCAGCGGTCCCAGTCGCGGAGCTTGGGGAGCGGGTCGTAGGCGCTGCCGCCGCTGTACCAGCCGGGCTCGGACCACAGCTCGAAGTGCAGGTGGCAGCCGCTCGCGCGGCCGGTGGCGCCGACGGCGGCGATGCGCTGGGCGGTCTTGACCTCGTCGCCCTTGGCGAGGCCCGGGGCGTCGCGGAGGTGCATGTAGACGTAGTCCTCGCCGGAGCCGGAGCCGCGGATGACGAGGTAGTGGCCCGCGGCGGAGTGGTAGCCCGCGAAGCGCACGGTGCCGCCCTGGGCGGCGCGGACCGGCGTGCCGCAGCGGGCGAACATGTCCTGGCCCTGGTGGCCGCGCCCGCCGCCGAAGCCGTTGGACTCGCTCTGGCCGAGGTCGTGGCGGCCGGCGATCGGGAAGACGTGGTGGCGCAGCTCGAACGCCTCGGGCTCCTCCACGGCGCTGGCGCCGGCGGTCAGCGCGGCGTCGCCGAGGCGGACCAGGTACGTCCCCTCGGGCGCCGGGCGGCGCCCGATCCGTGCGTTCCAGCGCAGCCGCAGCTCTCCGGCCTCGCGGGCCTGGCGCGCGATCGTCCGCGCGACGACGCCCGCGGAGTCGGCGACCTCCGCCGTGACGCGGCCGGCCGAGGTGACCCGTGCGGTGACGCCGGGCTTGCGGCGGGCGCCGAGGAACACGAGGCCCGAGGCCTCGGGGGCCTCGACCTCCGGCGTCGGCGACGGCGACGGCGACGGCCTCTCGAGCGCGGTCTTGAACTCGCGCCTCAGCGCGAGCGCGTCGGCGCGGCTCATCCAGCCGTCGACCGTGCGGTCGCGATCGGCCTCCCAGCGAGCGACGGCGCGCCGGGTCCGCCAGCCGAACTGGCCGTCGACCGCGGTGGGGAAGCCCGCCCTGGTGAGCAGCGCCTGCAGGACGCGCACGTCGGTGCCCGCCATCCCCATGCGCAGCGGGCGGTCGCCGAACGAAGCCGACGCGGCGGCGGGGAGCAGGAACAGGGCGATGACCGCGCAGCAGGCGCCGCGCGCGATGTGTCGGGACGACAAGGACCGACCTCTCTTTCGGGGCGCTTACGGGGTTAGCTGTCGGGCTCGCGCGGAAAGAGCCGCGCTACGCGCCGTCGACGACCGGCGCGATTCGCCCCCGAACTCAAGGTGGGTCCCCCGCCCGCCCCCGGCCGGGGCCGGCAGGGCGGTTCAGCTCAGGTTTTCTACGTCTAGCAGGGGCACCAACCCCGGACGAGCCCGGAGGTTGCGGTCAGCCTCGGCCGGCCAGCTCGATCGCCGGGCAGCGGTCCATGACCACGCGCAGCCCGGCGTCACGGGCACGCGCGGCGGCGGCCTCGTCGATGACACCGAGCTGCAGCCAGACCGCGCGGGCGCCGATCGCGATCGCCTCGTCGACGTGCGTGCCCGCCAGCGAGGAGCGGCGGAACACGTCGACCACGTCGACCGGCTCGGGCACCTCCTCCAGCGACGCGTAGCAGCGCTCGCCGAGCACCTCCGGCACGCCGGGGTTGACCGGGATCACGCGGAAGCCGCGCCGCTGCAGCAGCGCGGCGATGCGGTGCGAGTCGCGCGAGGGGTCGGGAGAACAACCCACGACCGCCCACGTGCTCGTCTCCTGCAGCGCCCAGCGGATGTCGTCGTCCATGCCCTCAGCCTTCCACCAACCGGCGCAGGCGAAGCGCGTTGCGCACCGCGAAGCCCTCCCAGTCGTTGTTGAAGTACGCGAACACCTCCGCGCGCTCCGCCAGCGCGCGCACCCGCTCCGCCCACTCGCGCAGCTCGCCCTCGGCATAGTTGCCGCGCCGCCCGCGCGCGCCGAAGTGAAAGCGCAGGTACGTCCAGTCCGTCGTCAGCTCCAGGGGCTGCCACGGCCGCGCCGGATGGTCGGCGATGACGAGCGCGACCCCGTGCCAGCGCAGCAGCTCGAGCACCTCGTCGGAGAACCAGCTCTCGTGGCGGAACTCGAAGCAGTGGCGGCCGGGTGGCAGGCCGTCGAGCGCGGCGGCCAGCAGGCCCGGGTCGGCGCGCATGCGCTCCGGCAGCTGCCACAGCACCGGGCCGAGCTTCGGCGACGCCACCAGCGGCGCGACCGCGTCGTAGAAGCGCCGCACGCCCGGCTCGAGGTCGGTGAGCCGCTTCATGTGCGTCAGGTAGCGGCTCGCCTTGACCGCGAAGACGAAGCCGGGCGGCGTCTGCTCGAGCCAGTTGGCCACCGCCGCGGGCCTGGCCAGCCGGTAGAAGGTGCTGTTGACCTCGACGGTGTCGAACAGCGTCGCGTAGTGCTCGAGCCAGCGGCGCGCGGGGAGGCCGGTCGGGTACACGCGCTCGCGCCAGTCGCGGTAGTTCCAGCCCGAGCAGCCGATGCGGACCGGCATCCGCGCAGGCTACCCACGATGATCCGGTGCGTGGCCAGGATCTTCGTCACGCGCGAGCTGCCCTTCGAGGCGCTCGACCGCCTGCGCGCCGAGCACGAGCTGGACGTCTGGGAGGGAGAGCTGCCGCCCGATCCCCAGGCGCTGCGCGAGCGCGTGGCCGGCGCCGACGCGCTGCTCTCGCTCGTCACCGACCCGATCGACGCCGCGGTGATCGCCGCCGCCCCGAACCTCAAGGCGATCGCCAACATGGCCGTCGGCACCGACAACGTCGACCTCGAGGCCGCGGCCGAGCGCGGGATCCCGGTCGGCAACACGCCCGACGTGCTCACCGACGCCACGGCGGACCTCGCGTTCGCCCTGCTGCTCGCGCTCGCCCGCCGCATCCCCCAGGGCGCCGCGCAGGTGCGTGACGGCGAGTGGCGCACGTGGGAGCCGGCCGCCGACCTGGGCGCCGACCTGGCGGGCGCCACGCTGGGGATCGTCGGGCGCGGGCGGATCGGCGCCGCCGTGGCGCGCCGGGCCGAGGGCTTCGGCCTCGAGGTGCTCTACAGCTCGCGCAGCTCCGGCGTGCCGCTGGAGGAGCTGCTCGAGCGCTCTGACTTCGTCTCGCTGCATGCGCCGCTGACACCTGAGACCCGCCACCTGGTCGACGACGACGCGCTGGCGCGGATGAAGCCGACCGCGCTGCTGGTCAACACCTCGCGCGGCGGCGTGGTCGACCAGGCCGCGCTGCGGCGCGCGCTGATCGGCGGCACGATCGCCGGCGCCGCGCTCGACGTCACCGACCCCGAGCCGCTGCCCGCCGACGACCCGCTGCTCGAGGCGCCCAACCTGCTGGTCGTCCCCCACGTCGGCTCGGCGACGGTCCGCACGCGCGCACGGATGGCGGAGATGGCGGTCGAGAACCTGCTCGCCGCGCTCGCCGGCCGCGAGATGCCCTACGGGGTGTGAGCGCGTGCGCGTCGCGGTGGTCGACATGGGCAGCAACTCGACCCGGCTGCTGATCGCGGACGTCGTCGACGGGTCGATCGAGGAGCTGGACCGCCGCTCGATCGTCACGCGACTCGGCGAGGGCGTGGACGCGACCGGGCGGCTCGGCGACGAGCCGCAGCGGCGCGTGTTCGCAGCGCTCGACGAGTTCGTCCGGGCGATCGAGGCGCACGGCTGCGGGCGGCGGCTCGCGGTCATGACCTCGGCCGTCCGCGACGCCGCCAACGGCGTGGGGTTCGCCGCCGCCGTGCACGACCGCCACGGCCTCGACGGCCGCACGCTGAGCGGCGACGAGGAGGCCCGGCTGACCTACCGCGGAGCGACCGCCGAGCGCGCCGGCGGCGCGCCGCTGCTGGTGGTCGACATCGGCGGCGGCTCGACCGAGCTGGTCACAGGCGAGCGCGGCGAGATGGACTTCCACGTCTCCACGCAGGCCGGCGTCGTCCGCCACACCGAGCGCCACCTGCACGCCGACCCGCCGGCCGGGCCGGAGATGGACGCGCTGGCGCGCGACGTCCGCGCCATGTTCGCCGCCGCGGTGCCGGCCGAGGTGCGTGAGCGCGTCCGCGGAGCGGTCGCGGTGGCCGGGACGGCCACCTCCTGCGCGGCCATCGACCTCGCGCTGGAGCCCTACGACGCGGCCAGGGTGGAGGGCCACGTCCTCAGCGCCGGCCGGCTCGCCGAGCTGCGCGCCCGGCTGGCCACGCTCCCGCTCGCCGAGCGGCGCGAGGTGCCCGGCCTGCATCCCGACCGGGCGCCCACGATCGTGGCCGGCACGATCCTGCTCGGCGAGGTGCTCGCCGCGTTCGGCCTCGGCGAGTTCGAGGTCTCCGAGCGCGACATCTTGTGGGGCGTTGCGCTCGACGGCGCTGCACCGAAATCCTGACGGGACCCACGTGGACGCGTGTTCGATTGCTCCGCGACCCCCGGTTGTCAGATAATCGACCAGTCGATCGGGCGTCGTGCCTCCCGCCGCCGCCTGCTCGACCCATAGGTCCGGGCGCTTGCCGCAACGTCGGCGCCTCCCGCTGCCCGGACCACCCGATCGGCCCCCCAAGGCACGAACCCCTGCCCGTCCTGACGGGGCCAACTTGAAGCCGCCCGCCCCCGCCGCGGGCGGCTTCACGTTTCAGTCAGGCCAGGTTCGACGCGCGCGGGTACGCGACCGCCGGGTCGGTGAGCACGTTCACGAGCGCCGGGACGCCGGCGGCGAACGCCCGCTCGAGCGCCGGGCGCAGCTCGCCCGGCGCCCGCACCAGCTCGCCGTGGCAGCCCAGCGCCTCGGCGACGCGGTCGTAGCGCGTCTCCGGGGCGAGGTGGGCGGCGACGGAGTAGCCGTAGAGCGCCTCCATCGGGTGCTTCTCCAGCGCCCAGATGCCGTTGTTGCCGACGACCGCGACCACCTGTACGCCGTGGCGGGCGAGCGTGTCGAACTCCATCCCCGAGAAGCCGAAGGCGCCGTCGCCGAGCAGGAGCACGACCTGGCGGCCGGGATGGGCCAGCTTGGCGGCGAGCGCGTAGCCGGGCCCGCAGCCCAGGCAGCCGAAGGGACCCGGGTCCAGCCAGCAGCCCGGCGCGTAGGTGTCGACCACGCGGCCCGCGAAGGAGACGAACTCGCCGCCGTCGCCGACCAGGATCGCGTCGCGATCGAGCACGCCGGCCAGCTCGCGATACAGGCGCATCGGGTGCAGCGGCGAGCGATCGTCGGCGAACTGCTCCTCCTCGGCCCCACGCCTCTCGATCTCCGTCGCGCGCAGGTGCGCGAGCCACGGGCGGGTGTCCGCGCCGCCGCCGCCGTCGGCCAGCGCGGCGAGCGTGCCCGCCACGTCGCCGTACAGCTCGGCGGCCACCGGGCGCGGGTGCTCGCGCTCTGGCTCCGCGCCGTCGAGCACGATCAGCTCGGTCTCCTCGCCGAAGGCGCCGCCGAAGGCGAGCCGGAAGTCCATCGGGACGCCGATCACGAGCGCCACGTCGGCGCCCTCGAGCGCCGTCCCGCGCGCTCGCGCGAAGAACCGCTCGTGGTCGGCCGGCAGGCACCCGCGCGCGAGGCCGTTGAGGAACACGGGGATCCCGAGGCGCTCGGCCAGCTCGCGCAACGCCACCTCGCCGTGGCCCCAGTAGAGCCCGTTGCCGGCCATGATCGCCGGGCGCTCGGCAGCACGCAGCAGCGCGGCGGCGCGGTCGAGCGCCTTCGGGTCCGCGGCGGCCGGGCGGAGCGCGGGCGGCTCGCCGACGGGCGGCGCCTCGACGGCCTCCGTGAACACGTGGTCCATGGGGAAGTCCAGGAACGCGGGGCCGGAGTGCGGCCGGCGGACCGCCTCCCACGCCTCGTCGAGCAGGCCCGGGATCTCGGCCGTCGAGCCGGCGGTGGCGGCCAGCTTGACCACCGGGCGCACGAACGGCACGTGGTCGATCTCCTGCAGCGAGCCCATGCCCCAGCGCCCCGCCGGCGCGCGGCCGCCGAGCACCAGCATCGGCGAGCGGTTCTGCATCGCCGAGGCCATCGCGCTCATGCCGTTCGTGATCCCCGGGCCGGCGGTCAGCGCCGCCACGCCGGGCTCGCGCGTGACCTTGGCCCAGCCCTCGGCGGCGAAGGCGGCGGACGCTTCGTGGCGGACGTCGACGATGTCGATGCCCTCTGCGCGGCAGCCGTCGTAGATCGAGAACAGATGGCCGCCGCTGAGGGTGAACAGCTTGCGCACGCCGTAGGCCTTCAGGCGCCGCGCCACCAGCCGGCCGCCGTGCAGGGTGGTGGTCTCCTCGGCCCCGGTCGCCATCGGGCCGGGAATCTACCCCCCGACCGGGGGGTGCGAGCCGCGCGCGGGCTGGGCGGCACGCCTCGAGGCGGCTAGCTTCGCCGCATGAACCAGATTCCGGGCACCGACGCCTTCTCCGCCGACTTCGAGCTGCTGCTGCTCGAGAGCGACCGCGAGGATCCGATCCTCCCCGAGGTCCGCGACGCCGGTCAGACCGCCGAGGAAGAGATCGACGCCCGGATCCTGGCCGGGCTCGTCTCCCCCTGACCCCGCTGGTGCTAGTGGGAGACGGCGGCGGCTCGCATGCGCGCGGCCGCCCCCGCCTCGGCGACGCGGTCCTCGCCCCAGAACAGCGACGGCCCGACCCGCAGCGCGGGCAGGCGGTCGGCCCCGGCCGCCAGCAGGCGCCGGCCCGACGCCTCGATCGCGCCGTCGCGGCCCGCGTGGCCGGCGGCGTCCAGACAGCCGTCGATGCCGATGCCGGCCGCCGCGGCCGCCTCGGCGAGGGTCTCGGGATCGTCGAGGTCGAAGCCGCCGCAGAAGGCGAGCCGGCCCGCGGCCAGCACGAAGGCGGCGCCGCGCCCGTGCTCTGAGGCATGGGCGGCGACCCGCATGGCGGCCGGCACGGCCTCCGGGAAGCGCTCCGGCCAGACCAGCGGGAGCCGCAGCTCGGCGGCGCGCCGCTCGGCGGCGGCGCGCGTGCGCTCGAGCCGCTCGGGAGCGCCGCAGGCCAGCGCCTCGGCGGAGGCGGGCGTCCAGATCACGTCGTCGAAGGCGCGCTCGACCCGCTCGGCGGCCAGGTAGGAGAACGGGCAGCCCAGGTCGAACAGGAACTCCACCCGCGACCGGGCGTGCGCACGCAGCGTGCGCACGCGCCGCGCCGCCCTGCGCTCCGCCAACATGATCACTTCGCCCATCCGAATCTTCCTTGCCTCGCCGTGCCTTCCGGACGCGAGCCGCGTCCGCCGCCACTCGCTCCAACGAGCCGCCACCGGGAAACTTGCGGATGTCATCGGCCAATTTGCGGGCGAAGGCGATCGACCAGATGTCCACGCATTCCGGCCGCGCGCCGGATGAGGAGCTATTGTGGCGCCACGGCGTTTGTCAAGGCCACGGCGTTTGTCAAGGCCACGGCGTTCGTCAAGGCCACGTGAAGTCCGGAGAGGTTGAGCTCGTGCCCCCAGTCCCGCCCCCGAAGCGGCATCCGTACGACCAGTGGTCTCCCGACGCCCGGGCGCTCGACCTCGTCGGCGACAAGTGGACGCTGCTGATCATCCGCGACCTGGCCGCCGGGCCGCGCCGGTTCGTCGAGCTGCAGCGCGTGCTGCCGGGCATCTCGACCGAGCAGCTGCGCTCGCGTCTGAACCGCATGGTCGCCGACGGGCTGCTGACCCGCCAGCGCTATCGCGAGGTGCCGCCGCGCGTGGACTACGAGCTGACCGAGCGCTCGCGTGAGCTGATGCCCGTCCTGGGCGCGCTCGCGCGCTGGGGCTATGACTGGACGTGGGGCGCCCCGCGGCCGGGGGAGGACGTCAACGTCGGCGCGATCTTCCGCCTCGCGCCAGGAATGCTCGAGCCGCCCGACGCCGCCAGGGGCACCGTCGAGCTGGTGGTCGAGGCACGCGGCGAGCTGCCGGAGCGCCACTACCAGCTCACGCTCTCCGCGGGCCACGTCGAGATCACCGAGCTGGCCGAGACCGAGTCCGAGCCGGACGCCCGCGTGAGCGGCCCGGTCTCCGCGTGGGTGCACGCGCTCGGCCCCGAGGGCTCGGCCGGTGACCTGCAGGTGACCGGCCGGCGGGCGCTCGCCGAGGCCGTGCTGGCCGCATTCGCCCGGTCGGGCGCGCGGCGCGCCGTCGCAGCGGCCTGAGCCTGGACCCAGGCTGAGCCGCCGCGCGTCGCCCACGCGCGCTCCGGCGCCGGTAGAGTCCCCCTCCGGAGATGGCACGTTCCTCCGCGCTGATCGTCCTCTTGGTGCTGCTCGCCGCCTGCGGGTCCACCACGACGGTCCGGGAGCCGGCGGTGACCGTCAGCGGCGGCGAGCCGGCCGGCGGACGCACGGGCGCTCCCGCCGGGGAGAGCGATCTCCGGATCGCCGTGGTCACGCACGGCCAGGCGTCGAGCCCGTTCTGGGCGATCGTGCGCACCGGCGTGGGCGCGGCCGAGCGGCAGATGGGCATCCAGGTCGACTACGAGGCGCCCGACGTCTACAGCCTCGAGCGCATGATCGACCTGATCGACCAGGCCGTGGCCTCCAACCCCGCCGGGCTCGTGGTGTCGCTGCCCGAGCAGGGGCTGGCGCCGGCGATCCGCCGCGCCGTGGAGGCCGGCGTGCCGGTGGTCTCGATCAACTCCGGCAGCGACGTTTACCGCGGCCTCGGCGTCCTCTCCCACGTCGGCCAGCCCGAGGGCCGCGCCGGCTACGCGGCCGGTCGCCGGCTCGCGCGCGCGGGTGTGCGGCGCGCGCTGTGCGTCAACCAGCAGGTCGGCAACCAGGGCCTCGACGCCCGCTGCGCCGGTCTCGCCCGGGCCATGCGCCAGGCGGGCGGCAGCGCCCGGGTGCTCAGCGTCGAGGACGAGGACACCGCCGCGGCGCCGCGCCAGATTGCCGCCGGCGTCGTGGAAGCCGACGCCGACGGGATCCTCACGACCAACGCGACCAGTGGCCTGCAGGCGATCGACGGCGTCGCCCGTGCGCGCCGCTCCGACCGCGTGAAGATCGGCGCCTTCGACCTCGGCCCGGACGTGCTCGAGGCGGTGCGCTCGGGCGAGCTCCTGTTCGCGGTCGACCAGCAGCCCTACCTGCAGGGCTACCTCCCGGTCGTGATGCTGGCCAACCGCGCCCGCTACGGGCTGCTGCCCTCTCAGGGCGACGTGGTCGCCACCGGCGCAAACTTCGTCACGCGCGCGAACGCCGACCAGGCGCTCGAGCTGAGCCGCCGCTCGATCCGCTGAGTGGTCGTGATGCCCGGGGTGGGACTCGAACCCACAATGCCCTGATGGGCAGCGCTTTTTAAGAGCGCCTGCTGTACCGATTCGCGTACCCGGGCGGGTTCGGTCAATCCTACGGGCCGGCGCTACCCTGACTGCTTCGCAACTTTGTCCCCGTCCGGCAGTTGATTCCGGCGGGACGATCGATTCCGCGTGGAAGCCTCTGCCGTACATCAGACCGGTGCTGCCGGACTCCATGGGCGCTCGCCGCTGCTGCGGCTGCAGTCCGACGAGCGCCTGATCGCGCTCGTCCGGCGCGGCAACCACCACGCCTTCGAGGCGCTCGTGGCCCGCTACCAGGCGCGGCTGTTGGCGTTCTGCCGGCACATGCTCTCCTCCAAGGAGGACGCGGAGGACGTGCTGCAGGAGGTGTTCGCGGCCGCCTTCAACGCGATGCTGGCCGACCAGCGGGAGATCAACGTGCGGCCGTGGCTGTACCGGATCGCGCGCAACCGCTCGCTCAACCACCTGCGCCGCGCGCAGGCCGTCGGAGTGGACTCGATGGACGTGCACCTGTCCGAGGGCGGGCTGACGACCGCCGACAAGGTCCACCGGCGCGAGGAGTTCCGGCTGCTGATCGCGGACGTCCAGGACCTCCCCGAGACGCAGCGGACCGCGCTGCTGCTGCGCGAGATCGACGCGCTGTCCTACGAGCAGATCGCCGAGGCGATGGAGACCACGGTGCCGTCCGTGAAGTCGCTGCTCGTGCGTGCGCGCGTGTCCCTGGCCGAGGCGGCCGAGGCGCGGCTGCTCTCCTGCGCCGAGGTGCGCGTGGAGCTCGGCGCGGTCTCCGAGGGCCTCGCGCGCACGACCGCGCCGGTGCGCCGCCACCTGCGCACGTGCGACCGCTGCACGACCTTCCGCAAGCAGCTGCGCCAGAACAACCGCGCGCTCGCCGCGCTGTATCCGGTCGGCCCGCTGCTGCTGCTCAAGAAGACGATCCTCGCCCAGCTCGGCACGACCGCTGCCGCCTCCGGCGGCACCGCGGCCGCGGGCGGCGGCGCCGCCGCCGCGGGCGCCGCGGCCGGTGGCGCGCTGCAGGCGGGCGTGACCGCGCTGGCGACCAAGGCCGTCGCCGGGCTGGCCGCCGCGGCGATCGTCACGGCCGGCGCGGTGGAGGTCAAGCACGTCGCCGAGAAGCCGCACCGGGGCGCGGACACGACGCTGGCCGCGGCCGCGCCGCAGGCGCCCGCCGCCGCCGCCGACGCCCCCGTCGAGGCGGCGGCGCCCGTCCCCGTCCGCCCCGCGCCGCCGGCGACCGCCGAGACCGAGGGCGAGCGCTCCGCGCGCTCCGAGCGCGACAAGCCCGCCGAGGACGAGCCGAAGCCCGCAGAGGAGGCGGAGGCCGAGGCTGGGCCGGTCGTCGAGGAGGTCGTCGCGCTCGAGACCGAGCAGCACGACGGCGACACCAGCACGCTGCCCACGGAGACCACCGGGTCGGCCGAGCCCGGTGCCGGCGCGCTCGGGCCCGGCGCCTACGCCCCGGCGCCGCAGCCGGCCCCGGCCGCCCAGTCGAGCCCGCCGCCGGCGCCGGTCGCGCCGGACCAGGCGACCGCCGCCCCGGAGCCGGCGCCCGCCGACACCACGACCACGACCACGACGGAGCCGACGCCGGCCGCCGAGCCCACGTCCGACGCCGAGCCGACGACCCCCGCCGCCGAGCCCGCCACGCCCGGCGAGGAGCCCCCGCTTCCTTAGTGGATGCGGGCGCCGAGCGGGACGTCCGCGTCCGGCGCCAGCAGGATGATCCGCCCCTCGGCGTCCGACGCGCCGAGCACGAGCACCTCGGACAGGAACGGGCCGATCCGGCGCGGCGGGAAGTTGACGACCGCCACCACGCGGCGCCCCTCGAGCGCGTCGCGCGCGTAGTTGGTGATCTGCGCGGAGGAGCGCCTGGTCCCGATCTCCGCGCCGAAGTCGATCGTGAGCTTCCAGGCCGGCTTGCGGGCCTGCGGGAAGTCCTCGACGGCCGTGACGCGGCCGACGCGCATGTCGACCGCGAGGAAGGCGTCGAAGTCGATCGGCGCGGCCATGGCGCGCGAGCCTACCGCTCGGCGCGCAGCGTGGCCTCGAACGGGGCGCCGGTCAGCGTCACCCGGTGATCGCCGGCCGCGAGGGCCTCGAGCTGGCGCGTGCTCGTCTGCCCCGCCGCGATGCGCAGCGGCGGGCGATCGGCCACCGTGACCGTCTGCACCGCCTGCGTCTCGTTGCGCACCTCGAGGTCGAACGACTCCTCCGCGGGCACGGACACGATCGGCGGCTCGAACCCCTCGGCGCCCACCGTGATCGTCGCCTGGCTGCCACTGCAGCCCAAGAGGAGTGCGGCCGATATGAGGGGCAGCAGCCTGGTCACCCATGTCCTCCCAGTCGATCCCCAAGCCCCTCTACTACGACCGCCGGTCTCGGCGCCTGTGGATCCGCGGCCAGCGCTGCCACCACGGCGCCACCGGCGCCCTGCTGGTGAGCCTGGGCGCGATGGCGCTCGGCGGCCGTCATCGCGTGGCCGCGATGGCGCTCGCGGCGGGCGGGCTGCTGATGGCGCACGACTGGAAGGACCGCACGCACTGGTTCGTCAGGGGCTGGCAGGAGGACGGCGGCTAGCCCCCGATGGAGAACAGGGCCTCGAGGTCGTGCTGGGAGAAGACCTCGAACGCGACCAGCGTGTGGGTGCGCTTGATCTGCGTGAGCGCCGCGAAGCGCTGGGTGACGACCTCGGCCACCGCCGCCGGGTCGCGCACGCGCAGGATCGCCACGAAGTCCCACTCGCCGGTGACTGAGTAGGCCTCGGCCACGCCCTCGACGTCCGCGAGCGCGCCGCCGAGCGTCTTGATGGCCTCCCGCTCGGCCTCGATGAGCACGATCGCGTGGGTCACGCCGAGTGCGTCTCCCCCGGGTCCAGGACGACCACCTGGGCGCTCGTCTGGGCCTCGACGTCGGACTTGAACGCCTGCGCGTCGGTCTCGATCGGCGGGAACGTGTCGTAGTGGCAGGGGATCACGGCGCCGGGGTTGACGAACTCGACCGCCGTTACGGCGTCGTAGCGGTCCATCGTGTAGTGGCCCCCGATCGGCACCAGCGCCACGTCGACCTTGTCGCCGCGCCGGGAGATCAGCTGCAGGTCGCTGAACAGGCAGGTGTCGCCGAGGTGGTAGACGAGCGTGCCGCCGACGCTGATCAGCAGCCCGGCGGCGACGTGGGGTGTCCCGCTCGGCGTGACCGCGGTGTGCCACGCGGGCACAAGCTTGACCCAGCCCCAGTCGAACGTCACGGTGCCGCCGAGGTTCGGGTCGAGCACGTTCTCCACGCCCGCCTCGCCGATCTCGTTCGCCAACTCCACGATGGCCACCACCGTGGCGCCCGTGCGCGTGGCGATCGCGACCGTGTCGCCGAGATGGTCGGCGTGGCCGTGGGTGAGCAGGATGACGTCGGGCTCCAGCTCGTCGGCCGAGGCGGCCGCCTTCGGGTTGCCCGTGAGGAACGGATCGGTGACGACGGTGACGTCGCCGGTCTTCAGCTCGAAGCAGGACTGTCCCAGGAAGCGGATGTCCACGGCCATGTCTTCAGTCTCCTTGGTCGTTGTCGCCGAGCACGTGAGCCAGCTCATACCCCACCGCCGCGCCGACGAGCATGCTCACGCGCGTCTCCTCGGCGATCAGGCGCTGGACGGCGTCCAGGCGCTCCGTCGTGTCCTCGAGCCCGGTGGCCTCCAGCACCTGGGCGCGGTGGGCGGAGCCGAACCACTCGGCCGCCTCGAGCGCCTGCTCGAGGATCGCCTGCAGCGCCGGTGCCGCGGCGGCGATCACCCGCTGGGCCTCCTCGAGCCGGGCCGGATCGCTGAGCACCTGGACGGCCGCGTCGATCTCGGCCTCGGTGTGCGCACGGCGGGCGGGCACCCCGGGCATCATAGGTTCCCGATGACCGTCGCCCTCACCTCCCTCTCGCACGGCGCCGGCTGCGGCTGCAAGCTCTCGGCCGCCGCCCTGCGCCCCATCCTCGCCGCCCTCCCCCGGCCGACCGACCCGCGCGTGCTCGTGGCGGCCGACACCGCCGACGACGCCGGGGTGGTGCAGCTCTCCGACGAGATCGCCATCGTCCAGACCGCCGACTTCTTCACGCCGATCGTCGACGACCCCTACGCGTTCGGCCGGATCGCGGCCACCAACGCGCTATCGGACGTCTACGCCATGGGCGGGCGGCCCGTCTGCGCGCTCAACCTCGTCGCGTACCCGCTGGAGACGCTCGGGCCGGACGTGCTGCGCGAGATCCTGCGCGGCGGCGCCGATGCCGCGGCGGCGGCCGGCGCCGCCGTCGTCGGCGGGCACTCGATCGACGACCCCGAGCCCAAGTACGGGATGGCCGTGACCGGCGTCGTGCACCCGAACGAGGTGCTCACCAACGCGGG
>Ga0136616_10001081_pt1 | contig 14023 bp, 16 predicted proteins | sample AntDrymUQ2992106_2_FD_106648 | JGI IMG/M metagenome (GOLD analysis project Ga0136616, IMG submission 106648) | Polar desert sand microbial communities from Dry Valleys, Antarctica - metaG UQ299 (21.06) | ecosystem: Environmental > Terrestrial > Soil > Desert | place: Antarctica: Dry Valley...
ACCACGCAGTCCTCCAGCGCCAGGCCGAGGTCGAGCAGCGCGGTGTTGCGGCCCAGGTGCTGGTCGGGCAGGAACAGGACCTGCGGTCCTCCGGACCGCACTCTGGACGAATCGAACGCCCAGCGCATCGCGCGCTCGGCGTTGGAGGAGGTGCAGACCGCGCCGCCGTGGCGTCCGGTGAAGGCCTTGATGGCCGCGGTGGAGTTCATGTAGGTCAGCGGTACCACCGCCTCGCAGCCGGCCTCGGCGAGGTCGGCCCAGGCCGCCTCCACCTGGCTGATCTCGGCCATGTCGGCCATGGAGCAGCCGGCGGCCAGGTCGGGCAGGACCACCGCCGTGGTGTCGGGGGTGAGGATGTCGGCGGTCTCGGCCATGAAGTGCACGCCGCAGAAGACGATGGTCTCCGCGCCGTTCGCGGCGGCGTCGACCGCCAGCTTGTAGCTGTCGCCGCGGGTGTCGGCGAATGCGATGACCGCGTCGCGCTGGTAGTGGTGCCCGAGCACGTAGACGCGGTCACCGAGCGCCTCGCGGGCCGCCCGGGCGCGGGCGATGAGGCCCGGGTCGTCCGCGGCGGGCACGTCGCCGGGGCAGATCGTCCCGCGCTCGCCGTCGGGGTCCGCCCGGCGCCCCAGCAACAACAGGGGCGTGGCGGCCGCGGCCTCGCGCAGGGACGTGGCGCGCCCCCGCGACGGCGCGGTGCTCGCGGTGCTGAGGGCTGAGCTCATCGGACGCGCGCCTCCTGCCCGCTCGGCGGGCTCCATGGGACTTCGTGTAGATACGACACTTACTCAGCATAGCAGCGGCGGGCCGCCCCTACACTCGCACCGCCATGAAGGTCGTCCTCGCGCCCGACAAGTTCGCCGGCACCCTGTCCGCGGCGGAGGTCGCCGCCGCGCTCGCGCGCGGCTGGGCTCGGGTCCGCCCCGGCGACGAGCTCGTCGCCGTGCCGATGGCTGACGGCGGCGAGGGGACGCTGGCGGTGGTCGCCGCCGGCGTGCCGGAGGCGTGGCGGGCCGAGGTCGAGGTCGCCGACGCGCGCGGCCACCCGCGGCTCGCGACCTGGCTGCGGCTGCCGGGCGGCGCCGCGCTGATCGAGGCCGCGCAGGCCTGCGGGCTGTCGCGGCTTACGCCCCACGAGCGCGACCCTCTGAAGACCACCAGCTACGGTGTCGGCCAACTCCTGCGTGCGGCCGCCGATGCCGGCGCCGCGCGGCTCGTCGTGGGGCTAGGCGGCAGCGCCACCGTGGACGGCGGCGCGGGCCTCGCCATCGCGCTCGGCGCCACCCTGCGGCGGGCGGACGGCAACCGGCTGCGCGTGGGCGGCCGGTCGGTCGGCGAGCTCGTCAGCGCGCAGCCCGCCGCCCCACTGGGCGTGCCGGTCACCGTGGCGGGCGACGTCACGAACCCGCTGCTGGGACCGTCCGGCGCCGCGCGGGTCTTCGGACCGCAGAAGGGTGCGACCCCGGAGGCCGTCGAGCTGCTGGAGGCGGGGCTGGCGGTGTTCGCGGACGTGCTGGAGCGCGACCTGCCGGGCGGGCCCTGGCGCGACGTGCCGGGTGCGGGCGCGGCGGGCGGCCTGGGCTTCGCGCTGCTCGCCATGACCGGTGCGCGGATCGTGCCTGGCGCGGCGGCGGTCGCCGACCTGCTGGGCCTGGAGCGCGCTCTGGAGGGCGCCGCGGCCGTGGTGACCGGCGAGGGGTCGCTCGACGCGTCCAGCGCGGGCGGCAAGGCGCCGCTGCACGTGCTGGTGCGCGGTCGGGCGCACGGGGCGCGCGTGCTCGCGGTGGCGGGGCGGGTCCGCGACGGCGCCGGCGACGCCTTCGATGCCGTCCGCGAACTCGGCCCCGAGGGCCTCACCAGGGCCGCCGAGTTGGTGGAGGCGCGCGCCGCCGACCTCGCCGCCGCGCTGGCGCCGCAGGCGCGGCCATGACCTGGCACCGCAACACCGAGCGGATCCTCGCCGCGGGCCGCCAGGCCGGCCTGGCCATGGAGGTGCTGCGCTACCCGGAGGGGACCAGGACGGCACAGGACGCCGCACGCGCGATCGGCTGCGAGGTCGGCGCCATCGTGAAGTCGCTCGTCCTGGCCAGCGCCAGCGGCCCGCTCGTGGTGCTGACCAGCGGCGCGAACCAGGTGGACATGACCCGCGTGGCCGAGGCCCTCGGCGTGACCGGTGTGCGCCGCGCGGACGCCGACGCCGCCCGCTACCCGATCGGCGGCACCCCGCCGCTCGGCCACGCCACCCTGGTTCCCGTCCTGTTTGACCGAGACCTCCTCGCCCACGAGCGGGTGTGGGCCGCCGCGGGCACGCCGGACACGGTCTGCTCGGCCGCGCCAGCGGAGCTCGCCGCCGCGGCCGGCGCCACCGTCGCCGCTGTCCGCGCTAGCTAGCCCAGAGCCCACAGTTGGGCCGTTGTGTGGGCTATGCTCGTCGGATGCGGCTGCACATCAGCATCGACGATGATCTGGTCGACGAACTCGACGCCAGGGTGGGGGCGCGCCGGCGGAGCTGGTTCATCGAGCGCGCCGTCCGGCGTGCGCTCGAAGAGGAGCTGCGCTGGACCGAGATCGAAGCGGCCTACGGCTCGATCAGGGATTCCGGGCACGAGTGGGACACCGACCCCGCCTCATGGGTCCGCGCGCAGCGTGCGGCCGATCCGCAGCCGTCGGGATGATGGCCGCGGTCCTACTCGACACCACCGTGCTGATCGACGCGCTGCGTGGCCGAGGCGCGGTCGCGCGCATGCGGGCGCTGCGTGCGGCCGGCGACGTGCCGCATGTGTGCGCGGTCAACGTCGAGGAACTCGTCCGCGGCGTGCGCGACCGCGAGTGGGAGCGGACCCGGCGCTTCCTGTCCGCGCTGGAGGTGGTCCCGCTGGGCCTGCTGGAGGGCAGCAGGGCTGGAGCCTGGCGGCGCAGCTTTGCCCTGCGGGGCCGCACGCTGCACCAAGCGGACTGCCTCGTGGCTGCAGCCGCGCTGCGGGTGGGCGGGCGACTCGCAACCGGCAACCCGAAGGACTTCCCGATGGAGGAGATCGTCGTGGAGCACTGGCCGGTCGGCGCCTGATCCGGGGGAGCGGCGAGGACGGCGCTACACTGTCTGCCGACGCACCCACCCAGCGAGTGAGGTCGAACCGATGAGCGAGACGAGCACGACCACGGCGCCGCAAGGCATCGAGGACAGCCCCATCGTCCTCACGGACTCGGCCGCGCTCAAGGTCCGCGAACTCATGGCCCGCGAGGAGAACCTGACCGGCATCGCCCTGCGGGTCGCGGTGCAGCCTGGTGGCTGCTCGGGCATGCGCTACGCGCTGTTCTTCGACGACCGCCAGCTCGACGGCGACAAGACCGCCACCCTGTCCGGCGTGCCGATCCGCATCGACAAGAAGAGCGCGCCGTACCTGCGCGGCACCGAGATCGACTGGGTCGACAGCCTCCAGGGCGCCGGGTTCGCCATCAACAACCCCAACGCCCAGTCCACCTGCGCCTGCGGCGACTCCTTCCACTAGACCTTCGAGTCCCACTAGACCTTCGAGTCTCGCGCTCGACGGCTCCCGCGTGGCGGGGTCCTTCACGTTGCGCGGCGCACGACGAAACGCCAGCCGACGTCGGCCTCGACGATGCCGAGGAACCCGTGGCCCTTCATACGGCACCAGGCGGGGATGTCGGCCTTTGCGACCGGATCGTCGGACAGCACCTCGACCTGTTCGCCCACGGCCACCGACGGCAGCGCCCGGGCCAGGTCGATGACGGGTAGCGGGCAAGCCTTCCCGCGGGCGTCCACGACCAGGGCAGGTGGGCGGGTGGGCATTATCCGAGGTTAGCCGCACGCCCCCATGTCTTGCGGGTGATGCCGGCCGCCGAGCGCAGTCGCCCGACCGCGCCCGCGACTGCGGCGGCGAAGGCATCCACCTCCTGCTCACCGACGCCCGGCCCGAGTGACGCGCGCACATGGCCGTGGGTCAGCGCGCCCATGGCGACCAGCACATGGGAGGGCTCACCGGAGGTGGTGGCGCACGAGGAGCCGGAGTGGACCGCGAAACCCGCGCGGTCCAGCGCCGCCTGCAGCGCCTGGCCCTCCACGTACAACGCCGATAGGGCCACGATGTGCGGCGCGGTCTCCTCGGCCGGGCCGTGCACCGCGAGGTCGTCGACCTGCTCGGCGAGGGCGGTTCGCAGGCGCCGTCGCAGCGCGTCCGCCCGGGCCGCCTCCGCCGCCGCCGGTCCGCCGGGGTGGTGCGGGGCGAGCGCGAGCAGCGTCTCCGCCAGCGCCGCGATCCCCGGCAGGTGCTCCAGGCCGGCACGCCGCCGCCGCTCGCGCTCGTCGCCGCCGATGAGCGCGACGAAGCGGGCCCGCGGGGACCATGCCAGCGCGCCGGTCCCGCGTCCGCCGCCGAACTTCGCTGCGGACAGCGCCACGAAGTCCGCGCCCAGGGTGGCCAGGTCCACCGGCAGGCGCCCGACGGTCTGGCACGCGTCGACCATGAGCAGGGCGTCCGCCTCGGCGCACAGCCGGGCGGCCTCGGCCAGCGGCTGCAGCGTCCCGACCTCGTGGTTCGCATGCTGCAGGGTGACCAGCGCCGCGCCGTGGTGCAGTTCGGCGCTGAGGGCGTCGAGGTCGACGCGGCCCTCTTGATCGACCGGGACCGCGACGCTGGCGTGGTCGGTGGCCTCCGCCGCGGCCAGGACCGCGCTGTGCTCGGCCGCACACGACAGGATCCGCCGTGGCCGGGTGCGGTTCGCGGCCGCCGCGCCGCGCACGGCCAGCGCCACCGCCTCCGTGCCGCCCGAGGTGAACACCACGCGGTCGCTGCCGGCGCCCAGTTCGGTGGCGACCGCCGCGCGGGCCGCCTCCAGCAGGTCACGCGCCGCGGTGCCCTCCGCGTGCCCGCGGGCGGGGTCGCCCGGCAGGGTCTCGGCCACCGCGGTCACCGTGGCCAGCGCCGCAGGGTGCCAGGGGGCCGCGGAGGCGTGGTCGAGGTAGGTGCGCGCCGCCATCTTCCCAGTATGGGTCGCGCGCGCTTGACGCCGGTGGGACTAGCTACTTCGGATCATGCCATCTTCTGCCGATACGACGGCGCGACACGGCAGGAGATGGAGGCAGGCATGCAGGGTCCGTCCACCGCGGACGGAGGCAGGACGTGGCGGTACCGGACGCGGCTCGTCGTCGGCCTGCTGGCCGTCGCGGTGCCGGTGACCGCGGTCGTGGTGCTCGTGCTGACCGGCGCCGCCGACGACAGCCTTGAGCGATCCGTCCGCGACCTGCTCACGGCCCGCGCGAGCGCCGTCGCGCACAACGTCGCCACGCTGGTGGAGGAGCGCCGGGCCGACGTGGAGGACGTGGCAGGCGGCATCGCGCCCATGCTCGACGAGCCCGAGCGGGTCACGGCCGTCCTCGACGCGACAACAGGCGCGCGGGACGCCTACGACGTGCTGTTCGTGGCGCGGCCGGACGGCAGCACGCTCGCGACGACGGACCCCCGCGTCTCCTTCGACCCGGGCGGGCAGCCGTGGTTCGCCGACGCGGTGGCCGGGCGCAGCGTGGTCAGCCCCGTGTACCGCGACGGCGAGGAGCTGCGCTGGGTGGTGGCCGCACCCGTGCGCGGGTCCTCCGGCGTGGTCGCGGTCGCGCTTGCCGGCCTGCGTGTCGAGGGCCTGCGCGCCCAGATGGGGCTGGAACACCTGCCCGACGTCCAGGAGACCATGCTCGTGCGCGCTGACCAGCTGCTGGTCTACTCCACCACCTTCGGCTCGGAGGTCGACGGCGAGGACCTGCTCACCCAGGGCGTCCTCGATCCGGGGCGTCCCGTCATCACCGACGGCGCGGCCGCGGCGCTGTCCGGGCAGACCGGGGCGGCCCGCTCCGTGGACGACCGGGGCGTGGAGATCTTGGCCGGGTACGCACCGGTGCCCGAGCTCGGCTGGGCGGTGATGGCCTGGGAGGACGTCGACGACGCCCTCGGCGACAGCGGTCGCCAGCGCCTCGTGGGGCTTGCCACCGTGGTCGGCGCAGCGCTGGTGCTGGCGGGCGCCGCGGCCGCCTTCGCCCGGCGCGAGACCCGCCACCTGGGCGCGCTGGCCGACGAGAGCGCCGCGGCCAGCGCGGAGGTCCTCACCCACGCGCAGCAGCTGCGCGCCGCGTCCGAGGAGCTCGCCACCACGACGGGCGAGCAGAGCGCGGCGGTGACGCACACCACCGAGACCCTAGACACGCTGGCGCGGGCCGCTGCCACCATCGCCGCGATGGTGGAGCGCGTCGCCGAGCAGGCGTCGGAGACGCGCGACAACCTCGAGCGCGCGGAGGTCGACGTCCAGCGCTCCAGCGAGCGGACCCTCATGCTCGCCGACCGCGTCGGCGACATCGGCGAGATCCTCGAACTGATCAACGAGATCGCCGACCAGACCAACCTGCTCGCGCTGAACGCGACCATCGAAGCGGCGCGGGCCGGTGACGCCGGACGAGGTTTCGGAGTCGTCGCGGACGAGGTACGGCGGCTGGCCGAGCGCTCGAAAGCGTCGGCAGGCGACATCGCCCGAATCGTGGAGCGCACCGAGGAGGAGACCCGGGCGACCCTGTCGGCGATGGAGAAGGGCTCCAAGCAGATGCAGCAGGGCCTGCTCCTGCTGGAGGCGGTGGCCGACGCCGCGGCGCAGGTGCGCCAGACCACCGCACACCAGCAGTCGGCCGCGGAGCAGGTCGTGGCGGTCATGGAGCGGGCCACCGACACGAGCCACCTGGTGTCGGTGACCGCGCAGGAGATGGCCGCGTCCGCCGGCGACCTCGCCACGCTGGCCTCCGACCTCGAGCGCACGGCGACGGCGACCCGTGCCCGCTTCTGAGCCGGGCCCGGCGCCCACCGCGGTGCTGGTCCTGCCCGTGGTGGGCGCGCAGCGCTACGCGGTGGCGCTCGCCGCCGCACGCGAGGTCCTGGCCGCGCCGGAGACGACCCCACTGCCCGGTGCGCCCGGCGCACTGGTCGGCCTGTGCAACGTGCGCGGCGCGATCCTGCCGCTGTTCGACCTGGCCCTGCTGCACGGTCGCGGCGGCTCATGCGTCCCGGCGTTCGCCGTGGTGGTGGACGCGGGCGCGGAGCTGGCCGGTTTCGTGACCAGCGCACGCCCCTGGGTCGGCGGGGGCCGGGCGACCGGTCGCGAGAGGGGCCGGCTGCGTATCCGCGAGGGACACCGCGCCAGGCCGGGCCAGGACCGGCGCGGCGGCCGGCGGCGGGTGTCGGCCGCGCTGCTCGACCTCGCCGCGCTGCTGCCGCTCGACCCCGACGTCGGCGACCCCTCCCCCGGAGAAGTCGCGGGCCTGGCCGGCGACAGCCCCGCAGCTCCGCTGGCCGGGCGATGAGGGCCGGGCACGAGGAGCGTTTCCGTCGGCTGTTCACCGAGGAGGCCGCCGGACGGCTGGTGCGCCTGGGTGAGGTCGCGCTGGACCTGGAGGGGCCGGCGTCACGCGGCGCCGCGGCGGATCCGGCGCTGGTCGAGGCGATGCTGCGCGAGGCCCACAGCCTCAAGGGCGGGGCGGCCGTGGTCGGGCTTGCGCCGCTGGCCCGGGCCGCGCACGCCCTGGAGGACGTCATCGAGGGGCTGCGCGCCGACGCGCCGTCCTCGTCCGCACTCGTGGACGGCCTGCTCGGTGGGATCGATGGCCTGCGCGCCCTGCTGACCGCGGTTCGCGAGGGGCGGGAGCACACCGCGGATGCCGACGAGGTGGTCGCCGCGCTGCGGTCGCTGGACGCCGGTCCCTCGCCGCGTCCGCCGTCGCGATCCCTGCCCGTCCCGTCCCCGGCGCGGGTGGGCTGGTCGGCGGTGGCGCCCGCCGAGCCCGGCGCGCTGCGGGTCCCCCGCGCCCGCCTCGACCAGCTCACCACCCTGGTCGCCGAGTCCGCGGCCGCCCACGTGCGGGTCGGGCGCGCGCTGGCCGAGCTCGACGTGGACGCCGCCGCCCTGCCGGAGTTCCGGCGGCTGTCCCAACTCCTCGCCGACCTGCAGGAGCGCACGATGCGGGTGCGGATGGTGCCGGTAGCCTCTGCCCTGGAGCCGTTGCGCCGCGCGGTGCGCGACGTGGCCCGCTCACTGGGCAAGCAGGCGCGCTGGGAGCTGCGCGGCGGCATGACGGAGCTTGACCGCGGGGTGCTGGAGCAGCTCGCCGACCCGCTGCTCCACCTGGTCCGCAACGCCGTGGATCACGGCCTTGAGGACCCCGACGAGCGCCGGGCGGTGGGCAAGGAGCCCGAGGGGCTGGTGTGCCTCGCCGCGTCGCAGCGCGGCTCGGAGGTGGTGCTCGACCTGACCGACGACGGCCGCGGCATCGACCTGGCCGGGGTGCGCTCCAGGGCCGAGGCGGGCGGACACGACACCGCTGAGCTCGGCGACACCCAGGTGCTGGAGCTGGTCTTCTCCTCTGGGCTGTCGACCGCCCCGGCGGTGACGGACTTCTCCGGGCGCGGTGTCGGCCTCGACGTGGTGGTGGCGGCGCTGCGTGGCGTGCGCGGGCACGTCGAGGTGCGCACGGCGCGCGGCCGGGGGACGCGGTTCCGCATGGTCGTCCCGCTGACCCTGGCCGTCCTGCCCTGCCTGGTGGTGGAGGCCGGGCACCAGCGCTTCGCGCTCCCGCTGCCCGCCGTCGATACGATCCTGCCCGCCTCCACCGACGTGCCCGCGCCGACGCTTTGCGGCGTCCTCGGGCTCGCGCCCTGCGCCGCAGGAGCGGGCGCGGGGCGCCGCGACCGTGGTCCTGCGCGAGGGGTCGGCGCTCGCCGCCTTCGGCGTGGACGCGGTGGTGGGTCAGCGTGACGTGGTGGTGAAGGGCCTCAGCCGGTTGCTGCCGCGCCTGGCCCTGGTGGCCGGGGCGAGCGTCGAGGCGGACGGCGCCGTCCTCGTCGTCCTCGACCCGGCCGGCCTGGTCGCTCGCTCCCCCGTCCCAGCACCCGGCTAGGGTCCTCGCGGCCCCGCGGGCGAAGCTAGGGTGCAGGGCGAATGCGGTCGACGCGCCGGCTCGCAGTACACAGGAGTGGTCGTGAAGGTGCTAATCGTCAACCAGAACGAGCGGCTGTCGGGGGAGTTGACGTCCGCGCTCGTCGGTGAGGAGTCGGTGGAGCTGCTGGAGGTGCGGACCCCGCAGCTCGCCCTGCGCCTGCTCGACCGCGGCGATCGCTACGACCTCGTGCTCGCCGACGCCGACACCGCACCGACCGGCGGGTTCGCACTGTCGCGCGAGGTCAAGGCCCGGGCGCGGATGGGCGCCGAGGTCCCGCCGGTGATCCTGCTGCTGGCCCGAGAGCAGGACAAGTTCCTGGCGAAGTGGGCCGAGGCCAACGCCTTCATCATCAAGCCCCCGGACCCGTTCGACCTGCACGGCGTCATCGCCGCGGTGGTCGCCGGCGAGGACGTGCCCGCCCTGCCCGGGGTCGGGTCCACGCGCCAGATGCCGGAGGTGCTGACGGCGCCGGACGGCGCCGAGCCCTCCTCGATCGCCGCCGCGGGCTACTGACCGTGCCTGCGCTGCGCTGGTCGGACGTCCTCGCCCCGCTCATGGCCGGGCAGGACCTCAGCGAGGACACCGCGGCGGCCGCCATGGGGGCTGTCATGGAGGGCGGGGCCACCGGGGCCCAGGTGGCGGCGTTCGTCACGGCGCTGCGCATGAAGGGTGAGAGCACCGCGGAGGTCGCGGGGCTGGTGCGCGCCATGCGTGCCGCCGCGCTGCCCGTGCCGCTGGCGGACTCCAGCGAGGCGCTGGTCGACACCTGCGGGACGGGCGGGGACCGCGCGGGCACCTTCAACGTGTCGACGCTCGCGGCGCTCGTGGCCGCGGGGGCGGGCGCGACCGTGGCGAAGCACGGCAACCGGGCCGCGAGCGGCCGCTGCGGCTCGGCGGACCTGCTGGAGGCCTGTGGGGTCGTCATCGACCTGCCACCCGCGGACGTGGCCGCCTGCATCGAGCGGGTCGGCATCGGCTTCTGCTTCGCGCCGACCTTCCACCCCGCGATGCGTTACGCGATGCCTGCGCGGCGCGAGCTCGGCGTGCCCACGATCTTCAACTTCCTCGGCCCGCTCACGAACCCGGCCGGCGCGCGCCACCAGACGATCGGCGTGAGCGACCCGGCGATGGCGCCGCGGATGGCCTCGGTCCTGGCCCGCCTCGGCACCCGCCACGCCCTGATCTTCCATGGCGCCGACGGCCTGGACGAGCTCACCACCACCGGGCCGTCGCAGGTATGGGAGGTACGCGACGGCGACGTGCGCGAGTGGCGCTTCGACCCCGCCGAGCACGGCCTGGCGCCCGCCACGGTGGCGGATCTGCGGGGCGGCGACGTCCGGCGCAACCGCGAGATCGCCGACGACGTGCTCGCCGGCAAGACCGGCGCGGCGCGCGACATCGTCCTGCTGGGCGCCGCGGCGGCACTGCTCGCGGCCGACCGGGTGGCGAACTGGTCCGATGGCCTGGCCGCGGCCGCCCGCGCCGTCGACGAGGGCGCGGCGGCCTCGATCCTGGAGCACTGGATCACGACCTCGCGGGCACTGGCGGACGGCAGCTAGTACCCGTAGCGCTCGACACCGGTGACGATGACCACCAGCAGGTCAGTCGTGTATCACCCACAACCCGCGCGGTCCGTCCGCGCAGGGCCATGGCCCAGCGCGAGCCCGTCTCGCTACCCGGTCTCATCCGCCAGCTGGGTCATGAACGACTGGAGGTCGAAGTGGTCCCGCCAGGCGGCGATCTTCCCGTCGGCGAGCTCGAACGTCCCCATCACCGGCAGCTCGATGCTGCGACCCTTCGAGGTGGAACACATCGGTGCGCTCGGTAAGCACCACTGCGCCCTCGCCCACGATGTGGTGCACGCGAGACTCGATGCGGTCGATCCCGGCCATGAATCCCTCGATCGTCGACCGGCCCGCCATCGAACCTCCGGCACAGGACCATCCATCACGCGGGGGATGCTAACCCCGCGCCGCCCGTGCGGCGCAGCCGCTTCGCCGCTAGCGCCGCGGCCGGCTCGGCGGCGACGCTGCGACGCTGCGACGCCGCGTCCGCCGTGGTCTCGGCCAGCGCCCTGCCCCCCGCGATCAGGCTGGCGAGGCGACCGCCACAGGCGTGCAGCCGCGCCCCCGGCGCCTCCAGCCAGCGGCCCACCAGGTCTGCCTCCGCCGCCCCCTCGCCGTCGGCGGTGACCGCCGGCAGGCCGCCGGGCGGGAGCGCCGCGGCCAGCCGTGCCCGAAGGTCCTCCACCGCCCCCTCGGCCTGGTCCGGCGAGCAGGCCGTGCTGGCCACCAGGCGCCCGCCGCGCACGGCCACCAGCTCCAGGCCCCCGCGCGACGGCTGCGACGCCACCAGGTCGCCCGCGGACGCCAGCGCGGCGAGGCGCCGGCCGCGGCTGACCGCGGCCACGAACGCCGCCGTGCGCTGGTGGACGCTCGCCGCATCCTGGTAGCGCCCGGCGTCGGCGAGCGCCTGGCGACGACGGACCAGCTGCGCGAGCGCCGCCGAGGGGTCACCCGCCATCGCCGCGCGCACGGCGTGCACCGCGGGCGCGTAGCCGAACTCGTCGACGCTGCCGTCGCACGGCGACAGGCAGCGCCCGATCTGGGCCAGGACGCAGGGCGCCAGGACGGCGCCGGGGCCCAAGCGGTCCGCGCAGCGGCGTAGCGGCGCGAGGTCGTGCAGCGCGCCCACCACCCGCTCGGCGGCGCGGCGGCTCGATATCGGGCCCAGGTAGGCGCCGCCGTCGGCTCGCCGGGCGCGCACGACCGACAGCCGTGGGAAGCGCTCGTCGGTGAGCTTGAGGAAGACCGCCCGGCCCGGCGTGCGCGAGCGCCGGTTGAAGCGCGGGGCGTGGGCAGTGAGCAGGCGCACCTCTCGCACCGCCGCCTCGATCGGCGTCGGGCACACCGTGTGCGCCACCGTTCGGTCTCCTTCAGCAGGTCGACCACACGGCGCCGGTCGTCGTTGCCGAAGTAGCTGCGCACGCGCGCCCGCAGGTCGGTCGCCTTGCCCACGTACAGGACCTCACCGGACGCGGAGGTGAACGCGTAGACCCCCGGTGCGTTCGGCAGCCCGTCGGCCAGCGCGTGGCGCGCCCGGTACAGCGGCGCGTCGCGCACCCGTGAGAAGTCGACCAGCCGCTCCAGTGTGGTCACGCCGAAGGAGCCCGCGCGCTCCAGCAGGCCGTGGAAGACCTCGACAGTGGCCCGGGCGTCGGGCAGCGCGCGGTGCACCGGTTCGGTGGCGCAGCGGAAGTGATCGGCGAGGGTCCCCAGGCGGCAGTCGCGGACCTCCTCGCGGACCAGGCGGCGGGCCAGGGTTGCGGTGCAGACCACCGGGCCGGCCAGCCGGGGGTAATCCAGGCGCGCGAGGTTGGCGTTGAGGAAGCCGAGGTCGAAGCGGGCGTTGTGGGCCACCAGCACCGCGCCGCGGCAGAACTCCAGAAAGGCCGGCAGCACGGCCTCCACCGGTGGGCGCAGGGCCACGAGGTCGTCGGTGATGCCGGTCAGCCAGGCGATGGACGAGGGGATGGCGACGCCGGGGTCCACCAACGAGGCGAACTCGGCCAACACCTGGCCGCCGTGCACCTTGACCGCGCCGAACTCGGTTATCCGGTCCGCGGCCGGGGAGCCCCCGGTGGTCTCGAGGTCCACGACCACGAAGGTCACCGCCGCCAGGGAGACGGTGAGGTCGGGCAGCGCGGTCATGGGCCAAGAGCCTAGGCGAACATCCGTTCTGCCGTCACGACCTCGTGCGCGCGGCCGGGAAGCGGCAGGATGCTCGGCGGCGCCGCGCTCGTGCTGACCGGCGCCGGCCGTGGCTTCTGCGCGGGCGCCGACGTCGGCGACATCGCGGCGGCCGCGTCGGACGGGGACCTGAGCCCGGCGGCGCTGCGCCACGCCCTGCGCCGCCGCAACCTGCCGCTCGCGCTGGCGCTGCTCGGCTCCGACAAGCCGATCGTCGCGGCGGTGCGCCTTCGAGAACGACGCGGCCGCAGCCTGGACCGTGAGTTCACCGCGCAGGCGCTGTGCTTGGCCAGCGAGGACGCGGTCGAGGGCGCCCGGTCGTTCATGGAGAAGCGCTCGCCCCGGTTCGCGTGGCGCTGAGCCGGTGACACTTCGGGCTGCGGCTGCGCCGCCGACCGAACCACTGGACGACCGCCTCCGGCGGCCAGAAACTGAGGCCATGAGCAGTGAATCCCGCAGACTCGTCGATGGCCGGGTCGCCGAGCGCGACCGCAACCGCGAGGGACGCCCGGAGAACGCGCGACCGCGCGACCGCTTCGGCCGGCCGCTCGCCTACGGGCTGCCCGACGAGCTGGGCGACCGCCAGGACCCCGCCCAGGTCGTGTCGACGGTGGCGCAGGCGTTGGAGGCGGTGACCGGGCTGTTCGCCGAGCGGCGCTTCTTCGAGGCGCACGAGTTCCTCGAGTGGGTGTGGAAGTCCGACCAGGTCGAGCCCGCCGACCGCGACTACTGGAAGGGCGTCACCCAGGCAGCGGTGGGCTTCGCGCACACCCAGCGGGGCAACGCCGACGGCGCGCTTACCCTGCTGCGGCGCGCGCAGCGCCACATGGCGTCCTACCCCTCGCCGCACGGCGGCGTGGACCGCGACCGGCTCAGCGCCGGAGCGCAGGATGTGGTGGACCAGATCCTCGCCAACGGCCCGTCACCAGACCTGGACTTCCCCGGCTTCCCCGTGGTCAGCCCCGGCGCTGCGTAGTGAAGAAGTCCAGCGCCTCCTGGCGCGCCTGGGAGTGGTCCACGATCGGCTCCGGGTAGTCCTTGCCGATCACCACGCCGGCCTGTGCCGCCACGTCGGCGGGCAGGTCCCAGGGGTGGTGCAGCCATCTGTCAGCAACCTCGGCGAGCTCGGGGACGAATCGGCGCACGTAGGCGCCGCGCGGGTCGAACCTCTCGCCCTGGGTCACCGGGTTGAAGATGCGGAAGTACGGCTGGGCGTCGGTGCCGGTGCCCGCGGCCCACTGCCAGCCGCCGGTGTTGCTCGCCACGTCGCCGTCCACCAGGTGGCGCA
>Ga0136616_10001082_pt1 | contig 14020 bp, 16 predicted proteins | sample AntDrymUQ2992106_2_FD_106648 | JGI IMG/M metagenome (GOLD analysis project Ga0136616, IMG submission 106648) | Polar desert sand microbial communities from Dry Valleys, Antarctica - metaG UQ299 (21.06) | ecosystem: Environmental > Terrestrial > Soil > Desert | place: Antarctica: Dry Valley...
AAAAAGTCGCTATTGTCGCTTGCACACGCAAGCTCCTGACTATCCTCAATGCGATGGTCAAAGCCGGCAAACCCTGGGATGAATCGCTTCATGTAGCTTGACTTGAAAGACAGTTGCTTTTGCATCGAGTCCATCTCCGACAGTCGTGAGGGTATCTTGGGTGAAATTGATCCCCTTAGCGACACAAGCCTGATAGCAGGCCTCTTGAACAATGTAAACGCTATCGAAGCAATTTCGCGATGACCGCGTGGCGAAAGGCTGGCGTGAACTGGATGTTGAGGAGGGATTCGCCGGCAGCGACAACCTCCCGCAGTTCTTCGAGTTTCCAGCGGTCGGCGTTGATTCCAATGACGCGACCGGTGAGGTCGCCGTTGTACACGGTTAAACGGCTCTCCTCAAGCCACACTCCTACAATGACGAAGCAGAGAGGTGATTGTTCGTGGAACGCCTTCAGTGCAACGGCGAAGTCCTTCTGCGTCTCGATTGACAGATAGTGGAAGTCTTCGAGAACTATAAACTTCTTGAATCCAAGCAGGGCGTTAATGATGTCATTGACATCATCTGGGTCGAGTTCCAAAGGCTGCTTAGTCACAGCATCGCTCACGGATCGTTCACGCTCCCCGGAAGTCTCGATGCCCGTACCCATCAGGGTCGCTTTGAAGGACGCGAGAATCTTGTTACGGCCGGTTGCTGTTCTCGTGGTTGATTGCGTCACCTCGTATCCGACGCGCTTCAATATTGCCGCGTGGAGGTCACCCAAGGACCAACGGTTCGAGCAATGGACCACTATGTAGTCATCCTCCGTCAGACAGTGCTTCCGAAGGGAGGTCTTACCTTGCTTCGAACTGCCGTAGATCACAAGGTGTTTGTCGCGCGTGAGACTGTTGATGAAAAGCTCGTCGACTTCCTTCCGAGCGACGTAGTTCTGCGGGAGGTCGCGATTGATACCATAAACGTCCGCAACTCTGTGCTTGACCTCGGGTGTCATAATTGCCTCCCCTTCTAACGCTAGGGTCTTCGTGGTCGGTTGCCCAGCGACGTCCAACGGCCTGAACTCTGTGAACAACACTACCTAGTACGCATTGTAAGCTCCCCGTGGCTCCGCGCAACGTTCATCTTCTGTTCAAAAAAAGTACCGCAACGGTGGTCGGTTACCGGAAGCCTTCTGCAAATATACCTCAAGACATTGGATACCGGGTCCCGTGGCGAAATATAGAAATCGTCCGTCTATCCAGCCCTAAACTTTGGAAAACGCGGAGTTTACTGTTCCTTGATACAGGCTACTGGAGAAGCGCCATGGAGGCAATGCGACCCTCACCGTTCTTGGAGCAGGTCCGCGCGGCGATCGGCGTGCGACATTACAGCATCCGCGCATGGGGTAAGGGGTCACCCATTAGAAATCGTAGCCCGGATGAAGCCCCGTAAGGGGCGGAATCCGGGAAATGATAATGGAGGACCCTACCTAATTCCCCGGAATCCGCTGCGCTCCTTCCGGGCTACTTGCTACATTAGAATGCGCAGTATTGTGCAATCGATGAGTTTATCGCTGATTAATTTCAACGCGAGAGAATTGAATTGATCCTACGTTTTTTCGCGAGTACACCGAAAGGGACTGAAGCTCTTCTGGCACGGGAGCTGACAGCGCTCGGCGCCACCAAGATCCGCGTTCAATCGGCGGGCGTGGCATTCGCGGGCACGCTTGAAGCCGGCTACCGCCCTTGCCTTTGGTCGCGCGTCGCATCGCGGGTCATCCTACGGCTCGGCCAGTTTCCGGCCTCCGATCCCGAAGCGCTGTACGATGGCGTGCGCGCGATCGCCTGGCACGAACACTTTGGTCTTGACAACACCTTTGCCGTCGATCTGAATAGCGCCGATTCATTCCTCACCCACTCGCATTTCGGAGCGCTCAAGGTCAAAGATGCGATCGTCGACCAATTCCGCGAACTCTTCGGATCGCGGCCGACGGTCGCTTTGGATCGGCCCGACTTACGAATCAACGTTTACCTATATAAAAACGAGGCCACGGTAAGCATTGATCTCTCCGGCGAGAGCCTGCACCGGCGGGGCTACCGGGACGAAGCCCTGCTAGCGCCGTTAAAAGAGAACCTCGCCGCCGCGATCCTGTTGCTCGCGGATTGGCCCCAGCGCGCGGCCGAGGGTCAACCGTTCATGGATTTGATGTGCGGCTCGGGCACGCTTCCCATCGAGGCGGCACTCATCGCCGCGGACATCGCACCGGGGCTCATCCGCGGGCGTTTCGGGTTCCTCGCTTGGCGCGGCCACGATCAGGCACTTTGGGAGCGGCTGCAGGACGAGGCGCAGGCTCGCAAACAGGAATGCATCAAGAAGATGCCGGCGATCGCCGGGTTCGACCACGACCCGCGTGCGGTAGCGTCGGCGCGTAAGAACGCCGAGCGCGCGGGCATAGCCGGCGTCGTTCAATTCACACGGCAAGAACTGCAAGTGGCCTTACCCAGAGCGCCAACGGCCGGATTAATCGTGGTTAACCCGCCGTACGGACGCAGGGTCGGCGGCGATAGCGAGCTGCCGCGACTCTATGCCGAGATCGGTGAAACGCTCAGGCGCAATTTTTCGGGCTGGGACGCGGCGGTATTTACGGAGAACACCAAGCTTCTCTACCGGCTGCGGATGGATGCAAGCAGATCCATCCCGCTGTACAACGGCGGCCTCGAGTGCTCCTTGACGTTGTTTCACTGTTCCGAGCGCGCCGCCGCTCCGCCGATCGAGCTACCGGATACCAAAGAGCGCCCGGCAAGCTTGGCGGCGCAGGGCGTCGAGATGTTTGCGAATCGTCTCCGCAAGAATATGCGCTCCCTGGCCCGCTGGGCGCGGCGATCGGGAGTCGAATGTTACCGCCTCTATGACGCCGACTTACCCGAGTACGCCTTAGCGATTGACTTCTACGGGGGCGAAGAGTCTTGGGTTTATGTGCAGGAGTACGCGCCCCCGCCCGCCGTCGACGCGCTCAAAGCGGCGGCGCGGCGAGATGCCGCTCTCGCCGTGATTCCCGATCTCACCGGCGTACCGGAGAACCGGGTGTTTTTCAAGCTACGCCAACGAAAAAAAGACCGGGCGCAGTATACGAAGTTCGCCGAGGAAGGACGCTTCGTGACCGTCAGTGAGGGTGGCTATCGCTTTGCGGTGAATTTCACGGACTATATCGACACCGGCCTGTTTCTCGATCATCGCGGCACGCGCGCCCTCGTCAAGGCCCTGGCGGCCGGACGGCATTTTTTGAACCTGTTCGGATACACGGGCGTCGCCAGTGTGTATGCAGCCTTGGGGGGCGCCGCGAGCACGACGAGCGTCGATCTTTCGCACACCTACCTCGAGTGGGCGCGGCGCAATTTCGCCTTGAATCGAATCGATACGGGTGCGCATGCGTTTATTCAGGCGGACTGCCTGGAATGGATACAGGAGGCGGCGCAATGCAAAGCACGTTACGGCCTCATCTTCCTCGACCCGCCGACCTTCTCTAACTCGAAGCGCATGACTGAAACCTTCGACGTCCAGCGCGATCACGAAGCTCTGATCAAGGATGCGCTCAAGCTTCTGAGCGCCGATGGCGTGCTGCTGTTCTCGACCAACAGCAAGCATTTCAAGCTGCGGGTTTCCTTAACCGGGATCGACATCGAAGACATCACCCGTGACACGATTCCCCTGGACTTCGCCCGCCGGCCGCACGTCCACCGCTGCTGGAAACTGACCCGTCAGCCGCGGGTAGACCGATCCACTTAAGGGCACCTCATTCCCTTAAGTCATATTGTCCATGATCGCCCGCTCCACCGCGGCGAGCGTGGCATCGACATTCACGCGCCGAGCGCTGCTTTGCCGGATCGCGATGTCAGGATCCTTGAGGCCGTGGCCCGTGAGGGTGCAAACGACCACGCTCCCGGCGGGGATCTTAGCGCTCGCGAGATCGCGTAAGGCTCCGCCGACCGAGGCCGCCGAAGCAGGTTCGCAGAAGATACCCTCCCTTTCTGCTAGGAGCTTTTGGGACGCTAGGATCTCCTCATCGCTCAACTCATCAAACCATCCCTGAGATTCCTTATTTACCTGCCAAGCCTGATCCCAGGATTGCGGGTGTCCGATGCGGATGGCGGTCGCTACCGTTTCCGGATCATCGACGGCATGTCCGCGTAAAAACGGCGCGGCGCCGCTTGCTTGGTAGCCGCACATCCGCGGCAAGGTCTTCGCGACGCCATCGCGGGCATATTCCTGATAGCCCATCCAATGGGCGGTGATGTTACCGGCGTTACCGACCGGTATGCAGTGGAAATCCGGCGCCCGTCCCAGCGCTTCGATGATCTCGAACGCCGCGGTTTTCTGTCCCTGTAATCGATAAGGATTGATGGAATTGACGATGGTCACCGGCGCCCGCGCGGCGACCTCCTTTACCAGCCGCATCCCGGCATCGAAGTTTCCCCGGATCTGCAATACGACCGCGCCCGCCATCATGGCCTGCGCGAGCTTTCCGAGCGCGATCTTGCCTTCGGGGATCAACACGAACGCCGCGATCCCTGCACGGGCGGCATAGGCCGCCGCGGAAGCGGAGGTGTTCCCCGTCGAGGCGCAGATCACCGCGCGGCTGCCCTCCTCCACCGCCTTGGTGACGGCCACGGTCATCCCCCGGTCTTTGAAAGAACCGGTCGGATTCAGCCCCTCGTATTTGACATATACTTTGACATCGCGCTCGATGACCTCGGGAATATTCTGCAAGCGAATGAGCGGCGTATTCCCCTCGCAGAGGCTGATGATGCGCACAGCATCGCTGATCGGCAAGCGCCGGCGGTAACGGTCTATGAGTCCGGTGTAGGGCGTCATGGCTTGTTCTAAAATCAAGCGAACGTCTCCAGGCGAATGCGCGTCACCCGGCCTGTCACCGACTCCAAGGCCTCGATGCGCTCGATGGCCGCGTTCATGGAGCGCTCCCGCACGCGGTGCGTTAGGAAAATGATGGGGACATGCGGTTCGCCCGGCACCGGCTCCTTCTGCAGGATCGCTTCGATGCTGATCCGAAGGTCACCGAAGATGCGCGTGATGTCCGCCAAGACTCCGGGCTGATCCACCGCGTGCATGCGCAAGTAATAGGCCGTGGCGACCGCGTCCATGGGAGCCACGCGGCGGTTCGATAGGGCGGCCGGTTGAAAGGCCAGATGCGGTACGCGGTTCTCCGGATCGGAGGTGAGCGTACGCACCACGTCCACGAGATCGGCCACCACCGCCGAGGCCGTCGGCTCGGCGCCGGCGCCGGCCCCGTAATACAAGGTCTGGCCGACGGCATCGCCCTTGATCAGCACCGCATTCATCACCCCCATGACATTGGCAAGCAGTTGCCGCCGCGGCACCAAGGTCGGATGCACCCGCAGCTCGATGGCGTCTCCGGCATCGCGCGCGATCCCGAGGTGTTTGATCCGGTAACCCAGTTGCTCCGCGTAATCAATGTCAGCCTGCGTGATTTGGCTAATCCCCTCCGTATACACCTTGTCGAACTGCAGGGGAATGCCGAAGGCGATCGCGGCCAGGATCGTGAGCTTGTGCGCGGCGTCGATGCCCTCGACGTCAAAGACCGGATCCGCCTCCGCGAAGCCGAGGCGTTGCGCCTCGCGCAGCACGGTCTCGAAATCGCGGCCTTTATCCAGCATCTCGGTGAGGATGAAATTCCCGGTCCCGTTGATGATCCCGGCGAGCCACTCGATGCGGTTCCCGGCCAGCCCTTCGCGGATCGCCTTGATGATCGGTATTCCGCCGCACACGGCGGCCTCGAAAGCCACCATCACGCCTCGCTCCTGGGCGGCTTGGAACACTTCGTTGCCGTGGATTGCGATCAAGGCTTTGTTCGCCGTTACCACGTGCTTGCCGTTCGCGATAGCCTTGAGCACCAGGGTACGGGCCGGCTCAACGCCGCCAATCAATTCGACCACGATCCGGATCTCGGGATCGTTAATGAGCGTCAGAGGATCGCTCGTAATTGCAATCCCATCGAGAGGCAGGCCGCGGGGTTTATCGAGGTCGCGCGCGGCCGCGCAGGTGACTTCAATCGCCCTTCCGGCGCGGCGGGTGATTTCATCCCGGTTGCGGCGCAAGACCTGGATGGTCCCGCCGCCCACGGTGCCGAGGCCGAGGAGCCCGACTTGTACGGGTATCAAGTCCTGCACTTCAAAGGACCGCTTTGAATACGTGGTTCCAGCGTGACCAGCTGGCCATAAAGCTACAAGCCATGGACTGAACGCACCGGCATCGCGTCGCCCTTGCGCAATATCTCGCGGACCCCCCGGATCGCTTGCCGGGTCCGGTGCTCGTTCTCGATGAGCGCGAAGCGTACGTACTGATCGCCGTACTCGCCAAAACCGATCCCGGGCGAGACCGCCACCTTGGCTTCCAAGAGAAGTTTCTTGGAAAACTCCAAGGAACCCAAGCTCCGATAAGGTTCCGGAATCGGCGCCCAAACGAACATGGTTCCGCGCGGTTTCTCGACGCTCCAGCCGGCGGCGTTGAGCCCCTCACAGAGCACGTCGCGGCGGCGCCAGTACATGCGCCTGATCTCGGTAAGACAGTCCTGCGGCCCTTCCAGGGCCGCGATAGCAGCTACTTGAATCGGGGTGAAAGTCCCATAGTCCAAATACGACTTGAGCCGGGCCAATGCCTTCACTAAGAGGGGATTACCCACCATGAAACCTACGCGCCAACCCGGCATGTTATAGCTCTTGGAGAGCGAAAAGAACTCCACCGCGATGTCCTTGGCGCCCGGCACTTGCAAGATGGAAGGCGCCTTATAACCATCGAAAACCAAGTCCGCGTAGGCGAGGTCTTGAATGACCCAAATTCCGTGCTCGCGCGCGATGGCGATGACGTGCTCGAAAAACGGCAGCTCCACGCATTGGGTGGTCGGATTGCTCGGGAAGTTGAGGACCAGCAGCTTCGGTTTCGGCCAACAGTCGCGGATGGCCTTCTGTAATTCCGCGAAGAAATCGATCCCCGGCCCGATGGGTACATGCCGCACGCCGGCGCCGGCGATGATAAAGCCAAACGGATGGATCGGATAGGCGGGATTCGGCACCAGTACCGTATCGTCCTCATTGACGATGGCCATGGACAGATGCGCCAATCCTTCCTTGGATCCGATGGTCACGATGGCCTCCGTTTCCGGGTCCAGGTCAACGTCGTAGCGGCGTTTATACCAATCGCAGATCGCCTTGCGCAGACGCGGGATCCCGCGCGATGTCGAGTAGCGATGGGTATCGTTACGCTGGGCGGCTTCGACCAACTTATCGATGATATGTTGCGGCGTGGCTTGGTCCGGGTTTCCCATCCCGAAATCGATGATGTCCTCGCCCCGATGGCGCGCCGCCATCTTGAGCTCCTGGACGGTGCTAAACACATACGGCGGTAGCCGCTCGATTCTAGGAAATCTCGTATCCACGCTTGCCTCGGAATACTCCAATATCTAAACAAAGCCCTTGATCCTAATAGATCGCGTAAATCCGCGTCTCCAAGTAGACGAACCGCCGGGTAAATCGCGACAACGACGTTACCTATCTCACGGCATGCTGTCAACGCCAGATCGATCACTCGGCGCTCTCAGCGCACGGCGGGCGCCGCACCTCTCACAGGTGGCCTACTCGCTTTGGATGGGAACCACTCGTGCCCCGAGGGCAGCGCGCCCGCCCGGTTTAGGATCCAACTCGCGATATCCTTAAGCACCACTGAGGCGTGCAGATCGCGGGTCAGCATATGGTAACCCTGGGGATACCATGCAAGCCGCCAATCGTCCGCCGCCGCTTGACCCTCGACAAAGCCCTCGAAGCAGGACCTCGGAATGATTTCATCGTGGGCGCCGTACAAAATCAACGACGGATGCCTGAGGCGGGAAACCGCCGCTAAAGCCTCATCCATGAGATCGCTCAGCCCGGCAACGGCGTCGAACCGTGTCGCTTTGATAACCAGTTGGTCGCGGGACAGGTTCGCTCGCATGGCATCGTTATCCGAGGGGCGAACTTTGAGGCCACGGCCGGTGACGGTAAGACCCGGAAAGGTATTCGCCATTACCCACAGCGTCGCCCGCATGAACGGATTCCATAAACGCCGGCCCCACACCGCCGGCGCCACCAGCACCACACCCTCGACCTCTGGGGGGCCGGGCCGCGTCAAGGCTACCATCGCGACCGCCCCGCCCATGCTTTCGCCTAAAATGAAAAGCGGAACACCGGGATGGCGCCGTTTTAGCAAACGCGTAAGCTCATAAACGTCCGCGACGAGGCGCTCACTGCCCGCCCAGATCCCAGGACGCGCGGTGGCGCCGAAGCCGCGCTGGTCGTATGCATAGGTGAGGATACCGCGCAAGGCGAGGTAAGGACCCACGGCCGTGAAAGAATGGCTATATTCGTTGAACCCGTGCAGAGCGAGCACCACGGCCACCACCGGCCCGGGCGGCACCCAAGCCTGCGATGGCAGCAAGACTCCATCCGGCATCACCGCGTGCATCGGCTCCAACATCGGCCGCATGGTTTGAGGCAGGACCGGCAACCGTGCAGGCCCGCCGCACGCGCCAAGCGAAAGCGCCGCGAGGAGTGCGGCCGCAACCAAAGAGGCGATCCGAAGCACATTCCGACCAGATTCAACTTCGGTCGCGGAAAAGTCCGCGCTGCAAACGGCGGGTGTTGACATGCGGGAAAGCATCCATTCCTAATAGACTCATTGCAGCTCAATTTTATAGAAGATATATTTCCTTGAACAATAAACCTTGTATCACGCCAATGCGCCACGCCTATCGCTATCGGAACGCGCTCATCGCGATCACCCTAAGCACTATCGCCGGGGCCGGGTGCCAAACACCCGCGCCACGCGCGGATCTCGATCCGGTGTTCATGGATCCCCCGGCCGTCGATCGGGCCTATCCTCCGGCGATGGAGCCGGTCGTGATCCGTAGCCAGGGCGCCAAGCTCAGTGGCATCGTTTACGTCGCGCAGGGCCCGGGGCCGCACCCGGCCGTCATCTTGTTGCATGGTTATCCAGGCAACGAGAAAAACCTGGATCTTGCCCACGTGATCCGCCGCGCCGGCTGGAACGTGCTCTTTTTTCACTATCGCGGCTCCTGGGGCAGCGAAGGACGGTTTTCGATAGAGCACGCCATTGCAGACGCCCACGCCGCAGTTGGCTTTATAAGATCAGCGGAATCTATCCGGAAATACCGCACGGACCCGGATCGCCTTGCCGTCATCGGTCACAGCATGGGCGGGTATGTCTCGTTCGAGGTTTTGGCTGGCGATCTTCGGCTCCGCTGCGGGGCTTCGCTCGCCGGCGCCAATCTCGGCAAGTTCGGCGAGCTGGCCCAACAAAGCGCCGAGTTCGCCTCGCAACTCGCCTATTACATCGACGATGCGAACGCCATCGTCGGCGACGCTGGCCAAGCCGCGGTCGCGCGCTGGATGGCGCACGCGCCTAATTACGATCTGCGCAGGCTCGTCCCGAGGCTAGCGGGTAGATCCCTGTTACTCATCGGGGCCGAAGGCGACACCATCCTTCCCCTCGATCAACATCATGAACCCCTGGTCGAGGCGCTACGCGAAACCGGCCACGGAGATCTTACGGTAGAGACGCTGGATAGTGATCATGTGTTTTCGAGCCGGCGTATCGCTTTGGCTTACATCGTTGTCAACTGGCTGAACAACCGATGTAAGCAACCGCTCGCGGACGGATAATGGGAGATTCGGGCGCGAGGGTAACATGCCCGTGCGACGTGCGTAGCGATCCTAACCACTTCCATCGGCTATAGTTATGGAAATATTCAATTCGAGCGAGGGTGTATGGCAACGACACTTTTCCGGCCGCCGCGACCCGTGCGCGGGGCCCTTAACCAAGAAAAGCTTAACGAAATCGTAACCCAAGCCCGCGACGAGCACGATCAGCGGCTTCAGGGTTACCGTGAACAAGCGTTGCGCCTTTACCCCTGGGTCTGCACGCGCTGCGGGCGCGGCTTTACCCCCGAAACCGTGCATGACCTCACCGTCCATCACAGAGACCATAACCACGATAACAACCCGCCGGACGGCAGCAATTGGGAGCTTTTGTGCCGCTACTGCCACGACAACGAGCACGCCAGATACACCGACGCGGTTCTCGGGGAGGGAATGACTCTGGGCCCCGAAACGGAGGGATCCGCCACGTTTAAGCCTTTCGCTGATCTTAGAGCCAGACTAAAACGCGAGCCTTGAAAAGGTTAGCTGGGCATCTGAAACGCGAGAGAGCTATACTACTTTCGGAGGTTCAAATGAAGTACAAGATCGCAATTCACGAATCTGACGAAGGCTACAGCGTCTCTGTGCCTGGACTGCCCGGCTGCTGGTCGCAAGGACGCTCGGAGCAGGAAGCCTTGGACAATATCCGTGAAGCCATTCGCGAGTACCTAACTGTCGTCGAGGAACAGTTCCGTGGCGAAGAGGTCCGCGAAGTCGAGATCACGGTGTAGCGATTGCCCAAAGTTGCTGGCGTCAACCACCTGGATGCAGTGCGTGCCTTTGAGAAGGCGGGATTCTGGATTGCACGCCAGGGCAAGCATATTGTGATGACGAATGGCCAGCGCATTCTCACCGTTCCTCGTCACGATCCGATCAATGCCATCACCATGGGCGGTCTTGTGCGCGATGCTGGACTCTCTGTCGAGCAATTCCGTAAGTTGCTCTAGGCCTAGCCGCCCGAATCGGGTAGCCGGGGTCTGTCCCAAAGGTCTCTGCGTACCCAGTTTTTTGGCGCTTTAAATCTCCCTACAATCGGCGGCTTTTGTAGCAACTCGAACTAGTCCTGACCATACGCATCGGCCGGCAGGCCTTCCTCAGCCCTTCTCATCGATTTAAGACATCTGCGCACCTGACCGCTGAGCCGGCGGCTGACCGGCAACCGCTTTTCTGTCCCGCGCAATTTAACCGCTAGGCCACCCGCACCATCGCGCGCCAGGGCTTCGACTCGGGAGAGCGCTACCAAAGCATTGCGGTGGATGCGGAGGAACCGCTCGCCGAATTCGGCCTCTAGGGTTTTCAGCGGCTCCTCGATGACGAGCTCTCCTCCCGTCCAAACTACCGTGACGTACTTCTGATCCGCCTGGAAATAAAGCACCTCATCCACGGGCACAAGCCTCAGGCTGCCGCCTACCGGCGCGCTCAGATGGGTTCGGGCTCGAGTCGGAGCGGTCCGCTCCTTGAGGATATCGAGCGCACCCCGGCTTAGTACTCTGGCTCGCTGCAGTCCCTGTAAAAGCCGCTCCTTACGGATCGGTTTCAACAGATAATCGACGGCACTGGCCTCGAAAGCCTCAAGCGCGTAATCGCCAAACGCCGTCGTAAAGATCACCGCCGGGGGAGGCTCATAGTAGGCCATATGTTGCGCTGCCTCCAACCCGTCCATGCCAGGCATACGGATATCGAGCAACACGAGTTGCGGCGCATGCGCCGCAATGGCGGTCAGGGCCTCGATCCCGTTTCCCGCTTCTCCCACGACCTCACCGACCCCAAGCTCGCGGATCAGCGAGGCGAGCCGCTCGCGCGCGAGCGGCTCATCATCTACGATGAGGATCCGCATCTTCGGCGCGTTCATAAGGAAAGGATAATGTCGCCCGGTAGTGATCGCCCAAGTCCTCCACTGTTAGCCCACCCGACCCCCCATAAAAAGCCTGCAGTCGTTGCCCCACGTTATCCTGGGCGAAGCCATGGCTTGCGCGCGAGGATCGCCTGCCATCCTCCCGTTTGGGATTTTCGATCACGACCGTGAGCCGGTACCCCTCGCGCTGCCCCCTGATCCGAGTCACCCCGCCTTGGGGCAAGGGCTCGATCCCGTGGTAGATCGCGTTCTCGATGAGCGGCTGAATCGATAACACAGGTACCAGGGCGTCCGCCGGTAACTCATCGATTTGCCAATCGATCGCCAAGCGATCCTGCAAGCGTAAGGCTTCTATCCGCAAATACTGTCGGCACAGCTCAAGCTCCTCACCGAGCGTGACCCGATCACGGGCGGGCAGGAGGCTCGCTCGAAACAGATCAGCTAAGTCCTCGACAGCTTCCTCGGCCAGCATTGGATGACTGCGGGTCAGGCTGGCGATGGTGTTCATGCAGTTGAAAAAAAAATGCGGCCGAATGCGCGCCTGCAGTGCCTGGAGGCGGGCCTCGGCCTCCGACTCGATGCGCCGTTCCCAGTGATGGTGGACATACATATAACGCAGTGCGATGGCGATCACGATCGCCGCAATCGCCAGATTGCGTGCTAAAAACCCTCCCCTGGAATCCGCACCGAGGGGCATCGGGTTGCTTAAGTAATCCAGGGTCCACCACGCCAGCTCGCTCAATACCCAGGCGATCGCGAGCATCGATAGATAAGCGAGAATTGCTACCCTGGCCTCGCTGAGGCGGGAGTAAAGCGTTCGGCTCGCGCACAGAACTGCGGCGCAGCAAAGAGTAACCCACTGAATGAAAAGCGACTTGAGGGCCAGATCGTCGAAGCTTGCGTTTACATCCGTGGCCGTCGATAGGGTCAGCACGATGGCCAATAGCTCGGCCATCAAGACCAGCACCAATACCGGCCGGGCGGTGCAGACGTTGGGTATGAACAGGCGATCAGTGGCGCGCGCGACAGGCAATATCATGACCCTACCGCGCGTTTTAAATTTCCCAAGCCTGGACCTCGCTGTTCTCTTGTGCTCAATTATAGCGGCGGCAGGCCGAGCAGGATCGGCCCCGCTGCATCATCGCCGGAGGTATCGGCCCTAGCATCCCGAACTCGAAGATCAGGGTTCCGCTCGGCCAAATATAACCGCTCGTCGGATAAATCTTCGCGCTGGTCTCCTTTCCGCTCAAGAACGAAGGTCGGCTGAACGATACGACGGGCCATAGAGAGCAACGCATATGCAAAACACATTAAGCAATTGGAATTCGTATTTGATCCTGATCTGAATCTATTGAACTAAACAAACGAGGAGAATCATGCCGCTTGCACATGCTCACTACGGTCGACGTTCGGCTGGGTTCAGTCTGATCGAAGTAATGATCGCTGTAGCCGTGGTCGCAATTTTAGCGTCGATTGCCGTTCCGTCCTATCGCGACTATATCAAGCGCGGCAAGAGGGCGGCCGCACAAAGCGTACTGATGGATCTGGCAGCCCGACAGCAGGCCTTTCTATTGGACAAGCGACGTTACGCAACGAGTTCTAGCGCTACGGAACTCAAGTTCGCTTCATGGCCTGCCGAGATCGCTGCTGATTACAGCATGGTTCCAGATCCGGTCGCAGCCAATAATGCGGCTTCTCCACCGACTTTCTTAATCACTGCTACAGCCACTAGCTCCGGCGTGATGACTGGAGATACTCCCATGACGATCGATCAGAACGGTACGAAGTTGCCGGTGGCTTATTGGAAGAAATGAACACCTCCATAACCGCGAATTCGAGAACCGAGGGCTTTACCCTGATCGAGCTCATGATCGTGGTGGGCTTGGTCGCCATCATCGCGGCGATTGGCTATCCCTCGTTCACTGAATTCAGCGCCTCGCAGCGGATCCGCGCCGGGGCTTCCGCATTGTACGATAGCCTCTTGATCGCGCGCAGCGAAGCGCTCAAGCGCAATACCCTGGTTTCGATGACTGTCACCAATCTTGCCAATGGCTGGACTATCAGGGATCCGTCCATCGCCCCGCCATTAGACGTATTACGCACGCAGGAGCCGTTTGCGGGCGTGCAGTTCACCCCGGTCAATCCGTCGATCGCATACAACCGTTTTGGCAGGCCGCCGCTGGGTAGTAGTCCGGCGATCTTGATCGCTTCACCGCCCAGTTCGAAGTCGCGGTGCGTCACGATCGACACCGTTGGACGCCCGCACGTCCTTGAAGGAGTCTGCCCCTGAGATATCCCCACAAATATGACTGTATTATCAGCCAGTTAGATAAAAACACGGTAAGGGAACCTGCATGATGTCGGATGATCTCACTGATTGATACCGCTACCAATCAATGGAGATTCC
>Ga0136616_10001083_pt1 | contig 14007 bp, 14 predicted proteins | sample AntDrymUQ2992106_2_FD_106648 | JGI IMG/M metagenome (GOLD analysis project Ga0136616, IMG submission 106648) | Polar desert sand microbial communities from Dry Valleys, Antarctica - metaG UQ299 (21.06) | ecosystem: Environmental > Terrestrial > Soil > Desert | place: Antarctica: Dry Valley...
ATGCCGCAGAAGCTTAACCCTGACGTCGCGGAGCTTGTCCGCGGGAAGGCCGGGACTGCGATCGGCCGGCTGACGGGGCTGCTCGCGACCGTGAAGGGTCTCCCGCTCGCGTACGACCGTGACCTCCAGGAGGACAAGGCTCCGGTCTTTGCGACGCGCCGCGACGTGCGGCTCGCGCTCGACGCGCTTACCGTTCTCGTTAGTGGTCTCGAAGTCGACCGCGAGCGGCTCGCAAGAGCGGCGTCCGACCCGCTGCTCCTTGCGACCGACGCTGCAGAGGCGCTCGTTCGCAAAGGCACGCCGTTCCGGGACGCGCACGAGGAGGTAGCCGGCCGGGTTCGGGAGGGCACGTTCAGGCGACCTCGCAAGTCCGCCGACCGGCCCGCGCCGGGGCCAGGCGGCATCCGCGAGGCGCTCGCCGAAGCACGGCACCGCTTCGTCGACGACCTCTAGTCGGGACCGAGATCCGAGATAGGCCGAGCTCGTAACCGGTGTTACGCTCGGCCGATGCAGCCCTACTTGCGCGGGCTCGTGGCACTAGCACTCGCCGCAGCGCTCATTGCGCTTTCCGGGTCCGTGGCGCAGGCGCGACCTGACGGTGAGAAGGCGAAGCCCCGCGTCGTCTACCTGACAGACGTCAACGGCTGTGCGGATTCATTCGTACGCCTCCTCTGCGACGGGTTCATCTCGGCCGCGCGGCGCACGGGAGTCGAGGGACGAATCGTCACACCAACCGTGCGCGAGAATCTCGTGGACACGCTGAACCTCGTCGCGAAGCAGCGCTACGACCTCGTGATTGGATTCGGCATCGTCGGTCTTCCGGAGGCGATGGGCGTAGTCGCTCCACGCCACCCGCAGGTTCGCTTCGCGATCCTGGATCGGTCGCTCGAGGAAGTGCCTGGGCGGCCACGCAACGTGCACGGTGTGATCTTCCGCACGAGCGAAGCCGCCTATCTGGCGGGGTGGTTGGCGGCGCGCGTGGAGCAGCGTCGTCTTGGTCGGGACGTCGTCGGTGTCGTCGGCGGGGCCCGCATCCCAGCGGTCGTGGACTTCGTCATCGGCTTCACTGCCGGGGTTCGCAGTGCTTCACGCCGCACGACCGTGTTGACCGCCTACTCGAACGACTTCGTCGACAAGACGAAATGCGAGGCCATCGCACGCAGCCAGATCGCGCGTGGGGCCGGGGTGGTCTTCAACGTCGCCGGGGCTTGCGGGTTGGCGGCGCTCGAGGCCGCCGAGGAGCGAAGAATCTGGGGAATCGGCGTCGACACCGACCAGTCGTTTCTCGGCCCTCACATCCTCACGAGCGTCATCAAGCGTTTCGACCTGGGCTTTCTGGCTCTGCTCCGCAGGGTGAAGGCCGGCGAGCTCCCTCGACGCGGCAACACGGTGCTCACCCTTCGGGACGGCGCGGTCGGGCTCGGCAAGATCAGCCCCAAGATCCCTGCATCGCTTCGGGCGGGAGTCGACCGGTTGGAGCGGCGGATCGTGAGCGGCGAGATCCGCGTCCCGGGAGCGTATCCCAGCCCATAACGAGGATGCGATCGCATCGGCTTCACGGCTCGAGGCGGCTTTCGACCGTGCTCGTCGCGGCCGTTCCCATCTTCGCCAGCATCGCCGTCACCGCTCGTGCAGGCTCGGCGCAAGGCCGCCGAGCGGGGGCGCCGGGCCCGGGTGGGCATCCAGGAGGCGCTCGCGGAGGCGCTGCGCCGCTTTGCAGATCTTAGGCTGTGCTCGTAACGGCTGTTACGCTCGCTCGATGCAGCCGTTCTTGCGGCGGCTCGTGGCGCTGCCGGTGATCATGGCGGCGCTTCTGGCGCTCCCTGGGTCGGCGGCGGACGCACGACACCGCGACGAGGGAGCAACCAAGCCCCGCGTCGTCTTCCTCACCGAGAACGTCGGTTGCGCGGACCCTTTCATGCGCCTCCTTTGCGACGGCTTTCTGCGAGCTGTGAAACGCGTCAGGGTCGAGGGGCGGGTGATCACGCCGAGTTTGCGCGAGAGCGCGGTAGACACGCTGAGTGTGCTCGCAAGGCAACGGTACGACCTCGTGATCGTATTCGGGTTCGGCTACTACGAGGCGCTCGGTGAGGTCGCTCGTCTTCAACCCCAGGCGAGCTTCGCGATCATGGACGCGCCACTGAGCTATATCCCGGGACGCCCGCGCAACGTGGAAGGGGTCGTCTTTCGGACGAGCGAGGCCGCGTATCTGGCCGGATGGCTCGCCGGCCGTCTCGAGCTGAGACGTCCGGGACGCGATGCCGTCGGCATCGTCGCGGGCGTCAAGCTCCCGTCCGTCGACGACTTCGTCATCGGGTTTCGAGCGGGTGTCCGGCGAGCCTCGCCCAGAGTCAGGGTCTTCCTCGAGTATTCCCAAGACTTCGCCGATGCCACCAAATGCAAGGCGATTGCCCGGCGCCAGATCGCGCGGGGTGCAGGAGTTGTTTTCAACGTCGCCTCCGGTTGCGGACTCGGAGCGCTCGAGGCTGCAAAGGAGAGCAGGGCATGGGGTGTCGGTGTCGACACGGACCAATCCTTCCTCGGTCCGCACATCCTCACGAGCGTGGTCAAGCGGTATGGCGCGGGTTTTCTGACGCTGCTGCGTCAGGTGAAGGCCGGCAAGGTCACCACGGGTCGCGACACTGTGCTCACTCTCGGAGATGACGCGGTTGGTCTCGGGACGATCAGCCCGAGAATCGGCCCAGCGCTCCGTGCCGATATCGAACGGCTCGAGCGCAGGATTGCCAGGGGCCAGCTCCGCGTACCCGGAGCATTTCCGAACCCACGATGACAGCGCTTACGAACGCACTCGTCGGCTCGGCCCGCCTCCTGGCCGTGCTCGTTGGAGCCCTCGCTCTCTTCGCGGGAGTCACGCTGACCGCCCGTGCGGACTCGGAGAAGGACCGTCCTCGGGTGGTCCTCGTCACCTTCCCCTGCGTCGATGCAAACTTCATCTGCGCCCCGTTCCTCGAGGCGCTCCGCCGCACGGGGGTGAGCGGCAGGATCCTCGCACCCGATGTCCGCGAGGACCACGTCGCCACTCTGTCCCTGCTCGCCAGACAGGGCTACGACCTCATCATCGTCGACTTCAACTGGATCGAGACGCTCGGGCGGGTTGCCCCCCGATTCCCGAAAGCTCGTTTCGCGATTGTCGACATCCCGCTCGCTTTCATCGACGGCCGGCCGCCGAACGTCCAGGGGATCGTGATTCGGACGCACGAGGCGGCCTATCTCGCAGGCTGGCTCGCGACCCGGCTCGAGCAGCGCCGCGCGGGCAAGGACGTCGTCGGCGTCGTCGGCGGTGTAACGGGTATCCCGGGCGTCGAGGACTTCATCATCGGCTTTCGCGCCGGCGCACGGCGCGCCTCGCCGAAGGTCACCGTTCTCACGGGCTACTCGAACGACTTTGCCGATGCGACCAAGTGCGAGGCCATCGCACGCAGCCAAATCGCGCGTGGGGCGGGGGCGGTCTTCAACGTCGCCGGGGGGTGCGGACTGGGAGCGCTCCGAGCAGCGAAGCGTGGTGGTGTCTGGGGGATCGGCGTCGACAGAGATCAGTCCTTCCTCGGACCGCACATCCTCACGAGCGTCGTCAAGAGACATGACGTCGTGATGCTCACGCTGCTCCGACAGGTGCGCGACGGCCGGATCCGCACTGGGGCAACGACACAACCAGGGCTCCGAAAGAGCGGGGCGGGACTCGGGCGCATCAGTCCGAAGGTGCCGGCATCGCTTCGTGCCGAGCTCGACCGCCTCCGCGGCCGCATCGTCGCGGGCGAGATACGCGTGCCCGGGGCCTGGTACGGCTAGTTCTCGGCCTCCAGCTCCTGCACAGTCACCCAGATCAGCCCGCCTGCGACGACCACCTCCTCAGCGGAGCCGCCGACCGGGATCGTCGCCTGCACCTCTCCTGTGGCCGGATCGACGCGGACGAGCGTGCCGTCACCCGGATCCGTCACCCACACCGCGCCGCTTCCGAGCGCCAGCCCGATCGCCACCGTTCCGACATTCGAGGTGCCGAGCGTGGAGCCGGTGACGGGGTCGATCTTCCACAGCTCGCCTTCGACGCCACCCACCCACACCGCCGTCGCGTCGAGAGCGATTCCGAACACGAACTTGCCCGCATAGAACTCCGCGGTCTCCTGGGCCGAGCTGGCTTCGATGCGCTTCGCACGGCTGGTGACGGTCGTCGCCCACACCGCTCCGCCGCCGACCGCGATCTGGAGGGCAGGAGTCTGCCCGAGATCGACACGAGCCGTGATGTCCCCGGAGCGTGGATCGATGCGCACGAGTCCGTCGAATGCACCGACCCACACCCCCTCCCTGCCCGCGGCGATCGAGGAGGCGGCTGGCACCACCGGATCGCGTGGATTGCCGAGGTCGATGCGGTCGGCGACGGCGCCGAGATCGGCGTCGATGCGCACGACCGTGCCGAAGCCGCCTGTCGCCACCCAGACGCTTCCGTCACTCGCCGCGATGTCGACGACGGGGGCGCCGATCCCGATCGTCTTCAACTCTCGGCTCACGGGATCGATGCGCGTCACCGTTCCGTCACGGGCGTCTCCGACCCACACCGCGCCGTCACCGGCGGTGATCGTCACCGGCTTGGAGCCCACGCGGATCGACGCGACGACCCGGTTCGTCTTCGGGTCGATGACCGCGACGGCGGGTGGAACGACCATCACTGAGGTCGGTCCGTCGCTCCGCCAGCTTAGTGCGATCGCTCCTACAGTCCCAAGAGTGGCAACCGCCGCGATCAGCGCGCCCACGAGCACAGTGCGCCGTCGCCGGAAGGCACTCCGGGGGGCAGGTCCGGCGACATCGGGAGGCGGGGCCGAATCCGCCGGTTGTGGGCGATCACCGTCCGGGATCCGGTCTCGCGGGGGCGCGGCGATCGACGGATCCTGGTCGAGGATCGCCCGCTCGAGGCGTTTCAGCTCGGCTGCCGGATCGAGACCGAGCTCGCGTGCAAGCCGGCCGCCTTCCTTGTAGACGTGCAAGGCCTCCGCCTGCCGACCCGAGCGATACAGGGCGAGCATGGTCTGGCCGCGGAGACGCTCGCGCAGCGGGTGTGCGCCGATCAAGGCTTCGAGCTCTGAGACGAGGCCGCCGTGGCGGCCGAGCTGGAGGAGCGCTTCGATCCGATCTTCGATCGCTTCGAGCCGGCGCTCGGTGAGGCGTTGGATCTCGCTCCGTGCGAAGTCCTCGAACGCGAACTCGGCCAGCGGAGCTCCGCGCCAGAGCGACAGCGCCGATTCGAGAATCGTGAGCGCCTCTGCAGGCTCTCCGTCTTCGAGCGCACGCTGCCCTTGTGTCGCCAGGCGCTCGAAGCGCGACGCATCAACGTGCCCTTCTTCGACGTGAAGCACGTATCCCGGCGACTGCGTCGCGAGCACTCCCTCGGAACCAGCCGACTCGGGCCCGAGCGCGCGGCGGAGGTGTGAGACGTAGCCCTGGACCGCCTTCGCGGCGGTGCTCGGCGGCCGCTCGCCCCACAGCACGTCGATGAGCGCGTCGACGGAGACGACCTGGCCCCGGCGGAGCAGCAACGCGACTAGCAATGCCCGCTCGCGACCGGCCGGTAGTTGCAGCCGGCTGCCAGAAGAATCGTAAACCTCGAACGGGCCGAGGATGTTGAACTCCACGCGACCTCCTCGGCGGCCGAGCGTACCACTGTGCTCCGACCGTTCTCTACCGATTTCTTACCGCTCTTGACGGGTTTCTGGGCAGTGCCTCCGACACTCGGCTCAACCGGTCGCCGTGATGGCACCGGCAGACGAAGGAGGAGACGATGAACGTTCGCAAGTCAGGCATCTCGATCCTCGCTGTCGCGATGGTCGCCGGCGCGATCGGTGTCGGAGCCGCGCTGACCGGAGGCGAGCCTCAGTGGCTGAAGGCTCTCAACATCCGGAGCGAGGCGCTCAATCGCCAGCACGGGCTCGGGGAGTCCGCACGAGCCACGGCGCAGGTGGAACGGCCCGATTGGCTGCGAGCGCTGATGATCCGCAGCGAGGCGCTGAACCGCCAGCACGGGCTCGGTAGGTACGCGAGAAAGCCGGCGAGCGCGAAGGCCCCGCAGTGGCTGCAGGCGCTGATGATTCGGAGCGACGCTCTGAACCGCCAGTACAAGCTCGGCAAGTACGCGCCCGGAGGGTAGACCTGCCGCCGTGGCGCGGACAGGCGGGGCCGCCTCCGGGCGGCTCCGCCGTATGTCGCCGGATAGCATCGCCGCTCCGATGGACCACGAGAAGCACATCGAGATCCGCTGGCGTGACGTGGACTCGTACCTGCACGTCAACAACGCGGTGTACGCGACCTATCTCGAGGAGGGTCGCGACGAGTGGCTCGAGAGCACACTCGGCGACGTGGGAAGCTCTTGGGACTACGTGCTCGCCCGGGTCGCGATCGACTTTCGCCGTGAACTTCGGCTCGAGGACGAAGCTGTCGTCGTCTCCTGCCGCATAGAGCGGATCGGCAACTCGAGCCTTACGCTCAAAGAGCAGATCCGGACTCGGGACGGCGAGCTCGCAGCCGAATCGGAGGCCGTGCTGGTCGCCCGGGCCAAAGACACTGGGCGGTCGCGTCCACTGAGCGAGCTCGAGCGCGAGACGTTCGAGCGCGCTCTGTGACGCAGCGCCTGCGCGGCGACGTATCGCAGACGACACCTACCCGCGGAGGATCCCATGAAGCGCCTGTTGCTCGCCGTTGCCGCCCTCTTCACCCTCGTCGCTCTCGCGGGCGCCGTCGGCCTGCCGGATCTTGCCGGCGCCCAGGACGCACCAGAAGGCGACACTATCACCGTGACCGGCATCGGCTCGATCGAGGCCGTTCCGAACGAAGCTCAGATGTCCTTCGGCGTCGAGACGCGAGCGCCGACCGCGAAAGCGGCGGTCGCGGCGAACGCGGACGCAATGCGCAGGATCATCAACGCGCTTCGACAGGCGCGCGGACGAGAGATCGCTACCCAGTGGGTCAGCGTCTACCCCGTCACGAATGACACCGGCGCCGTCGACGGGTACTCGGCTTCGAACAGCGTCTCGGCGACTGCCGACGTCGACGACGCGCCAGCATTGATCGATGCCGCTGCGGAGGCGGGCGCGAATCAGATCTCCGGGCCCGGACTGAGCTCGAGCAACGCCGAGGCTTTGTACCGCCAAGCCCTCGGCAAGGCGGTCGCCGAGGCGCGGGCGCGTGCCGAGGTGCTCGCGAAGGCTGCGGGACGCTCGCTGGGCGAGATTACGAACATCTCCGAGTCGACTGCGACGCCGTACCCGTACGCGGAACGTGCGGCGTTGGACTCCGCCTCGACGCCGATCGTCCCTGGTGAACAGGAGACGAGCGCAAGCATCAGCGTCACCTTCGCTCTCCGCTAGCATCTAGGCGCCGACGGAAAGGGGTCAGACCCCTCGAGGTCTGACCCCACCGCGAAGATGCGGCCGTGTCCCAGCTCGAACCGGATCGCACTGCCCGCGTCTCGACGCTCGAGCTCTTCTTCGACCTCGTCTTCGTCCTCACCATCACGCAGCTGACCGCGGTGCTGGTAGCGGGCAGCGACGTAGCCACGATCGCTCAGGTGGTCGTGATGCTGGCCCTGATCTGGTGGATGTACGACGGCTACGCGTGGCTAACGAACGCGATCGCCACAGACCATCTTCGTCACCGACTGCTCCTGATCGGCGGTATGGGCGCATTCCTCGTAATCGCGGTCGCCGTGCCGGCGGCGTTCGATGGAAAGGGACTCGCGTTCGGGATCGGTTTTGTGGCAGTGGTGGTGCTTCACGCAGGCATGTTCGCACGCGGCACGTCGTTCTCCGAGGTGAAGGCGATCCTGCGTGTCGTTCCGTTCAACCTCGTGGCAGCTGGTCTCGTGCTCGTCGGCGGGGCGCTGGGTGGCGATACCCAGTGGATTCTGTGGACACTGGCGGCTCTGCTGCTCTGGATTCCGTCCTGGTTCACACCCATGGAGGGCTTCGTCGTCGCGCCGGAGCACTTCGTCGAGCGGCACGGGCTGGTCATTATCGTCGCGCTCGGGGAGTCGATCGTCGTCATAGGCGCCGCTGCCAACCTCGAGCTCGACGCCGGGCTTGCGCTCGTCGTGCTTCTCGCCCTCGCGCTTACGGCCTCGCTCTGGTGGCTGTACTTCTCGGACGAGGACGCCGTGGAGCGGGCAATGCTCGACGCACCGACCGAGCGGCGCCCACGACTCGCCCTGACGGCCTTCGGTTATTGGCACTACGGGCTGCTTCTCGCCATCGTGGCGGTGGCGGCGGGTCTCAAGAAGGCGGTCGGCGATCCGTACGACCCACTCGACGCATGGGTTGCAACAGAGCTCGCAGCAGGGACGGCGCTGTTCGTCGCGTGCGAGGTCGGCTTCAGGCGGGCACTCGGTATCGGGAGGAGCGGAATCAGGCGCGGCGCCGTTGCGGCGGCACTGGCAACGATCCCGCTCGGCACTGAGCTCGCGGCGACGGCGCAGGTCGGAGCTCTGGCGGCAGTCGTCGCGATAGCGCTTGGTGTCGAAGGCTCTCGCGCGGTGGGCCAGACCCGTGAGGCCTGACCCACAGCGAGCTTCTTTTCAGCAGTCGTAGTAGAGCGCGAACTCCGCGGGGTGTGGTCGTAGTCGCACGACGTCGATCTCGTTCTCCCGCTTCCATGCGATCCACGTGTCGATCAGCTCCTTCGAGAAGACGTCGCCCTTCAGCAGGAACTCATGATCCGCCTCGAGCGCCTCTAGCGCCTCCGGGAGCGAGCCGGGTACTTGCGGCACGTCCACACCGGCGTTCTCGAAGAGGTCGTAGTCCGCCGGGGCTCCCGGGTCGAGCCCGCGCTCGATCCCGTCCAGGCCGGCCATCAGCATCGCCGAGAACGCCAGGTACGGGTTCGCGGCGGCGTCAGGCGGTCGGAACTCGATCCGCTTCGCCTTGGGCGCTTCCGAGTACATCGGGATCCGGATGCAGGCCGAGCGGTTCCGCTGGGAGTAGACGAGGTTGACCGGGGCCTCGTAGCCGGGCACGAGCCGCCGGTACGAGTTCGTCGTCGGCGCGCAGAACGCGAGCAGCGCGGGCGCATGTGCGAGGAGCCCGCCGATGTACGCGCGTGCCAGCTGAGAGAGCCCCGCGTAGCCGGACTTGTCGGCCATCAACGGCGTTCCCTCCGTCCACAGCGACTGGTGCGTGTGCATCCCCGAGCCGTTGTCGCCGTAGATCGGCTTCGGCATGAAGGTCACGCTCTTTCCGTGCCGGCGGGCAACGTTCTTGACGACGTACTTGTAGGTCATGACCTGGTCGGCCATGCGGGTCAGCGTCGCGAAGCGGAGGTCGATCTCGCACTGGCCTCCCGAGGCGACCTCGTGGTGGTGGAACTCACACGGGATCCCGAGGCGCTCGAGCGTCAGCACCATCTCGGTGCGCAGGTCGTGGAGCATGTCTGACGGCGCCGCCGGGAAGTACCCCTCCTTCGGCCGCGCCGTGTAGCCGAGACCGGGCATGCCGGAGTTCCAGTAGCCCTCAGCGGAATCGACCGAATAGTGGGAGCAGTTCGGCCCAAGGTCGTAATGCACCTCGTCGAAGACGAAGAACTCGCACTCGGGGCCGAAGTACGCCGTGTCCGCGATCCCGCTAGCAAGGAGATACGCCTCGGCGCGGCGAGCAACGCCGCGGGGATCCTTGGCGTACGGCTCGCGCGTGACGGGATCCGCGATCTCGCAGACGAGCGAGAGCGTCGGGGCCTCGGTGGCAGGGTCGAGGATGGCGGAGGAAGGATCCGGCATGAGGAGCATGTCCGAGTCCTGAATCGCCTGCCAGCCGCGGATCGACGAGCCGTCGAACCCGAGACCCTCGTCGAACGCGCTCTCGTCGAACGCTCTCGTCGGCAGCGTCACGTGCTGCCAGGTGCCGAGCAGGTCGCAGAACTTGAGATCGACCATCGCGGCGCGTGTCTCCGTCGCCCACTCGAGCGCCTCGCGCGCGTCCGGCAGTGTCTCGCCGCCGTTTATCAGATAGTGGCGCTCCTCGACTTCCGACATCTCGCCTCCTCGATTCGGATCAAAAAAAGACCCCAGGACTCGGCGGAGTCCTGAGGCCACGTCGCCTCGGCAGGGAGCTTCTCCGCTCCCGACCTGACCGCACCTTAGCCACGAAGGTGGACGGCAGTCAAGGTGGGACGCGGCCGAAAGAGCGACTAGCGCAAGCTGGCCCGATGAGCAAGTCTGACGCGATGTCGGAGCCCGCGTGGACACGCGACGACGTGACGCTACTCTTCGAAGTGCTATTCGATCTCAAGACGCTGCTCGCAAAGATCGTCGAGTTCATCGAAGGTGGTGATGACGATGGCATGGAAGAGGAAGAAGCTGACGAACCGTGAGTGGTGGGAGAAGCACGGTCCACGGATGGAAGAGACGGATCGCAAGCTGCTCGAGCGCATCGCCGATGGTAAGAAGAGCACGGAGGAGAAGACGGCAAGCCAGAAGGCTGACGCCGCCTGAATTGACCACAGCCGCTCGGGTCGCTATCGTCAGCGACTTGATGATGCTCGCTCGTAGCTGAGACACCCGTTGCCATGGGCCTCCACCCGGCCCGGCGCTGGCTTGCCCATTTCTCGCTACGCAGTACCTCGAAGGAGCATCAGATGACAGAGATTCGAGAAGCACCATCCATGGAGGCCGTTCCCCGCGACCTGGTCCAAGCGGTCGTGGTCCATGAGCTCCGCAAGGAGTTCAAGGTGCCCGACCGCAAGAAAGGCCGCTTCGGCCGCAAGACACGAGTCGCTCTCGACGGGGTTTCGTTCACCCTCGAGCGCGGCGAGACGGTGGCGATCCTCGGACAGAATGGCTCGGGGAAGTCGACGCTGGTCCGGCTGCTCTCGACCTTGCTGCTCCCCGATGGCGGCTCCGCCTCGATCTTCGGCAACGACGTCGTCGCGGATGCCCGCGCCGTCCGCCGGCTGGTGAACCGCGTGTCCGTGGAGGCGTCGTTCTTCAAGAAGATGTCGTCGGCCGAGAACCTCGGCTACGCGGCGCGCTACTACGGAATGACGGCGAGCCAGACGAAGGACCTGATCCCCGAGATCCTCGAGCGGGTCGGCTTCCCGCGCGACCGCCGAGACGAGTCGATGGAGAACCTCTCGCGCGGCATGCAGCAGAAGGTCGCCCTCGCGAGAGCGCTGCTCACGTCCCCAGTGCTGCTCCTGCTCGACGAGCCGACAACCGGGCTCGACCCGCGCTCGAAGCTCGAGGTGCAGGACTTCATTCGCGAGATCCGCACGAACCACGACTCGACGATCCTCCTCTGCACGCACGACCTGGTGGAGGCGGAAACGCTCGCCGAGCGCGTCGGAATCCTCGATCGCGGCCGTCTGCTGGCGCTCGAGCCGGCAGACGACCTCAAGCGCCGCTACGGCTGCGGGACGCTCGAGGAGGCGTTCTTCTCCGCGACCGGCCGTGCGTTCGAGGCGGAGGGAGACGAAGACGACGAAGACGACGACCGGGAGGTGTTCGCATGAGGGCCCTGGTTAGCACCATGCGCGCGGAGCTCGTCGGCGCGGGAGGTGTCGTCGAGCGCAACTACTACCTCACCAAGCGCTACATCTGGTGGGACGTCGCCTGGTTCCTGTGGACCGTCGCGAACACGCTCACCATCGTCTTCATCGCGAAGGGCATCGAGGCGTCGGGCGGCAACCTGGACGTCAACAGGACGATGACGACGCTCTTGATCGGCGCCGTGGTCTGGGCGTACCTCGGCATCCTCTTCGAGTTCCTGATGGAGACCGTCGCCTGGGAGCGCTGGGAGGGGACGATCGAGTACACGTTCATGGCGCCGCTCTCACGCGCGATGCATCTGGCCGGACAGGGCGTCTTCGCGATCGCCTACGGTCTCTTGCGGGCGACGTTCCTGTTCTGTGTCTGCGCCTTTCTCTTCTTCGACCTCACGATGCCGAACGCGCAGTTCTTTCCGGCGTTCGTGGTGCTCCTCGTCTCGTCGGTCTCGTTTATCGGCATCGGGATGATGATGTCGGTGCTGCCGCTCATCTCGCCCGAGAAGGGAACGCAGCTCGGCTTCGTCGCCCAGGGAACGCTCCTCGTCGTGTCGGGCGTCTACTACCCGGTCGAGGTGCTGCCGCAGTGGATGCAGTGGATCGCGACGATCTCTCCCGCGACCTACGCGCTCGACGGCATCCGCGAGGCGATTCTGGAAGGCCAGGGGCTGACGGCGATGTGGGACGAGCTCTTGCCGCTCATGATCATCGGAGTCGTTTCGATCCCACTCGGGCTCTGGGTCTTCAGCCGCGGCGAGCAGTACGCGAAGAAGCACGGGAAGCTGAAGCGGTCGGGATGAACGACGCGGTCGTCCATGTTGCCGAGCTTCGAAAGACCTTCGACGTCCCCGAGCGGGAGGCGGGTCTCAAGGCAGCGACCAAGGGCCTCGTCCGCCGCAAGACCAAGGAGGTGCGCGCCGTCGACGGCATCTCGTTCGACATCGCTCCCGGCGAAATCGTCGGCTTCCTCGGCCCGAACGGCGCCGGTAAGACGACCACGCTGAAGATGCTCTCCGGGCTGCTCTACGTCTCGAGCGGCGACGCCCAAGTGCTCGGCCACGTGCCCTCGAAGCGCGAGCGCGACTTCCTGCGCCGGATCGCGCTCGTGATGGGGAACCGGAACCAATTGCAATGGGATCTCCCTGCGCTCGACTCGTTCGAGCTCAACCGTTCGATCTACCGCATCCCGCGTGAACACTTCCTCCGCAACCGGGACGAGCTCGTCGAGCTCTTGGAGGTCGGCGACCTCGTCAAAAAGCCGGTCCGGCAGCTTTCGCTGGGCGAGCGGATGAAGGTCGAGATCGTCGGCTCGCTCCTGCATCAACCGCAGGTGCTCTTCCTCGACGAGCCGACTATCGGACTCGACGTGACGATGCAGAAGCGGATCCGGGAGTTCGTCGCCGAGTACCGCCAGCGTCACGGCGCGACCGTGATGCTGACGAGCCACTACATGGCCGATGTCGAGGCGCTGTGCGAGCGAGTCATCGTCATCCATCACGGGAAGATTCTCTTCGACGGCAAGCTCGGGGCCCTGTCCAATACCTTCGCCGCCTGGAAGACGATCACGGCTGCAATGGACAACGGAGCAAGCGATCTCTCCTCCTATGGCGAGGTCATCCATCGTGACGGCGATCTCGTCACCTTGCGGGTGCCGAAGGCCGACACCGCGCGTGTGACTGCTCGCCTCCTAGCCGAGCAGGCGGTTCTCGACCTGAACGTCGAGGACCCGCCGATCGAGGATGTCATCGAGCTCGTCTTCGCGCAGGAGAACCGCTCGTGAGCACGCTTCCCCTCGCCAAAGAGGGGCGCCTGCGATCGCTCGCCGACTTCTATCTGACGACGATTCGGACGGCGATCCAGCAGCAGTTCCAGTACCGCGCGGCGACGTACATGTACCTGGTCGGCATGGTGGCCGAGCCGGTCATCTACCTCGTCGTCTGGTCGACGATCGCGGATCAGTCAGGCGGCACCGTCGGCGGGCTGACCGCCGGCGAGTTCGCTGCGTACTACATCGTCTGGACGCTCGTTCGAACGATGAACATCGTCTTCACGCCGTACGGCTGGGAAGAGCGGATTCGCGAGGGTGAGCTTTCTGGCCAGCTGCTCCGCCCGCTGCATCCGATCCACTACGACCTTGCGTGGTTCGCGGGCGGGAAAGTCCCGTGGGTTCTGTTCTACCTGCCGATCGCGGTCGTGTTAACGCTTGTGTTCAACCCGACGTTCAACGTACGACCTCTCGAGATCGCGGTGTTCGCGGTCGCGGTCTGGGGCGCCTATCTGATTCGGACCTTCTACCAATCGGCGCTTGGGCTGGTCACGTTCTGGACGACTCGTGTCGGTGCGTTGTTTCAGCTCTACATCACCCTCGAGCTGCTGCTCTCCGGCCGGCTCGTCCCGCTCACGCTCATGCCCGACTGGGTGCAGACCGCCGCGTGGTTCCTGCCCTTCCGGTGGACGTTCTACTTCCCGATCCAG
>Ga0136616_10001084_pt1 | contig 14006 bp, 13 predicted proteins | sample AntDrymUQ2992106_2_FD_106648 | JGI IMG/M metagenome (GOLD analysis project Ga0136616, IMG submission 106648) | Polar desert sand microbial communities from Dry Valleys, Antarctica - metaG UQ299 (21.06) | ecosystem: Environmental > Terrestrial > Soil > Desert | place: Antarctica: Dry Valley...
GGCGCGAGCGTCAACGCTGCCAGCGGCCGGGTCGTGCTCACCTGGTTCCCGACCCGGCGACGCGGGCTGGCGATGGCGCTGCGGCAGACGTCGGTGCCGGTCGGCGCGGGCGTCGCCGCGCTGGTACTGCCGCCGGTGGCCGGGCGGGCTGGCGTGCCGGGCGCCCTGCTGGTCCTCGCGGGCGGCTGCGCGGTGGCGGCCGCCGTGGTCGCGGTGTGGGTACGCGAGCCGCCGGGCGCCGCAGCGATCCGGGCCGCCGCCGACCCGGACGCGCCCCGCGGGCAGCTTCCGAAGTACGCCGACCGGCGGTTGGTGCGGCTGAGCCTGGCCAGCGGGTTGCTCGTGGTGCCGCAGGTGCTCGGGTCGACGTTCCTGGTGGAGCTGCTGCACAGCGGCCACGGCATCTCGCTCGCGCTGGCGGGCGGGCTGCTCGCGCTCACTCAGGGTCTCGGCGCCGCCGGCCGGATCGGTGCCGGCGTGTGGTCGGACCGGGTGGGCAGCAGGCTGCGCCCGCTGCGTGTCGTGGCCATCGTGATCGTCGCCGGGTACGCCCTCGCGGCCGCGCTGGATGCCGGGCCGGTGCCGCTGCTGGCCGGCGTGCTGGTCGTCACCGCCGCCTCGGCGATCTCGTGGAACGGCCTCGCCTTCACCGCCGCCGGCGAGCTCGCCCCGCCGCAACGGATCGGTGCCGCGCTGGCGTTCCAGAACACCGCCAACTTCATCAGCGCCGCCGTCACACCTGCCCTGGGCGGGGCGGTTGCGCAGCTCGCGGGGTGGCCGGCGATGCTCGCCGTGGCGGCCTCCGCGGCGGCGCTGGCCTGGTGGCTGCTGGGGCCACTTCGGGGCGCGGCGTGAGCGAGACCGCATCGCACACCGGGGGTGCCACAAGGTACGGTGTTGGCAGGACATGATGAGGAACTGAACGGGGCCGCCGAGTTCCACGGCCGCCCCGTCCCTGCTGTGAGGGGGGTCGAGCCAGATGGGGCGCGGCCGTGCGAAAGCCAAGCAAACCAAGAAGGCCCGTGAGCTGAAGTACAGCTCGACGAGCCTGGACGCCGATGCGCTGCAGCGCGAACTTGCCGGCGTGCCGCTCAGCGATGACGACAGCGCTGACGAAGACAACGATGAGGACGACGACGACCTTCGTTGACTACCGGCCCCGCTCAGAAGACTCAGAAGCGGGGATGATCACCGCGCAGCACGACCCGAGGCCCGTCGGCCTCGGCCAGCTCCACGTCCCGGGTGCGGTGCACCTCGCCCAGGACCCACGACTTCACATGCCGCGCGGTGAGCATCGCCAGTGCCCGGTCGACGTCGTCGGGCGGCAGGATGGCCAGCATCCCGATGCCCATGTTGAACGTCCGGTCCATCTCCGCCCGCTCGACCCGGCCGCGGGTGGCGATCAGCTTGAACACCGGCGCCGGCGTCCACGTACCTCGCTCACACACCGCAGCCAACCCCTTGGGCAGAACCCGGTCCAGGTTGCGGGCCAGCCCGCCGCCGGTGATGTGCGCGAACGTCCGCACGCTGGTCTCTGCGGCGACCGCGAGGCAGTGCCGGGCGTAGATCCGGGTCGGCTCCAGCAGCTCCTCGCCCAGCGTGTGCCCGAACTCCTCCACCTGCCCATCCAGCGGCATCCGGGCGATGTTGAGCAGCACCTGACGAGCCAGCGAGTACCCGTTGGAGTGCAGCCCCGAGCTGGCCATCGCGACGACCTTGTCGCCGGGGCGGACCCGGTCCGGGCCGAGCATCTCGTCGGCCTCCACGATGCCGACACCGAAGGCCGACAGGTCGTAGTGGCCCTGCTCCATGATCCCGCGGTGCTCGGCCGTCTCGCCGCCGAGCAGCGCGCAGCCGGCCTGGGTGCAGCCCTCGGCGATGCCGCGCACGATCGTCTCGATCTGGTCCGGCACGAGCTTGCCGACCGAGATGTAGTCCTGCAGGAACAGCGGCTCCGCGCCGCATACGACGACGTCGTCGACGACCATCGCCACCAGGTCCTGACCGATCGTGTCGTGCTTGTCCATGGCCTGCGCGATGGCGACCTTGGTGCCGACCCCGTCGGTGGACGCGGCGAGCACGGGCTCGCGGTAGCGCCCCGACTTCAACGCGAACAGCCCCGCGAAGCCGCCGATCCCACCGAGCACCTCGGGGCGGCTGGCCTGCTGCGCCCACGGTCGGAGCTGCTCGACGGCGCGCTCACCGGCCTCGATGTCGACCCCGGCCGCGGCGTAGCTGGCGCGCGACTTGCGCGGCGCCTTGCTCTTGCCGGGCGGCCTGGTGGCCATGACGAGCACTCCGGTCGTTGGTGTATCGGCGCGGCGGGCGCCGTCGATCAGGGGCGGTTCAGCGCGCCCGCGGCACCGTAGCCGACGGTCACAGCCTCGTCATCTCGGGACAGCCCCTCGAGCAGGTGCTTGCCGATCAGCGTCGAGTCGGGCACCGGGATGGGGTACTTGCCGTCGAAGCATGCCGAGCACAGCCGGCTGCGCGGCTGCTCCGTCGCCGCCACCAGCCCCTCGAGCGAGACGTAGCCGAGCGTGTCTGCCCCGATCGAGCGCCGCACGCCCTCGGTGTCCAGCGAGCCGGCGAGCAGCTCGGCGCGGGTGGCGAAGTCGATGCCGTAGAAGCAGGGCCAGCGCACCGGCGGCGATGCGATCCGCACGTGCACCTCGACCGCGCCGGCCTCGCGCAGCATCCGCACGAGCGCGCGCTGGGTGTTGCCGCGGACGATCGAGTCGTCGACCACGACCAGCCGCTTGCCCCGGATGACGTCGCGCAGCGGGTTGAGCTTGAGGCGGATGCCCAGCTGGCGGATGGTCTGGCTGGGCTGGATGAACGTGCGGCCGACGTAGGCGTTCTTGACCAGCCCCTGGCCGTACGGGATGCCTGAGGCCTGCGCGAACCCGATCGCGGCCGGCGTGCCCGACTCGGGGACCGGGATCACCAGGTCCGCCTCCACCGGCGCCTCGACCGCCAGCCGCTTGCCGATCTCCACGCGCGCGGCGTGCACCGAGCGCCCGCCGATCGTGGTGTCCGGACGCGCGAGGTAGACGTACTCGAACACGCAGCCCTTGGGCTCGGGGGCGGCCCACCGCGAGGAGCGCAACCCGTTGGCGTCGATGGCCAGCAGCTCGCCGGGCTCGACCTCGCGCACCACCGACGCGCCGACGATGTCAAGCGCCGCCGTTTCGCTGGCCACCACCCAGCCGCGTTCCAGCCGGCCGAGCACCAGCGGCCGCACACCGTGCAGGTCGCGGGCTGCGTAGAGCGTCTGCTCGTCGGAGAACACCACCGAGAACGCGCCTTTGAGCTTGGGGAGCAGCCGCATCGCGGCCTCCTCGACGCCCACGTCGGCGGCGGTGGCGGCGAGCAGCTCGCAGACCAGGTCGGAGTCGGTGGTCGCGACCTGGCGGCCGTGACCGTTGCGGGGGGCGCGGCCGGTCAGCGCCGCGACCTCGTCGCGCAGCTCGGCGGTGTTGACCAGGTTGCCGTTGTGCCCGAGCACCAGCCCACTGCCGGTGGCGGTGGTGCGGAACGTCGGCTGGGCGTTTTCCCACGTGGTGGAGCCGGTGGTGGAGTACCGCACGTGCCCGACGGCGACGTGGCCCCGCAGCGAGGACAGCGTCTGCTCGTCGAAGACCTGGCTGACCAGACCGAGGTCCTTGTAGACCACCACGGACTCGCCGTCGCCGACCGCGATGCCGGCGGCCTCCTGGCCGCGGTGCTGAAGGGCGAACAGGCCGAAGTAGGCGAGCTTGGCGACCTCCTCGCCGGGCGCCCACACCCCGAACACTCCGCACTCCTCGCGGGGCGGGCGCTCGTCGTCGACGGTGGTTGGCTCGGGGGGCTTGGTCGGGTCGTTCGCGGCGTTCTGGGTGAGACCCAACGCACGCTCCCTGGCTCGACGGCGGAACCTACCCCCCGAGTCTAGCCACGCCGGCCGTCCCAGCCCGTCGGCGACACGGCCGCGGCTCAGCCGGGCAGTCGTAGTCGTCGGAGGGCCGACGCACGGCCCGCCAGGTCCACATCGTTTCCCGAGCCGACGAGCCTCGGCGACGTACCGCGCGGCGTGCTCGCCGCTTGAGGTTTGCGCACGCAGTCAGTAGTCCGAAGGAGCCCTAGGATGTCCGTCCTACCTGTCACACTCGTAGCGTGTGCTGGCACCGAGGTTGCCTTCGCCAGCGGCGAGAAGAACGTCAGGGCACTGGACCCGGACGTGCTCACACAGATTGACAGCCTGTGGCGACCGCCGGCACCGGTCAAGCTCGCCGAGTTCCATCTGGGTATCGCTGAACAATCGCGGAGCCTGCTGCGCGAAGCCGTCGAGCGGGGCTGGCGGCTCAAGCCATTGGTTGCTGCGGTCACCGGCTGAACCGACTTGACGAGTCTCCGTGAGCAGGATGGGTCGTGGTCCTTGACCGGGGTTTCGAACGGGGCGGTCCCGCTCGTCGCATCGCGAAGGGCCGGGTCGCGGGTGACACAGCTCAGCCGCGGAGCAGCGCTTCGACCTCGGCGGCGAGCACCGCGTCGCCGAACAGACGCCCCTGCCCGGTCTCGCACCCCAACGCCGCGAGCCGCTCGGACTGCGCCTTGGTCTCCACCCACTCCGCGGTGACCTCGAGCCCGAGCGCGTGAGCCATGGAGATCAGCGCCTCGACGATCTTGTCCGCCCGTGGGTCGAAGGTCTCCACGGTGCGTAGACCCTCGATGAACGAGCCGTCGATCTTCAACGCGTCCCACGGGAAGCGGCTGAGGTAGGACAGGCTGGAGTAGCCGGTGCCGAAGTCGTCGATGGCCAGCCGGATGCCGAGCTGCTTGAGGGCGCCGAGCGCGTCCAGCGCGCCGGACTCCTCGTCGATCACGGCCCGCTCGGTGATCTCCAGCTGCAGCCGGTGCGGTTCCAGCCCGGTGTCGCGCAGCACCTGCACGACGTCGGTCACCAGCGACGGCTCGGCCAGCTGCTGAGTCGCGACGTTCACGCTGACGTAGGGCGCGCGGTCGCCGAACTCAACGGCCCACTGTTTGCCCTGCATGCACGCCTGCGCAAGCACCCAGCGGCCGAGGGCCACGATCGTGCCGCTGCGCTCGGCGAGCTCGATGAACCGGCTCGGCGCGAGCATTCCCCACTGCGGGTGCTGCCAGCGCACCAGCGCCTCCACGCCGGCCAGCCGGCCGTCGGCCAGCGACACCAGCGGTTGGTAGAGCAGGCGGAACTCGTCGTGGCTGACCGCAGAGGGCATCCGCGCCATCAGCGCGAACCGATGCGCGACGCCAGCGTCGCGTTCGGGGTCGAACAGGCACCTGCGGCCGCGACCCTCGGCCTTGGCCCGGGACAGCGCCACCTCCGCCGACCGGGTCAGCTCGGCGGGTCGGCTGCTCTCGACATCCGCCACGGCGATGCCGATGCACGCCGACACGGTCAGCTCGTGGGCGCCGACCACCACCGGGCGCTGCAGGCTGTCCAGTACCCGTTCGGCCAGGTCGGTCAGCTCCTCGACGTGGCCCGGGTCCTGGATGAGGACCGCGAACTCATCCCCACCCGTTCGGGTGATCAGATGTCCGCCGCTGGCGGCCATCTGCAGCCGGGAGGCCACCGCGAGCAGCAATCGGTCCCCGACGCCGTGGCCGAGGCTGTCGTTGATGGCGCGGAAGCCGTCGAGGTTCAGCGCGCACAGCCCGACCCGGCTCACCGGGGACGTGTCGGAGAACATCCAGCGCAGCCGTTCCTCGGTGGCCGACCGGTTGGGCAGCCGGGTCAGCTGGTCGTGGTAGGTCTGGTGCTCCAGCCGGGTCCGGAGGCGGACCCGTTCGGTGAGGTCCTCGATGACGGCGACGAGGTGGCTCGGTGAGCCGTCCGCGGTACGCACGAGCGACGCGGTGAGGTACGCCCACAGGACCGTGCGGTCCATCCGAAGGAACCGGATCTCCATCCGGATCGTGTCGCGCTGGCCCCCGACGAGCTCGCCGTACAGCTCGCCGAACTTCGGCATGTCGTCCGGGTGCACGTAGTCGGTGACCCGCCCGGTGTCCGGCAACCGTTCGGTGAGGCCGAACATCTTGAGCATCGCGGGGTTGATGTCGAGCACCTTGCCGTCCATCCGGGCCAGACCGATCCCGACGGCTGCCTCGGTGAAGATGGTTCGGAAGCGCGCCTCGCTCTCCCCCAGCTCGACGTGGCTCTCCGCGTCGAGCATCGCCCTGAGCAGCTCCTCGTGCTCGGTGCGGCTCCGCTCGCTCAACGCCTCGCCGTATCCGGCGGCCAGCTCGTCGAGCACTTCGACCAGCCGCAAGGCGTGGTCGGTCCCGGTGAGACCGAAGACCTGCGGCACCCAGTGTCGGATCATCCGCATGCTGGCCGGCAGGACGTCGGCGTTCCGAAGCCTGGTGCCGGCCAACCCGGCTCCGAGCTCGCGAGCCTCCGTGGGGCAGAGCGTCGGAGCGAGCAGCACGGCGCCCAGCCCGGAGGTCAGGCCGGTCAGCACCTGGCTGACCTCTGTTCGGGTGGCGGCGTCGGCGGCCGGAGCATGCTCCAGTAACGCGTCGAGCCACTCCCTGACGAACTCGGCGAGAGGTTGAGGGGGATTCGCGTGGCTCACCGCAACCAACCCATCATCGTGCTTTGACGGCAGAATCGCGCCAGGACCCGGTTCGACATTCAACGAGCGAGCGGCAAGTGCGTTGCGATTTCCGCGGCCCTGATTCCGGACACCTCGACTCGTCCGGAGGCCAGCGCCTCGTCCCAGCTGCATGCACCGACGATGAGCCGCAGCCAGGTGCGGGCGTCGGTCTGCACCACGTTGGGCGGGGTACCGCGGGAATGTCCGCGGTCGGCGGACCGCCCGTCGTCGGGCTGCGCGATGCACTGCACCACACCGAACGGCGGCACCCGCACCTCCACGGTGCGACCCGGCGCCTCGGCGGCCAGCGCCCGCAGGCTCGACCGCACACCGGCGGCGACCAGCGAGCGGTCCGGGTCGGAACCGGAGTAGTCCTCGGCCAGCCATTCCGCCACCGTAGACAACGCGGCGGGCAGGTCGCGTGGGCCGACTCGGCGCGGGGTGGACCCGGGTGTGGACACGGGCTCAGCCGCCGAAGGCCGCGGGGAGGGTGGACTCCCACGCGGCACGTAGCTCGTCGAGTGGGATGGCGGTCATCTCGGCGATCTCCAGTGCTGCGCCCGACGCTTCCGGGCCGCCTACCCGGCCGAGCTGCGTGACCGGCACGCCAGCGGCCTGCGCCGCGGCGAGCACGGCCTGCTCGTCTGCCGGCGCGACCGCGACGAGCACCCTTGCGGACGACTCGGCGAACAGCGCGACGAACGGGTCGTGCTCCGCGGGCAGCTCGACGGTGGCGCCGTGGCCGCCGATCAGGCAGGCCTCGACGAGCGCCTGGGCCAGTCCGCCCTCGGACAGGTCGTGCGCGCCGGAGAGCAGCCGTTGCCGGGCGGCGGAGGCGAGCAGCTCGGCGAGCCGACGCTCGGCGTCGAGGTCCACGGCGGGCGGGCGGCCGCCGAGGTGGCCGTGCACGACGTGCGCCCACTCGCTGCCGCCGAGCTCGTCGCGGGTCTCGCCCAGCAGCAGCACGGTGTCGCCCTCCGCGGTGAACCCGGTGCGGACCCGGTGCCGCACGTCGTCGATCACCCCGAGCACGCCGGCGACCGGGGTGGGCGGGATCGCCGTCGAGCCGGTCTGGTTGTAGAAGCTGACGTTGCCGCCCGTGACGGGGATGCCGAGCTGTGCGCAGCCGTCGGCCAGCCCGCGCACCGCCTGCGCGAACTGCCACATCACATGCGGGTCCTCCGGCGAACCGAAGTTCAGGCAGTTGGTCACGGCAAGCGGGACGGCCCCGATGGTGGCCACGTTGCGGTACGCCTCGGCGAGCGCGAGCTGGGCGCCGGCGTACGGGTCGAGCGAGCAGTACCGCGAGTTGCAGTCGGTCGCGACCGCGACGCCCGGTGCGCCGGAGTGCGCAGAGCTGCTCTGCTCACTGATACGCACCACCCCGGCGTCAGCCGGCTGGGCGAGGATGGTGTTGCCGCGGACGTAGCGGTCGTACTGGTCGGTGACCCACGCGCGGCTGCACAGGTTGGGTGACGCGGCCAGCGTCAGGATCGTGGTGCGCAGTTCGTCCGGGTTCGACGGTCGTGACAGCCGGGCGGGGTCGTCGGCCACCAGCGCGTCCTGAGCCGTGGAGCGCTGCACCGGCCGCTGGTAGACCGGGCCGTCGTGCGCGACCGTCCGCGGCGGGACGTCGACCACCGTCGCGCCGTGCCAGTTGATCTCCAGCCGGCCGCCGTCGGTGACCTCGCCGATGACGGTGGCCAGCACGTCCCACTTCGCGCACACCGCCATGAACGCCGGCACCTGGTCGGGGCGCACCACCGCGCACATCCGCTCCTGCGACTCGCTCGCCAGGATCTCCGCGGGCGTCATCCCGGTCGCCCGCAGCGGCACCGCGTCGAGCTCGACCTGCATCCCGCCGTCGCCGGCCGAGGCCAGCTCGGACGTGGCGCAGGACAGCCCGGCGCCACCGAGGTCCTGGATGCCGACGACCAGCCCGGCGGCGAACAGCTCCAGGCAGCACTCGATCAGCACCTTCTCGGTGAACGGGTCGCCCACCTGCACGCTCGGCAGCTTCTTGCGCCCGGCTCCCGAGCCGCCGGCCGCGGAGTCGAAGGTCTCCGACGCGAGCACCGACACCCCGCCGATGCCGTCCAACCCGGTGCGAGCGCCGAACAGCACGATCTTGTTGCCCACCCCCGACGCGTGAGCCAGGTGTAAGTCCTCTGCTCTGAGCACTCCCACGCATAGGGCGTTGACCAGCGGGTTGCCGGCATACGCGACGTCGAACACGACCTCGCCACCGATGTTCGGCAGCCCGAGGCAGTTGCCGTAGCCGCCGACCCCGGCGACCACGCCGGGCAGCACCCGCCTGGTGTCCGGGGCGTCGGCCGGACCGAAGCGCAGGGAGTCGGCCACCGCAACCGGCCGTGCGCCCATCGCGAGGATGTCCCGCACGATGCCGCCGACCCCGGTGGCGGCGCCCTGGTAGGGCTCGACGTACGACGGGTGGTTGTGCGACTCGATCTTGAACGTGACCGCCCAACCGTCGCCGACGTCCACCACGCCCGCGTTCTCCCCGATCCCCGCCAGCATCCGCTCGCGCATCGCCGGCGTGGTCGTCTCGCCGAAGTAGGCGAGGTGGACCTTGGAGGACTTGTAGGAGCAGTGCTCGCTCCACATCACCGCGTACATGGCCAGCTCGGCGTCGGTCGGCCGGCGGCTGAGGATGTCGCGGATCCGGGTGTACTCCTCCTCGCGCAGCCCCAACTCGCGGAACGGCTGCGGGTGCTCCGGGGTGGCGGCGGCGTGCGACACGGTGTCGATCGCGGAGGTGACCGTCACGACACCGAGCGTACGCACGAGCATCGCGGCGGCGGCGGGCGACGGCGGGGCAGCCGACGAGCCGCATGATCTGGTTGGCTGAGCGGATGGCAGCGATGGACGTGCAGAGCCTCGGGCTCGAACCAGAGCAGGTTCGCGTAGAGGCACGCTGCTCGCCGTCCTGGCTGATCGCTACGGACGCCTGACGAGGCCAAGATCACTGCGAGCGGCACCACCGCCGTCCGGACGACTCTGACGTACCTTTCGCCACGATCATGGGGCGTCCGGCGGCGCCGTCAGCGCGGCCGGTAGACGTTCGCGCGGTGGTCGAGATGGAGCAGCCGCACCGCATGCTCGGCCTCGTCCAGCTCATAGATCACCCGGTACGGGCCGCGGCGCGCCGCCCAACGCCCGGCCTGGTCACCCCGTAGTGGTTTGCCCACGCGACGCGGCGCATCCAGCAGCGGGCCCAGGATGAACTCGATGACGGCTGCGGCGGCCTTGTCGGGGAGCTTGCTCAGAGCGCGCTCGGCGCTGCCCGCCATCCGCAGTTGCCATCTGGGCTCTGCTGTCACCGTGGCCCGCGATGGCGCTGAGCAAGCTCCTCGGCGCTGATCCAGTCACCACGTTCGATCTCCGCCGCGGCAGCGTCGAGCTGGTCCCTCAGGCCGGGGGTCGCGAGCACATCGATGGTCTCCTCGATCGACTCGAGGTCGTCCAGCGACAGCAGGACCGCTTCCGGCCGACCGTTCCGAGTGATGACAACCCGCTCGTGGGTCAAACCGAGCTCATCGAGCACAGCAGAGAGCCGGGCTTTCACCTCTGCAAGCGGCAGCGTCGTCATGACCCTAATTCTAGTCAGCTAAGCCGTCGCTGTCACGCGAGGGCAGCGGCTGAGTCTGATTACTCAGGGCCTACTCAGCCTCGGCGCAATTCAGTCGGAGCCGGATCGGCCTCGTCCAGCACTGCGAGAACGCCGCGCGCCAGGAACACCCGAGCCCTGGTGGATCCGACAACCTCATCGACGATCCCGGCCGCCACCAACTTTTCTACGTTCAGCGAGGCAGCGCGGCGGCTGACTCCCAGCAAGCGTTGAGCGCGGGTGACCGTCAGCGCGGGTGTAGCGAAGAGCGCATCGACCAGCTGCGGCAACAGGCTGGACGCCCGCGGCGTTGTCACGGTCGCGCGGTACTGCTCCCGAAGGCGCTGCAGCCGGCGCGCCCGACGGACGGCATCAGTTGCCTGAGCCGCGACAGCGCTGAGGAAGAACCCGATCCACTGCAGCCAATCACCGTGTGTCGACACTCGCAGCAGACCGCCGTAGTACGCGTCCCGCCTCGGCTCCAGATAGGCGGATAGGTCCAGCAGCGGAGCCGGCAACAAGCCCCACTCGACCATCAGAAGTATGCAGAGCAGACGTCCGATGCGCCCGTTGCCGTCCAGGAAGGGGTGAATCGCCTCGAATTGGTAGTGGAGGCACGCGATGTCGACGAGGGGAGGCCGGACCCGCTCACTGTGCAGAAACTTCTCGAAGGTGTCCAGACACCTCCACAGGGCTTCGGGCGGAGGTGGGACGTAGGTTGCGTCGATCAGCGTGCAGCCCGGAGCCCCGATCCAGCTCTGGCTCCGTCGGAACTCTCCGGGTGTGGCGTGTCCGCCGCGGACGCCACTCAGCAGGACTTCATGTGCCTCACGCAGCAGCCGCAAACTCAGCGGCAGCGCCCTGTTCGGGTCCAGCACGTGCTGCACCGCGGCGACGTAGTTCAGCACCTCGTTCACGTCGCTGGCAGGTCGTCGGACCTCCTCTGCCTCGAAGAGTGCGAGTTCTGACAGTGATGCTTGCGTGCCTTCGATCCGGCTCGACAACACCGCCTCGCGGCGCACCAGGACACCCGCCAGCAATTCTGGGTTGGGGAGAGTGCGCCCGGCCCCGGCCAACTCGCCAATAGCACGGTCAGCTGCAGACAGAGCTGCAATGGTGCCGTCGTCGAGGAGCAGATCGGGCGGGAGCGCTGGCGGCGCGAACGCGACGTAACCTCCATCAGCGCGGGTCGCGTATTGCCGCTGCGACGGAGCGAATGACTCCTCGTCCAACGTCTACTTCTCCTGCCGCGTTCTGTTGCAGTGCTACTTTGTGGCCAAAAAGTAGCACTTATGGCGTGGAGGAGTAGCAAACTAGCAGTCTCGGCTTCATGCACCGGCGAGGCTGGCGAGGGCGGAGGTGAACATCGCGAGCCCGTCCGCGGAGGGGCCGGTCAGCTCGTCGATGGCGTGCTCCGGGTGCGGCATCAGCCCGACCACGCGGCGGTTCGCCGAGCACACCCCGGCGATGTCCGCGGCCGCGCCGTTGGGGCTCCGGCCGAGGTAGCGGAACACCACCCGGCCGTCGGCCTCCAGCTCGCTCAGCGTGTCGGCGTGCGCCACGTACTGGCCCTCGGCGTGCTTGACCGGGATGACGATCTCCGCACCCGGCTCGTAGCCGGACGTCCACGCGGTATCCGCCTGCCCCACCCGCAGCCGCTGGTCCCGGCAGACAAAATGCAGGCCGGCGTTGCGCACCAGCGCGCCCGGCAGCAGCCCGGCCTCGCACAGGATCTGGAAGCCGTTGCAGATACCCAGTACCGGCATCCCGCCGCGGGCCGCGTCCAACACCGGACCCATCACCGGCGCGAAGCGGGCGATCGCGCCGGCCCGCAGGTAATCGCCGTAGGAGAACCCGCCCGGCACGATCACCGCGTCCACCCCGTGCAGGTCGGCGTCGGCGTGCCACAGCGGCACCGCCACCGCGCCGGCCCGCCGGACCGCGCGCGCGGCGTCGCCGTCGTCGAGGCTGCCCGGGAACGTGATGACGCCGAACCGCCCCGCAGCGCTCACGCGTCGGCCCGCCGCACCGTCCAGTCCTCGATCACCGGGTTGGCGAGCAGCGTGCCGGCGATGCGGTGCACGGCGTCGTCGTCGAGGCCGTCGTCGACATCGAGCTCGAAGTGCTTGCCCTGCCGAACACCTGCGACGCCGTCGAACCCGAGGCGTGACAGAGCACCGGCCACCGCCTGCCCCTGCGGGTCGAGGATTTCGGGCTTGGGCATGACGTCCACCACGAAGCGCGCCATGCCGGAAGACAATACGGCGGCGCCGCAGCTATGCGGCGTGACGGGCCGGGGCCGGGCGCAGCCGGTACGTGGCCGGGGACGCTCCGGCGCGCAGCGCGGCGTCCACCGCGTCGAGCACCGCCTGCCGGGCCGGCGCCCGCTCGAGCTCTGCGGCCCGCACGGCCACCCGGACAACCCCGCCCCGGCGACTGGCGCGCGCCGCGGCGGCCACCATGACCTGGCAACGCCACTGGGCGGCCGCATCGTCGGGTCCGACCGCGAGCACCCGTCCGCGCAGCAGCGCGCCGTCGGCCAGCAGCCGGATCCCGGTCGCGTCGGCGCACACGCGGAACTCCCGGTCGCGCAGCGCCGCCAGGGTGCCGTCCGAGGCCAGCCACCGCGGCGGGGCGAACACGTCGCTACTCAACCCGAGGGCGGCCAGCGCCCGGGTGGCGGCGATCAGCCGCAGCCCCGCCTCATGCCGGGGCAGCGCGGCGAACTCCGCCCGCCGCCCGACCCGCCACGACCCGGTCGGCACCAGGCCGTGGTCGTTGCCGTGCAACACGATCGCGTCGCCGGCGTCCCGCCGCTCGTGCAGCCAACCGACCGACGGCGAGCCGGGCCGGATACCACCCGGCGTCAACGAGCGTGGCCGGACCAGCAGCGACAGCGGTACCCCCCGCGCCGCCAGCTCACCGGCGAACTCCGAGCAGGCCGGCTGTGTCACGTCGGTGATCCCGGACAGCGAGACGAACAGGCGCGCGGTCATACCCTCATCACCCCCTATGCGGGTGGCCGGGCGCTGGCGGTGAGCTAACGCGTCGGCGACAGTCCGGAGAAATCGCAGGTGATCGGCGTGAGTGGACGTCTCACCGCGCTGACGGCGGCTCCATGTCCACTCGCGGCGATCAGGGCTCTGGACCGATGCCAACGCCGACGAGCTAGCGCCCGGTCCGGTCCGGTCGACGATGACGTCGCCGCTGCTGGTCCGCGCGTCGATGACCCGCGGGGAGCTCGGATCCGTCGGGACGTCGATCCGCTGGTCGCCGGAGCTGGTGTCCGCCGCCACCCGGTACACACCCTCCGGCAGCCGGACGCTCGCGGCCGGCGCTACGGTGCTCGGGCTGCTTCAGCGGCTGCGGCCGGATCCGGCGTCTGCCGACCCGGCGGCGTCCCGCCGATCGGGTGTAGCGCGCTGCTCCGTCCGGCGGAGGCGAACTCGTAGTACGTAGTTCCACTAGGCGTGTCCGTAGTTGGGCCGGGGGATCGCCGTGCGCACCCCGGAGAACGTAGTGGGCCGAACCATTGAACCGTCCCGGGGATGCCGAGAAGCATTGCGCTTGCTGGAAACCTCGGCTGCTGAACCCGGCGCCAGGTCGATTCGGCAGTCAGAGGAGCAGAGAGATTGGGACCTTCGGCGGAGAACACCTTCCGCCTCGATCGTCTCTCTGTCACAGGTACCGATTCTCAGGAGGACAACATGTTCGAAGACCAGCACGTCGAGCTGCTGCCCGAGCGCACCGTCATGACC
>Ga0136616_10001085_pt1 | contig 14003 bp, 13 predicted proteins | sample AntDrymUQ2992106_2_FD_106648 | JGI IMG/M metagenome (GOLD analysis project Ga0136616, IMG submission 106648) | Polar desert sand microbial communities from Dry Valleys, Antarctica - metaG UQ299 (21.06) | ecosystem: Environmental > Terrestrial > Soil > Desert | place: Antarctica: Dry Valley...
GCCCGCGCGCCGGATCGTGGAGGCACTGGTGCCCTACGACCATGCCGAGGTCGTGGCCCAGGTGCACCGAGAGGGCGAGGTGCTCAAGCGCGAGGACCGCGACGAGGGGACCTGGCTGCTCGCAAACGTGAGCCGCGCCACCTACGGCGCGCTGCGACCCCACGCGCTCACCGGCGACCCATGGGCTGACCAGGACGGGGCTGACCAGGACCGCGGCTGAGCCGCGCTACAGGCTGCGCAGGACGGCCACCACCCGGCCGAGGATGGCGCCGTCCGCGTCCGGCGGGACTTCAATCGGCTCGTAACCCTCGTTCGCCGGGTCGAGGAACACCTCGCCGTTCCTCGTGCGCCGGAAGAACTTCACCGTGGCCTCGCCGTCGATCATCGCGGCGCACATCTCGCCCTGCTCGACGGACGGCTGCTGCCGCACGACGATGAGGTCGCCCGACAGCACCCCAGCCTGCAGCATCGACTCACCGCGGACGCGCAGCGCGAACAGGGTTCCCTCGCCCACGAGCTCGCGGGGCAGCGGGTACACCGACTCGACGCGCTCCTCGGCGAGCACCGGCGCGCCCGCCGCGATCTCACCGATCACGGGCACCTGCTTCGTCGCCGACACCGGCAGCGACAGTTCGGTGTCCGGGTCGAAGTGGACCTCGATGGCGCGCGGGCGCGACGGGTCCTTGCGCAGGTAACCCCCGCGTTCCAGCGTGGCGATCTGGGAGTGCACGCTGGACGGGGAGCGCAGGCCAACGGCCTCACCGATCTCTCGAACGCTCGGCGGGTAGCCGCGTGTGGCCACCGCCTCCCTGATGACCTCCAGGATCCTGTGCTGCCGCTGCGTCAACTCGTGCTCCGCCATGACCCTCCCTGTCCGCCGATGTTGCAGGCACGGTAGCAGGAGTCCGGCATCGGGGGCAAACATCTGTTCGATCTTTCGGTTGACAACCTCCGGCGCTCTGGGGGAGACTGGGGGACGAACAGGCGTTCGATAGGTAGTGCTCCGGGGCGACGGAAGAGGTGGGCGGGATGGCGACAGCGGTCTGGGATCTGACAGGGAGACGGGCGCCAGCTCCGATCGGTAGCAGCGTGCCGCCGCTGGTGCGCCGGCGGATCACCGTGCTGCTGGCGGGGTCGCTGGCGGTCGGCCTGCTCCTCGTGCTGCCCTCCGCCCTGGACCTGGGCGGCACGCCGCCAGCGGGGCCCGAAGCGGTCGAGGCCGGGGCGCCGCCGATCCGGGCGGTGGTCGCTCCGGGCGACACGATCTGGGACCTCGCCGCCCCCCACGTGCCGGAGGGCATGGACCTGCAGTCTTACGTCGCCGAGGTCATCATGCGCAACGAAGTGGACCCCGGCGCGCTCGAACCCGGCAGCGTGCTCGACCTCCCCCAGCGCTGAGCCGGCTCACGGCGCCAGGTGCCCTGCCCGCCCGCGGGCACCCGAGCGTGAGGGCCGCGCCAGCCTCGCCCCCGGCAGCGGGCGGCGCGACACCGCCGCCCGCTCCCGGCGCGGCCCACCCGCGCCGCGCCCAGCCACCGCACCGTGGCCCGGCGCCGCTCGTATGGCCGCCGCGGAGTAGCCGGCCTCCGCGCCCGACGTGCGCCGTCGTTGCGCGACCTGCGCAGTGTGCCGTTGACGCGGCATGTTGCGCTGGCTGCGCACGTCGAAGGTGCGGCGGCGGCCACCGTCGTTGCGAACTGCGGGGTGTGCGGGTTGACGCGGCATGTTGCGTCGATTGCACATCGTGAGTGGCGTCGAGGGGTCAGGGGGGCGGGGGGTCGGCGGGCCATAGGTCGGCGGGGGTGGCGCCGGTGTGGTCGTGGATTTCGTCGGCTGGGACGGCGCCGCAGTCCAGGGCGCGGCGCAGGCTGGCGAGCAGGGCGTTGGCGGTGGCCGGCTCGTCGAGCACACCGCTCTCGGCGCGGCGGGCGTCGCGCCAGGCGCGAATGCGCGCGGTGGTGTCGTCGAACGTGGCGAGGTGGAAGGCGTACACGGCGGTGTAGCGGCTGGGGAGTTGGGCGGCCGCGAGGTCCCAGCCCTGGAAGAAGCCGTGCGCGAGCGAGCGGCGGACGTGGCCGGCGTGCAGTCGCCAGGCGACGTGCACGTCCTCGTGGCCGTCACTGGCGGGCAGGACGTTGGTCGAGCCGTCGGACAGCCGGAGCCCCCGCCCGGCGAGGGCGATCTGCATGACGTGGCGGGCCGCGTCGCAGGTGGGGTGGTCGATGCGCTGCTCGCTGGCGGGCAGGCCGCACGCTGCGGTGTAGTCGTAGGCGCCGAAGTGCGCGGCCGTGCAGCGTCCCGCCGCCGCGGCCACCAGCCGGGGGAGCGCGATCATGCCATCCGCGGCCACGATCGACTGGGTGGTCTCCACCTGCAGCTCGAAGCGCAGGCGCCCGTCCTCCAGACCGCTCGCGGACTCCAGCGCGCCCAGCACCTCGGCGAACGCCGCCACCTGTCCGGGGGACAGGATCTTCGGCAGCGTCAGCACGAAGCCCGCGGGCAGCACACCGTCCGTGCGCTCCAGGAGCACCCCGAGGAAGCGCTCCAGCGTGCGGACGCTGCGCCGGTGCAGCCCGTCGGCGAACGACTTCACGCGCAACCCGATGAACGGCGGGAGCGCGCCGTCGGCCTGCCCGAGAGCGATGGCCTCGGCCGCGGCCTCGGCGTGCCCGTCCTCCTCGGCGTCGTCGCGCACGCCATAGCCGTCCTCGAAGTCGACGCGGAGGTCCTCCACGGGCTCCACGGTGAGCTTGCGGACCACCCGCTTGCGCACCTTGTCGGCGAGCGCGAACGCGCGGTCCAGGCCGAACGCGCTGGCCATGGCCGCGCTGTCCGCAGCGTGGGCGTCCATCAGCGCGCGGGCCTGCGCACCGAGCTCGGCCACCGTCCGCTCGCCGAAGCGGTCCGCTGCGACATAGACGGTGGAGACCGGTTGGCGGCCCGGCGCCGCGCCCGGGTAGGTCGCGGCCACGGCGGCGTTCGCGGTCTCCACGGCGGCGTCGAGCGCCGTGAGGGCCTCCGCGCCCAGCAGCGTCATGGGTCCGCTCGGCTGACCGTGCCCTCGATCACCCCGTACGGACGGTCGGTGGCCACGAGCACGGTGCCGTCGTTGACCAGCCCGTAGGGCGCGAGGTCGACGAGCACGTGGTGGCGGTTCGGCAGCCAGAAGCGGATGTCGGCGAGGTCCTCGCAGGCGGCAAGCGCCGCCTCGCCCATCACCTGCAGCGTGTGCTGCAGCGACTGGCTCGCGTTGTGGGTGGCGAACGCCTCCGCGACCACGTCGGGGACGGTGGCCGCACAGGTCACCACGTCGGCGTCGGGCCCGCGGTAGCGCCACTCGGCGTCCAGCGAGGTGGCCAGCACGCGGTCCTGCGCGGGCGCCAGCGTGGTGTAGGCGTCGGTCAGGAAGCCGCTGAATGCCGAGCCGCGGGTCTTGGCCAGGAGCAGGCCGGTGATGCCGCCGAAGCGCTCCGCGCCGTCGCGCCCGGCGCGCACGCGGGCGGTGCGCCGCGGCCGGCGGGCGGACGCGGCGAAGGCGTGCGGATGCGGCGCGCCCGCGGCGGTCACGCGTGACCACGGGTCGGCCGCGATCACCACCTCGGCGGTGTGCGCCGCCGGGCTGGCCGCCAGGAAGCGCGCCGTGAGGCGCTGGGCGAAATGTTCCGGCTCTCCTGGTGGCTGCTCGGCGGCCAGCGCGTAGACGGTCCCGCGCAGCGTGTCGGTCGGCAGGACGTCGTGGTTGTCACCCCTGGTGTAGGCGGCGTCGAAGGCGCCCTCCAGCCAGATGTCCACGGTGAGGTCGGACACCTCGTCGGCTTCGCCGTCGCGGGTGATGGTGAACAGGCGGATCCCCGCCTTGCCGTAGCGGTTGGCGTCGAGCATTGCGGTCAACGGCGTCAGCCTCCCCGGTAGGTGGTGTAGCCGAACGGGCTGAGCAGCAGCGGGATGTGATGGTGGGCGTCGGGGTCGGCGATCGCTACGACCACCGCGACCTCGGGGAAGAACGCGGCGCGGCCCGAAGACGCGAGGTACGCGCCCACGGCGAAGGTCAGCCGGTAGCTCGTCGCCTCCAGCGCCGCCCCGCCGGGCAGGAGCGCGGCCACGCGACCGTCCGCCCCCGTGACGGCGGCGGCGACCAGGCGCCACGAGCCCTCGGCGCCGCCGCGCCGCTCCAGCGTCACCTCGACCCCCGACGCCGGGCGACCCTCGGCGGTGTCAAGCACGTGGGTGCTCAGACCAGCGCTCACGGCCGCACCAGCTTCTCGAGGCGCAGCCGGGTGATCGCGGCCTGCTCGGCGGCGGCCTCGCCCAGCTCGGTGGCGTCGTCGTTGCCGAGCCGGCGTTCCAGCTCGGCGAGGATCTCCGGCGCGCCGCGGCCCGTCGCGCAGATCACGAAGGTCGCACCGAAGCGTTGCTCGTATGCGGCGTTGCCCGCGACGAGCGCCTCGGCCGTGGCCGCCGTGGGGTCCACCGCGCTGGCCTGCTCCTGACGGGTCCAGGAGGAGTGCACCTCGGCGCGGCGCTCGCCGATCGGGGGGTGCGCCGCAAGCGCCTCGCGCCAGTCATCACGGGCCAGGCCGTCCCAGACCTCGTCGGCGGCGGCGAGCAGGGCGGCGAAGCCGGGCCAGGGCCGGCGCGCGACCATGCCCGCGACCCAGCGGGCCGAGCCGCAGCAGCGGGTCAGCTCCGCGCCGGCCTCGGCGGCGGTGAGCGCGTTCAGCCAGCGCAGCCCCCAGGCCCGCCAGCCGTCGTCGGTGACCGTGCCCCACAGCCGCAGCCGCCCGACGCCGCCGTCGGGGAGGATGGTCAGCCGCGCATGCGTGGCCGGGCCGGGCGGCTCGACGTCGACGACATGGCGACGGTGCGGGCCCAGCCGGGTGCTGCCCAGCAGTGGCTGCCAGCCGGTCCCCTCGGCGGTCAGGGCGGCCAGGTCCGCGCCCGGCGCGTCACAGACCTCCACGCTGCAGCGGTCGGGGTGGTTGCCGGTGAAGTGGGATGTGTCGATCTCGACCCGGTCGATCAGGCCGGCCGCCGCGAGCCGCACGATCACCCAGTCCGCGCCGTCGTCGCGGCGGCGGCGCGTCTCCCAGCCGTCACCCATGTCGGTGGGATCACCGACCATCACCAGGTGGTGGCGCGAGGAGAAGAACTCCTCGCTGGCTGCCAGCGCGACCCCGCCGGAGGCCACCGACGCGAGGTCGGCGCGCCCGCCCAGCACGACGCGCCGCAGGTCTGGCAGGGGTTCGCCGAGCACCCGCAGGCGGGCCACACCGCCGTCGGGGTGGATGACCAGCCGGACGTGGGTGACGCGGGGCGCCCCGGAGACCGGCAGGGTCTGGAGCCGGTCAGGCTGCAGGGCGTGCTCGACGAGCGGCACCCAGCCGGCGGCCGGCGGCTCCGGATCGAGCGGCGCCCGGCCGGGGCCGGCCGCCAGCAGCTCCGCTGCGGTCGGGTCGCCCTCCAGCGCGCAGCCCTCCAGCGTGCAGGCCGCCGGCGCGTTGCCCTTGAAGTGGGTGGTGTCCACGACGACCTGGAAGACCACGCCCGGCAGGCCGAGGCGGACGACGCACCAGTCGGAGCCGGGCTCGCGGCGCCGGCGGGTCTCCCAGCCGTCCATGAGCGCGCCGCGGTCGGTGAAGCGGCCGGGGGTGGCCAGCGGCGGGGACGGGTCCAGCAGGCGCTCCTTGGGCGCGAAGTACTCGTCGTTCGCGGCCATGACCAGACCACCCAGTCGGCGTGCGGCGAGGTCGACGAGCTCCGTGGGCTGGGCCGGGCCGGTCATGCGGTGGGCGCCAGACCGCGGCGCAGCAGCCGCCCCATGGGTCTGCCGTCCGCGGCGACCGGCGCGCTGGGCAGGGCGAAGATGCAGCGCCCGCGCAGGTAGGTGGCGAGCACCCGGCCGGTCAGCTCGCGCCCGGCGTAGGGGCTGACGGGGTGGCGGTGCTCCAGCGCGGACGGGTCGACCGTCCAGCGGGCGAGCGGGTCGAACAGCACGAGGTCGGCGTCGTGGCCGGGTGCGATGGCGCCCTTGGCCTGCAGGCCCACGAGCGCCGCGGGCCGCAGCGCCATCCAGCGCACCACGTCGTCCAGGCCGTGGCCGCGCGCCCGCGCGGCGGTCCAGACCAGGGACAGGCCGAGTTGCAGCGAGGCGATCCCGCCCCAGGCCGCGGCGAAGTCGCCGGTGTCGAGGTGCTTCAGCGCCGCGGGGCTGGGCGAGTGGTCGGACACGACGAGGTCGATGACACCCTCGGCGAGGGCGTCCCACAGCGCCTGGCGGTTCGCCGCACTGCGGATCGGCGGGGCGCACTTCGCGGCCGTGGCGCCGTCGGGCACCTCCTCGCCGGCCAGTGTGAGGTAGTGCGGGCAGGTCTCGGCTGACACCGCCAGCCCCTCCGCGCGCGCCGCGCGCAGCGGCGCCAGCGCGCTCGCTGCCGACAGGTGCAGGACGTGCGCGCGGGCGCCGCTGGCGCGGCACGCCGCCACCAGCAGCTCCACGGCCTCCCGCTCGGCCGCCTCCGGACGGCTGGCCTCCCAGGTGGCGTGGCGCCTCCGGGCGGGGTCGCCCGGCTCGCCCAGCACCGCCTGGGCCGCCGCGATCGGTCCCGGTGTCTCGGCGTGGACGACCGCCAGCGCGTCCAGCGTCGCCAGCTCGGCCAGCACCGCCGCGAGCGTCGAGGGGTCCACGAAGCCGAACTCGTCGACGCCGGAGGGCGCCAGGAAGCTCTTGAAGCCGAGGACGCCCGCGTGGTGCAGGGTACGCAGCTCGCCGAGGTTGTCGTCGACGGCCCCGCCCCAGAAGCCGACGTCGACGTGGCAGCGCCCCTCGGCGGCCACCCGCTTCGCCTCCAGCCCCGCCACCGAGGTGGTGGGCGGGACGCTGTTCAGCGGCATGTCGACCAAGGTGGTCACGCCGCCGGCCGCGGCGGCGCGGGTGGCGCTGGCGAAGCCCTCCCACTCGGTGCGCCCGGGCTCGTTCACGTGGACGTGGGTGTCCACCAGCCCGGGCAGGACGACGAGCTCGCCCGCCTCCACCAGGTCCCCGGGCTCGCCGGCGGCGGCGGGGTCGGTGACCTCGGTGACGATGCCGTCGCGCACGTGGACCGCGGCCGGCCGGGTGCCCTGCGGCGTGACCACCCGGGTGCCGCGCACGACGAGGTCGGCGGTCACCATGCGCGCACCGTGCGTGCCCAGCGTCACCCTGTCAAGATCACCGCCCGCTATCCTGACCCGCCGGGGTGGACGACCGGGTCGCACGGCACCGGCAGAAGGAGCCGCATGGTCCTTGCCCGGCCCCGCACCGTCGACCAGGTCCTCGAGGCCATGGCCGCCACCCCGGACGCTCTCCTGCTCGGCGGCGGCACCGACCTCATGTTCGGTGTGAACGCCGGCCATCCGCTGCCCGAGCGAGTCGTGGCGCTGCGACGCGTGGACGAGCTGGCCGAGGTCGCAGCCACCGGACAGGGCCACGACCTGGGCGCCGGGCTGACCTGGCGCGCACTGGAGGTCCGGCTGGCGCAGGCGCATCCGGCGCTGGCCGCCGCCGCCCGCTCCGTGGGGTCGCCGCAGGTGCGCAACGCCGGGACGCTGGGCGGCAACCTCGGCACGGCGAGCGTGACCGGCAGCACGCTGCCGGTGCTCGCGGCCCTGGACGCGAAGGTGGTCCTGGCCAGCGCGACCGGGAGCCGGGCGGTGCCGATCGCTGAGTTCCTGCGCGGCCCCGGCGACGTGGACCGGCGCCCCGGGGAGCTGATCGTGGCCGTGCGCGTCGCGCGCGTCCGCGGCCCCCAGCAGTTCCTCAAGGTCGGGCTGCGCGCCTCGGTGATCACCGCGGTCGTGCAGTGCGGGCTGGTGCTGGACCTGGACCGCCGCGAGGTGCGCTGCGGGCTCGGTGCGGTCGGCCCGGCGCCGGTGCGCCCAGCCGCGGCGGAGGGCTTCGCGGCGGAGGCGATCGACTGGCACCGTCTGCGCGCCGAGCCCGGCGTCGCGCGGCGCTTCGGCGAGCTGGCCGCGGAGTCCGTGGACCCGCCGGCGGACCTGCACGCTCCCGCCGCCTACCGGCGCCATGCCGTGCGCGTGCTGGCCGAACGTGCCCTGACCCGCAGCCTGGCCGCATGACCCCCGCCCACCTCGCCCGGGTCGCCGCGGCCGCCACCCCGACGCCAGCGGCCGACACCCCGGCCGCGGCCGGGGGTATCCAGGACCCCGCCGGCCCGTACGCGCTGCGGGTGAACGGCGAGGTCCGGCAGGTCAGGGGCGCGGGCGCCGCCGACAGCCTGCTGCGCGTGCTGCGTGACGAGCTCGGGCTGACCGGCGCGAAGGACGCGTGCGAGCAGGGGCGGTGCGGGTCGTGCTCGGTGCTGCTGGACGGGACGCTGGTGGCGTCCTGCCTGGTGCTCGCCGCCGATGCGCAGGACGCCGAGGTGATGACCGTCGAGGGGCTGGCGGCAGCGGGGGAGCGGACCCGCGTCCAGCAGGCATTCCTCGACCACGGCGCCGTGCAGTGTGGCTTCTGCACGCCGGGCTTCGTGGTGGCGGCCACCGCCCTGCTGACCGAGGCCCCCGACGCCACGGAGGTCGAGGTGCGCGAGGCGCTGTCCGGCAACATCTGCCGCTGCACCGGCTACGGGCGCATCGTCGCGGCGGTGCGCGCGGTCCAGGCCGGCGACCCATGAGCGCCCCCACCCTGGCGCGGCCGCGCCACACCCTCGGCACGGACGCCCCGCGACCGGACGGCGAGGCGAAGGTCTCCGGCCGCTTCGCCTACTCCTCGGACCTGCGGGTGGACGGGATGCTATGGGGGGCGACGGTGCGCAGCCCGTACGCCTCGGCGCGGATCCTCGCCATCGACCCGGGGCCGGCGCTCGCGCTGCCGGGCGTGGTCGCCGTGGTGACCGCGCAGGACGTGGGCGGCTCCGGCCGCCACGGCCTGAGCCGTCCCGACCAGCCGGTCCTGGCCGCCGACGTGGTGCGCCACCACGGCGAGCCGATCGCCGCGGTGGCCGCCACCAGCCTCGCGCTGGCCCGCCGCGCCGCCACCCTGGTCGCGGTGACCTACGCGTCGGTCGACCCGCTGGTCGATCCCGACGCCGCACTCGCGGCCCCGCCGCTGCACCCCGACGGCAACGTGTACCGCCACCTCGTGGTTCGCCACGGCGCGCCGGAGGACCCCTTGCCGGCGGGGCTGGTCAGCGTCGAGGGCAGCTACGAGGTCGGGATGCAGGACTCGGCGTTCCTGGGACCGGAGTCGGGCCTGGCCACGCCGACCGAGCATGGGGTGGACCTCGCCGTCTCCACGCAGTTCCTGCACTCCGACCGCGACCAGATCGCCGCGGCCCTCGGCCTCGACCGCGCGCATGTGCGCCTCACGCTGGCCGGGGTCGGCGGCGCCTTCGGCGGGCGCGAGGACCTGAGCCTCCACCTCGCCGCCTGCCTGCTCGCCCGGCGCACCGGTCGGCCTGTGGGCATGCGCTATGACCGCGCGGAGTCCTTCCTCGGCCACGTCCACCGCCACCCCGCGCGCCTGTGGTACCGCCACACCGCCACGCCGGAGGGTGACCTGGTGCGCGTGGAGGCGCGCGTGCTGCTCGACGGCGGCGCCTACGCGTCCACCAGCGCGGCGGTCCTCGGCAACGCGGTGTGCTTCGCCGCCGGCCCCTACCGGGTCTGCTCGGCGCGCATCGAGGGCTGGGCGGTGCGCACGAACAACCCGCCGTGCGGGGCGATGCGCGGGTTCGGCTGCGTGCAGACCTGCTTCGGGCATGAGTCGCAGATGGACGCGCTGGCGGCGGCCCTCGACATGGACCCGCTCGCGCTGCGGCTGCGCAACGCGCTGGAGCCGGGCGACCGGCTCATCACCGGCCAGCGCATCACCGGCGCCGCGCCGGTCCGCGCGTGCCTCACCGCCGCGGCGGCGCTCCCGCTGCCCCCGCCGCTGCCCGCGGACCCCGACCCGCTTACCCTGCCCGGCGGTGCGGGGCTGTCCGCGCAGGCCGCCGACGTGCGCCGCGGTGTCGGTCTGGCCGTGGGCTTCAAGAACCTGATGTTCTCCGAGGGCTTCGACGACTACTCGACGGCCTCGGTGCGTGTGGAGATCGACACCGACGGCGAGTTGGTCGCCACGGTGCACTGCGCCGCCGCCGAGGTCGGCCAGGGCTTCGTCACGCTAGCCGGGCAGATCGTGCGCTCGGAGCTGGGCATCGAGCGCGTGGCGCTGCGCGCGGCCGACACCGCGATCGGTGAGGCCGGCTCGTCGAGCGCGTCGCGCCAGACCTGGATGAGCGGTGGCGCCATCGCCTCCGCCTGCGCGGCGGTCCGCGAACGCGCGGGCGCCGGGCCGCACCTGGACGCGCGGCATCTGCGCGACGGTCCCATCGAGGAGACCCGGGTCTTCCGCCACGCGCCGACCCAGGCGCTGGACGACGACGGCCAAGGCGACGCGCATGTCAGCTTCGTGTTCGCCGCCACCAGAGTGGTGGTCGACGTCGACCCCGAGCTCGGCTCGGTGAACGTCGTGCAGGTCGCGACCGGCCAGGACGTGGGCCGCGCGCTGAACCCGCTGTCGGTGACCGGGCAGATCGAGGGCGGGATCGCGCAGGGTCTGGGGCTGGCGCTGTTCGAGGAGCTGCGCACCGAGGGCGGGGTCGTGGTCAACGCCAGCCTGCGCGACTACCTGCTGCCCACCACCCTCGACGTGGCCGAGGTGGTCACCGCACTGGTGGAGCAGCCCGAGCCGGACGCTCCCTTCGGCGCGAAGGGTGTCGGGGAGATCCCGACCATCCCCATCACCCCGGCGATCGTCGCCGCCATCCGCGACGCCACCGGCCGCGCGCTGCGCCGCGTCCCCGTCCGTCCCGCCGACATCGCCCTGGGGGAAGCGTGAGCCGGCTGGTGGTGCGCGGGGCGCGCTGGCCCGGCGACGTCGCGGTCGCCGACGGCTGGATCGTGGCGCTGGGCGACGTGCCCGCAGAGGGCGGTGACATCGTCCTGCGCGCCGACGGCGACATCGTCACCGCCGGCCTGGTGAACACCCACCAGCACCTCTACCAGTGGATGACCCGGGGCCGCGCGGTCGACGGGGACCTGTTCGCGTGGCTCACCGAGCTCTACCCGGTGTGGGCGCGGCTGGACGTCGCCGACGTGCACGCCGCCGCGCTGGTCGGACTGGCGGAGCTGGCGCGCAGCGGCTGCACCACCGTCGCCGACCACCACTACCTGGTGCCGCACGGCGACGACACCGTCTTCGACGCCATCGCCGACGCCGCGCGCACCGTGGGCGTGCGCCTGCACCTGGCTCGCGGGTCCATGGACCTCGGCGAGTCCGCCGGCGGCCTGCCGCCCGACGCGGTGGTGGAGGACCTCGACGCCATCCTCGCCTCCACCGAGTCCGTCATCGCCCGTCACCACGACGGCGAGCGCGTGGTGGTCACTGTCGCGCCCTGCAGCCCGTTCAGTGTCTCGCCGGACCTGATGGCCGAGTCGGCCGCGCTTGCCCGCCGCCACGGGCTGCGCCTGCACACTCACCTCGCCGAGACCGTCGACGAGGAGCGCGACGCCCTGGCCCGCTACGGGCGGCGTCCGGTCGCCGTCCTCGACGACCTCGGCTGGATCGCCGACGACGTCTGGGTGGCGCACGGCATCCACCTCGACGACGCCGAGGTCACCCGGCTGGGCGCGGCGGGCGTCGGCGTGGCGCACTGTCCGTCGTCCAACGCGCGCCTGGCCGCGGGGGTGTGCCGTGTGACGGACCTCCTGGCGGCGGGCGCGCCGGTGGGGCTCGGCGTGGACGGGGCCGCCTCGAACGAGGTCGGCGGGCTGGCCGCCGAGCTGCGCCAGGCGCTGTACGCCGCTCGCCAGCGCGCGGGCAACCCGGCGGCATTGAGTCCGGCGGACGCGCTGCGCCTGGGCACCGAGGGCGGCGCCGCCTGCCTCGGCCGCGGCGACCTCGGACGCCTGGCGCCGGGCTACCGGGCAGACCTGGTGGTCTGGCCCGGCGACGACCTCGGGGACATCCCCGACCCCATCGCCGCGCTGGTGCTGGGGCCGGCACGCGCGGCCCGCCACGTCCTCGTCGGCGGGGACGCGGTGGTCACCGACGGGCAGCTGACCGGCGTCGACCTCGCCGCCGCCCACCGCGACCTCGCGCGTCGCGCCCGCCGCCTGTGGCCGTAGCCCCCTGACAGTTCACACCTGGTCGTGCATCTCCTAGGCTGCCGCGATGCGACCCCTCGCCGCGCTGCCCAAGGCCCACCTGCACCTGCACCTGGAGGGCGGGATGCGCCCGGGGACGCTCACCGAGCTCGCGGGCGCCTACGGGATGGCGGTGCCGCCGATCCGCGGGTACGGGTCCTTCAGCGCGTTCGCCGGCATGTACCTGACCGCCTGCGAGGTGCTGCGCACGCCCGCCGACCTCGCCCGCGTCGTGCGCGAGGCGGTGCTCGACGCCGCCGCGGCGGGGGCGGTGTGGTTTGAGCCCTCGCTGTACCCGGTGATCCACGCCGACCGGCTCGGCCCCGCCCGGGACGTGCTGGAGATCGTGCTGGACGCGTCGCGGGCGGCGGCGGATGAGGCCGGCATCGGCGTGGGCTGGCAGGTCGCGGGCGACCGCACCGTCGACCCGGCGATCAGCCTGCAGATGGCCGAGCTGGCCGCGGCGCACGCCGACGCCGGCGTGGTGGCCTTCGGCCTGGTCAACGACGAGGTGGGGCATCCGCCGGAGCCGTTCGCGCCGGCCTTTCGGGTGGCGCGCGACGCCGGGCTCATCGCGGCGCCCCACGCCGGCGAGCTCGCCGGGCCCGACAGCATCCGCGGCGCCCTCGACGCCCTCGGCGCGCGCCGGATCCAGCACGGCGTCCGCGCACTGGAGGACCCTGCCCTGGTCGAGCGCCTCGCCGACGAGCAGGTGTGTCTCGACGTCTGCCCGACCTCGAACCTGCTGCTCGGCGTGGTCACCGACCTCGCCGACCACCCGCTCCCACGTCTGCTGTCCGCCGGGGTGCCCTGCAGCGTCAACGGTGACGACCCGCTGCTGTTCGGCTCCGGGCTGCTCGACGAGTACACCCGCTGCCGCGAGCAACTCGGCATGGACGACGCGGCGCTCGCCCGGGTGGCCGCGGACTCGCTGACCCACAGCGGCGCGCCCGACGACCTCAAGGCCGCGGGGCTGCGCGGCGTGGCGGCTTGGGTCGCCGAGGGCTGAACCCGAGGTTCAGGTCCAGGGCGGCGGCGAGAGCTACGCTGCGGCGTCGCCGTCGAAGGCAGCGCGGGACGCCTGAATCCCCTCGATGTGGCACTCCGCCCAGTCCTTGAGGGCCTTGAGCGGCTCGACGAGGGTGTGACCACGCTCCGTGAGCGAGTACTCGACGGTGACGGGGACGGTCGCCTCGACACGGCGGGTCAGCAGGCCGTCGCGTTCCAGTTCGCGCAGCGTCTGGGTGAGCATCTTCTGGCTCACGCCGGCGATGCGGCGCCGCAACTGCGGGGTGCACTTCCCGCGCCCCGACGCGGGCGAACAGGGTCTCGGCGTCGTGCTCGCTGCCCACGCTGCGGCCAGGATGCGGCGCTGGGTCAGTGACAACCGTCGCGGGTCCAGGGATACTCCCGGCAGAGGCGGTCGAAGGCCTCGTCCAGGAAGCGCAACTCGCTCGAACGCGAGGAGGCGACGCTGCCGAGGTCGCCGGGCTGGGGCGAACGCAACGATCGACACCAGGACCTCGTCCGAGAGGTCGGCCTCCCTTTGCCTCCTGGTGAGCCGGGCTGGGGCCGGCTGCGGGAGGTTGGGCGCGGACGATCGGCCGCCCGAGATCCTACCGGCCGGAGAGCCCGTCGAGGCGCGCGAGCTCGCGGCGGAAGTCCTCGGTGGAGGTGAAGCCCTTGTACACGCTGGCGAAGCGCATGTAGGCCACGGGATCGAGGGCCTGGAGCGCATCGAGGACCTCGCTGCCGACGCGTTCGCTGGAGACCTCGACCTCGCCCAGGGCGCGCACGCGCGCCTCGACCCGCGCGGC
>Ga0136616_10001086_pt1 | contig 13998 bp, 11 predicted proteins | sample AntDrymUQ2992106_2_FD_106648 | JGI IMG/M metagenome (GOLD analysis project Ga0136616, IMG submission 106648) | Polar desert sand microbial communities from Dry Valleys, Antarctica - metaG UQ299 (21.06) | ecosystem: Environmental > Terrestrial > Soil > Desert | place: Antarctica: Dry Valley...
GAAGGAGTCGACCCCCGTGATGTATCGGCACCGGTCCTCGACGAGCGGTTCCAGGGTGCCCTCCCGGTCGGTCAGCAGGTCGCTCATCTGCTGCGCTCCGGCGTGAAAGACGATGGCGGCCCTATGGCGCGGTGCGTGAAGGGCGTCGTCGAGATACTGCGCCGCAGTATCGGATGGCAGGTCTCGGACCCGGTAATACTGGTCGGTGAGTTCGACGTCTGCGACGCGGTCGAGGCGGAAGGTGCGCCAGTCGTCGCGGTCGACGTCCCACCCGCGCGACCGGACGACCGCTGCAAGCCCAACAGATACCTGAATACGACCTTCGAGAAGCGTTTCGGTCAGCCGGCCTCAGCGACAAGCAGATCGAGGGCATCCTCGGGATGTTCACCGGGTTACGCGAGGACTTCGTGCCCGAGGATGCACGCAGCATTGTCACCACTACGCCGACGACCCCGGCGGCTTGGGCCTATGAACACCTTCGACGTACAACCTGACCCGCCTAGGTCGGCGGTCCGATCTGACTGGCCTCGGTATCCTTTCGACCTGTGGGCGTGATCGTGCAGAAGTACGGGGGATCTTCGGTCGCCACCACCGAGCACATCAAGCGGGTGGCCCAGCGGATCGTGACCGCCCGCCGCGGCGGTGACAGCGTCGTGGTGGTGGTCAGCGCCATGGGCGACACCACCGACGAGCTGCGCGACCAAGCCATGCAGATCACGCCGATCCCACCCGGCCGCGAGTTGGACATGCTACTCACCGCCGGAGAGCGGATCTCCATGGCATTGTTGGCCATCGCGATCTCGACACTGGGCTTCGAGGCGAGGTCCTTCACCGGCTCACAGGCCGGGGTGATCACGACGGCCACGCATGGCAGGGCGCGGATCATCGACATCACGCCGGGCCGGATCCAGAGTGCCCTCGACGAGGGTTCGATCGCGATCGTTGCCGGCTTCCAGGGCGTCAGCCAGGACACCAAGGACATCACCACGCTGGGTCGCGGTGCCTCGGACACCACCGCGGTGGCGTTGGCCGCAGCACTGAACGCCGACATCTGTGAGATCTACACCGATGTGGACGGGATCTTCACCGCCGATCCACGGATCGTGCCCGACGCCAAGCGACTCGAGCAGGTCACCTACGAGGAGATGCTCGAGCTTGCCGCCTGTGGCGCGAAAGTGCTCAACCTGCGGTGCGTGGAGTACGCACGCCGCTACGACATGCCGGTCAGGGTGCGTTCGTCTTACTCACAACTCCCGGGCACCCTGGTGACCGGCTCGATGGAGGACCTCACGGTGGAACAAGCGATCATCTCCGGCGTCGCACACGATCGCAGCGAAGCGAAGATCACCGTTGTCGGCGTTCCGGACAAGCCCGGCGAGGCGGCGGCAATCTTCCGCTCCGTCGCGGCCGCGGAGATCAACATCGACATGATCGTGCAGAACGTCTCAGCGGCCACGACCGGCCGTACCGACATCTCGTTCACCTTGCCCAGAGACGACGGCAAGGCCGCGCTGGAAGCGTTGTCCCGGGTCAAGGAGGTCGTCGGCTTCGAGGCACTTCTGTACGACGACCACATCGGCAAGCTGAGCCTGGTCGGGGCCGGGATGCGCTCGCATCCTGGTGTTTCGGCCCGGTTCTTCGACGCCCTGGCCGACTCCGGCGTGAACATCGAGATGATCTCGACATCGGAGATCCGGATCTCGGTGATCTGCCGGGACACTGATCTCGACGTCGCCGTACGCGCGGTGCATTCGGCCTTTGAGCTCGGCGACGAAGAGACAACGGCGGTCGTGTACGGCGGGACCGGCCGATGAGTGAGCATCGCAGCGAGCGCCAGCGAGCGAGGAGCGGTGCGAATACCGAGCGGAGCGAGGCAGAAATCAAAGGATGAGCGGAGCGAGCGGGTTGACGAGACAATGATCAGGCCAAGCGGCGTGGAGGCAGTTGGATGAGCGGGCTCAATGTTGGGATCGTCGGGGCGACCGGGCAGGTCGGCACGGTGATGCGAGCCATCCTCGCCGAACGCGACTTCCCGGTCGATCAGATCCGCTACTTCGCCTCGGCGCGGTCAGCGGGCACGAGGTTGCCGTGGAAGGGCTCCGAGATCACCGTCGAGGACGCTGCGATCGCCGACCCCGCCGGACTCGACGTGGCGTTGTTCTCCTCCGGCGCCACATCCTCGCGCGAACTGGCGCCGAAGTTCGCTGCTGCAGGCGTTCTGGTAATCGACAACTCTTCGGCCTGGCGGATGGACCCCGAAGTTCCGCTGATTGTTGCTGAAGTCAATCCGGAGGCAATCAAGCTGGCCGGCAAGGGGATCATCGCCAACCCGAACTGCACCACGATGGCAGCGATGCCCGTCCTCAAGCCGCTGCACGACGAGGCCGGTCTGGTCCGGCTGATCGCCAGCACCTACCAAGCGGTCTCTGGCGGTGGCCTGGCCGGCGTGGAGGAGTTGGACGAGCAGGTCCGTGAGACTGCCGACCGGGCAACCGAATTGACGCACGACGGGTCGGCCGTACCGTTTCCGGATCCCGTGCTCTACGCCCGCCCGATCGCGTTCAACGTAGTGCCCTACGCCGGTTCGCTGCTCGAGGACGGCTCCGGTGAGACCGAGGAGGAACGCAAGCTACGCAACGAGAGTCGCAAGATTCTCGGCATTCCGGACCTGCTGGTCTCTGGGACCTGCGTCCGGGTTCCGGTGTTCACCGGCCATTCGCTCTCGCTCAATGCCGAGTTCTCCCGACCGCTCAGCGTGGCGCGGGCGACGGAGCTGCTCGCCGACGCTGCGGGAGTGGAATTGACCGACATCCCGACGCCATTGCAGGCGGCAGGAAAGGATCCCAGCTTCGTCGGCCGGATCCGGGTTGACCCCGGTGTACCCGACGGCCGCGGCCTTGCCCTGTTCGTGAGCAACGACAACCTGCGCAAGGGGGCGGCGTTGAACACCGTCCAGATCGCCGAACTCCTCGCCCGCCGCTAGCGGCGGCTCAAGGTGCGCGCGGCTCAGCGGGGCCAATCGCTGTCGGAGTACGCCATCGAGGTTCTTCGCCGAGCCGCCGAGACGCCCGCCATGGAGGAACTGGCCGAGCGAAATCCAGTCGTGGGGCGTGGCCGGGATTACCAGCACCCAGGAGGTTGTCGCCCTCATCCGGGCCGATCGCGAGGGCCGGTGACCGCTGCAACGAGGGCCGTTGTGCTCGACGCATCGGTTCTGGTGGAGTTTCTGCGTTGGTCGCCGGTCGGACAAGGCGTTGCCGCAGGTTACTCAGCGGCGGCTCCGACGCGCACGCGCCACATCTGGCTGCGGTAGAGGTGCTGAGTGCCTTCCGCTCCCTTGTCGTCTGAGCCGACGTCTCACCTGAGCGCGGGCGGCCTGCAATCGATGATCTGATGAACCTCCCGGTCACGCGTCACCCTGCCGAGCCGCTGCTGCCACGCATCTGGGATCTGCGCGGCAGCCCAACTGTGTACGACGCGACATATTGTGGCCCTTGCCGAGGCACTCGACGCTCCACTGTTGACGGCTGACCGCCGTCTGGCGCGAGCAGGCGGGCACGACGCCGAGATCCATCTCATCGACTGACCGCTGCCGGCCAAGTTGGTCAATGCTGGGATGCAATGCAGAACTCGTTGCCCTCCGGATCGGTGAGCACCGCCCAAGAATGGCCCCATTCGTCCTTGTCGGCCACGTGCGTGGCTCCGAGGTCGACGAGCCGGGCAACCTCCTTCTCGCGCGGCCCCCTGGCATCGACCAGTAGGTCGAGGTGCATCCGGTTCTTGGCCGTCTTGGCCTCTGGGACCTTGAGGAACAGGAATCTGAGTAGCGCCGCCCCAGTTCGATTCAGCGAGGCGACGTACGGTGAGGCGCCTTCGTCCACCGGGATGTCCAGTGCGGCCGACCAGAAGGCGGCGACCCTTCCCACATCGGCGCAGTCGATGGTCACGCAGCCAACGGACAGTGTCATCGGGTCTTCCCCTCGGTGGTGCTGGGCCAACGGTCCAGCGGCCAGCAGATGTCGGTTCGATAGCGCTCGGAATCGTCGTGGTCGGCCGGGCTGATGACGTAGGCCTCACGTACCTGCAGGTCGGCGGAGACGGCATGTTCGGCGACCCAACGGCCGAGGAGCTGATAGGTGTCGGCTATCGAGTCGTAGCCGCCGTGGTGGGTCAGGACAGCGACTGTCGCAGCCGGCACTTCACCCAGTGCCATCGGCCCGCGGTCATCGGGTAGCTGGGCCTCTGCAGCGATGGGTACGTAGGCGACGACTTCTTCCACATCGTCGACCACTGGTGGGTACAACGCTCCCGACGGGCCGTTCGGCCGCACCCCGAGCCGGCCCAGCAGTGCGTACAACGCGGCGTACGCGGTATCGAGGAAGGACGGAAAGTCGGCTTCGCGGACCTGACCGCGATACTCAACGATCTGGATCGCTGGTTCGTCGCGGACATACACCGGGGTGAGACTCGCGGGATGCTCGATGCTGGAGTGGATCTCGTCGACGGCCTGCGCGATCCGGGCCAGCCGCTCCTGGAGCAACTCCCCGTGCCCGGTGAGGATCTTGCGGGTCCGATCCGGGTCCCTTGCGCGCAAGATCTCGCCGACATCGGACAACGGCAGGTCGAGGGCTCGAAGGCGCCGGAGCACAGCGGCATCGGCGAGCTGGGTGGCCAGATAGGCGCGGTAGCCGGTTGCCGGGTCGACCTTGGCGGGCACCAGGATCCCGGCCGCGTGATAGGCCCGCAGCGCCTTGATCGACAGCAGACTCGCCCGCGAGAACGTTCCGATCGACATCAATCCGTTCGCCATGGCATCCAGTTTTCGGTCTCCCTCAGGGGGAGAGTCAAGGTGGCTGGTCAGCCGGGTGGAACGCGGCGCAGGCAGAAGTCCAGTGCGACCGACACTTGGCGGATCGTCTCCTCGATCACGAGGCTGCCGTGGCCGGCGTCGAAGCGATACACCTCATGATCATGACCGCGCTCGGCGAGAGCAGCGAGGTAGTTCTCGATCTGGCGCAGTGGGCAGCGCGGGTCGTTCGCCCCGGCCATCACCATGACCGGTGCCCGTACGGCATCGACGTAACTGATCGGCGAGGAGCGCCGATAGACGTCCTCGATCTCGGTCGGCGAGCCGCCAAACAGCGCCCGGTCGAAGGCCCGAAGGCCCTCCATCTCGTCTTCGTAGGCGGCGAGATAGTCCGCCACCGGGACCTCGGCCACTCCGGCAGCCCACCGCTGCGGCTGGGTGCCCAGTCCGAGCAGGGTCAGGTAGCCGCCCCAGGAGCCACCGGTGAGGATGCACCGGCTCGGATCGGCCAGACCTGAGGAGAGCGCCCAGTCGTGCACCGCCGCGATGTCGTCGCACTCGGTCAGGCCCGGCCGCCCGGTCAGCGCATCGCGCCAGGTCGAGCCGTACCCGGTCGACCCCCGGTAGTTCACGTGTACGACTGCGTAGCCGGCCTCGGCGTACGCTGCTCGCCGCGCACGGTAGGAGTCCTCGTCCGAGGACTCCGGACCACCGTGGATCAGGAACGCGGTCGCGTACGGCGCCGTACCGCGCGGTGGGCGTGCCACGAGGGCATGGATTGCCCCACCCGGGCCGTCGACCCAGACATCCTGCACTGGAAAGGCTTCCGGTGCGGTCTCGCCGCGTGCGGCGAGGACCACCCCGCCGCCGATAGCTCGGATCGACGGCGGTTGCACCGAAGAGGACCAAGCGATTTCGACCGTTCCGTCCGGGCGAGCAGCAGCCCGACTGACCACGCCGGGCGGAGTCTCCAAGCGCTGCAAGGACTTCGTGCCGAGGGTGTAGCAGTAGAGTTCGGTACGCGCGGTGTGGTCGTGACCGACGAGCAGCGATGTCCCATCGGCGTACCAGCTGCCGGTCAGCTCACCGGGCAGGTCGAGCACGATCTCGGTCTCGGTGTCAGCGGCCACATCCCAGATCAGCAGCTCGGGTCTGCCTCGACGCTCGTGGCTCACCAGAAGCTTCGAATCCCCGACAACGGGTGCGAAACCCAGGCTGGAGAGCCCGAGATCGGCACCGTCCCACTTCTCGGCAAGAAGTGAACCATCCATTGTGGCCAAGATGCGCAGCGCTGTATGTCGAGCATCACCGTGCTCGGAATGCTCTATGGCCACAACGGTTTCGTCGCGAGACAACCCGCCGACGGAAGCCGACTCCGCGTGTTCGTACAGCACGGCCGCCGATCCCTGGTCCGACCGCGAGCAGAGGATCTGGGTGCCATCGTCAGTGCTGCGCCCGATGACGGTGATCCGGTGACCGATGCTCAGACCGGCCGAGTACGCCGGCTGCACCCCGGCAGCAGCGGGCCGGTCAGCACCCCCACCGAAGGGCTGCACAAGCCATTCACCCCACTCGTCACCGTCGGTGTCGGCGAACCACCAGATCGAGTCGCCGTCGGGCGACAGTGCGCCCGACAAGGTGCCGTTCGGTCGATCTGTCACCTGCCGGTGCGTGTCCTCGGCGCGGTCCCAGGCATAAACCTCGACGGTTCCGGTCTCGTCGGACAGGTAGATGCACCGGTCCGGTGCGTCCGGTGCCCAATCGGGCAGGGTGATTCGCGGCGCCCGAAACCGAGCCTGCCAGCGCGCGTTCGTAACGGAGTCGAGTCCGGACACATCGGCTGCGGCGGCGGGATTAATCGTCACGCTGATGCACGCTAGTCGCCGTACATGTGGACCGGTTCTGCTCCCCAACCGTTGCTGTGCAAGCCGGTTCGGCACGGTACGGACCGACTGTGACGTACGAAACATCCGTAATCTGGTAATTATCGGTTGCGAAGCGTCTGTCGATGGCCGTAACCTCGCCCGTAGATGAAACGGAACGGTTCCGTTTCACTTGTGACGTTGGGGCCGGTCGATCCGATGATGAGCCGCAAGCAGGCAGCCCGAGCTGCCGTGTCGGTGGGCTCAGCTGTCAGCGCCGTCGTCGCGAACCGGCGTCCACGGGTCGAGGGCGATCGGGAGACCGAAATTCTCGACGCAGCGGTGCGGGTGCTGGCCGATGTCGGCTACGACCGGCTCACCATGGACACCGTCGCCCTGGAAGCGCGGGCGAGCAAGGCGACGTTGTACCGGCGGTGGCAGAACAAGGCAACGCTGGTCGTCGATGCTGTCTCGCGGGCGAAGGGCATCCCACCACCCGACATGCCCAGCACCGGAAGCCTGCGCGGTGACCTGCTTGTCAGCTGGTGCGGTCGGGAGGGTTGGAGCTCGACCCTGCCGATGTCGGTGATGGGCGGCTTGATGACCGCACTGCACACTGATGAAGTACTCGGAGCAGCCTTCCGGGAGATCTTTCTGAGGCCGCGACAGGCGTTGGCGCGCAGGGTCTTCGAGAATGCCCTCGAGCGCGGCGAGATTGCCGACGGCGTCGACCTGGACCTGATGATGTCGCTACTGCCCGCCATCTGTGTCCATCAGGAGTTCGTACTCAACCGGACCCTCGACGATGCCTTCGTCGAGCGGGTCATCGACACCGTCGTGCTGCCCGCCTGCCATGCCCAACCGGCCGCAACCCAGACCGGCGCCAAGCCGGTCAGAAATGTCCGATCAGCTAAATAGACACAACCACGAATCCGCAACTCCTAGAGGAACAAGGAACACCATGTCAATCGCCTCCCCACCCGTCCCGGCCGAGCCGCCCGCAGCCGCCGCTGCGCGCACGCCCAGCCCCCGCCTCGGACTCGCGCTGGTTCTGCTGACCGGTGCCCAGTTGATGATCGTGCTCGACGCAACGATCGTGAACATCGCCCTGCCCTCGGTCCAGACCGAGCTGAACTTCACCCCCGAGAACCTCTCCTGGGTGGTCACCATCTATGCCATCACCTTCGGCGGTCTGTTGCTGTTGGGCGGCCGGCTCGGTGACGTTCTCGGTCGGCGGAAGGTGTTCATCGCCGGCGTTCTGCTCTTCTCCCTGGCCTCGCTGCTCGGCGGCCTCGCACAGGCCGAATGGCAGCTGCTGGCCGCCCGAACCCTGCAGGGTGTCGGTGCTGCGGCAGCCGCGCCGACCGCGCTGGCCCTGGTGACCACCACGTTCCCGGCCGGACCTGCCCGCAATCGGGCCTTCGCCGTTTTTGCTGCCATGTCCGGTGCCGGCGCTGCCGTCGGTCTGATCCTCGGTGGTGCGCTGACCGAGGTTTCCTGGCGCTGGACGATGTTCATCAACGTTCCGATCGGCCTGCTGATCGCGTTCGGAGCGGTTCGGGTCCTGACCGAGTCACCGCGCCAGCACGGCCGGTTCGACCTGCCCGGTGCCTTCACCGCAACTCTCGGTCTGGTGTCGCTGGTCTACGGCCTGACCCAGAAGGGGCAGCCGAATTCGACCTGGACGGAGTTCGGGGTCCTCGCGCCGATCGCTCTGGGCGTGGTGCTGCTGGCGGCGTTCCTGCTCATCGAGTCGCGCGCGCGTCAGCCCCTGTTGCCGGTCCGGATCGTCGCGGACCGGACCCGCGGAGTCAGTTTCGTCGTCATGCTGATCGTCGGCGCGTCGATGTTCGCGATGTTCTTCTTCCTGGCGCTCTACATCCAGCAGGTGCTCGGCTTCACCCCGCTGGAATCGGGCCTGGCGTTCCTGCCGTTCAGTTTCGGGATCATCGTCGCTGCGCAACTCGCCTCGACGCTGGTGGCCCGGACGGATCCGAGATGGATCGCGGGCGTCGGGGCGCTGATCGCTGGCGGCGGCATGCTCGGCTTCGCCCAACTCGAATATGACTCCACTTATCTGGGAGATCTGCTTCCCTGGATCCTGGCGATGTCCTTCGGACTGGGTCTGGTCTTCATTCCGCTGACGCTGACCGCAGTCAGCCGGGTCGAGGCCAACGACTCGGGCGTGGGCTCGGCGGTGCTCAACACCGTCCAACAGGTCGGTGGCGCGCTGGGTCTGGCGATCTTGGGCACGGTGGCAGCCAACGCCGCGGCGAGCAAGGCAACCCAGTTGATGGCTGGTGCGGCATCAGCACCGGCACCGGGCAGCGCCGAGGCAGCCGCAGCAGCCCAGGAGCAGTTCGCACACATCGTGCAGACGTACGGATTCACGCAGGCCTTCATCGTCGCAGCGAGCATGCTCGGGGTGGCTGCCGTGATCACGTTCTTCGGGTTGAACATCCGGCACGAGGATCTTGCCACCGACGGGGCGGACTCCACCCCGGTCGCCGCCTAGACCGAACTGAACGCCGACCGGCCATGCTCCCGAAGAGCGTGGCCGGTCGGCGTCGATGTCAGTGGCTTGGCGCGGGACCGTGCTGCGGCTAGTCCGGGGCTTGGCCGCAGTCGCGGGCAACCGAAAGCTGGTGGCACGCGGCCGCATCGATCAACGATCGGAGGGCCGGCTGATCGACGTCGTCGAGCCCGGTGAGCTTGAGGCTGCGCATCGACAGCGTCCCGGCAACTTGCCTGCCACCCGTGTCCGGCAATAGTCCGTCCGGATCAGACAGGTCTGCGCCGTGATAGAAGCCGAGGGTGACGTGGCCCTTGAACAGCATGAGGTAGGCGAACTGCTCGGTGAACTTCTTCGGCCCGATGCCCCACCCGACGGAGCGCTGTTTGGGCCACACGACCTCGATGGTCGCCGGAAATATGTCGAAGATCAGACTACGTACGCCGGCGGCCAACTGCTGGATCTCCTCAGCGGAGGCAGACATCGCGTCCCGGAAGGTCTGGTCATTCGCCAGTCCGTCGCGGTTCACGATGCCAGCGGCCTGTGCCATCGCCGGTGCCTCCCGTGCAAGGACCGAAAACGGCCTGGCCTGAAGCTTGCCGGGAGCCTCTGACCGGACCGTCATTTTCAGTCGGGGTGACAGGATTTGAACCTGCGGCCTCTTCGTCCCGAACGAAGCACGCTACCAAGCTGCGCCACACCCCGAGGACCTCAGCGAGTCTAACCGGCCGCCTACGGCCGTATGGATCAGGGCCGCGGTCACCGCTCGACGAGGGTCAGCAGGGTGGCCTCCGGGGGGCAGGCGAAACGCACCGGAGCGTAGGGCGAGGTGCCCAGCCCGGCCGAGACATGCAGCCAGGTATCGGGTGCCCAGCGGTGCAACCACCGTGCCCGGCGTCGGTCGATGCCGCAGTTCGTGACCAGTGCTCCATAGAACGGGACGCGCAATTGACCGCCGTGGGTGTGGCCGGCCAGCACCAGGTCATAGCCGTCGGCGGCAAAGCGATTGACGACTCTCGGTTCCGGGGAATGGGTGAGCCCGATCCGCAGGTCCGCCGCAGGATCTGCGGCACCGACCACGTCGGCGTACCTGTCATAGCGCAGATGCGGATCATCGACCCCTGCGAAGGCGATCTGTCGTCCATCGGCCTTGGTCAGTCCGCGCGTGTTGGTGAGGTCCAGCCATCCAGCAGCCGTCATCGCATCGCGCAGCGGTTGCCAGGACAGCTTCGTACCGTGTATCCGCTTGTGATCGGGCCAGAAGTACTTCAGCGGATTCTTGGGCCGAGGGGCCCAGTAGTCGTTGCTGCCCAACACGAAGGCTCCCGGCCGTTCCAGCAGCGGGGCAAGCGCGGACAGGGTAGGGGGCACGGCATCGTGGCCGGCCAGGTTGTCACCGGTGGTGATGACCAGGTCGGGGTCGAGGTCGTCGAGGCGGCGCACCCAGTCCTGTTTGCGGCGCTGTCCCGCGGTCATGTGCAGGTCGGAGATGTGCAGGACCCGCAACGGCGCGGATCCGGGCTGGAGGACTGGGACGTCGAAGCGGCGCAGCGTGAACCTGTTCCGCTCAACCAGGCCGGCGTAGGCCGTCACGGCGCCGCCCAAGCCGATCACCCCGGCGATCACGGCGTAGGTCGGGCGCATCCCGCGAGCCTACGCAAGCGGTCCGGCCGGGCCTGCCACTAACGTCTGGTGCCGTGAGCACCCTCAAGGAACAACTGCGCTCAGACCTGACGGCGGCAATGAAAGCCCGCGACGAGCTGACCCGAGCCACTCTGCGGATGGCCCTGGCGGCCGTCCAGACGGCGGAGGTCTCGGGTGCGCAGGCACGGGACCTGGCCGACGAGGAAGTGCTGGCGGTGATCCGCCGCGAGGCGAAGAAGCGACACGAGTCCGCCGACATCTACCAGGCGGCCGGCCGGCCGGCGCTGGCTGACCGGGAACTCGCCGAGGCCGGCGTGCTGGAGGCATATCTGCCGAGGCAACTCGACGATGCCGCCGTACGCGCCCTCGTGACGGCTGCGATCGCCGAGTCCGGGGCGAACGGTCCCCGGGACATGGCCAAGGCCATGGGCGTGGCCAAGCAGAGCGCGAGGGCCGAGGTCGACGGGAAGCGGCTGTCGGCCGAGGTCAGCCGACAGCTTCGCGAATCGACCTGACCCCGCCGATCGACCGGTTCTCGAGGACCGAGGTCGCTACCCGCCTGGTCCGGGGAATCCGGGGGGAAGGGTCGTCGGTGGGGCGGGGCGGCCGGGTGGAGGCTGGGGGTCTGGCCGAGGCGGCGGTTGAGGCGGAGGCACCTGACTTCCGTCGCTCACGTTGACGGTGACGTTCTGACCGACCGCCACCCGGTCGCCACTGGACGGGTTGATCGAGGTGACGATCCCCGACGGTCTGGGTCCAGCCACCGTGCGTACGACGGGGTTGAGTCCCTGACCACGCAGCGCTGCTTCGCACGTGGACTGACTGAATCCCACGCAGTTGACCCGCAGCGTGGTCGTATTGCCGTTAATGTAGAACGGGTCGCCGGGCGGGAACACGCCGACCGGCATGGTGGCCAGGATCGGTTGCATGGCCGTTCGCCAGATCTCGGCGCCCTTGCCGCCACCGAAACCGCCGACGTCCTGGTTCACCACCGGGTTGTAAACCATCACACTGCCGACCAACTGTGGAGTCCAGCCGACGAAAGCCACCGAGAAGTTGTTCTGGCTGGTCCCGGTCTTGCCGGCGATCTGGCGACCCGGGATGTAGGCGTTGGACCCTGTTTGGCCGGGGAAGCCGGGTTCGACATCCTTGCGCAGCACCTCGTTCAGGGTGGCGGCCAGGCCCGGAGGAATCGATCCCGGGGTGCAGTTGGAGGCGTCGACGTAGGGGCTGCCGTCCTCTTTCAGGAGCGGCTGGCCGTTGCGGTCGTAGATCTGCTCCACCGGCGTGGGGTAGCACCGGGTTCCGTTCGCGGCCAGGGTTGCGTAAGCGGTCCCCAGCGCGAGCGGGCTGGTGGCCTCAGCACCGAAGGTGAACGAACCACGGTTCTCGGCGATGATCTGGTCGGCGGTCGCATCGATGCTGTAAAGGCCCATCCGCTGGGCCATCCGGACCGGCTCCTCGACGCTGCCGAGCGCATCTTCCAGCGCCAAGAAGTAGGTGTTGGACGACATGTAGAGCGCTTTTTCCAGCGTCAGCGTCTGCGGGTAGTTGCGGCTCGCGTTCTCCACGTCGTACGGCTTGGTGCCGTCCTTGTACACCGTCGAGACGTACGGATTGGGCGTGGTCTGGGTGTAGAAGATGGACATCTGGCGTTCCAAGGCGGCCGCGGCGACGAAGACCTTGTACGTGGAGCCCGCTCCGGCCGACGCCACGGTCGGAAGATTCACCGTCGTCTGGCGCGGATCCGTGGCGGTGTTGGGCCCGAAGATCCGGTTCACCGACAGCGCCCGAACCTTTCCGGTGCCCGGCTCCTGCAGGGTGAAGACCCCGGCCCGGGAATCCTCCAGCGCCAAGGTGTTCAGCACCGCGGCATCGCCGGCGGCCTGCGCGTTGACGTCTACCGTGCTGACGATCGTCAGCGAGCCCTGCTTCAGTAGTGCGGCCGGAATCTGCAGCTTGCCGGTGAGGTGCTTTTCCAGGAAGTCACAGAAGAACCCGCTGACCGTCGCCTCGTAGCATCCGCGTCGCGGTGCCTCCCCCGGAGCCAGTGTGATCGGTGTCGCCTTGGCTGCCTCGATCTCTGCGGCCGGAGCGAAGCTGGCGTCCTGCATCCGGTCCAGCACCAGATCGCGCCGGGCGGTTGCGGCTTCCATATCGACCGCCGGGTCGTAGTCGAACGGGCTCTGCACCAGGCCGGCCAGCATCGCCGCCTCGGGCAGGGTCAGGTCAACCGGGATCTTGCTGAAGTAGGTCCAGGCAGCGGCTTTGATTCCGTAGGCGCCCTGTCCGAAGTAGGCGATGTTCAGGTAGCGCGTGAGGATCTCGTCCTTGCTCAGATCCTCCTCGACAGCCAGTGCCAGTCGGGCCTCGCGCAGTTTTCGGGCCACGCTCTGCTCGGTCGCAGCGTCCCGCTCCTCTTCGGTGTCTGCGGAGTACTCCAGGGTGAGCTTCACCAGCTGCTGGGTGATCGTCGAGGCACCCTCCTGGACCTCGCCGGCGGCGGCGTTCGTGACCAGGGCTCGGAGCACGCCCTGCACGTCCAGGCCGTTGTGTGAATAGAACCGAACGTCCTCGGTCGCGACGACCGCCCGCTGCATGACCTCGGGGATTTCCTCGATGGTGGCCGGTACGCGATAGAAGTCGTAGAAGTAGGTCAGCGGCGTCACGCCGTCGGAAGCCAGAACGGTCGTGATCCCCGCCAGGGGCTCGTCGGCAAGTTCCTCGGGGACCTGCTGAAGCATCGTGGTGGCGTTGCGCGCAGCCAGGCCGGGCCCACCGACCCATGGCAGCAAAAGCCCCGCCACCACCGCACCGGACAGCACGATGGCCAGGACCATTTGACCTGCGGCGCCGAGGCGGCGCTGGGTGGATTCCGACATCGCGTTGGAGTTTACGCAGGCGGTCTGTTGGATGCCCGTCTCGTGCGTGTCTTTGTCGAGCTCCGCGAAGGTATCGGCGCGGTGAGGTGGGCGCCGATCTCGCGAAGCGCGTCCAGGTCGTACACGTCCTGAGCTGACGCGGGAACCGAACGAACCGGCACCTCGGGATGCGCGCTGGCGAACTGGCGGGCCAGCCGCTGCTCGTGGGCGTTGGTCCGCATCCGCTGCGCGTGTACCTGCAGCAGCGACGCGGCCAGCACCGCGTCCCGGCCGCCGACCGACGAGAGGGTC
>Ga0136616_10001087_pt1 | contig 13994 bp, 18 predicted proteins | sample AntDrymUQ2992106_2_FD_106648 | JGI IMG/M metagenome (GOLD analysis project Ga0136616, IMG submission 106648) | Polar desert sand microbial communities from Dry Valleys, Antarctica - metaG UQ299 (21.06) | ecosystem: Environmental > Terrestrial > Soil > Desert | place: Antarctica: Dry Valley...
CGGGTGCGCCTACTGGAGGATCGCCGACGAGTCTTGCTCTGAGAGCACGCTCAGGCGTAGGCGCGACGAGTGGATCGAGGCCGGGCTGATGGAGAAGCTCAGGGAGATCTCCCTCGAAGCTTACGACCGCTTCATCGGCCTCGAACTGGCCGACCTGGCGGTGGACGGGTGCATGACCAAAGCCCCTTGCGGCGGCGAGAAGGCGGGCAGGAGCCCGGTAGACAGGGGGAAGCAGGGCATCAAACGTTCGAGCGTTGTCGACGCAGAGGGCATCCCCCTCGGGATCGTCGTGGCACCGGCCAATCGCCACGACTCGCCGCTCTTAGGCGAGACTCTGGATGCTGTGGAGGTGCTGGGGGAGCTGCCCGATCGAGCGAGCGTCCACCTCGACCGCGGCTACGACTCCGAGGCCACCCGCCGGCGCCTGAAGGACCGCGGGCTGACAGCCGTGATCTCCGAGAAGGGCAAGCCGGCCCCGCTGGCGGCAACGAAGCGGTGGGTGGTGGAGCGCACCAACTCGTGGCACAACGCCCATAAGAAGCTGGTGTGGTGCACCGAACGGCGAGGGCGGGTCATCGACTTCTGGTTCACCTTTTCCGAGGTGGTCATCATTGTGGGGCGACTCGTCCGAAAAGCTTGGACACTATACCGTTGGGAGACTCGACCTTCCCGTCGACCATGACCTATGGCCGCAAGCTCTAAGTAGCCTCCGCCTCCAGGATAGAAATACCTGCGCCGGTGTCGATTTCGCGCTGGAACAGGAAGCCCGACCGGGCCAGGAGTGCCTCGTACTCCTGCCGGGTGCGTTGCCGACCGCCGAGCAGCGTCAGCATGTGGATGTCCAGCATCTTCGACCAGTCGGGTCCGGGATCGTCGGGGACGATCGTCTCGATCACCAGCAACTTAGCGTGCGGCGGGGCTGCCCGCCGAACCGCCTGTAGAATGGCGACGGACTCTTCATCTCCCCAATCGTGGATTATCTCCATGAGCAGGTACGCGTCGCAGGTCGGCAGAGCATCGTGGAAGAAATCACCTGCCTGGAGGGTCAGTCGCTTCGAGGCTATGCCTTCAGCCTCCTCGATCACGTGCGGCAGCTCGAAGAGGACGCCTTCGGCACTCGGCACGGCATCGTCGAGGACGGCGTGCAACAGGTGCCCACTGCCACCGCCGATGTCGCCGATCAGGCCGAAGCCCGAGAAGTCGTATGAGGCGAGGATCCCGGCGATCGCGCCCTGCGCCTTGGCGGCCATCGCCGCGTTGAATACGTGGCCCTCCTCCGGGCGTTGCGCAAGGTACGCCCAAAACCCCTCCTGGAACACCGTTTCCGCAGCCGGCAGACCGGTCCTCACGGAATGCTCCATCGCCTCGAAAGTCGCCCAGAAGACTGGCAAGCCAAACATCCGTGCGAACGCACGCATGGACTGAGGGTGGTCGGTCCGCAGCAGCCGCGAAGCGGGCGAATGGCGGAACATGTCACCCTGCATCTCGAACACGCCGTGTGCCGCAAGAAGGCGTAGGACGCGGCCAAGCGCGTCGGGGTGGGTACCGACGGACTCCGCGAGGTCGGTGGCCGTTCGGGGCGTCTCGTCCAGCGCATCCGCGACGCCGAGGTCGGCGACCACGTGCAGGCTTCGCGGCAGGCAATAGCCGCCCGCGATTTGTTGCAACGTGGCGAACGGATTTGGCTCGACCCCGGCACGCTGCTCGCGGGGCGTTTCTTTCATTTCCATAGTCTTTCTCCTCTCTATCCTTGCGGTGGGCCGGGAGGGCCGACGACCTCGACGCCCTACTGAGCGAGAGCGGCGACCATCGCCGCCACATCCGGTGGCCCTTCGGGTGGGGGAGGTAGCGTGAGTTCCCGAGCGGGTTCGCTGAGACCAGGGGGACGGAAAAACTCCTCGAAACCGCCGGGTGTGACAAGGACGAGCATCCGGATCACGTCGGTCTCGAAGGTGTACGAATGGGGGGCGCCGCGCGGCGCGAGAACGAACGTGCCGGGGGTGGCTTCAAAGGTCTCGTCGCCTATGTAGAAAGAGATACCGCCTTCGAGGACGTGGAAAGCCTCGTCCTCCCGGCTGTGGATGTGGCGCGGCGGCTCGGCGCCTTTGGGCGACAGGCTCTCTACCAAGCCGAACCGCCCGCCGGTCCCCTCCGAGTCGGCCAAGACGGTGAAGAGGCAGCCCAGGTACCAGCGCGAGTCCTCCAGGCTCGTCCGGCGCGCGTATGGCGCTGTTGCTTGCGGTTCGGTCGTCATGGGGTATTCCTTTCTTGTATCGGGCGTGATTCGCTTCGAGTCGCGCATACGGTTTGGCGGCCTCGTCTCCATTCATGTCGCCCGCGTTGTGCCGATCTTCGTAGCATCCGGGGTCGGCCCCGCCTCGGCTCGCATCCAGAGTTCGACAACGCCCGCGCGAACCGCTTCGGCTCCGCCACGTGCGGCGGGTCGAGGTGATGCTGTCCCTCATAGACCTCCACTCCGTTCCTGCTATACTCGAGTATATGTACAGGCATCCTTATATTACGCCATCCTTAGCAAATATGTCAATCCCCCGATGACGGACTCTCCTCACGGCCTTCCCTCGAGCGCGCTGCTCCGCACCGCCTATAACGCGTTGGCGGCCCGCATCTACGCGTCCGTTGTGTCCGGCACCGACTTCGATGACCTGCGCCCGTCCCACGGCAACGCCATGGAACAGCTGGAGCTCGAGGATGGGCTACGCCTCACCGACCTGGCCGCTCGCGCGGGCATTACCGCGCAGTGGATGGGCAAGCTTGTCGACGACTTGGAGGCTAAGGGCTACCTCGAGCGGCGACCGGACCCGGACGACCGGCGCGCCAAGCGCATCTACCTGATCGACAGGGGACGAAAGAACGCCCGCGTAGGCAAGCGCGCCACAGCCGACGTGGAGAACTACCTGGCAGAGCTTTTGGGACAGCAACGTTACCACCTTTTACGGCGCGCCCTCGAGGACATCATCGCCGCGGAGGCAGACGATGACGGACCGCGCTAACACGTAGGGGGCCGCACCGGTAGGCATGAGACGTGCTCCTTCATCAGCGACAAAGGGCCATTCGATCCGCTTTGGAGTTGCCAGGTGCAGAAAGTTGTCAGCCTATTGGCGCAAGCTCTAAGCTTGCGTTTTAACCACGAGGAGTTTTGCGATGAGCTTTATGTCCATCGCAAAACTCCTCGTTTGCTCTCTTCGCGGACTCAAGCGGCCTTTTTGATCGCCGGGTAGCGTTTGGCTCGGCCAGAACGGCGGCCTTTCGGCCTTCCGGGCGACCTCCCGCAGGGTTTCGGCGGCTTCGCGGGCGTCCCCAGTTCCGCCAAAAGCGCCGAAACGGCGCGGTGGACCCGGATCGGTGTCAGGCGTCCGGGGGCGTAGCGGCGCTCCCAGGGCAGCCGCCGATCCGCAACGCACGCCCGCGCCAGCCTGAGCTGGGTGAAAGCGGCCAAGACCAGCCACGTCCACCGGTCGGCCTGCTCGGGGTGGCGCACCCGAGGCGTGGTCCATCCCAAAGCCTGTTTGAGGAAGCGGAAGGTGTGCTCCAGGTCGAAGCGCCGCACGTAGGCGCGCCACAACAACCCTAGGTTCGGTGCCTCCCCTTCGGGACCGTGCCACCACAGCCACAGGACTCGCGGCTCGCGCCGCCGCTCGCCGCGAGGCAGCCGCTCAACCTCCACCAGAACCAGCGTCCCGCGCACTATGGGCAAGGGTTTGCGGGTGCCCCGTCCTTCGTGAGCCCGGATCTTCGGATGCAAGTTCGCCCAGGCGCGCACGCGCACCGCTCCGTAACCGGCGTCCTCGCATGCGTACTCCGTAGAGGGTTCGGGCCAGGTGCTCGGGTCCGCGCACTTCATCTTCGGCCCGTGGCGACGTGGCCGTCCAGTGGGGGCGAGCGGGCCAGCGAGGCTCGGATCGGCGTAGAAGCGACGCCCCGCCCGCAAACGGACGAGGATCTGGCACGGAGTCCCCTCCTCCAGCCCCTGCTGCACCTTGACGGGATCGTAGCCCGCGTCGAAGACGAACAGGGGAGCGGCCCCCTCCTCCTCGGGCGACCGGCGCAGAAACGCTTTCACCTGCTCGGCGGCCACCTCGTTGGCGTCCCGCGCGGGGCGGACGCGCTGCACGTCCACAGGGGCGGTCCAGCTCTCGCGGACGAAGTTGAGCCTGGCGATGAACTGGTAGGCCCAGCCGGCCACGATCGGCTGGCCGGCGGAGTGGCGGGAAGGATGGTAGTAGAAACCGCGCTCGGGGCTGGCCTCCGCGTCGCAGCGGGGCCACACGCTCACATCCACAGCGTAGACGGGGTGTTTGTCCCCGCCCCCGGCAAGCGGGTTGCGGGCGAGCACTCCCCGAAGTGCCTCGGCGTCGATTCGTCCCCGGTCCAACGCGGCGTAGAGGCTTCCCCAGCTGCGGCGATGCGGCGCTTCGAGGCTCAGGTGGACGGCGGAAGGGACGCCATCGGCGCTGAGGAGGGCGTCGGTGAGTTCGAAGAGGGCGTCGGCCCTGCGGTGGAGGCATTCGTAGACATTCGTAGAGTGAGTGGCGGAAGGCGCGAAGAGCGTCGGAGGGTTCCATGATGCGCCCATCATGCGCTCGCCGACAGCTTCCCGCATCCTTTACCCGCCAGCGGAGTTAAAACGCAAGCTAAGTAGCCCTGGCCCCTCGTCGTACTATCGGTTAGAAGTTGTTGGCCAGCATCATACGCTCGTCGTGCAGCCAGAACCAATTATTGAAGACGGTGAGCCACTGGTAACCTGTAGGAGGAGGATTAACGCATGCACTCCTCGTGGAAGCCTGGGATAACGCGGGCTGCCAGGCTCCCCGTTCAGGTGCATCGTGTAGCGAGGCGGCTGCCCGCACCTCGGGCACCGTGCGAAGGCGTCCTCCACGTGGTCGACTCCCCTGAAGTAACGATGCCAGTTATCTACCTGGCACTCCGGGCACTCGTCCCATTCGCGGGGCTCGGAGAACGGGGCCGCCTTCACGACCCCATCCTCTCTAAGCAGCTCCACTGCGCGTCGAGGAACATATTCCCCGGTAGGCAGCGGACGTGATACATCTGCCCGCTCTCCCTGTCGCGCACCAGCGGGAACCCGGTCCCTTCGCTGACACTGCCGGACGGCTCGCCGCAACCCGCGCAACAGCGGGGTTCACGAGGAACCTTTCCTTCCGGTCGCCGTTCGGGGGCAACTTCTGGGGTTGTCTCTCCTATAATGTGGCTGTGGGCCATCGAGGGACACCTCCTTTGGTCTTGGCCTCGGAGTGAGCTTGCAGGCGACTCCGGGGCCTATTTGCGTCTACGGGCGTATTGTATCAACAATGTATCTACAATGCAACAATAAACTTGACATAACTCATGTGCTCGGCTAGAATCCCTACTAGTAAAGGCTATCGCCAACGGAAAGTAGAGGGCATGAGCACCACACTAACGAGGTTGGATACAATACCTCTTCGAATGAGGTTTCTAAGCGAAGAACTGTTGCGGTTGCGGAAGGAATCGTTCCTGTCGCAACGCGACCTCGCCCAGAAAGCTGGTGTCAGCCCCACCACCATCATGCACCTTGAGACAGGTGAGAGCGTTGATCCGCGCCTTTCGACTGTTCGCAAGGTCGCAGAGGCTCTAGGGGTTGACCCCAACTCACTCGTAGATCGCAGCTAATCATGACCATAAATCCCACCGACTGTCTACAAGATGAATCACAGTTGTCTACCTCCGTTCAACAGAAGACCAAGAAGTGTTCGGGCTGCGGCGAGACCAAGCCGGTTGACGATGTTCACTTGCGAAGCGACGGCAAAGGTTTACGCTCCAAGTGCAAGCCATGTCACCGCGCCGACGGCAGGCGACGCTGGAACGCAAGCGCGACACAAACCCAGCGGGACCGCAGCTACGACGGCTGGCTCCGCCGCACGTACGGCATTTCGCTCGTAGACTACAACGCGCTGGCGCAGGCCCAGGGCTGGGTGTGTGCCATCTGCGGGCTCAACCCCAGGGTGGTCAACGCCGACAAAAGCCGACAGGCCCACAGACTTCACGTTGACCATTGCCACGCAACCCGGCGTATACGGGGGCTTCTCTGTAACCTGTGCAATACGTCTATCGCGCCGCTGGAGACGGACCGGGGCTGGTTACGCAACGCGCTCGCGTACTTGAATCGCCTTGAGCCCTCCGACCTCCTCGAAGACTGAGCGCGGTCACGGTGAACGGACCGGACTACGCGGTTATCGACATGGGACACGACACCCCTTGCTGGATCTGGACGAGGGGAACGCACAACGGCTACGGAAGCACCTGTAGCGGCGAGCTTGCTCATAGGACATTTTACGAGGCCGCAAAGGGGCCAATACCCGACGGTATGGTGCCCGACCATCTGTGCCGCCATACGTTGTGCGTGAATCCGAACCACCTGGAATCTGTCACCTCCTTAGAGAATTTGCGGCGCGCTCGCGTCGAAGTCAACGCGGAAAGATTGAGGGCGCTGAGAGACAGTTGGGTTTTTTCGAGAGCCATGCTCGCGGACAGGGCCCGCGTGTCCAAAAGCACGATCTACAACCTAGAACACGGCAAGACTCGGGCGAACCCCTCAACCCTCCGCAGGCTCGCTAAGGCGCTATCCGTAGAACCTTCGGAGCTTATCGCTTGAAATAGGAAAGCCCCCTTGCGTGGGCTTCGCCTGGTCTTGAGCGTTACCTGACAGCTAACTTCAGGCAGACCAGGGTTTGTTCACGGAAACCCATTGTATGGGTCGGACACGACAATACTCCTATTCAGCAGGAACCTCTGCGGTCGCCAGCCCGCCTAACTATACGTAGCGCGCCCGAACTGAGTTTCGTACCCCGTTTTACCAAACAAAGCCATTTCTAGACGCCTTCCCTGGAGACACCAGAGACGTCCACGTCTAGGGCGATGGGTGGCAGGACGTGGCCCTTGGTGTGGCGGGCGGCTTGAAGACGCTGAAGCTCGTGCAGGGCCTTATAGAGGCTCTGCCATATCGCCGTTTCGTAGCGGGATAGTTTCGAAAAGGCGTTGGCCTGGGATGCATCCCGCATGAAGGTTCGACCGAGCGTGGCGGTCTCAGCGTCTTCTTGCTTGGACTTCATCTCCTGTGCCTTGGAGAGTGCCTCCTGGTGCTTCTGTTCGTCCTTTATGATGTCATCATCGTACATGTCGGCTATCGTGGAAACGTAGCTTCTGGCCTGTTGTTGGGCCCGTTCGGCTAACTCTTCATAGAGCTCCCAGGCGAAGATGCCGGCTTCCACTCGCCTGAGGCGACGAAGCCTCCAGTGGGCGGCGATGATGCCGTCCACCAACAGGTTCTCCAGCTCTCCTACGGGTTGGAGCTCGGCCCTCAAGTTCTCGTCTAACTCCTCTAGGGATTCTCCGTCTTCCCCCGGGAGAAGAACCTCCTGCGAACGTAGGCCGTGTTTGTTGGCGTTCAGCCTAACGGCGTCCTTCCCCTCCGGTGTCTTTGGCCCGGTGCTCTTGAGGGCGTTACGGCGGTTGGCCTGAATCTGCTTGTCGCTCGTCATGCTCTAACCTTTCCTGGCATTGTGTCGTTTACATCAAAGGGATTGTAGTTGCAGGTGGCCTGGTTTCAAAGGAGGATTTGAAGCCGCCCGTGGTACGGGGCGAGTGAGGCGTATCCACCAATCCCTCTACAGCGACGCTACGGTTTTTCTGCCTCGTCGAGCGCAACGCGGGGCGCGGTATAGCCCCGCTGGTGTTAGTATTCCAGGCTGTAAGTAAACTGGAGCATATTCAAGGAGAAGGCTGCTTCGGCCGATACCGAGACACTAACCGAGACACTAATTATGAGATACGAAGGAGAGGGCAGCGTGGTTTTCAACGGGGGGAGTTGGGTAGCGGGCGGCAAGCGCCGGGTTGGCATGGTCTTCTTCGCGCTGCTCGCGGCGCTCTTCGCGTCCGCGCTGCTGTCGGATCCGGCGTGGGCTCAAGCGATACTCACTATCGAGAAGACAGACGATCCCGACCCCGTTGCGGAAGGAGAAATCCTTACCTACACAATAGAGGTGGAAAACATCGGGACCGTTGATGCTAATGGAGTGATCATTAGAGATGATTTGCCAGCTAACACCACGTTCGTTTCGGTCACCACCTCAACAGGCGACCCGTGCTCGGTTCAGCCATTGCCAGGGGCTCCCAACGTTGCCAACCCGGATGTGGTGTGCAACATCGGTACGCTGGACAATGGAGAAAGTGTGACCGTCACGATAGAGGTTAGGCCCACGAACGCAGCGGCCATTGCGGGTTCGGTCGTAAACAGAGCGGAGGCCCAAAGCGATACAACCCCCATCATAAGTACTGAGGAGACCACCACCGTAACGCCGGATCTTGAGATAATCAAGGACGACTCCCCGAACGCGATAGAGGTAGGGGATTTGCTAGAGTACACCCTCACCATAGAGAACCAAGGGAACTCCAACGCGGCAAACGTGCAAGTCCTGGACGAGCTGCCCGACGAAGTGGAGTTCGTCTCCGCAGATCCCAGCCAGGGCACTTGCGATGAACAGCCCGACAACGTTGTGGACTGCGATCTCAATAACATCAATGCCGGTCAGACTGTTACGGTGGATATCCTCGTTGAGGCGTTAGAGGCAGGCACCATAACGAACACAGCGGAGGTATTTGCCGGAAACGTCACAACCGCCATCGACGAAGATACGGAGGCTTCCAGAATACGCGGCAACGGCAACGGTGGCGGTGGTGGCGGCGGTGGCAACGGCGGCGGTGGCAACGGCGGCGGTGGGAACGGTGGTGGAGGTAACGGCCCCGGTAACGGCCCCAACAACGGCCCCAACGACTTCGACAATGACGGGGACATCGACCAATTCGACGATTTCCTCGACGCCGAGAACGACCTTGACGGGGAGGCCACGGACGGGGAATCGACGGACGGGGACGACTTCGACGACGGTTCGGGGGTGAGTGCCACCTCGGACGGGGACGGGGCCGAAGCCTCGACACCCGGCGCCTCGGCCAGCGCGGGCGGGGACCCCGACGCGTTCGCACCGGAGACGAGCACGCAGGGCGACGTGGTGGACGAGGTACCCACCAGCGGGCCGCTCCCCAACACAGGCGGGGTTCCGGTGGCCACCGGCACGGTGCTGGCGCTGGTCCTCTTCGGCGCAGGCCTCCTGGCGGTGCGGCTGGTGATGGTCTGGCGCGAGAGAAGGGCGTAGAACGAGGCTGCCGCGGCGGCATCCGTCCCCGGACGGGGCCGCTCTCCCGCCCCCGTCGAAACCCGTAACGGACCGGAGGGCTAGAGGGTAGATGCTTCTCAAGGTGGGCACGGCAATGATGCTCTCGGCGGTCGCGCTCGCGCTCGTGGTCGCGGCCGTGGTGGCCCTCTCCGGCCCCGCCGAGGAGACCGCCTCGCAGGCCGCGTCGGTCGAGCCCGTGTCCTCCGAGGCGACGGAGCGGGAGAAGAGGGAATTTGATCCCGGCGAGAAGCTGGAGATCGACGACCCAGAGCCCCCCGAGGAGACCAAGGAGGCCGCGGAGCGCCCCAAGCAACGCGAGGCCCAGACGCTGCCCGTCGCCCCCGACGCCTGGCCGGCTCCTTCGGGCCAGGAGGTCGCCGCCGCGCAAAGACCCCGGTACTATCCTCAGCGCCAGGACGGGGTGATGACCCTTACGGTGGAAGGAATAGGGCTCTACGACGTGCCGGTCATAAACGCCAACAACCAGGAGGCGTTGGACAACGGCGTGATCCACTTCCCCCAGACCCCGATGCCCTGGGAGGCGCGGGATCAGAAGAACGTCTACCTGGCAGGACACCGGCTCGGCTTCCCCAACACCGGCAGCCGCCTCGTCTTCTACAACCTCGACAAGCTCAAGGAAGGCGACGCAATCGTCCTCCAAGACAGCCTGGGCGAGCCTTACGAGTACCGGGTCAACGAGGTCTTCGTCGTAGAGCCGGACGCCGACTGGGTGGTTGACCCCGTGCGCGGCCGGGACATGGTAACGCTCCAGACCTGCACCTTCCCGGACCTCCTCAACCGCCTCATCGTCCGCGCCGACCGCGTCTAGAGTCTCGCCGGTCCCTCCTACAAAAAGAATGGTAAATAGGTCATTCGGGGGATGTGCTCGTTCTACTTTTCAAGCATGATCCGCTAGTGGTGGTACGAGACGAGGACAAACATATGCGCCCGGAAGACCTAGGTATCGGCAAGCTCTTCGGGATGATCCAGGACGCGGCTATCGTCGCGGACGCGGAAACCCAGCGGGTAGTCGTCTGGAATCCGGCGGCTACGAAGATCTTCGGGTACTCGAGCTCCGAGGCGCTCGAGCTTCACATCGAAGAGTTGGTCCCCAAGCCCCTCAAGGCTCAGCATCGGGCGGGTATGACGCGCTACACAGAGACTGGCCACGGGGCTTACATCGACTCGCACGAGTTGCTAGAGCTGCCCGCGCTAAGAAACGACGGTGAGGAGATCCACGTAGAAATGTCCTTGAGCTCTATCGGGCCGGCGGCCGGCACGAACGCTGATGACGGGCGCTTCGTGCTCGCCATCGTCCGCGATATCACCGAGCGCAAGCGGGCTGAGGAAGAGATTCGGCGGCTCAACGGTACCCTCGAGGAACTCAAGAATCTGATCGGCAGGCTCGTGGTGACCCAGGAAGAAGAACAGCGTCGGGTGGCCTACGAGGTGCACGAGGGGCTAGCCCAGGTCGCGTCCGCCGCTCACCTGCACCTGCAGGCTTTCTACTCTCGGTACCCCCCGGGCACGGAGAGGAGTCGAAGCGATCTAGAAAGGGCTATGACGCTAGTCCAGCGGACGGTCTCGGACGCACGGAGGATCACCGCAAACCTGAGGCCGACGGTGCTCGACGATCTCGGGCTCGACTCCGCTATCTCCCTGGAGATCCAGCGCCTCCGCGAAGACGGTTACCTGATCGACTACGAAGAAGAACTCGATGACGAGCGCTTGCCGGCTATGGCGGAGATCGCCCTCTTCCGCGTTGCGCAGGAGGCGTTGGCGAACGTGCGCAAGCACGCGCAAACCCAGCGGGTGCGAATCGGACTATGGCGCCGGGGAGACGAGGCCCATCTAGAGGTTCGCGATTACGGGCGGGGGTTCGATCCGGACTCGCCACCCGTCGATGGTGGACCCGGCGAAAGAGCCGGTCTCGCCGAGATGCGGGAGCGGATTATGCTGCTCGGCGGCGAGTTGAAGATCAAGAGCAGACCGGGCGCCGGCACCTCCCTCGTGGCAGAGGTGCCTCTACCCGCGCACGAGGGGTCTCCTTAAGCCCTCCGAGGCCGAAGAGTTCTTTGACAGTGCAGCACGATCGCGGCGGAAATACGGCGCTCCTGGCGAACACTATGTCGAGGGGACGCGGCCGTGCCCGGTAACAGGAGGCAGCACGAGCAAGGAGATGTTCGAGGCTTACGTCGAGCACGCACTCTTACCCACGCTTCGGGCTTGGCGGGCCGTGCTCTTGGATAACCTTAACGCTCGCGAGGACGAACGAGGGCGCATGCTGGTCGAAGCAAAGGCCGTGAGATTCTGTACCTGCCACCTTACTGATCCGGCCTAAGCCCCATGGAGGAGGCGCTCTCAAATATGCTCTCAAATATTCAGGATATGTTGCGTAAAGTCGGGGCACGGATGCGGGAGGCTTTGGTAGAGACCATGGCCGGGACGCTCGATGGGGGCACGGGCCAGGAAGCGCGGAGATTCTTCGAGCACCGCGGCAACCACTCACCAGGTCAATAGCCGTGGCTAACGCACTGTCATGACATTCGGCTCCTTCCCTCACGCGGCTAAGGCGTCGTTTCTTCGATGGTGTTCTCCTCGACGATCTCCTGGGGCTGGAAGGTGAAGACCTCGGGGTCCGAGGTGTCCACCGTAGCACGGACCCAGTTCACCTCGGGGCTGCCAAAGGTCTCCGCACGGGTGAAGTTCTCAACCCGCTCTCCGGTTACCGAGGAGATCATCGGCTTGTCCACTCGATAGGTGTGGGTGTCGCCGTGCACCAAGACGACCGGCTTGCCAAAGGCGAGGGTCTCCTCTTCGAGGGCGGCAAGGAAGTCGTTGTAGCCGGTGCGGCCCCCGGGAGGGCGCTCGAAGCCTGGGTTGGCCTGGATTATGATCATGACCGCGCTGCTTGCGTCGGCTTGGGCGTGGTCGAAGCCCTCGCGTAGCCATTGTAGGTTGGTCTCGTTGCGGGCTTCGTACTCGTCCGGCGCGCGTCCACGATTGTTGTTGCTACCTGGGACGTTCAAGCCGAGGAAGGTAACGTTGCCGTAGTTCCATTGCACGTTCTCCGGGTATTCTTCACTCTGACGAGTGAGGGGGATCGTCTTCTGGCCGAGCGACTCATCACCTACAAAGAAGATCTCGCGCAGCCTCTCCAGCCGCTCGGTGGGATCGTAGCCGGTGCGGTAGCAATCGGTCCACTCGTTGTCGCCGGGGACGTAGACGAGGGGGTTGACGGAGTTTTCGAACCGCTCCTTTTCACGGAAGAAGACCTCGTCGGTGCAAGGCGCGCCGCCACTCTTGATATCGCCGTCGTGGAGGATGAAGGCCAGATCCTCGTAGTCCAGCTCTCCGAAGAGGATTTCGGTTTTACGCATCTGTTCGGCGTTGTAGGGGATATCCCCAATGAGGCCGATCTCGAACTTTGTTGTTCTCTCATACCATACGGCGAAGTAGTAGGCGCCGAAGCCGAGTAGGGCGACCAGTCCTGCCAGGACTGTTGCCAGGTACCTTCGACGCACGGCTCATCTCCTTTTTCGATCGGCGGCTGTATGGCGTCCGTCATCCTCTAACGCGGATCTTCCGGGTGAGCCTTCGTGCGACTATCATTTCACGGTGGCCAGCATCACCGCAAGATGCTGAGGTCCTAAAGGCTGTCGAGACTCTACCATCAAGGAAGTCTTCACAAGCAGACAGGGCGCGGGAGCTAATAATTGAGGAGCAGGGCAGCGAGCTGCTGCTCTACCTGACACTCTACTCTCCCCTTTTCAACCCTGTAGAAGAAACCTTCTCGAAGATCGAGCGCTACCTAAGAGGGGTGAGTACCCGTACGGGAGAGGAGCTGGCGAAGGCCGTGGGAAAGGGGCCCGGCGCGATCGCCGTAAAGGACGTACCGGGTTCTGCTCGCCGCGTTTACCGTACGCTAGAAACACCCGCAAGATGTTCTGCAACGGCAAGGGACGGGAGCAGACCTACTCGTCCCAATCTGGCGGCACCAGCCGCAATTCTTTCATACCGGCGACCAACCTATCGTAGGCTAGTTTGGGCGACTCGTGGCAGGTGGAGATCGTTACGTCGTTGTCGTTCTCCGAGAATGCTACGGCCTTCGCGACCCAATAGCGCCCCTCCTGCCGAACCCACATTCTATCGAGGTACAGGCTCATCGGTTTCGCTGACACTGTTCCAATCCTCCTTTCTTACAAGCACTCTACGGACCGGAAGGGGCCGGCGCATGGGTTAAGTGACACATTTTCTACAAGTGAACGTTGAAAAACTCCAAGAGAGACTAGCTAGACAGCTTCCGACCGGTAGCTGTCTAGCTTGCGCCAGGGGGCAGGTTGTCTCCAAGAAGCGGTGCAGGGTGCGGTAGTGAGCATCGCGAGGAGAAGACCCTCATAGGCCCCCGGCCGTTGAGCGATTACGTATCGCACGGTCAGAAGATGTGCCGCATGGCTGATACGGGGCGACCCTATAGCGTTGTACCCTGATCACGGGTAGGAATAGGAGGCAAGTAGGGATGGGAGGGAGCGAGATGTCGATGGAGCCGGTGGTCGTAGAAGCGCGAGCGGCGGTGCTCCCGATCCTGCCCCCAAAACCGCCGGGCGGAAGTACGGCTCTATTCGTATCGTTCGTAAGCTAGTTGAGGGGTGGTCATAATTGCTCAAGCGGCTCGGAGGAAGGCTTTGAGCCCGCGGTTCGCGCCGGAACCTTGCTCGTGACGATGGAGCAACGCCAGTTGGTAGACGAATACCGCTCCGAGAGCGA